>JAAUXU010062599.1_pt1 | contig 10399 bp, 9 predicted proteins | sample 7278151 | NCBI WGS metagenome assembly JAAUXU01 (sample SAMN14350113, study PRJNA611818) | marine sediment metagenome | isolation source: surface marine sediment (1.8m) | place: French Polynesia: Moorea | collected 2018-08 | reverse complement strand
TCTAAGTAGCTGAAGACAGACCAAGTTTTGGATAAGCAAGCCAGGTAGAATGGGTAAACAGATCCAGATGCTTGGACAAGCTACCCCAAGCAATGTTATACAAGCACTCACGGGTCACAACTATCTGAACTATCACTGTAGTCAGATGGATAGATCCCTATCTGAAACATGTCGCTTCTGTGGGGAAGGGCATGAGGAGTTTATACACCTGACATGTGAGTGTCCTGCACTCGCTAAGGACCGATTAGAACATATCTATGAGCTCCAACTTAGTACTCCTCCCAACCTCGCTAGTCTTGTCAGGCTCATGAGAGTGAACCGTATTGCCAAGGCCATGGAAGGAAGAACAGAGTAAGCTGGAAATGTGCGCCATGATGGCAACATCACATGCTAAGTTCCACATGTTTGCCATCTGGGGGTAGGAAAAGGCCCAGTAGGGCTACTCCCTGTATCTTTCACACCTCAATTGTGCTGGATACACCCCCCCTAACAAACAAACAAACAAAAGACACTCTAATTCATGAAACTTTTGTTTTGGTTAACATTTGCTCCCACAATATTGGAGTTCAAAAGTTAAAGAATATTCTACCCAATGTTGCCAATGAAGCAAATTATAAATGATGAATGGCACCTACAGATACTCGTCAGTTAGAAATACTTAAATTATTTTTTGCGAAAATCAAACAAAACCTTTTAGTCATGATCCTATTCACTTTGTAAATAATTGTGCAGCAAGTTTTATGTAGCAACCTAAAAACGTTTACCAAGTTGAGAATCGTTACCAAATTCAGTAGCAAAGGATATATCACTCCTTAGAATCTTAAATGTGTGAAGTCATCTGTGGGTAGCAAAATGTTTAGTGGGTTGAGAACATTGCTAAATTTAGATCTAACTTTGATGACGGCGACGAGACAGTGAGCAAAAATGTGTACTAAGAAAGAGAGAACCTCTACTCCTAATCGACTTTTCCCTGGGCAGTTGAAGCTGGATTCATTACTTAAGTTTTCATTGCTTTCAATGTTTTCACCATTGTTGAGCTGGCAAATTTGCATTTTTTCCCTCCTCCCCTCCCGGAGGCATCGAAGGCATCATTTTCCCTGCTGAAAAGTCACGAACTTTTTTTCCTCTGCTAATTTATTGCGCCCAAGGATTGGCAAAATGTCCGTCTAATGAGTTGATGCTCGTGCCCTCCTTTATCGTTGTTATTAGGTCTCGGTACTTTAGGGGAAGGGTTGCTCCAATTGGAGGAGACCAAAGTTGCATTTTAGTTGCTTTCTCATCAATTCTTCAAAGTGATTAATATCTTACTGCCTTTTTCTTGAGGTTTCAATCGTGTCTCTACTTCGGGTTATGAAATTTCGAGCCCCAAAGCCTGATTTCACGTTTCCGTTTTCACCTAAAGTTCCGAGGTCGTTGTATTATTTTCCGCCCAGTCACGCACGCCCCGGCGGACCCATGGTTTTCTTCAGCCCAATGTTAACCCCTCCGGCGTGCCCGTATGAGCTCCGGAGGGCCACGACAACACATGTTTGACATGTGACAATTTTTAATATTTTTTGTTAAATGACGCCGTCTTTGAAAGACTCCCCCAAAAGACTGCTCTCGTCCACCTTCAAATCATTTTGGCGCCAAAAAAGGCGGCAAACGCAACTTCCTCGCACGCCTCCTTTTCACCTACAGGGTGGCTCAGTCAGGCTGCAACTTTAGTGAGGAAATTTACTCCACATTTCTAGTGTTATCAAAACATCTGACATTTGCTAATGAATTACAGTTTGGCTCTGGACAGAAATTTCACTCTATATTACCTCATGCTACATGAAATCTATGTCATCAGGATATAGTTGTAGCTCAGTTCCCATCAGGTCCTGTTTGGGATGGAACGCCCATCAACACATCAATGACTGCACGAAATTGCCGTTTTGCTGTTGCTCCGTAGCAGAACTTTGGCAAGCAGAACAACATCTTGATCCAGGCCGACTCGCACTAACGTGCAAAGTCTCCTTACTGAATCACCCCGTAGATAATTTCCCCCGCACGAAAAGCAAGTGAGGTCACGGTTCGGCTCCAATAGAATGGAACCACCGACCTCTTCTGACCCCGACAACGAATAAGGTCTGCAAAATCGCATCCTCGGTGACCTCCGGCGCTGCTTTGAATGGCGGAGGCCAAGCGATTGTTCGGGCTGAGGCCGGCTGTGGCAATCATTGCCCTCATCATGGGGAATGTGAGTACGATAAATTACCTAATAGCAGTGCACAAAAAGGCAGAAGAAAGGGTTGAGTCAGGTAAAGGGTTACACCGGTCGTTCATTTAGCTCCCTCCACTCGACCCTGTTATTGACGTGCTGCGAGAGGCCGTGAGCGACCAAGAGCAAGCCCCAGTTTGCGGACCTGACGACGTTGGACACGTGGACGTGAACACGGACGGGGCACACAGGACTGACCTCGGCAGTGTCGGAGACGAGGAAGAGATGGCACGACTTTATGCACAATTTTTGCTCAAAATGTGAGTTGTTATTCTTTTTTTTAGCGATCAAGAAGATGAGGTCGAAATATTCTCATTTAGAGTGAAAAATTCTGTGCAAATTTCATTTTGGGATTGTTCCTTTCAGAAAAATTTCCGGCAGACGTTTCAATTTGCTTTTGCTCTTGACTACCTGAGATGGTTGCTTGGTCGCCTGTAAAATCACGATCTGAACTTTCGCAATAGTAGGAACTATTTGCATCTCAGGGGTCTACCATCAGTTGGGCATTTGCTGGCATTCATGTGTGTGAACAACTGTGCAGAATATTATGTATGAATATATTGAACTGGAGAAATTTGTATTCACAACTGTGCAGAAATATATACCGAAGAAGAATGTCTGCGAATCTTCTTCAGAGTAAGAACCTAACATCTAGCCATGACTATGGGCAAAAAGTTGACTGCTGTTCACAGCTGCGTAGCTTGATTTGTGGATTGACCAATTTATAGGCGAACCAAACCTTGACTGAAGCCAAATAAATCACATAAATAATCGCGCGTTTTTTTCCTCCTCCAAAGCTCACGTGACATCGGAGCGTTAGAAAAAAAGGCCGCGCACGGGGCTTGCCAGAAAAAGTCTTGTTAGGACTGATTCCAGAAGCGGCGCCCGGCGAGGTCTCAATTTATGGCCGCGGCACTGATGGAGTGATAAAAAATGACCTCATCCATTGCGAGACCAAAGATTCTGCCCGAGGGAGCAGCTTCAAATGCATTCGATTCCCTGCACATGATCAGAACTGGCCAAAAATACTGTTTTGGGACTTTCAGGCCTTGCGTGGAGGCCCATTTTCTTGGTCAATGTTGTCCATTTAACTGTCTACACACTCAGCGTCGGGCTTTAAGGCCTCCAAATGCCTTCTCGGACAAGGTGACACTTAGGAAGCGGAGCAAGGAATGAAACTTTTTCATTGCATTCTCGTCATACTCTTGGGCCTGGTTGTAGGCCCATCTTTCCGTTAGGCCCAGTGCCCCAAGTGTCATTAGCCCCAGTCACGAGTGTAAAAAAGTTGTGGACACAGAGAAGAAGAGAAAAAACATGAAAACGGTACTTTTGAGTCGGCGTCGGAGGAAGAAAAACCTGTCTGAGCCTCCTTAATGTATGCCAAAATTATCGGCACTTTTCTCTCTCTCTCTCTCTCTCTCTGTAGTATCCACTGGCTGGCTGGGTCGGAAGAGAAGAGGAGAGAGAAATAATGGCTCAATAATTCAAATCTCTTTGCAAAGGGTGAACAAGCTGTTGGTATGAGCACACAGAACAAGGAACTGACTCAAATGAGGATGATTCCAATCTTGTGCAAAAGTAAGAAAGAAAAGAGCATCCAACACTAGCTGTGCATATGGTGTCAGGTACAATGGTGTCTCTGAAAAGGTGCTGCTGCTGGACCAGTGACACTGGATCCAGAGGTGCTAGTGCTATAGGCAGTGGATTTTTTCTGACAAAATTATGTACTTTGTAATTCTGGCACTACATGCGGAGTGACTGGGAAAGACTGTATCATTGTGCCCAAATTTAGGGTTGCAAAAAATGCTCAGTGGAATGTGTCGGACTTAATCTGTGTCACATCTCATAATTTTTTTTGTCTCTCGCACCATTTTGTCAGGGAAGAGAAATCATCTGGGTCAGGTTTCAAACTCTCGAAGGACAGTCCAGACTCATAGCCTGCATCAGAGCCAAACTTAATAAATAAAACCTTAAAAAAGGGGTGAGAAGAAACAAAATTTGCTTCAAACCTTCAACTGGTGAATTCCAGGTCCAAAATTTGATCAAGATGGGGAACAGACATTCTTGGATGACTTTTGTGATGATGGTAACAACCTTCTCCATGAGCTGGGGCTTTTCAACTTTGAAGATCTTTAAGTGTTAAAGGTTGCATTCATAGAAAAACAGTTTAACAGCACACAGAATGGGTGTAACGTACTAGCTTTAAGTTGGTATCATGCGTAACTATTGTCTTTGTTTATCCTGCTCAAAAATGCAGTCACTCATATTCTGCCCATGTTGGGGCGGGGGGGAGGGTTGGACATGAGCATATCCACATGCGGTACAGAGTGAACCCAAAGTATGGATTTTGCTTGTTTTTCCTTCTTCTTAGCAACTTTTTTGTTCAGAATTTCGCTGCTTCTAGCACTTTTCGTTGATTTTTCACTTAATATTCTGTTGAGGTTGCTGCTGAGGTCTACTCATACGTTTTGTGTATGGCGACAAATTCCTGGTTATAACGATTCCTTTGTACATCAACTCAAGTCTTGGCAAAGGAAGTAGATCAGTTCAGTCCTGACATTGACAATTGCTCATCCTCATTCGCTTCTTCATCTTCCTCGTCATTTACACTCTTGTCGTGCTGATCTCAATCTCTCTTAATCTTCGTTAAAGTCACCAACTGTACAGTAGTCGAGCTTCGAAATAAGAACATCTTTCTTCTGCAGCTCACTAAATTATCCTTATCCGTCAAAAAAACAGAGCATCCGTCAAAAAAAACAAGTGTTAAGTAACACTCGACTTAAAGGCAGTTGAGGTGAAGAAATGTATGCAACTTACTCGTTTTCAAGAGAAAAAGTTCTGTAACTTCTGCCTCCTTCCACCGCAAGGAAGTGCTGCATTGTAGTGATGGGCAACACTCAATTTCGTTTCAAATGACTCGAGTCGATGACTCACCGAGCCGATGGACCCGAGTCAGTGTTGCATCCAACTCATGCCCACCACTACGGTCTCCCCACATTTACCCCAATTTCCTTCTAAAATTGGACGAGCAGCAGAATTATTTTTGTTTCGAGGATTATAATAATTCCGGAGCTCGCTTACATCGATTTAAAGAGAAAACAAATGTTGTCAGCACTGAGTTCGCAAAATGAAGACTTTTTGGCAGCTGGAATCGTCACTTTACCGCACTTTTATGATAAAATGGAGGCTTGCCGGAGACTCGTTAAGGCCGGATCTGTTGAGAGGTGGTGACAAATCCAAGACTTTTGCACAACTCATCTGACAAATGAAGTGTCCGTAGAAGCTTCTCTCACTCACGCATTGAAGCACATCTGAGGGCATTGAGAGAGAGACATTGAGAGAATTCTTCTCACTGCCCATCATTCATTGCTTGGTCACGACTCTTGAGCGCGCGGGCGCGGGTGCCAGGATCTCTCTCCTCCCCAACACTTATATGGGCAAGCAGCGGATGCATGAATAAGGGTGAGGCTCTCATTTTTTCTTCTTCCAAAGCTTCCTTTTCTTTCTCTACCAATGGCATGAAGACATTAAGACCTGAACGGACTGGATCAAATTTCGTGAGAAGAGATGCCATAAAGGAGAAGGAAGAGACAGCAGCAATCACGAAGACAATCTCAAGTCTGCACATTGTAACAGCTGAAGAGACTGGCAAAAGTTAGGCACGGCACAGGGTGGCCACCCTTGGCCTTGGCCTTTCTCTCTTGCGGTGTTGTCACTCGAAGACTTCCAAGCGCAATCTCAGTCAGTGTAACTGCTCGAGCAGAACAGCTGACACACCCTGTATGTACTCGGACACTTGACGCACGGAAACATCCTTCGCAGTGACTAAGCTATATTTACTCATTCCAAAATGTGATCTGAGTGCGCGCTGGCGTGGCTGTTTAGAGGCCACTTGCAGCAAGCAGAACACTTAACGCACAGCGCCGGCCGGCCGGCATCCTGAGCAATAGCAATTCAATGTACAACATTGACACTGCTTAATATCACTGTTTGGCATCTACAGTCTCAACATTGTTTAAAGCAGCGAGTCTGACACACACGATGAGGTACCATTTACATTTTTTGACTGACATCAACAGCCTCAGAAATGTGCACAGTTGCACATCTGACTCACACTGTCAGCTCAAACATTTAGCATCATTCTCTCATCATCAGCGTGTTTTACCGTATTGACCTATAGCATTACAATAGGCTAAAATTCTTCAAAGATCACACTTATTGGCCTGTCGCAGTTGCAAGTGAGGCAGGCATACGTATCGTTATGAGTGCCTGAAGGCCAACCATTCGGAGTCAGACATTTGACACCCTTCACTATAGCATTCATGACCCTATAATAGTTACTGATGTCAACTTCACTTTTTGACTGGCAGAACGATCCTTTACAATCTGGCTACAGCCTTGTTCCAACATTAACATATGACTGTTCAAGCTGTCGTTGTTTGAGGGCTGTTTGCGGCACATCCGACGCACCCTGTAGCTCCTGCATGACCCCCAAGTGCGTGAGATCCATGATGTCGCCCCTGGTCGGAGTAGCAATGGTCGGCAGAATACAAATGTTTCATCCACTCCAAAGGGAAGACTAGGGAGAGAAAAAAGTTTCCCCTGAATTTATTGTCCCTTCTCGTCATCGCCGCCGTATTGTTCCTCACGTGACATTGTCCAGTCACTCATGTGAGGGAAGGAAGGTCCAGGCCTGCGTCTGCGGCCGCGGCCTTGGACGCCTCTGCCTCCGCCCTCAACGGGGGGGAAGGCGAGATCTGATAAAAGAGAGATGATCATTCCAGTCCCCATGACCATTTCCGCGCTCAAAGCTCTCTATATCAGCCTCAATGGAGCTTGTTAGAGGAGCAACGTTGTTTGTAGCTTCGGTGTTACATGGAAAACACTCGAGCAGTTGTGCTCGGCCGCGCACAGGGTGGAAGAGCGCACTTGGAAGGTCAAAGCCGTTGGACCACCCTGGGTTATGGTGTTTACATACAGGGTGAGCTAGACGTATTCACCACCCAGTTCTACAGGTGAATAGGTGAAGATATGTATGTCGTTTCCCACATTGTTTCAAAATTATGTCCTAAAACTCCTTAGGCCACCCTGTACACACACACACACAAACGAACTGAGGAGATTTGCAAGCAGTTCTAATACGATATTGCACCTTGAACCCATACAGGGTGAAGCTGAATCCATCTTTGTCCCAGTGTGTAAGAATTGGCAAGCATTACGGTCTGCTGCTGCTCCACCCTGTACGCAACGCTTGATTTCACTGTCGCAGCTTGAATGAGAATTGTGATGAGAGGCGCGTCCGAGGATTATCAAACATGATGCTCTTAGCCATGCCGCAGGTGTCGACGCGCGTGTTCACGCATGCTGATCCAGGACTAATGGCCGAGACTCAAAATGTTTCGTCATCGTCAAGCTCAGGCTCTTTTTCATCTCGAGCTCCAACAAGGATATCTCTGGCGGCGGCGTCGCCGCCGCAGTCGTCGCCGCTTTTGGCGTGGTGAAAACTCTTCTCGACTTTTACGGCAAAGACGATGCGTTCAAAGCCAATTTTGTCTCAGAGATCATCGCATATTTTTTGGCCGTGGCAAAAGTGGCTCTTGCGACCCATATGGTGAGAATTATGCTAGTGATGTCATGCATGCGCGCACAGCACCAGACAGTGCCGGAAAGTGGGACAGGGTGAGTCGAGCGAGCACACCTGGGAGGGTCTTTGTCGATCTACAGGGTGGCCACAAACAATGGGCCGCAGGTACTGTTTGGTCGAGGAAAGCGATACTTGTTGACATAGGAATAACACAGAATTTTGCTCAGAAAGTCAGGGTTGCCACAAACGCAAGAACTTCTCACTTCACGGAAAATGACGTCTCAATTTTGGCCATTTACGTGAGCAAAATAAAAGGTTCTTTCCGTGATTTCTCATCTGTAATGACAAATCCACTGAGGCGTTTTCTCACTGTTCCTCAAAGCTTCAAAGCTTTTTTCTCGATTTTTCAATTTTGGTCGCCAACTTTTCGGCCCCCGAATGCCCCAGTCTAGTTAGGTTCGGTAATTATATTTTACCTAATATTACAAGGATTGATGACAAAGAGATACCCTGGGCTTGATTCAATGATTGAAAACAGCGACATGTTCACGCTGCTGCGTATAATTCCTGAGTCACGAGCGAGTCCTGAAAGCGTTTCAGTGTTTGTGTCCATCCTGAAGACGTTTCCTTCCCTGAAGTCATGAATGGGTGAGTGAACGAGGATGTCCGAGGACAGGAAAAGGACTTGGACATCCCTGTCTTACTCGAGAGACGCATGCACAGAGCATACGTAGACACCCGGTATTCACCGCTTCCTCAGCAGAGATGCACAGGGACAAAAAAATTATGCTGGTGGGCTTTTTTTGTGAACAAGCTTGAAAAAAGGCACTTGTCAGAAAGTCCGAGTGCCAGAGGTAGAAAAGTCCAAAAATATCTTATGACTCTGTCGGTCTTTGCTGCTCGGGGCAAAAGCAAAGGGTTGAGCTTGCTGCTGCCAGGGTTGTCCGGGCAGGACGGACTCCCCCCCCCCTCACACTCGTGCACACCCCTATTCTTACTCGAGACGCACTCGACACCACCACAGATTAACATAAATTCAAAGAATGGACGCAGTTTCCTGGGACTGCCCTGCCTGCCGGCCTGTGCCTGCCTGCGCACACCGTGCGAGCCCAAAAGAGGTGCCTCCGGGCGGCTTCTGCGCACTTTTGGCCGCTCACACTGCGATCGCTCGCTCTCTCGGTGCATAATTACAAGGGCCAGCGCGGGGCTCGAACCAAGGAATCCCTGGAGGAAGGAAATAAAATGCGAATACGCAGCTGGACCGACACCGACGGCTGCGGCTCCGAAGAACAAGAGCGTTTTAATATCTCAATTTGTCTTTGTCTAGCGTGTAATAAAAGGGGCGCGCAGTTTAACAGACTTTCGGACAGTGCGAGCCACATTTAGCGGTTTCACTTCAGAGTGGCAACTCTGCGCACCCGATTCAGACTGGTTTGTCATTACCGCGGGAAAATATGGGGAATCTGCCCAAGAAAAATGTTACTTAGTCTAACGTTATATTGGTCATCCTAGGCCGGAGAAGAGTTCTTACATGTTATGCCCTTTTTTCACAATTTATCCACGTAACCGCAAGCAAAAGCCAATAATGTATCACAAAATTTGTAACAGTTGAAGATGAACAAGACCTCAAGTGAATAGCTCAAAAACTACTTCAGCTGTTGATCACACAAGCACGTCACGTAGTAGAAGTTCCCTAAATGTGAAATGACCGTCCTCGGTCGTTCTCTCTCTACCGAGACCGTGTTCACAGACCGCCTGGAACACGGAACGTCTTTCTTCTCCTTCGAATCGTTTCAAAAATGTTTAGAAGGATTTGAAGCAAAAGTGCCCTGTGATTAAAGCTCGGATTGTCCCATATCAGTACCGCAATTATCCGGATAAATGCCTCCATTATCCGCATCCGGCATCCGCATCTTTTGCAACATGCATCGGGTAACGGATACAACGGGACCGGATGGACGGTGCTTGTCCCCGTTTCGGGTCAACTAGTCAATGTTGCTGGCAACAACGTAGCAACTGAGCTTCCTCACCTCGAGGACAGAGTTGCCAACTACCTTTTCTTAGGTAGAAACTTAGCTTTATTTGCTACAGCCATAGTGGTGTTAGCAGGCACATTGCATCATTGCTGAATGCCAGGGGAAAACACTTTTAATTAACTTTTAGCAGCAAGTTGTATTCATGGTGTAAGTGGTGGCTCTAAAAGTTGTCACAAGAGTGGATTGATCCAGTGAGTGGGCAACAAAGATGTCAATTCTCATCCTGAACTGACCTCAGGGTCTTGGTTGCCACTACTCACTCATGATGTCAACTTGTGCATCCCTCCCCCCCTCAAAAAAATCATGGTAAAGTTAGGCAGTTAGTTAAAGCAGGAAACCTTCTAAAACCTGCTTGTGTGACCAATGGAACTAGATACAAGATGTGGGAAGTAATTTTGGTTGCATATGACTCTGTCATCCAGTGGCCTCATATGTGGAGCACAGGCACACTGCACACAGCATCATTATTAGCTTAGCAGCAGAGCAGTGGACTCCGGATGTGCCCCTGCCAATTTGGCCAGAATGGCTTAATCC
>JAAUXU010059522.1_pt1 | contig 10399 bp, 15 predicted proteins | sample 7278151 | NCBI WGS metagenome assembly JAAUXU01 (sample SAMN14350113, study PRJNA611818) | marine sediment metagenome | isolation source: surface marine sediment (1.8m) | place: French Polynesia: Moorea | collected 2018-08 | reverse complement strand
TCTCCTCCTTCCCACAAATAGCATTTTCTCTGCCTGAGAAGAATGGTCAAAAAAGGCGTAGGTAGGGTTTCGACAGAGGCGCTTATGTAGCGAGAGAGACAGATTGCAGTACAACAAGCGATTAACGCAACAGACTCTTGGTTTTTTCTTTATTTTTCGTGCCGTGATGACAAATTGGTTCTGCGAGCTGAGATTCACCGATGGCGCTGGAACAAGCGAAGTAACTGTTTTTGCCCCAATCCCGCACCGCCGCCCTGCCCCTTGCTCCAAACCCAGATATCAAGTCCTCCGCTCTGCTGAATTAATAATGCCTCCGCCTCCGCCGTTGGGGCGGGAGGATGAAGGGAGCAGCGGCGGGCTTTCTCTTTTATTTGTCCTCTGGGGAGCAGGAGGAGGGAGGCCCCGCGGGGGGAAACGGCTAGCTCTCTTCTTTAATTGCCATTGCCGCTCTCCTCCGTACTTACTTACAGAATTGAGCGCCGAATATAGGGATACACTGTATAGGGACGTCGCTTATGCCCGAAAACGGGGCCATAAAATTATCCTGTTTCATGCTCGTGTGCCTTGCAGACGCGTCCATGCCATATACAATATACTTTACCCGTACCATATGAACGGCAATTCTGCATTTCATTTTCCCTCTTCTCTCTTAGGTCTGCATGCACACCACCGGCGAGGCCACGGCGCCGTACCGCACCGCCGCCTACTTCTTCTACGTCTCCTCCACCCTCCTCACCTACGTCCTGCCGGTCGTCCTGCTTTTCATCCCCTGGTGGGCGTTGCTCGTCCAGGTACGCAATTAAGGAGTTCGATCGTGAAGAGAGCATCCATTTGAACACACCTCGATCCCATATTATGGACTCACACCACAAAAGATCAGAGCAAAACTGTCGGCGGATCACAACAGCAACACCTTTGATATCTTTATTTTATTTTTATACCGTGTTCTTGTTCTGAACTCCCGTAGGTGTTCGGGTGCTGCACTCGCAAGCTGCGCTCGTCCGAGTTCTGGCTCTCGCTCATCACCCTCTTCATGATCCTCTTCTACGAGGCCGCGCGCACCCCGTTCGAGCTCTGGAACATCCACCACCTGCTCACCAACAACGACTTTGTCATCCTGGTGAGATCGTAATCAAGCACTGTTCAGTTTCCCATATTTTAACGACTTTTTATTCCTTTTTTTTCGCCAACAATCGTCGACTACGCAGACCGAGAACCCAGAGGTTAAAAGATTTTTTTTTTCGCCAAATAAATAACCTCGGGTTTTATTCGCTAACTATTTGGGATAAGAGTTTACCATTCCTTAGGGAATAACTGTTTGCGCTCGATCATAACGGGTGAACCATTTTCGACTAACGCCACACATAAAGCAGCATATTTGGGTGTGCCACTAATCGTTTGCTCGAATTTTTAGAAAGAAATTTAAATAAAAATGCCTATCTTTCAGGATGAGCTCATCCCCGGCCTGAGCGGCGAGAGCTACAAGGCGGTGATGAAGTGGGCGGTGTACGCGCCCTCCCTCCTCCACCCGCTCCTCTACTTCACATTCTCGCCAGAGGCCAGGCACGGAGTATACATCCTGTTCACCAGGTGAGGAAAACGTCCTTTAAAAGTTGTTGTTGTTGCTGTTGTTGCTGCTGCTGAAGCGGGTGTTGTTGTTGCTGGTCCTGCTGGTGGTACTGGTGGTGGTGGTGCTGCTGCTGCTGCGCTGTGGCGCCGCTGTTTCTGCGCGGTGGTTTCAGACTTGGTGCACGTAGTGGCACTGACATCGTTGGATTTCAAGTCATTGACTGATTGGCATTTGCCCCTCTCTCTCCAGGATGTGCTCCTGCTGCTGCCGCAAGGGCGGCCCCGACGCCGAGGTTGCCTCCGACGACGAGAAGGGCAGGATGCTGGCGAAGGACAACAACGACCAGCACAACGCCGTGGAGGACCAGGTGCGGAGGAAATAACCGTGATGAAATGGGCACGATAGCAAAGAGTTCGAGTCACGTCACAGTTTTGGGTCAAACCTCGGCCCTCAACTTCTCATGGCAAAATGATTTAGAATTGGTGCCTTGCTAGAAGGGGGGGGCAGAAAAATACTGCATGGCTGCAGTAAAGTTATGTTCAAGTTGCACATCCCTGTATACTGAATATATGGTATGCTGTTTGTTCTTTGCATCATCATCTTCACCATTTTAGTACTTCATACAAGTAGGAGCGCCTTTATATTCTTTTCCTTGGATGAATATCCCCTGTGTTTGTGACACACATGAAGAGAGTTGTTGGTCCTTCTTATGTTGACTTTTCATCAAACCTTGCATCGTTGTATTTTCCCCGACACCTTGTCCTTATTTCTTCTTTTTGTTTTGTACCCCATACAGGGTATCTGAAATGTGGGCTGAAAAGAGAAAGAGAGAGAATTGAGAGAGAGAAAAGAACGCACACACGCAGCCAGAGGCCACATACCTTTTCTATAGGTAAGTCCTGAGATGTTTTGGGGATGGAAGTTATAACCTCACGAGAGAAAAAATCAAGGATCAAGAAGGCGTTCCAATGACAAGACTGAAAAAAAGTGTTTCAAGCACAATTCCTCCTGCTTCCTTCCTCTTCAAAAGATGGAAATAAAGATTCTCGCCAATAACACATGCCTTTGCGCAAATGTCCTGTGGCCCTTCCACTTCAAAAGTGGCTGCTTTTTTTCTGAAAAACTCAACAAAGACAAGAAAGTTCAGACAAACACATGCTGCTTTAATTTCTGCACCCTGCACCTTTCAGCCAATATAGCATATACACTACAGCTTATATAGTAGAAAAAATTGTTTGTCCATCAAAACTAATTCTTATTTCCTGTACATTTCCAGGCCAACGTGCCACTGCAGTCAAAGCAGGAAGAGGAGATGTGAGCTCTGCAGCAACAGCAGCCCCGTCTCAGCCTGCACAGCCGCCAGCAGCTGCCGCCGCAGAACCCCTGCGCCGGCGTCGTCATAGCGACCAAGAGGAGCGAGAAGCGCATTCGGACAGATCGCGTTCCCGCAGACCACGTTCGGACAGCCGTCATCAACTCCAGCCAGCTCCGGCGACCCCCTCCCCCACCCAGGGAGGATGAGAAGCCCAAGTTGGGCTCCTCCTCCTCCTCCGGGCAGAAGGAGGAGGAGTCGGCCGCGCTGTCATACTGGATCTGATTGGGCCGAAAAAAATCTGTCTTGAAACGCTCGGACTCCAAGCCATGCGCGCTGCAAGGCTGTGACGGTGGACAAAAAACTTGCTCGCTTCACTCAATGCGCACCACTCCCTCCCCCGACTGTCTTCAAAAGCCCCCGCCACCTTCGGATGTGTGTAGTTCTACCACTATAGTAGCGCGTACCTGCAAGAAAGTGAGGAAGAAAAAGGAATCAAAGCTTCTGAGTGTCACACCTCGTAATTACAACGGACTATCTCTCTCAAGTTTCTCTCTCGTCCTCTCTGGATACACCCCCACGACCTCAGTAATAAGAAGCCCCTGTACTGTACATAGCGCAGTGTAAATGTGTAAGAAAGATCTGAAGAGAAAAACCCCGCGAAAAGAAGAATGACGAAATTGCCTGATGACCAAGATACGAATCGAAGCATGCGAAACAATCCTGATCCTACTACTACTACTACACCACACCTTCACATCTCATCGCCCCCTAAATAGGACCAAAAATACCCCCGCAGACGTTTCCTACTACCTTTTCTGACTGTGTCTATGAGAAACCCCTCTTTTCTCTGATAATTGTGTAAATAAGTGTAGAAGCGCAGCGCAACGAAGAGGAAGAAGAAAAAGACAGTCTTGCACACTTACACACACAACACAAATTTGGCACTTCCATGTGGCGAGCAGCGTGTGAAGAAGAAAGCTAAACAAGCGAATCATGAGTCGTGCATAATAATTGCAAAGAAGAGCGAAGTTTCTGAGAAGTGGGAGGAGGAGCAAAAGTGTTTGCGCGTGTGCATGTGTTTATACGCAAAAGTGCTAATGGCTACAACACTCTTTTCCCCCCCCACACCCTTTCAGCGGTGGCGCCGATTGAGGCAGGGATTATTCGCGAGCGCCTGATTTGAATCTGGGATTGCCGCCGCCGCCCCACTTTTCCCCGTGCAAGACATACAAACGAAGATTTTCTCCTCCCGGGGGAAAAAGATTCGGGAGAAGAGAGGCCTAAACAAGATCTAATGTTTACGGAGAGGGCATGGATGGTGGCGGAAAAAAAAGAAGTCAAAAACAAATGTGAAGAAGAAGAGAAGGATTTTTTTTCGGGAGGAGAATTTTTGGATGCGGGAAAAAGCTGTGCTCAAGAGACGCGATGAGAAAGAGTGATCTTTTTCTTCCTTTCTTTCTTTTCACCACAAAACGCAAAAAAAGCTAAGAGAAGAAGACGGGGAAGGGAGCTGAAGGTCCCATTTCCCCCCTTTTGTACCACTGCGCGAAGAAGAAGAAGAAGAACACAATACATTTTCGTCTTTCCTTCCCCCCCCACCCCACGATTTCCCAAGTTTTGGCATGGTAGTGATCGCGAGGCCGCCAAGAATGCAGTCGAAAACCTCCCCACGATTTCCCCTGCTCCCCACCCGGGCCAACACCCACCCACCCGAAAAGACACTCCAGAATATTAGGCCCGTCGAAAAAGAAAAAGAAAATAAGAAGCTAGTCAATCCGGGTTTTATTTACCCACCCCGGGTGATCTCCCATGGGCGTTTATTGGTCTCAAGGGTTTTTGTCTGGAAATGGAGGAGCATGGCTCTGGAGTGTGAAGGAAATACATAACCCAAAATTCCCCTTTAGAAACTTTATTGAACTGCCAGGAAGTTAAGAATGAACAACCACCCCTCCCTCTCCTCAAAGCAAAGCAGGGCAGGCAAATACTGAAGCAACAACAACAAAAACCCAAAATCCTTGTCGTCGTCGATCTGTGTCGTCGTCTTCTTAAACCATATTTTTCCTACCGAGGATTTTTGTAAAATTGGCAAGAGCTAGCTGTATAACGAGAGGCAAAAAAATCAGTAGTAGAACTTTTCCTGAAAAAATCGAACCCTCTTCTTGACTTACCGTGTTTTACCATCTTTTTCTCTGACGCAAGGAAAGAAAACGCTATTACCACCAAACACATAAAAAAGGTACAAATTGAGAAACTTCCCCCACTACGCAACCCGATAGCTATACCCCAAAAACAAGATCAAAGTAAAAACAGTCTGGTTGGCAGCTACAAAGAGAAGCAGCAGTGTTTTATACCGGGATCCCCCCCCCAAATATTACAGTAGGACTACCACCTACCAGGTTTCCCTTCTTTTCCCAATCCCCAAGCTCTTTACAACCCGAGTGTCAATGTTCTGTTTCTTTAACGCTTCTGCAAAAGTAATTAAAAAATCTTCTGCTCCTGTTTTTACCGAAACAGTTGAAAAGCCCGGCTCTCGGTGTATGGCGAAAATAGAGGGTACTTTACATGTACAAAGGCCAAAAGGAATAGCAGTTGTAGTAGAGCATACACAAAAAAAAGGAAACAAGACTTTTTTCGGACTTGAAAAACTTTTTTCTAAAGCGACTGACCGTCAGTTTTCATCCCCCCCCACAAGAGACCCACCACCACCACCTTCCCACCACCCCGGAGTATGAAGCAGAAACCATATGAGTCAAAAACGAAATAAAAAGGTACATGTGTGTTTTCATTCTCATTACTTCAATAGATCCCCCCACCTTTGCTTATCATATAATTGAACCACACGCTCGGTATATGGCGAGGCTCCGTACCAAGTATCAAACTAAAAGAACAACATCAGCAATGCGGGCATTTTCCCGCAATGTGGAATTAAAGAAAGGGACTTTAAAAAATCCCAGTGGTTGAAAGAAGAACAGGAGAAAAGGAAGGGGAAAGAAGAAAGAAAACAAGGAACAACAATTTGCAAGACGATATTAAGATGAGAGGCGAAACTATTATTATTATTATTATTATTATCCACCTTAGACGAGCTTTTTTTGTCAATCTTACTCTACGAGAAGAAGCAAAAAGAAGAAGGTCTTTTTAAGAAAATCTCTGTAACATCCATCATCACCGTTTTGTCAATAAAATGGACGAAAAAAGGAAACTACCAAGTAGCCTGCCGTTTCACTACAGTTTCGAGAAGAAATCTCGAGTCAAGAGAAAACCTTTTTGCCCTGGGCCGTTGTAGTGGAAGTTGCTAGAAATTTCCAGAACCCCCAGGTGGAATCTGTTGCCAGGGAAGGGGAGCACAGTCGAGTCCTATTTTTAACGGCCGGCGGCGTCTATAACCAAGCACAGATGCCTACTGCCTAGAGGAGGAGGAGGAGGAGGAGAAACAGCCCAAGAAGCCCTTCTTTCTCTCTCCCCTCTTCCACCTATCTGCCACGGGATGGGAAAAGAGGATGGGGAGGTGGCCGGGGGAGAGCCCCTCCTGTCCGCCGGGCTGGCCTGCATGAAAGATTCTCTCTCCTGTAGGCAGCAACAACAGGATAGACACGGGCGAACCCAAAATGAACAGAGGGGTTCTTTCTCCCCCCTTTCCTTTTAGGCGAGACGGATCCGACGTCCCTGCAGGCGTCCTTTTTCGGTTTTCGGGGTTTTGTAACCGAACCGATCCGGGCTCATCATTCTCTTTTGTCCCTTTTGGAACACGAGTCTTCGCACCGACTATTACCAAAGCCAGTCCTAAGGACGTCCGGCTATTGTCCGTTTCTCCTTTTGTTTCTGGCATAATTTCCCATTTTTTCCCATATTTTCAACCTACCTATTGATATGATTGTACTGTACATGTATCAACGTACTTAATCCTTTTCCCTTAAAAATTCTGAACATCGGCAACATACATCGATACGGATCTGTATGTCCTTTCGCCCTCTCTTTTCATTTTTTTGTTGGCGCGTGTTGGAATTGATACCATTTGTCTCAGAGGCGGATTCCTAGGAAAGTTTTCTTCTTTTTTGTACGTGAGCGAGGGGCGTGCCGCGGCCGCCTCAGACTGGCCCCCAAAGTCTGAAGAAAACTAGTTTTTATTCTTAAGATACATTTCCCCACGCTCCTCTTGTTTAGGTGGGAAACGGCGGAGGAGGAAAGCATTGCGGGCAGATTGGGCGAATTCTTAGCCGTCGACAAAGAGCGATTCTTCCATGCTTCTAATTTCCAGCTCTTCCTTTCCCCTCACTACCATTCGACCCAGGCCAGGCAGGAAGGTTGTAATTCAGGTATGGAAGGAAGAGAGGAAGGAAGCTTCTTCTTTTTTTAAAAAAAGTTGTTACGTAACACCCAAGCCAGGGAAATCGTTAGGAGAAGATGGTCCGGGTTGAATTTTTTCCACCACCTCCTTCTTCCCAAGAACTCGAAATCAAAGTCGGGTAAAAATTGGTGGTTGTAGCTGCACAGTACGTACGTGAGGCCAGGCGCGACATCGAGATAAAAATCTGTCTTTTTTTGTTGTGCTGCCTCCAGACTAATAAAGCATGCCGCTGGAGCAAGATATTTGAGGCGGGGCGTATGCGACAAAGTTGCTAAACAGCCTTGTTAAAACACTTGTTGCCTTCATTGTCTTCCTCCCTCCTTCCCAGGCCAAGGGAAATTGTTCCTTACATAATATAAGCGCTTGAGCTGAGAAGGATGTGAAGTACAGGAATGGGTTCGTTCACCTCGGGCCAACGCTCGCGAAAAAAGGTTTAGCTCCTCCCTCTCTCTCTCGCACAAAAAGCGGTTTTCTAAATTCGCCCTTCCTCCGTCGTCGGTTGAGGAGAAGGGGGAAAGACAGGCTTTTCCTACGTAGGAAGTGGTGCAGATTCTTGACCGTGATTCAACCATGTTTCGGCATTAATGTGTCGTCGGTGCTGAAAGGAATGTACGTATGATACGCCACAAACTACTTTGACAAAAAAAGCAAAAAAAATGCAGGTACGAGGCATTTGGCGAGTATCACTTGGAGCAGGGTAGGAGGGGGCAAGAAACGGTGGGTCGATGTTGCTTAGCCCCGTAAGTGCTTGAAACGAGAAATCTTTGCAGCCACTCTCGCCTTCCCCAAAATTTTGGGCTATTGTGGTTGATGCCGCCTGCAAAACATGGGGGGAAAGGAGTTTGGCATCTCTCTCAACCCTGGATCAAGTGGGAGGAAAGGAGGCGCCTTTGTGGCGCGCGAAACAAAGATGTGCACAGCAAAAAAAACACTGATGATATGTTTTCGCTCTTTGCCCTGACAACGACCTACCCAAAAGGTCCCTTCAAAAACATGCCAAACAAGCTCATGGGGAAACAACTCTACTACGAAAGCCAAGAGAACTTCTTTGCACCACTTCTGAAATTTAGCCACGGTTGGCTTTTCTTTTTCACACGAAGTAGCGTCCACTCATCCGCTCCGTGATCATAGCATTAGCGCTCCTCCTCCTCCGGAAAGTATTCGATGCCCCCAAACAACTCTCCGCTTCCTCCCCACTAAAAAAGCGACCAGCCCAAAGTGCCCTCCATCCCCCATCCCACCACCACCACCGCCGGCCCCCATTTGGCTGGCCAGGTCAGACGAAGATGGCGGAAGGCGCCGAGCCCCGAAAATTATGGGCACACCTCTCCTTCCTCCTCCGCCCAAAAAGCCAAGCCGAGAAAAAAGAAGAAGATCCGTCCGACACCGACACCAGTCCGGAGGCGAAACGTCTTTTTTTGGGCGACGGGAAGGGAGGGAGGAGTCCAGTGTACGTATGTTGCTAGGGGAAAAGAGGAGGGGAGAGAGAGCCCCTTTGGCTGGGGGGGCGGATAGGTGGAGATGGGAGGAAGGCGGTGGAAAGAAGAAGAGGTGGGGATAGGTGGTGGTAAAAGCGCCGAGAAAGGAGCCTGAGCTGGAGAGCTTGGGGAGGGATTCGCCATCGTTTGCATCGATGGGGAAGATACATGTTCTCTCAAGTACTGTCGTAAATTCTGAAGAAGGAACTTTGCTTTTGTATACGAGTTCGTTGCTGAATCTCTCGCCATGGGTGGAGTAAGTGTTGGAGCCCGTCTTTCCGTCCGTCCGTCCGTCTGTGGGTTCGACCGGGAGGGGGGGCGTTGTCGTCGTTACCCAAGCCTTCCTATACCCAACAGAGGGCTCGCCGGTTGTTCGGCAGGTCGGTCGCCGGGTATAAAAGGGTCTCCGGGGGCACCGGAAAGGCATCACTATCGGTTCTTCCAGCTCCGTAGAGAGATCCCACTTATCACATCACCATGAAGCTCTTCCTTCTCGCCCTCGCCCTGACTGCCGTGGCTGCCGAGCCCGAGTCCCTCAAGGACATCTACGGCCGCACCATCCTTCCCGGCTACACCACCGGCTACACCGGCCTGGTCAACCCCGCCTTCACCAACGCTGGCCTGATCAGCCCCTACGTCTCCTCCTCCCTCTACCCCAACATCTACTCCAACATCTATGGCGTCAACTCTTACATCAACCCCCTGGTCAAGCGCGAGGCTGACTCCGAGGCCGACCCCCTGACCATCCTCCCCTACGGCAACATCTACGGCCGCAGCATCCTTCCCGGCTACACCACCGGCTACACCGGCCTGGTCAACCCCGCCTACACCACCACCGGCCTGATCCGCCCCTACGCCACCTCCGCCGTCTACCCCAACATCTACTCCAACGTCTACGGCCTCAACCGCTACATCAACCCCCTGGTCAAGCGCGACGCTGACTCCGACGCCGGCGTCGTCTACACCGACGGCCAGTTCCACACCAACGTCGAGAACGTCGGCAAGATCGCCGCCTACGCCAAGCCCTTCGGCTCCGTCTACTCCACCTACACCCCCTCCTACAAGTACGTGGCCCCCACCGCCGCCTACTCCGCCATCTCCCCCTACTCCGTCGGCTACACCGGCCTCACCGGCTACTCCGGCCTGATCAAGCCCTTCGGCGCCTGGTACTAAGCGGACTTTTGACCCGACCCGACCCGACAGATCTTTCCACAGCAATATGGGCAGCAAGACAAAAAAAAGAGAAGATGCCGAATTTTTACCAAAATTTGCGCGGCCGCGCCTCTCTACCGAGACTCTGGAAGAAGAGGCGATCCCCCCCGATAGCTTGATCAAAACCATCTGATCAGAAGAAGAAAAAGGCAACTTTTTTGCGCTGAAATTGTTTTTATTTTTTTCGGATCGGAACTACCCACACAAACGAAACGAACAGAGCACGACCAAAAATCAAACGGCATTACCATGTGCGAAGAAGACAGCAAAGATAAAAAATAAATGAGTGCACGCACTCGAACCAATATGCTTTGCCCTATAAATTACTTTTTTGTGACACCGGTAGATATCGCCGACGAAACAAGGTAGTAAATGTCTCTTTCGAATGCGAAATTCTTGGTTTCAGAAAACAGCAAAACGGGAAAAGTAATTATACAGTATATACGGGTGTATGTTCAGCAGTACTCTACTAGTAT
>JAAUXU010051002.1_pt1 | contig 10400 bp, 15 predicted proteins | sample 7278151 | NCBI WGS metagenome assembly JAAUXU01 (sample SAMN14350113, study PRJNA611818) | marine sediment metagenome | isolation source: surface marine sediment (1.8m) | place: French Polynesia: Moorea | collected 2018-08 | reverse complement strand
TCTCCAATCAGCGGAGAAAACGGAAAATTGTCTTTTGCTTAATTGGTTGTTGATTAAGAAGAGCAGAAATAAAACGAGCAAGATTGGCAGGCGAGCCCGAAACTTAGCGGCGTTGCTTTTTTGAGTGATCGTCGGTTCTCGCCTAGCTTAAATATCGTCTAAAGTCAAAGTCTCGAAAACTTCCTCACTTTCGCACTACAGTACAAGTCGTACATCCACGTATTCCGACGGGAAAAACTGATTGGAGTTGCTAATATTACAAGTCCTTTTTGTCTAGAGTAAACATTAAATGACCTGTCGCGAAAGCTCAAGAGATTTAAAATGTTTGCTGTACGGTACCTTTGCCGCTGTTGGAAAAAAAGGAAATGGGAATCGAAGTCATTATTTCACAAAAGAAAATTCCATATGAATATGATGGCTGATAATTATGGATTGGAAAACTAGCCATATTTTAAAGGAAGTACAGTGAAAGTGACGATAGCCGTGCGTGCTAGGGTGAGACTCTCTGATCGATAGATCATGAATTCGAATCCTGGCAAAGAGCACGCTATCATATAAGACCGTACATAGCCCTGCAGTGGATGGGAAGGAAAACCCTAAACCTCCTCCAGAAGGAAAAGTGGGGGGGGGGGGTTTTGAGGCAAACGAACCCCCACCTCCAAGTTGCTATCTCTCTTATTCTCCTCGCTCTCCACCTCGCCGCAAAAGTAGGTACACCGGGGAAAAAATATTGGCGTGTTCCATTTTTTGCGGGGGAACTATTCATCCCTTTCCAACAACCGGTTCCGTCGTTTTAGGGGAAGGAGGGGAGGAATGGAGTGTACGTAAAAGCCTTTTTATATTATCTGCCCTGTTGCAAGTTGCGTGCCACAAGCGCGGGATGAAGCAGAGGAATGGCGTTCGGAGTTCACCGCCGGCGGAGGCAAGGAGCCCTGCTGTTGTCCGCTTCAGTTTTGGCAGCCTCCGCGCTGGTGGCAATTTCTGAAAACCTTCAACACGCGCAGGCACGGCTAACTGTAAAACAAGAAGTTGCAGAAAAGCTTAAGACTTGTCGTCCGCAGTTCCCAGAAGAAGGAGATCGGTTCCCGGCCAACAGAAACAGCGCCGCCGGCAACTCGCTCCTGGACTGGTGGGAGGGCAAGTCCGCCCGTCTCTCAGAAAAACTTTCAGATCACCTGCTCAGGAATGGGGTCGAAACCTGCCGCGTCCTAACGGTAAAAAAAGATTGGAAAAGCACTCACACTTTTACTACATTTAAACCGTAGACTGACATTCAAAAAGCACGTCTCTTTACAGGTTGCAGCTACATTTTCCACCCTCCGCCTGTCGTTGCTTAAAGGAGGCGAATTTAAGATGGAGGAGCCTCTGCAACAGTCGAAGGGTCTTCTCTTGGCAAGGATCTGGGGCAGGGAGGGGACCCTGAGCAGTGTCGGGACCACGAGGGAACGGGATGGAAGGTTTGAATATGGCCAAGTTGGCTTGTCAATCAGTAGTGCCAATTTGAACAAGGCAGTCAAAATATATTTCTGCGTCAAGGTTCGTCGGAAAAACCTGGAGAAGAGTTGGCAACTTCCTGGTGTATCACCATGCCAGGTTCGTGAGTGCGAGAAAGATATCGCATTGCGGTGTGCTAGAAACATAGGGAATGTGGAAAAAGTACACTTCTCTCTTTGCACAGTTCGTCGGGCGGGTCTCCTCCTCCCGCTGCCTTGGCCTTCGAAGCCTTCTCCCCCGGGGGAGCGGCCTCTTCCCGCCGTTGGTACGCCGGCCACTACCTGCCCTCCGTCGGCTGGATGCTCGGCGCTGAGCGGACGGAGGAGCCGAAATTTGGCGGCTGTCCCATACCCACCCCTCCGGAGCCCCCCCAGCTCAAAGGCAGGAGGACGGGGAGCCTGGCCTTGGACATGAGGAGCGGGAGCGTCGTCGAAATGGACGATGGGGAGTCGGCGCGTTTTTGCAGACGCGATGACTCAGCAAAGGCTTTTGGGGACCTCCTTGAAAAGTTGGTTTGTCCTTAAAGAGGGAAACATTTGTTTAAAATAGCTCGTATTTCCGTGTGACCAGAGCTCACACCAGGACTTTGGAGTTCTTGGCAAGCTGCGACGAGGGCATCACGGAGAACACTAATTTGAAGCCGCCACCGTTTCTGGAAATCGGCCCGAAATCCGCCGGTTCCGAGAGGCGCGGTGGCGCCGTCTTCGAGGTCAGCCTCTTCGGCGGGGCCTGGCGCGGCAGGGCAAGGTGAGGGGATCGAGGACAGCAAACTGTCATAATCTTCAAAAACCTGCTTGCAGCCTTTCAAAAAGGGGGAACACTATGCAGATCTCTTTTTTGTCTGGGGACTTATTAAAAAAAATTCAACCACCAGACTGACGGCTGGCGTTTTGGACAAGGCCACCGGCCACATCCACGGGGGCCCGCAGTCAGTTACCCTGAAGCTGCTAAAGGGGAGGAGGCCACAAGTTATTCCTGTCCTAAGGAACGTGCGAATAAAGAGCGTTGCCGGCGTGCTGAAAGACGGCTTTTTCCATGACTTTGTGGTGATGGAGACAAATGATGGCAGGTTCCAGGTAAGAAAAATGCCAGTATTAAAAAAGCATAATTTCGACAGTTCCAAATATTTTTAAGATAAGCAGAGTGGCGAAGAACAATGTCCTCCACGGTCCCTCAGTCCTCTTGGGAATGCGCTCACTCCTACCCAGGGCGTGGGAGTACTGCATAGAGGATCCCATTCTGGACAACCCTCCCACTGAAGGAGGTGTCGGTTTTGTAGGAATCTACCAGGTATCTACAAAGAGGCTTTGGGATTTTCTTATGTATACAACTCAGTTGTGGTCACTTTAATTAGGAGGGTCGCTTGTCAGGTCCCTTCTGGGTGGGGATGGACGGAGGAGGCTTCATGCACGGCCTTGCCTTTGCCGGCCAAGTGGAAGTGACCGCCTTCGTCTACCCGGATCACAAGGTTGAGAAAGCCAAGAGGGCTCAAGATATCGCTCCATCACCAAATATCTTTTCCACAGACAGCTCTTGTGGGCTCCTTTGGCCTAGACTTCGTGATGAGGTCAGCCAGGAGCACTGAGGTCCAGGGCTTCCAGTGGGACAGCTGCGTACCAGAGCCAGTCTTTGGACCCCTTTTGCAGGAGGAAGACCTCTACTACTCGCCTCCCACCAACAGGTCCGCAGGAGGGGGCCCTCCAGTGCCAGGTGTGCTAGGCTCGCAAAAACACTCTTCTCCCCTGTCATTGTGGACGAAATATGTTAAACTAGCCTAATCCACCTCTACCAGACGCTTACGAGTCTCGGACCTCCCGTGCGGGCAAATCTTCTATACCAGGTTCCGGGGAGGGACTCTTTGCCGTTAGGGATATCCCCAAGGGTCAACTGACATCGATTTACTCCAACTTTGCTTACAGGAACCGAGAGGAAATGTGGTAGGTTTGATACGAGTTGGACCTTATTTTCCCCTTCAAATTAAAGAAATTAACATGGTCCTCCCTCCCTTGCCCTTATATCCAATCATGCAAAAAGCTACAAAATGTTATTTCTGCAGGTTCTATCAGTACGAGTTTGCTTTCAACAAGAGTCTCAGCGATGACGTGAGGTGAGAACTTGGTACTATTTTTTTTGTTAATCGAGTCAGCCGTTTGAAAATTCACCCTCGCAGGATCCGTTCCGTAATGTACTCTGGCGAAGTTGTTCCGAGTTCCTCGACGTCCTGGTTCTACATTCCGCCCGGAAGGAAGAGCGAGGTGCTCACCCTGGCCCACAAGGTCAACTTCCAGGTATGGCAGAAAAGCAGGTGCCCCGACAAATCCCATGTTTTAAAATACTGGGGAAATTCGGATTTTTTTCCTCCTGGCCTAGAAAGTTGTCGTAGTGAGAAGAATTACCTCTGCTTATACTCTTGCATGATCATGCACATGTTTTGTTTAAAAGGAACTTTATACATCCTGTCAAACATGTCCTTTAATCTAGCCCTCCGACACTTTTATAGTTCCCCGAGCTTGGACAGAACTCCTACATGGGAACCCTGGAGCACCCGCGCTACGGCCTGGTGTCGGGGTTCTTCGCCTCGAGGGACATAAAGGCGGGGGAGGAGATCTTCGCGGACTATGGAGACTTTGGGTAATCGGAGTGGCACGACATGACTCGTTGCCGAAGTCAAGTTTTTTATACTGTTTATTTTTAAAAACTTGTTTCTTAACTTTTATTTAGGGGACACGAGGACGCCTGGCCTTTCCCCTACAAGGCCGCGGCGGCCTTCTACTGGGAGGCGAAGGCGAGGAGGGAGGCAGAGGCCGCGGAGAAAATGGACAGCCTCACGAAAAAGACCTAATCGTTCTTGATACCAGTCATTTTCCTGCGTCAGCGAATGAAACGGCTGGGGCAATTATCGAAATTGCAGTGTCATAGGTTCCTCCGCAGTATGTGAAAAACGTACTTCATACACTGAATGCCGCAGTGGCGTGTTCCTCCACCTTTTCCTCTTTCTGCCGTAGTTGCTGTTCTACGGAAAAACGGGCCCCTGCTGTTCCCCCCCTTTTCTAATATCGTGCAGATGAAAATTTATTGCGATGGCTGCCGAAAGGTGCGGAAACGCGCCAAGTGCCTTTATATCATTTTCCGTTTCTTTTGGCCCATCGGATGGCTGGGTACGGAGGATTCCAAACATTTCATGAGTTCAATATGTAGTTTGTACCTTTCCGCCCCCTCATCAAGCTGCCCGAGTGACGACAAAAACTTTCATATGTAAGCACATTGCAGTGTGCAGCAGGAAGCCCAGATACAATTTATTCCAATCTAGCAAAGTTTTTTTGGGGGAGGTTGGAAAAATCGAGATTGCCCTTTCTCATTTCCTTCTTCTGGCTGCCACTTAAGTCACAAAGTGATGTGAGTGTGACTCATACGGTTTTACGCAAAATCTCATTTCTCCAAAGTAGTACTATAGGTTTCGTCCTTATAAACAGGCGCAGGCAAGACTTCAGGCGCCTCCACATCAACCCCCAATCGCCCGAGCAACTCTTTTACCTCGAAAACTTTGACTACCTCCGTTCAGAGAGTTTACATGAAACAAAATGAAGTGAGGCCCAACAACTTCTTTCTTGAAGATCGTATAGGAATTTTCTCATCTAAAGAAAGAGGAAAGTTTGCATGATTCTGCCTGCACTCACTGTTTTTCCCCACGAAGACGCCCGAGCTCCCGTCGACCTCCGCTATCCGCACGTCGAAGAGGAGCTCCCGCTGGTTGGCAGGGGTGTAGGTGAAGCCGCCGTTCAGCAGCATCTCCTCGGTGGTGTGGCCGACTAAAGACGAAAAATAATACAGTGTTCATAGGACGTGCAGGAAAAGGCCCGATATCCTGCCCCCCCCTTGGCAGCTACCTAAAACTGCTGAGTCACCCGCCATCACAAACACATTCTTCAGGGCCTAAGGTTTGTTTCGTCTCCCCTTGGTACCTTTGGTACAGAGAGGAAACAAACACCCGTCCCACAGTCTCACAACGCACAACATTGCAGTAGCTACGACAGCCTGTCTTTCTTTCCTCCCATTCGTTAGAGTGGATTAGGTCCAAATCTCTCCTCCCCCTCCTTCGAAGGCTGCCTGTGTGGCACAAGCAGGGCAGGGCGCAGAGCCAGGCAAAGGATTACTCTCCACTGGCAAGGCACGCACGGGACGAGGGGACAGGGAGGGAAACACGCCAATGGCGGGAAGGAAAGGGGGGGATCGAGAGGACAACCGTTGTCCCGTTGTCTTTTTCCCAAGGGGGAGGAAAATGCCCAAGGAAGAGATTGATTGACTTTCCCTTTGATATGACGGGAGACGCCCCCGTGGTCCATCCCATCGAGACCTTCGGAGGGGTCCTTCTTTGAGGCTCGATCAGACCTTTCCCCTGCCTACAACTATCACTGAATTCTCCCCATGGCCCCACCACTCCAATCCCGCGTGGACAAAAGAAATCCTTGACTTTGTGTGGACTCACAGCTGGTGAGTTTGAGGTAGCAGACGTGCTTGTCGAACGGGTAGAGGCCGAACTCCATCCCCTTGCAAACGATCGTCAGGTCGGCTCTGAAGAGAGAAGCAAAGTTGCAAAAGTAGCGTCCAAGTCCAAGGCTGAGAATAAGTCTCTTCGAAGATACCTGAGTTTGTAGTATACGGAATTCTCCCGCTTGATCTGCAACGCCGCCACCTCAGACACCATCTCCGGCTTGTTGAATTCAACCTGTTTACACAGAAAGCAAACAAAGCATTTTTCTTAAATTCTTTTGGGGAAACAAGGTCCTACCAGGTCGTGTATGATGAGATCTGGCGTCCAGAAGTGCTGTATGAGCCCTGCGCCGACTGGGCGCTTGCCCGAAGACCAGTCCGCCGACATGTTTAGCACCATCCGCGGCTCGGGCCAAAGCAGCTTATAGTACAGACGGATGCTGATTTGCTGCAAAGAATAATATTAATTTTTAATATTTTTTTGTGTAGAAAGTAGTATAGCGGAACGACAATGCATTTCTCGTCGCAGCCAATGCTTTCCTCTCCCTCTTCGTGTTTTTTGCGTAGTCTGCCAGAGTAGCCTTCGTTTTCTGCCTGACTAGAGCAGACAAAACGCTTTGCCTAAAGGGAGATTCGTGGTAGCATCTCAAAAGCTGGTTCTGTCGTTCTTTTGAAAAAGGAGAGTGAGGGACGCACGAGTTTCAACAATTTCCTCTCCCTCGTTAACTATAGCCAGACTCCCTCTCAATTGCCAACTGGCGCCAAATCCCGTGCGGACAGTGGAGGCAGGCGAGGCCCCGCGAGGAGGCAAAAAAAGGAGAGGAGAAGAAAGGAGAAGAAAGAAGAAGGAGAAGGAAGGAGTAGCATCATCTATCTTGAAAGAAGAAAGACGAGGGAGGAGAGGGGCAGAAAGAAAAAGCTGGGGAGAATGGGGGAGTAAGAAATGGAAGGGATGTCTTGGCAGGCCCCAAACATGGTACATGAAAGTAAGGCGATGAAGGCAGCAGTTTCCGGGAAGCCTTCTCCTCTTCCATGTACTATTTTCATTTCTCTTCCCTCCCCCTCCCCCCTCCATCTCCACTCACCAAGTGCCGAGAGGAAGTGAGAAAAAAGGGGGTGTTTGTACTGACTAAAAGACCCCATTCCGCCGGAAGGCCCCGCTCGTGCGCTGAGGACGTGAGCATTAAGGGCCTAGTATGCATTCCGGTAATGGGCCCCGGCATTGCTGTCCTTGGCAAGACTGGGGTAAAAAAATCTTTTCCATTTCCGGATCCATCTCCCGGCTTTACCCTTTGAGAAGAAAATGGGACGATTCTTCAAAAAGTAATTCAAACTGTCGCGGCCAATGGGGAGAAGGGAGACGGCGGGGTTTCCCCCTTCTTCAAAGAGTGTCGGTGCCTCGGGGTTCACTAAACTAAAAGGGCTCCTCCATCTCCCCCCCTTTCCCCACTATACGACGATCGACGGCGGAGGAGCTTTAATCAAAGAGGTTTTCCTGTTGCAAGGCCGGTTCTGCATGGATGGATGCCGTCATCAGGCCGAGAGAGAGAGACAGGTACTATGGGAAGACACGCCGAACGAATGAGAAGAGAAAGTACAAATGGGACAGCAACAATCGAAAACTGTATACAGTTTTGGGTACCCAAAACGGCTATCCGGAGGGATAGACCTCAAAAGGGTTGGTAGAAATAAACCATGAATCAACCAAAAGATGCCCAAAATTAGGAAAAATCTTGAATGACACAGAACTGATAGTGAAACGGTCAAAATTAAGCCAAAATTCCAGCCGGGTACGCATTCCTGCAACGACCCGGGGAGAAAAAAAAGAGGCGCTACAACTATATTTACAACCACGCTACTACGTACCGAATGCTGGTCGTCGATGACGCTGATCTCGCTCAGGGGTAAGTTGATGTAGACATTGATGGCCGAAGAGGCTGGAATGGAAAAAGGAAAGGATGCAAAACCTGTTTTTCGCGGACTTCTAACAGAACTTCCTTTTTTGCCTAACATTTTCAGGTGTCACTCCGCTTCTCCATCAATATTTGAAAGGTCTAAGGGCTCTGGAAAAGGCTGGATGGCTAAAGGAGGGAAAAGTTTGGAACTTCAAACGCCAAGCAAGTGTTCCTTTGAAGGCCTTATCCTCCTGCCACCCACACGGCAAACGTCGCCTGGATGAATATTTCGCTCGGCCCTCACATGTATGGGTACGACTGGTGCGTACAGTTCTTAGAGTGTGGCATAGTAGAAATTCAAACGAGGGGACCACATTACATTGACCCGTTTATATATGCTATACGCAGTTCGAAACATGCTGTTTAATTCGATGTACTCCTGGCATGGCCGTGAAAGGCCGTTCGTTGTCGTCTTGTGGCATCTGCTTTTTAAGCAGTTGCCACCAGCGAGAGACGCTTTCAAGGTCGTCGTCACAGGACTCGGAAACAGGGATCGTCGCGGGTATGTGATGCGGGACCGAGACGAGCTTTATCCCACCACTCGGAGCACGGAGCGGAGGAGGAAGAGGAACCAGATGTTGCGAAAAGCCATTTCCGAGATGCGGATCCCACACCAGAGACCCAGAAGCCCCGTGGGTCCAATTTCATAAGTCGCCCTTTTCCATTTTCTAGCTAGATCAATCCCCCGAACTTAATATTCTTTTTTGATAAAAACCTAGGAGCGACTTTTTACAGTCCTGGCAGCTGCATTCTCTCTCTCCTCGCCGCATCACAAAAGAAAAGCCTCTTGTTTCCTTTCCCAGGCAAGGACGAAAAGAGGAAAAGGGATGGAAGATGATGCTGATGGCCTTGGGACAGCGCGGGGAAAAAGGGATCCCTCGTCCCACGCTTTATTCTTTATTCTCTTTTTTCGCAACATGAGGTGGCCTTCATGGTGGCAGAGGCCTTTTTCCTTCCCTGGCGACTACAGTAGAAAGCAATGGCCCAAGGGAGGAAGAGAAAAAAAGGAAGGTCTCACGGGTCGGTCGCTCCGCCTCGCCCTTTGGGGGCAGACCCATTTCCATCGGCCATATCTATCTCTGCCACTGCAGCCCAGCTCCCTTTTTCGCCGCTGGGAACCACAGGAGTAGCAATGCCAAGAAATCAAGGGAAGGGCGGAAAAGGGGGACAAACTGAGCTTGTCTTTCCCCTTTCGTTCTTTTTTCTCCGGCTTCCAGTGCTTTCCTACATATTTTTTCCACTAAAAGAGTCGGAATTTAGTTTATTTCTTTTATGAGTCCTGATCCTATGCTAAGTTTGAAAAGATCAGGAAGACTCTCGGCGACTCTTTACGTAAGTGAAGACAAGGATCCATTTTTCTGTCTGGATCTGAGACAGGGAGGTCAATGTGTCTGGAGAGAGGGAGGGAGGGGCCTAGCCTGACTAGCCTCCCTGCTGCGGCACTGGTGTTTGGTCAAGCAAGCAAGTGGGGAGGGGGGGATCGCGCGGATATTGGATCGGCGAAGTGGGAGACTGCAAACAGCGATCCTTTCTCATTTATCGGCCCCGGATCCGGACTCTTTTCCTTCCAATAAGACCGTAGATAAATTTCCTGCCCGTTTCTTCGGGTATGGGCTTTGATCGTCCCCCATCCTTCCTCTCCGCCCTCTCGATCTTTACGACCTGCCATTTAAAAAACCCTTTTCTGTTAGCACCGAAATTGCCTTTTCCCTCCCCTCAAGCATCTTTTTCCCGGTGCATTCAATTGCAAATGTGGTGGCAGGACGAGGAGAAGGAGGAGGAGGAAATCCGACTCGATCTCCCCTTTCGCGAAAACGAGGTGGCATTACAGCCCCAGCCGCCAAAAAGGGGGCAAAATTGAATTCCGGGAAGCCCCCGGAAAAGTGAGCTTTCAGGCGGGTTGGGTTGGGGGACTCTCCCACCGCGGGAATAAGCAGAATGAGACTGCTGAGTGCTGGGAGGAGAGACACTGCATGCACCGGGGGACGAGGAGCGCGTGTGTAACTTTTCGTCCTTCAAGCAGTCACTGCCTCGTCTCAGTCCCCCCTGCTTTTTGGCGAAACCCGACACCCAGCGCTCCGGAAATGTAGGAGAGTTCCCAATGATGTCGCCAACCTGGAGGAAAAGGATGCCCTAGCCTCAAAAAGTATAATAGAAAAATCTTTCCTTTTCTCCCAGGAGACCCTTTCGGATCGAGACAATTATTTTGCATTAGATTTTTATTTGTTTCTTATTTTGATCCTACTACCTAAAAAAGGCCTTTCTTGCCATTCTATTTGTTTTGAGCCTACTATTCTTTTCTTTCCTTCTCTTCAATTCGGAGAAAGAAAAGGAATGAGGCTTTTCTTTCCGCTCTACAGTGTCTGCCGCGAAAGCTGGTATAGGTATAGTACAATATCGGCACGCACGCCTCCTCCTTTCCCAAGTCCTCCTTTCACGAAAATTGAATATATTGCCCCC
>JAAUXU010041383.1_pt1 | contig 10401 bp, 9 predicted proteins | sample 7278151 | NCBI WGS metagenome assembly JAAUXU01 (sample SAMN14350113, study PRJNA611818) | marine sediment metagenome | isolation source: surface marine sediment (1.8m) | place: French Polynesia: Moorea | collected 2018-08 | reverse complement strand
GGCGGCGTGCGGCAGCCGCTTCACCTGCACGGCGAGGCGCCCCATGACGGCTCAGGACTCCCCGCCGAACCAGGCGGCGATGCGCTGGCCCAGGCGCTCGGCGACCAACTCCTTGCTCAAGCGCGGCCAGTCCTCGACGCCCTCGGCGTCGATCAGATGCACGCTGTTCTCGGCGCCGCCGAAGGTGCCGCTATCCGGCGAGACGTCGTTCGCCAGGATCCAGTCGCAGCCCTTCTTGGCGAGCTTGGCCTTGGCGTGGGCGATCACCTTCTCGGTCTCGGCAGCGAATCCGATCACCAGCTGCGGGCGCCGGTTCCCGGCCTCCGACAGGGTCGCGAGGATGTCGGGGTTCTCGGTCAGCTTGAGGGCCGGCGGTCCCTTGCCGTTCTTCTTGGTCTTCTGGTCTGCGGCCTTGGCCGGGCGCCAGTCGGAGACGGCGGCGGCGCAGACCGCGACGTCGACCGGCAGGGCGGCCTGGCAGGCCGCCAGCATCTGCGCGGCCGACTCCACCCGGGTGACCGCCACCCCTGGCGGATCCGGCAGGGCGGTCGGGCCGGAGATCAAGGTGGTCTCGGCGCCCAGGCGGGCCAGCGCGGTCGCGATGGCGTGGCCCTGGCGCCCCGAGGAGCGGTTGGCGATGTAGCGCACCGGGTCGATGGCCTCGTGGGTCGGGCCCGAGGTCACCAGGGCCCGGCGGCCGGACAGCGGCGCGGCCTCGGCGAAGAAGGCCTCGATGGCGGCCAGGATCTCTGCCGGCTCGGCCATGCGACCGGGGCCGTACTCGCCGCAAGCCATGTCGCCCTCGTTGGGGCCGACCAGATGCAGGCCGCGGGCCGCCAGGGTCGCAATGTTCTGCTGGGTCGCCGGGTGCAGCCACATGCGGACGTTCATCGCCGGCGCCGCCAGGACCGCCGTGTCGGTCGCCAGCAGCACGGTCGAGGCCAGGTCGTCGGCCCGACCGGTCGCCATCTTGGCCAGCAGGTCGGCGCTGGCCGGCGCCACCACCAGCAGGTCGGCGTCGCGCGACAGCTGGATGTGGCCCATCTCGGCCTCGTCGGTCAGGGAAAAGAGGTCCTGATAGACTTTGTCCTCGGTCAGCGCCGCGACCGACAGCGGGGTCACGAACTCGGACCCGCCGCGGCTCAGGACTGCGCGCACGGCCGCGCCGCGCTCCCGCAGGCGGCGGATCAGCTCCAGGCTCTTGTAGGCGGCGATGCCGCCCGAGATGACCAGGAGTATGCGTTTGCCCTTGAGCATGGTGGTGAAATACCCCAATTCACGCGCCGAGGCTGTGGTTCAAAACTAGGGGTCAGGTCCGGGGCTGGCAAGGGTCTGCGGAGTCGCCGAAATGGCCGCGCACCACTCGTCTTTCCGGGCTTCCTGGGAAGGAAGATGCCGGAAGGCCGGAAAGGTCAGTCGAGCAGCAGCACAAGCAGCAGGGTGGCGAAGGCGGCCCAAAGGGCGCCGATGTGCCAGGCCGTGACACGGCTCCGACCCTCCAGGGACTTGGCCGAATCGGGGTGCAGGCGCAGGCCGCCCTCGGCCAGGTCTTCCGAGACGCTGTCCAGGTTCTTGATCAGCGCCGGCAGGCGCTCGGCCACCTGCAGCAGGCCCTGGGTGGTGTCGCGCAGCCGGGCCTCCGGGCCGCGGTTCTCGATCACCCACTGCTCGATCAGCGGCTGCGCCAGGGTCCAGATGTTGAGTTCCGGCATCAGCCGGCGGCTGATGCCCTCGGCCATGACCATGTTCTTCTGCAGCAGCAGGAGCTGCGGCTGCACCTCCAGAGCGAAGCGTTCGCTGAGGCGAAAGAGCTGGCCGAGCAGGCGGGCGAAGGAGATCTCGTTCAGGGGTCGGCCGAAGATCGGCTCGCAGACCGCGCGCAGGGCCTGGGCGAAGCCGTCCAGGGACTGGCTGTCGGGCAGGAAGCCCACTTCGACCTGGACCTCGGCCAGGCGCCGGTAGTCCCGGGCCAGCAGCGCGATCATCATGTCCGCCAGGTAGCTGCGGGTTTTCATGTCGAGCCGGCCCATGATGCCGAAGTCGACCGCGCCGATGTTGCCCCGATCGTCGACGAACATGTTGCCGGGATGCTGGTCGCCGTGGAACAGGCCGTCCCGGAAGACCTGAAGGAAGAAGATGGTCGCGGCCTTGCGCAGCACCTCCTGCAGGTCGTGGCCGGCGGCGACCAGGGCCGCGCGGTCGTCGATCGGGATGCCCGAGAGCCGGCCCAGGGTCAGGACCCTGCGCGAGGTCCGCTGCCAGTCGACCGCGGGCAGGCGGTAGTCCGGATCGCCGGCGAAGTTCTGCGCCAGCTCCGAGGCGGCCGCGGCCTCCATGCGCAGGTCCATCTCCAGCAGGGTCTGCTCGGCGAAGAGGCTGACCGCCTGCACCGGCTTGAGCCGGCGCAAGGCCGGCTGGGTGGTCTCCACCACCTCGGCCAGTCCCCACATCAAGTCGAGGTCGCGCTTGAACGCCCTTTCGATTCCCGGGCGCAAGACCTTGATCGCGACCTCCTCGCCTTCGCTGGTCACGGCCAGGTGGACCTGGGCGATGGAAGCGGCCGAGACCGGCGTCTCCTCGAAGCTCTGGAAGAGCTCGTCCAGGGGCGCGCCGAGTTCCTCGGCGACGATCGCCTTGGCCTTGGCGCCGGAGAAGGGCGAGAGCCGGTCCTGAAGGTCGGAAAGGTCGGCGGCGACCTGCTCGCCGAGCAGGTCCGAACGGGTTGAGAGGAACTGTCCCAGCTTGATGAAGGCCGGACCCAGCTCGGTCAGCGCTCGGGCCAGCTTCTGCCCTGGCCGGCCTTCCGCTTGGCGCCGCGACAGCATGCGCGCCAGGGTCACCGGCAGAGGCGCGATGCCCAGTTCTTCCAGCGGCGCCAGAGCGTCGTGGCGGGCCAGGGTCCGGGCGATCGAGAGCAGCCGGAATGGGGCACCCAGTCGTGTCAGCATGGGCCCTAGAGCCGCCAGGCGGAATGCAGGGCGGCGATGCCGCCGGAAAGATTGCGGACCCTGACCTGGTCCAGCCCGGCGGCCGCGATCCGCGCGGCCAGCTCCTCCTGGGCCGGGAAGCGGCGGATGCTTTCCGCCAGGTAGCGGTAGGACTCGGCATCGCCGGCCACGACCTCGCCCAGCCATGGCAGGACGGTGAAGGAATAGCGGTCGTAGAGCTCGTCCAGAAGGGGCAGCACGACTCGCGAGAACTCCAAGCAGAGAAACCGTCCGCCCGGCTTGAGAACCCGCCGCGCTTCGGCCAAGGCAACGTCGATGTCGGTGACGTTGCGCAGCCCGAATGCGATGGTCACCGCGTCGTAGCGCTGCGCATCGAAGGGCAGGTCCCCGGCATCGCCGCAGACCCAGTCGATTCCGGACAGCCGGCCCCGGTCCAACGCGCGGTCGCGGCCGACGGCGATCATGTCAGGTGTCAGGTCGCAGACGACGAGGCGGCTCGGCGCTTTCGGGTACAAACGATCTAGAATGCGCAAGGCGATGTCGCCGGTGCCGCCGGCCAGATCCAGGAAGGCCTGTCCCGGTCGCGGCATCAGCCAGTCGATCATCGCCGTCTTCCACAGGCGGTGAATGCCGCCCGACATCAGATCGTTCATCAGGTCGTAGCGCGAAGCGACCGAGGAGAAGACGCCGCGCACCAGCGGCGCTTTCTCGCCCTCCGGGACCTCGCGGTAGCCGAAGGATGTCTTTCGATCTTGTTCCGGGTTCTGAGATTTCGACTCTGTCATCTCGGATCGCGCTCGTATCGGCGGCACCATAGCGCGGGCCCTCCTGGCGCGCTACTCTGCGCCCAAGACCGGGAGCCCATCCGTATCATGCCGGAACTGCCTGAAGTCGAGACCGTCTGCCGCGGGCTTCGGCCCAAGCTCGAAGGCCGCCGTCTGACGCGCGTGTTGCAGCGTCGACCCGACCTGCGCTTTCCGCTGCCGGATGGCTTCGTCGAGCGCCTCGAGGGCCGGCGGGTGTCGCGGATCGACCGCCGGGCCAAGTACATTCTGATGCACCTGGACAGCGGCGAGATTTTGCTCTGCCACCTCGGCATGTCGGGCCGCATGCTCTTGATGAACGGCGAGACGCGGCCGCTCGACCGGCATGATCACGTCGTCTTTTTCACCGAGGATGGCGGCGAGATCCGCTTCAACGACGCGCGGCGCTTCGGCGTGATGGATCTGGTCGCGCCGGAGAACCTCTCGCGGCACCGGCTGCTGAAGGACCTGGGCCCCGAACCGCTGTCCAACGCCTTCAACGGTCCGGAGCTGGCAGCGCGCCTCAAGGGACGGCGCTCGCCGATCAAGGCGGCCCTGCTCGACCAGAAGGTCGTGGCCGGCCTCGGCAACATCTACGTCTCCGAAGCCCTGTTCTTTGCCGGGATCTCGCCGCGGCGCCAGGCCTACACGGTGCAGGGCGCGCGGGCCGAGCGCCTGGCCGCGGCGGTGCGCCAGGTGCTGAACGCGGCCATCGCCGCCGGCGGCTCCTCGCTCAGGGACTACGTCCAGGCCGACGGCGAGCTCGGTTACTTCCAGCATCAATGGGCTGTCTACGACCGTGCCGGCGAGCCCTGCCCCGGGTGCGATTGTGGCGCGGCGACGCTGTCCTCTGGCAACGGCGGGATCCGACGGATCGTGCAGTCCAACCGGGCCACCTTCTATTGCCCCAGCCGGCAACGCTAGGTAAGGAAGGGCGCCATGAAGCCCAGCCCCCGCGTTCTGCTTTTTCTGGCCTTGCTCTGTCTGCTGATCCCGGCGCTTTCGCCCGGACAGGCGGCGACGCAGGAGCCCGGCCGCTACTTCACAGAAGTGCCGGACCTGCCGCTGATGCCGGGCATGGCGGAGATGCCGGACGCCGGCGTCAGCTTCGACAAGCCGGAAGGCCGGATCGTCGAGGTCTACGCCCAGGGAGAAGGGACCGCCGACGAGGTCTTGCGCTTCTACCAGCGCGCCTTGCCGCAGCTCGGCTGGGAGGCTGCCGGCCCGAAGCGCTTCCGGCGTGAGGGCGAGGTCCTGGACCTCGAGGTGGAAACCGCCGGCAACTTCGTCACCCTGCGCTGCGCGCTGCATCCGGAATAGCCGGACCCGCCGCGCCGTCCGGACGCTGGGCGGCGCGGGGCCGGAAATGCCTTTTTTACGGGAGAACCGCATGTCCTACGAGAACATCCTGGTCGAAAAGCGCGACGCCGTCGGCCTGATCACTTTGAACCGGCCGCAGGCGCTGAACGCGCTCTGCGCCGCCCTGATCGACGAGCTGGCCGAGGCGGTCGACGACCTCGAAGCCGACGAGGCGATCGGCGCCATCGTGGTCACGGGCTCCGACAAGGCCTTCGCCGCCGGCGCCGACATCAAGGAGATGCAGGACAAGTCCTACATGGACGTCTACAAGGGCGACTTCATCACCAAGGGCTGGGAGCGACTGTCCAAGACCCGCAAGCCGACCATCGCGGCGGTGGCCGGCTATGCCCTGGGCGGCGGCTGCGAGGTCGCGATGATGTGCGACATGATCATCGCCGCCGACAGTGCGAAGTTCGGCCAGCCGGAGATCACCATCGGCACCATCCCCGGCTCCGGCGGAACCCAGCGACTGACCCGCTTCGTCGGCAAGTCCAAGGCCATGGACCTCTGCTTGACCGGCCGCATGATGGATGCCGAGGAGGCGGAACGCGCCGGCCTCGTCGCCCGGGTGGTGCCGGCGGACAAGCTGATCGAGGAGGCGCTCGCGGTCGCGGGCAAGATCGCCTCCCTCTCCGGGCCGGCGGTGATGATGGCCAAGGAAGCGGTCAACCGGGCCTACGAGACAACCCTTTCCGAGGGCATCCTCTTCGAGCGGCGGCTGTTTCACTCTACCTTCGCGACCCAGGACCAGAAGGAAGGCATGGCCGCTTTCGCCGAGAAACGGCCGCCGAAATGGTCGCAGCGCTGAGGCCGCGGCGCGGCGCCGGGACGGCCCTGCGGGCCGCTTGACGGAGCCTCGGGCCGGGTCTATAACGCCCGCCGCTTCCCGCGGGGAAGATTTCCAGATCTGACAGGTTTTGAAGCCCTATGGCGCATCATAAATCGGCAAAAAAGCGGATCCGCCGCAACGACCGCAGGGCCGCGATCAATCGCGCCCGCATCAGCCGCATCCGCACCCACTTGAAGAACGTCGAGCTGGCGGTGGCCAGCGGCGACAAGGACGCGGCGCGCACGGCTTTGCAGGCGGCCCAGCCCGAGCTGCATCGCGGCGTCACCAAGGGCGTGCTGCACAAGAACACGGCGGCCCGGAAGCTGTCGCGTCTTTCGGCGCGGGTGAAAGCGCTGGCCTAAGCGCAATCCGCGCCGCTTCCGATGACGCAGGTCGTTTTGGCGCGTCCTCTCCGGGCGCGAAGGGAGTCATTTTGCCGATCCGGAAGCGTTTCTCAGAATTGGAGGCGACAACGGCGCAAAAAAAAGCTCCGTTCGCTTTTCGGTCCCATTGCCAGCATCCGGCACCAAAGGTAAATTAACCAAGCTGTCTCGAGGAGGCCGAACAGCAAATATTGGGTCCGGCTCCAAAAGTAATACTGGGATTGTCGGAGTGTGTGCGCGATCGTTATTAAGTCGCGGGGAAATACATTGGCCTTAATGAAGTAAGCAATTAGTCGAGACAAAACTCGGCGCGGGAAGGTTCGGGGTTCCTTTTGTTGCGCCGCAAGAAAAAAATATAAGCGAAATGACAACAGGGGGAGCAGCGGCGTGCATTCCGCAAGTCTGGAGACGGGGGTCCAGAAGGCTGCCCCGGGGGTCTTTCTCGGAGATTACAAACTGCTGTGGACGATCCGCGCGACGCAGTGCGCGGAGCTGAAAGCCTGCGCCTCTGCGCGGAGTCCGAATACAGCAGATGCCGCCGTGGGGTAACGAAATGACCCAGAGTGACGGGGTGCCTGAGTTGCAGGAAGCGTGGGCGCGTGTCCGGGGCCGGTTGCGTGCCGATGTCGGGGAGTCCGCCTACCGGAGCTGGCTGAAGCCGCTGACCTTGATGTCGTCCAAGAACGGCGTGGTGCGCATGGCCGTGCCGACGCGCTTCATGCGCGACTGGGTGACGGGAAACTACGCGGACCGCATCCGGGCGTTGTGGTGCAGTGAGGATCGGCGGGTAAAGACCGTCGAGATCGTTGTCCGCCCGGCCGAGCGGCCGAGTCCGAAGCGCGCAGCCGAAGAAGCGGTGCCGACGGCGAAGGTCGTGCAGCGCCCGAGCGATGCCGGCCTCTACGCCAGCGCGCCGGGGGCCGCGCCGCGGGAGATCTCGGCGCCGCTCGATCCGCGATTCACCTTCGAGAACTTCGTGGTCGGCAAGCCCAACGAACTCGCCTATGCGGCGGCGCGCCGTGTCGCCGAGGCCGAGATCGTGCCCTTCAATCCGCTGTTTCTCTACGGCGGCGTGGGCCTGGGCAAGACCCACTTGATGAACGCCATTGCCTGGCACATCACGAAGTCGCGGCCGGACCGTCGGATCATCTACCTCTCGGCCGAGAAGTTCATGTACCAGTTCGTCCGCGCCCTGCGCACCAAGGACACCATGGCCTTCAAGGAGCAGTTCCGCTCCGTCGACGTTCTGATGATCGACGACGTCCAGTTCATCGGGGGGCGAGAGGCAACCCAGGAAGAGTTCTTCCACACATTCAACGCACTGGTCGACCGCAACCGCCAGGTCGTGATCTCGGCGGACAAGAGCCCTTCGGACCTTGAGGGTGTGGAGGAGCGGATGCGCTCGCGCCTCGGCTGGGGCCTGGTCGCGGACATCCACCCGACGACCTACGAGTTGCGCCTCGGGATCCTGCAGTCCAAGGCCGAGCAGCTCGGCGCCGGCATCCCGAGCAAGGTCCTGGAGTTCCTTGCGCACAAGATCCCGTCCAACGTCCGCGAACTCGAGGGTGCGCTGAACCGCATCGTCGCCCATGCGACCCTGGTCGGCCGGCCGGTTACCCTGGAGGCGACCCAGGAGGTGCTGCACGACCTGCTGCGCGCCAACGATCGCCGGGTGACGATCGACGAGATCCAGAAGCGGGTCGCGGAACACTACAACATCCGATTGGCCGACATGCATTCGGCGCGCCGTGCCCGGGCCGTGGCCCGACCCCGCCAGGTCGCGATGTACCTGGCCAAGCAGCTCACCTCCCGTTCGCTGCCGGAGATCGGCCGCAAGTTCGGTGGCCGGGATCACACCACGGTGATGCACGCGGTGCGCAAGGTCGAGGAGCTGAAGACCATCGATTCCGGCTTCGCCGACGACGTCGAGCTGCTGCGCCGGATGCTGGAAAGCTAGGCCCGCCGGAGGGCCGATCCGAAGTCGGATTTCCAGGCCGATTCAAGGCCTTGACCGCCCCTTGCGAGGGCGGGCTAAACCGCCATTAGAGCTTACTTTTCCGGGCGCGGGCGGGTATAATTTGCGACCCGGCTCGAGGGGCCCGATTCGATGGTGCTCCGGGGCCGGTCGCGGTCCGGATCTGGGGCCGAAATCTCCACTTGCAGGGTAGGACTGCGTGGACCGCGCAAGGGCTAAGATCACGCTGAGTTTGGGCATTATTTCAGGGCATCATGAAGCTGACCATTGAACGCGCCGCGTTGCTCCGATCCTTGGGCCACGTGCAGAGTGTCGTCGAGCGCCGCAACACCATTCCGATTCTGGCCAACGTCCTGATCGAGGCGGAGGCCGGCAAGCTGCGGCTGACCGCAACCGATATGGACCTCAACATCGTCGACGAGGTGGCGGCCGAGGTCGCCGACTCCGGCGCCACCACGGCCCCAGCGCACACGCTCTACGACATCGTCCGCAAGCTGCCGGACGGCGCGCAGGTGGAGCTGGCCACGGATGGCGACAGCGGGCGCATGGTCCTGCGCTCCGGCCGCTCGGAGTTCTCCCTCTCGACCCTTCCGAAGGAGGATTTCCCGGCCATGGGCAGCGGCGACCTGCCGCAGAGCTTTCAGCTCACGGCCGGTGCGCTGCGCGACATCATCGACCGCACCCGCTTTGCGATCTCGACCGAGGAGACCCGCTACTACCTGAATGGGATCTACCTTCACGCCGCCGACGCGGATGGCACTGAAGTGCTGCGTGCGGTCGCCACCGACGGCCATCGCCTGGCGCGCTTCCAGTTGCCGTTGCCGGAGGGCGCGGCCGGGATGCCGGCGGCGATCGTCCCGCGCAAGACGGTCAACGAGGTCCGCAAGCTGATCGACGAGACCGAGGATCCGGTCACCCTGTCGCTTTCCGACACCCGGATCGAGTTCGCCTTCGACGCGACCCTGCTGACCTCCAAGCTGATCGACGGCACTTTCCCCGACTACCAACGGGTGATCCCCGCCGGCAACGACAAGATGATGGAGGTCCGCTGCAAGGATTTCGCAGAGGCGGTCGACCGCGTCTCGACGATCTCCAGCGAGAAAAGCCGGGCGGTGAAGCTCTCTGTGCACAGCGGCAGCCTGACGCTTTCGGCCAACAGCCCCGAGAACGGCACCGCGGTCGAGGAGCTGGAGATCGACTACGGCGGCCAGGACCTGGAGATCGGATTCAACTCGCGCTACCTTCTGGATATAGCCCAGCAGATCGAAGGCGAGGGCGCCGAGTTCGCCATGGCGGACGCCTCCTCGCCGACCATCGTGCGCGATGCGGCGGACGGCAACGCGCTCTACGTGCTCATGCCGATGCGGGTTTGAGCGGCGCGCCCACCGGACCAGCGAACTTGGTGAGTCCCGCCACAGCGAGCGACGGAGTCTGGAACGCCATGGCGCAATCGCCGGGCGGCGCTTCGGCCTTATGGCTGGCCCGTATCGCGCTCAGCAGCTTCCGCAGCTACGCAGAGGCCGAGCTGGAGACGGACGGCCGCCCAGTTGTCCTGACCGGTGCCAACGGCGCGGGCAAGACCAACCTGCTGGAAGCGATCTCCTATCTCGTGCCTGGGCGCGGCCTGCGCGGCGCCCGCCTCTCGGAGGTCGACCGCCAGCATTCCGACGCCGAACCTGGAGCCGAAGCGGCGCGCGAGACCGGTAGTCGTCCTTGGGCGGTCTCCGCCGAGGTGATGACGCCGGAGGGGCCGCGGCAGCTCGGGACCGGCCGGGACCCGGCCGCGACCGGGCGGGAGCGCCGCCTGGTCAAGGTCGACGGCAACCTGGTCTCCAGCCAGCAGGCCCTGGGCGACGTCCTCGGCGCGGTCTGGCTGACGCCGCAGATGGATCGCCTGTTCCTGGAGGGCGCTCCGGGGCGGCGGCGCTTCCTCGACCGCCTCGCGCTGACCTTCGATCCCGCCCACGCCGGTCGAATCACCGCCTACGAGCATGCCCTGCGCGAGCGGGCGCGGATCCTGCGCGGCGACAACGGCGCGCCCGATCCGGCCTGGCTGACCGCGCTGGAGGAGACCATGGCCGAGCGCGGCATCGCGGTCGCGGCG
>JAAUXU010173355.1_pt1 | contig 10403 bp, 7 predicted proteins | sample 7278151 | NCBI WGS metagenome assembly JAAUXU01 (sample SAMN14350113, study PRJNA611818) | marine sediment metagenome | isolation source: surface marine sediment (1.8m) | place: French Polynesia: Moorea | collected 2018-08 | reverse complement strand
GTCAAAAGCATCAAAATTCGGCAGCAACTGGCACAGTGCTCTTGTCAACTCATCATACTTAAAGTGCTCTAGTGCCTTAACAAACATTCATGCCTGTGAACTTGTGTACTAAAAGTTGCGTTGCAGTGTCTGAATAACCAATTACATGTTGAAATTTCTTACGAAACCATGCCCAGTCAGTGTATGATATCGATATATACCAAGCGACATTACCTATGCCAAGCACTGTATTAAAAAACATCTGGCCATCAAGGAGCTTCGTAACCTCTGTATGTGGCAACCAGCAGAGGAATTGAGGCCCACTCATCCACTTCATGCAATTTCCCCAGCTTTCCCCCTCAGACTTCGCACCTTGAGCTCACACCAAAGGTTCTCCATAACATTGAGGTCCGGTCGGATCCCAGGCAGGCAGTCTGAGGTTAGGTATCAAAACAACGAACCCCTTCGGACTCATTGCCACCTTTGAGGCATTTCCCCAGGGCTCTTATGCTCAATCTTCCCCACTTTTGCTGCAGTTCTGTGCCTGAGAAAATAATCATGAAAAGTTTACTTTGGTCTTGATCTCCGCCTTCACTTGACTACTTAATTTAACCGTTTAACATGCCTTTCGCTCCAATGTAAGCACAAAAAGCAATAACTTTTCTGGGGTACGGGGCGTACCCATTGTGATCTAGTTTCGATTAATCTGGCGGACCAACGAAAATTGCGAATGTATCCTATTTTTAACCGATTAATTTCAACGAAAATGGCATGAGTTTAGCCATTTAGTTAACCTCATTCAGGAGCAAGCAACGGAGTAAAACAGCATATCAATAGTCTCATCATGCACTCTAGTCCTCAGCTCGGTGATGAAGAGTCCGCCAGTACCGAAGCTTCCCTCAGCCTCAGTGCAGCTTGGAGGAAGGGTTTTTAAGGCCTGGCACACCTTTTCCAAGCAGCTGGAACTCTGATCAGTGCACTGCAGCACACCCATTTTTTTTTTTCACTTTAGAACTTGCTGAGGGGTCGATTGAGGCTGGAACATGCCACTTGTAATATTCCTTGTTCAGGAAAGCATGGAGTTCTTCGGACCTGCTAACCTTTTCAGGAGGTTCCTCCTCTTCCACAGAGTTGTTGTCATCATCAGGCTCTTTGGTCTGAGAACTCGGGAGAAGGTGACAGTCAAGGTTCCTGGCAATCGTGGAAAGCTCATTGAAGGGGGAGAGGTGGAGACAGTAATCATCATCCTCAACTTTCAAGAAGGTTGCAAATTCTCTGACCCAAAGCTAGAGGTCCAGCTTCCACAACTTCCAAAGCATCCATCATCTCGGACAGATGGATCTCATGATTGCAGGGAAAGTTGAATCTCATTATTGCTGGGAAAGAGATCAATTTAGGAGAGATCCAGTAGAGCCTTGGCCATTACCAAGGCTCTACTGGATCTCTCCTAAGCAGCTTAGGAGCTTAGGAGCTACGAACCTTAGCAGCATCTTCAGGAGGGAGTGTTCCACTGCGTTTTAGTGTCCTAGAGTTGATTGAGGCCCTTTTCTTTTTGTTGGAGGCACATCCCTTTGCAGGGTATTATATACAGTAAGATGAGACTTCCTGACGCAGTTGACTATTTTTGAACCTTTTGGACAACTATGAGGTAGTAATCTGAAAGTTCCACTTCTTCCTCCCAGAGATCCTTGGCTTCCTCGTCCTCTCTGGACTCTTCCTCTTGATCAGTGTCCGGGCCTTCCCCAATGTGCCTCTTGTACAGGACATCCACCACCGCCAGCCAAGTGGAGGCCGTGGCAATGGCAGACTTGATGGAGGGAAGGCCCATCTCCTTCATGACTAAAGCACCATCGGTAACCTGGCCTCGAATGTTGTCTTCCGTAGACAAACCAAAGGAAAGGATATTTCCTCAACCAACTCCACAGCCCTCTCAGCCGGAGTCCCTCCTTTGACCTACACCATCCCAAGGCAGTAGCACAGCTCTCCAGTACGAAGATTGATGGCCATATATCTCCTGTTGCATGTGGATATCTACTCAGCCAAGAACGGAGAGAACCTCTTCCCCTCTGCCTTGATAGCACTGAGCTTTTTTAAACTTCTTCTTTCTTCTTCGTCCCATAGGGCATCACCGTGCCCCTGATCCATTGCTCAGACTTGGGCATTAAGTGGCCCTGGGCAGTCCAGCCCTTACAGATCTCTTTTCTAGCCACCAAGGTTTGGTAAGAAATGCGATCAACAACAGCAAGGCTGGCCCAACACCACCTCAGGGAAGCTCCCCTTCTTGGCAAAGCTGTCAGACACTGAGGGCTGCTTCGAAGATGTGGCACTATCTCCAAACTTCTCATGCTTGTGCTCCATGCGGTACTTGAAGCTGGAGGTGGACCCCAAGTCTTTGAACTGCAGTACCGGCACTTGATGCTCTTCTTGTCATGGACATGCACAAGATGTTTCCGCTCCTCCGACCTTTTTTCTCTGGTTGAGATCCTGTCCCCGTCCATGATGGCTGCAGGGGCCAGGTGCTGTGTTGCTAGTAACAGTTAATCAATCAATTGACTTGAACACTTGGTTATGCTGGCTTTTTCGTCCCTGACCGAAAATTTGGGCATAATGTGAGCAATTTTCTAACTTAGCACGATGGTCTTCAGCTTAATTTTGTTAGTTCAGAGGCCAAGTAGATTGCGACCATGTCGACTGAAATCACTATTTTTTTCTGCAACATTCGAGCATGCAGCGCTATTTCCGTATGATATGCATATATTTTCCTCCTTTTTTAAGGTATCGTGATGCACACACCCATACACATGTATCAGCAGTACTCTATTTTTGCTGGGTAAAACCGTCTAAAGGAAAAGCAACAAGTTCACATTAAATGCCAAATCGTGGCCGTGAGTAATGCGCAGAATATTCTCTCCGTTTTGACTAAAGTTTTGACCTGTCCAAGGCCTCACTGCTCGTATTGTCCGAAGGTGGAAACCCGAGGACAAAGTACACAAAACCGAGGCCAAAACTCGAAAAATGTAGTTCAGTCAATTTATGGTTATAATAACCTACAATTCTTCTACACAAACATTGTATCCAAAACAGTGAACGTTGTAGCAAACCACTGTGCTACCTCTCTTCTTTTTCTTTTAAGTTCATTTTTTTTCAGAAAAGCGAGGGCTGCGAGCAGGCGCCCGGCAGCTGTGTAAAGGTTAGAATTGAGTGCAGAATGCAGATGCCACTACGAAACAGCTCTAATGCCATCTTGCTTCTAGTGCCAATTTCCCCTGGCCCCGATTTAAACAGTATCTTACGCAGATCATCATAGTGGGATCAGGTGCGCGCTTTTTTTCTTTAAATTTTGCACTCTTGAGATGTCAGGAAAATCCACACTGGGGTTCACACAATCGACGTTATTCTCATTGATATCTGATGCTAGGAAGAACTAACATCCTGTGCGCGCGCATGCGTACATGTGTAGAGAGAGTGAAATGGTTAATGTCTTGTGTTATTTCCATTTGTTATTTCCACTGTCATTCATCGTGTAGCTTAAGTTCCATGTTCTATGATTTTCGGGTTGAGTTTTGCTTCACTCTATGTACATGCACCAGCTGTGACCCTAGTGTGACAAGAGTTTCTGGCTGGATCGTTCTGGTGAATCAGTTGGATTGAGCTCATGTACTCTGACCGAGTATCTTTCGGACGAGTATTTAAGCCAGAAAGTGCCTCGCCCCGGTCACTCGTGCACCGACTATCAAAGCGGCAGCAACCTCACCAACTTCACCTCAACCTTCGCCACACCTTAGACGACCTTCCAGGCCTCGCCGGGAGGACGGATAACCCCGACAGCTGGAGAACACGTCTTGACGCTCTCCAGGAGCCCGTGGAAGACTATCGAGGCGGTGAACTCGACGATGAAGCCCTTCTACGATCAGAATATGGTTAATTCTGCTCAGAGCAAGGTGACGGGGCAGGCACACTAGATGTCCTGGTCGCCTTTCGTAAATTCTAATCCGCAAGGACACATCCAATGTCTGGAAGCCAAAGTGAACTCAAGTACTGCATCACTGCAATGATTGCAGTCTCTCACTAGATCAAGCGTTTGACCAAGGACGAGCTGCTGGTCAAGACATATCTGCTCTGTGTATTGTCCGAGGGTGCGAGTCGAGAGTATTGTGCTACCCCCATTTTTTTGGCTCAGACGGTCCAAATTTACCAGCAAAACTTTTACCGTGAGCCCGCCTGATGTTCATTTGGCGGAAGCAGTCCAAGCAGCACGCTACCTTACAAGTGATGGCTCAACTTCTTGGCTCATGGAACCTATGACCTCTTTTTATTCCGGAAAGCTTAAGTTTCCTCGATCTGTAGGGTCAGAACTTGCAGTGTCACATAAACAGGCTGAAATTAACTTCAGTGTTCACCTGAAACACTCGGTGAAAATATTAATGTTCGGTTTGGGAAAACACAATGTCACATAAGGGGGGGATCCCTTTCAGATTACTCCTGTCACGCGATACCTCTCCTCGTGGCGCATGAACCTTCAACAAACAAAGCAGTATTTTCTGTCACGTTGAGGTACTTTTTTGCGCCAGCGCCACCTAAAGGTAGCTGGACGGATACATTATAGCCCAAGTCTTTGTTGTCTGATCGGATGATGATTCAAAAGGATTGCCAGACTCTACCTGGAGCACACCAGGTAGCATTCTCGCATTTTAGGTGCAATTCCAAAAGCCCCTCTTAAGGCCCAAAAAAATGATACTGCAGAAAGTTAGAATGGTGCAGCCTTCAAATAGTTTGAAAGATAGTAGTAACATGCTGAAGTTGCCACGGAAGATGAACCAACCAGAGATGCCATCTTCGTCGCCAAAATTGCAAAATCTTTCATCTACAGTTCCGAGTCCCAGTCATTGGCAACCCTGCCTGTTTTCTCGCTGAAAAAAAGTTCTAAAGTGAACATGATTACATGATTACTCAAGTTGTAAGAGTGACACAAGAAAACGGGACCTGTTTTTGTGGGCATTTGTCGGAGTTGCACGAACTCCACACGTCGTCGCACATGCTGATTTGTATGTGTGTGCTGAGTAGCGAATAAACTTTTAGATATGATAAAAATATAAAAGCATAAAAATGTAACTCTTAATATCTATACGCCACCACCCTTGCACAGCTGCAAAGCTTGCGACCTTAGCATTTTACATTATTTATTTCACTTTTGGCAAAGTCACATATTCAAGGAAGCGCTGGCAGTTATGTATCGTGTCTGGGCACCTTGTAGCTCCTGTCATGACACAAGGTGAGACTTCTTTGTGTTGCAGCCACGTAGAGTCTCCTTCTACATGGTTGCAGAGCAAGAGGCCTCCGTAATTTAAGTCATTTTTTCACTTTCAGATAAAATTGTGTATTAAAGCAATACATGACTACATATGCGCAATTTCGCGCTACTGAGCATGGGCTACTCACTTGACGCCCCTTTCTCTGACTCTTCCTATGTACTGAGTGAGGCGGCCAAAGAGCACTTTACTCCACGAGACAAATGGACAGTCAGATTGCGCGTATTTAACCACAAACGTCCATTTGGGCAAGGCCTTTACACACTCCCCTGGATTGCGAATCCAGAGGTCACTGAAGGTCTGAGGGCTGGGAAAAGACGAGGTCGAGGGTCGTTCAATCTCAAATCTGGCGTCAAGCATTGAAGTCCAGTCCTGTGTGTCCACTAGTGCCGTTGTAGCCCACTTTTTGCTCTGGCCTTGAAACATCGATATCCATTGGGTATACCTAAACGCCCCTTTTCTTCAAAAAGTACATTACTCTATCTCCATCATTCATTGATCTATTCATGTAAGAAAGCCCAAGTGGACACGGTCAACGTCTGAAATTGACCACTTTTCGGTGTAGCCGATTGCATCACACCATACTGCGTCTCAGTTTGACGGCCAAGTAGGTAAATGAGCTGGGCAGCCACGTTGAGCCGTGAGGCGTGACTTTCTGTGTGTTTAACATTGGGTCAGAGTCACACGACGTCAATGAATGAATAGGTCGACAATGACACTTACGTGTTTTAGGAAAAACAAGAAATGGTAGTGTCCAAGTGTCTCATTTTGATAGCAAGCCTTAAAAACAGTGTTGTAGAAGCATGTCTGATTGAGCTCCAATCCTAGTACATGTGGAGGAAGACTCGCTCTGCATCTCAGATCAATCACACACACTTTTAGTGCAAAGCATTTTGGAGGAGAATAATCAGTCCTACTGTACAAGTAAATGGGATTGGCGTTGGGATCACGGTAGCTTGAGAGAGGGTCAAAATCCAATTGCAAAAACATTCTCTTGAGCACCAAACAACTCAATGTGTCTCTATCAGTCATTCATTTCTTTCATAAACTGTTACGTTATCTCATGCATCACTGCCGGATGTTTATACTTCACCACCAAACCAGGAGGAAATGCCTTGCAATTGCAGTTGTGCATTCAGAAGGCTTACCAGGCCCATGCAAAGTTTCGGTGTTTTTGGAAGCCATCAGCTCGGTCTCTGACCGATCCTCAGAATCCACATGGGTGTCCAATGTGGTGGCTTCATAGCATCGCTTCGTTGAACTGCGTGACGGAACTCCTAGCACTGACGTCTCTACAATGTGTCAGAGCAATTTTGCCCCCCTCCCTATAATCTGCTCAAGCCTTTCTTGCTCTAAGCTCCGGTCACACGTAGTTTGGAGACGGGGTAAAAATGGGGTAAAACCCCTGTGCAGGTTTTTTTTATCCCAAGTCACAGAGCCTGCAAGGTGCGTTTTCCCCTTGTCGGGTCACACGAGCAGAGCATAAAACCAAGCAAAAACCCTGTCTTGCTGTTGTGCATCTGCTCCGTTTTGGTGTCTGCTGCTACCCAAGGAAGCTGTAGACGGCTTCCTTGGCTGCTACCCCTGAAATTAGAAGTCTTCTCTACTTTTCACCCCACTGGATGAAACCTAGGAGGTTTTGTGACTTGGGGTAAAAAAAACACACAGGGGTTTTATCCCGTTTTTACCCCCTCTCCAAGCTACGTGTGATCGAAGCTTCAGTGAAAGTCCCTTTTTATAAACGCTTATCACATGAGACATCAGGATTGTCTGCACTTAACCCTTTGTCAGCCACTCCTCAAGGTGTCTATTTTTGCCACCACTTATCTCTATCATGTACAGTGGACTTCACTTCATTGCAATTCAGACAATGGCAACTTTTCTTCTGATCTGAAGCCGTGACCTGAAAGGGATTCTTACTAAGCAACAGAACATTGGATGGAGAAAGCTTCCCTGATCGTTCCTTCAAAGAGGGAAACTTTCGGCCACTTCTCGCAGCTTCTTTATACGTTCCACTGCAACGAAGCTTCTTGCAGAGCACGTGAAGAAAAGGAACGATTCATCCTCTCACCAAAAACGTATCCTGGTGCACCTCAAAAAACTTTCGAAAAATAATGCTATTTGGCAGCACTGGGGACGAGGGCAGAGAGGTGGAAACAATGAGCACTTTGAGCACGCTTTTAGCATCAAAATGAGCACTCAATCAATTGTCCCTATCTACTCAATCGTCTCTCTCAGTGTCTCAATGACTAAGATCACCTTAAATGTAACCTCAAAACATTTCACAGGCGACTTCATCAACTTTATAGTCCCTGGATATTGTTTATGCTTAGCACTGTATTTTGTGCACAGTTTGTGCTGCGACTCCCCGTGATAAACCATATTTGTCACATTTCTGTTTCGAGAAATTTCCCATGATGGCCCAAACTTCTCGCTGCTCTAATTTATGGATGAATTCAACACCGTGAGTTCAAGTTATGGATGTATTGACACGTCCAGTCAACGAGCACTCAAGTCAACGCCAACATGCTTAACGAATGCTAAGAAATACTGACTTCTTCTCAAGGGAGTAACTAAGCGGACGAATGAGATTGCTTGATACAGCAGAGAAGGTGAGAATGAGACATTTGCTGATGCAGGGAAAAACGGATGAGAACTGCACTGAAGTTTCTATCATCCTTGTGTGATGAAAGGCAAAAAAATATCATTATGAAGTATGTGTACGCGCATGCGCACACAGAGTGAGAGGTAATGACTGCTTCGTACTTTCTTTGCTTACGTTCTATGTTACGTTTCTCCATGTGCTCTTTTCCATGTTCTACTTTGTAAGTTCTCTGTACCGTCCTCTTGTTCTGTTCTTTTGTATGCCATTTCGTGTTATCCTAGTTCGTAAAGCATAGCTTACGTTACCAGAAAATCTCTGGTTCATTCGAGTGAATTGACTGGATCTGAGTTCGTGTACTCTGTCTGAAGTTGAAGCTGAAGCTACTGTAGTGGTGGGATTTTCAGCTGTAGTGAAGGGCCGTGAAAAGAGCCATTGAATTTTCTGAAACTTGGGAGCTGAGCTAACTCATGGGCCCATATTACAATGGAAAGGGCCAAATTTTTTAATTAAAGAGAAGTAGGTATTTAGGACTATAGAACCAAATTGCCTGATTTAAGCAGAAGAGAAAAACTGTTGGAAGCTGTGCTGAGCATATACCATCCACTTTAATTGACAGCGTATTTTTTAAAAGAATAATTGACAATGAAAGCTTCTCTTTGAGAAATATCCCAGTGCCCTTGTCTCTCTCAGGACTAGCAGCTGCTTCAGGGCTGCCACTTGCGCAGCTGTAGCTTTAGAGGATGTCTTTGCTTCTGACTTGGATTGCACGTTGGCAACTACAGGCACGGCCGAACTTTAGGGGCCGACCCCCACTGAGCTGGCTCAGTCAAAAAGGGCCGAGTGAGCCAAAAATTTTGAAAAGAGCGGCCCTTTCGGCCCTTCGGCCCATGAGCTGTCCCACCACTAAGCTACTGCCACTCGTTCTCTGTACTCGCTCGCGACAACGGCCATTTTGGGACTGTCGAGGCCTGCCTGAATCTTCCGTCGATCTTTTCGGTTGTTACCGTGTGGAACGGATTCACCAAGCGCTGAACGACACGATCACGACCCAGGACATCGCGATCTCCAGGACATCGCGGACTGACGACCCAGACGATCTCGGACATGGCTATGTTCTACGACAGGAACCGGGTTGACTCAGCGGGAAGTAAGGCACCGGGGTGGACAGTCCCATGGGCATGAGTGGCTTTGTAACTTAAGAGCTCAATCCAATGGTTCACTCGAATACTCTCGTTCTATGTGTATATGTGCGTTCTATGCTACCACTTAAGTTAATTTTAAACTCTCCGTCATCATCTATTCCAGATTACAGTTGCTATGCAGTATTCAACCAACGTTGTCGCTCTCTTACTCAATACTCTAGGCGCTCAAGCCTAGAGTATTGAGTAAGAGAGCGACATTTTAAGGTACTCGCTCTACACTCTACTCTCGAGCTCAGGGGCACGAACGGACCGGATACGGAAGTAGACTTAGCTTACGTTTAAGAAGCAAATTTTATTCCGGTCGCTTTCGTTTAGACTCTTACTCTACGTAGGGACAAGAAGCATAATCAAAACTTTTATAAGCTTTCTTCAAAGACCTTGGCAACAAAAGCTGTTGACCTTGAGAATGCCTAAACACTCTTTCTCTCTCTCACACATAGACAGAGGTGGGCCAAATTTGTGGATAGTCCAGGGGTCAAGCTACAATTCATGTATTTCCACGAAATCCAATATTGTTCGGACAGGTGCTATAGGGACACAGACCAACATCCCATTCCCTTTCATTGCCTCTCAAGAGTTGCCAGATACCTTTTAACATCCCAAGGGGGGAGGGAGTTGCAGTTCCTACACCTGCATAAAGAATCTCTCCTTGCTCATCGCTGGGACTAAGGAGCTCCGCTGCGACATCTCATCTCCTATATTGCCCTTCTTTTGCCTTCGCTCGTTCGTAGATGTAAATCTTATTGCTACCTCCTGCTTAGTGAGATAAGATTTAATGATGACGCTGTAAGTTTTGGAACGGAGTCTCAAATCTCAAAATCGGATCTGCGGATTACCTTAAGGGGGCCAATGGCGCTCTATCAGTGCATGCCTTTGAGGTTCTAACTTGATTACAGAGTGTACGGAAATGCATATGCAGTAGCCATTCCGCCAGAACACCTGTCCGGCAAAGTAAGTCAAATAAATATCATAATTCCATAACTACGGGATACAGAAGAGCAACCAAGATGGAAGTGAACAACTAAAGAGAAGGATAGAAGCAACAGCAGATTTTTGATTGTGTCTCTAAATGAGCCGGACAGTCTTCTACGAGGGGCATGTCACTTAAAACAATACTGGTGGAATAACTCATAAACGATAAGAGATAGACCAATAACTTTTATTAGGATTTTTCTACATATTCACCTCCCACATCCATGCACTTGTTACATCTCTTGGTGTTTGTCTGCTAGAGAGACTAGGATTACACAGAAAAAAAAAACACCCTCAAACCATGGCAACTATGTCCAGACAAAGACACAGACCAGG
>JAAUXU010115835.1_pt1 | contig 10406 bp, 10 predicted proteins | sample 7278151 | NCBI WGS metagenome assembly JAAUXU01 (sample SAMN14350113, study PRJNA611818) | marine sediment metagenome | isolation source: surface marine sediment (1.8m) | place: French Polynesia: Moorea | collected 2018-08 | reverse complement strand
CTCGCTACTACTGAATCTGATCAGGTCCGCGAAGCTCAGGAGTCCGGACTGTCTTCTCTCGCTCCTGCCAATGACGGCCATCCGGACCGTCTTCTCACACTACTTCTGAGTGTGATCAGGTCTGCCTTTGCCATCACTTACTCCTGCCAATGACGGCCATCCGGACTGTCTTCTCTCACTACTACTGAGTGTGATCAGGTCCTCGGACCACACTCAGTAGTAGTGAGCGTGGCCATCCACATTGAGATGTCCCGAGTGTTGTCAATGAGTTTTGTTTACATGTCAAGTTGTCACCCCAGGTTGTTTACATGTCAAGGTGTCAGGGCACCGTCTCAAAAAACCTGTCAATCGTTGATTGGTTAAGGTTCTTCTCAATGGTGCTCTCGACAACATCTTCTATCTTTTTTAACATTGAAATATCTTCAAATCCACGGCCCAAAAGGCCTTTCCTCCGAATAACAACAGCCTTGCGCATTTCCTTGACATCTGGAAGTGCTTCCTCCTCTCCCTGGCTGCTGTCATCATCACTGCCCACGGGTTCTCTAGAATCACCAGTTAAGGACTCAAGAACAGCTGCAGCAATGGCCTCCTCAGTTTCAGGCTCTTCCTCCTCAGCACCTTCGTCAGCCTCACAGACAGCCCATTTCTCAAATTCTTCAATGTCAAGTGGAAGGGATCTTATGGACCAGCTTGCAGGCATTTCATGAGGCCCAATGACTAGGCCACCTTTGACCCAACAGTTCCTGATTGTGACAGACTCCATTTCTCTCCAAGCATCTTTCAGAAGGTAGAGGGCATCCAGAAGAGAAATTTTTCGTGCGAGATCAGTGGCTGTTGCCCTTTCAGAGATTTCTATTTCATGGAAAATGATGCGCACCAGGTCTCGACGGAAATTTTTCTTGATGGCAGCAATGATTCCCATATCACAGGCTGCATCAGTGATGTGTTTAGAGAGAAAAATGCAATCTTGATGTTGCTCAGTTCCAAGTCAAGGTGGCATGTGGCATTGTCCAGCAACGGGAGGATCTTTTTTCCCTTGACAGAGAGCTCCTGGTTCCACTTAGTCACCCACTCACTGAACACATCTCCCGTCAGCTATGCCTTCTCATTTGCCTCATAGTCAACGGGAATCTTCTTGTTCTTACAACAGCGAGGGGACTTTGATTTTCCAACAATTAATGGTGTCTTCTTTTCCCCAGACAGAGAGCAGCAAAAGAGGGCTCTGATACGCTCCTTGGAGACTTTTCCACCACATTTGGTGTCTTCTTTGAATGTCAGAGTTGTTGTAGGCAAAGCCCGGAAAAACATCCCAGATTCGTCTGCATTCCAGATATCTTCATCATTTGGATATTCCTCCCGGAGCTGAGGCCAAATCTCCTTTAGCCATTCACTGCGAGACACCTCATCAGCAGCATTTCCCTCACCATGAAGACGCTTGGTTTTGAGATTGTTCCTCTTCATAAATCTGTATAGCCATCCTTCACATGCCTTAAAATCAGGCTTTTCCAATAGCTTTGCAAACTCGAGTGCTTTTGCCTTGACAATTGGGCCGCTGAGTGGAGCATTCTTGCCTCGCACAACTTGGATCCATCGAATAAGTGCTGCTTCAATCTCAGGGGTGTTTCCAGACCTATTGCGCTTCCTGACCCCACTAGTGATGGCGACCTGGTCCCGACTTTTTAGGAGAAGTTGGCGAGAGGAATACAGGATTTTTAGCTCCTCAGCTGCCTTCCTCTTTGAACACTGAAAGTTACAAACTTACCAATTTTTTCCAGTTGCTCTTACACTTTGAATCCTAGCACTAACCATACAACTGTACCTTAGCAGAGAGACAATCGTAGGCAGCCACAATCTTCAGTTTTTCCTCGCCAGATAGGTTCTTTCGAGAGACTTTTGGCATCTTGCCGAGCCTAAGATGCTTTGTTTTGCATTTCGTTGGTTCAAAGTCAGCTTAGTAGTCCAGTCAAGCATTAGAGAGGAAAGAAACATGGCTCAACTAGTTTCTTCGGGTGACTTACACTTGACTTATGGTCATCATAGGCAGGAAGGTTGGTCATTACATGCGTGTGAAATGAGTAAATAAAACCCTGAAATGTACCGGGACCAGACAAAATTGGTCACTAAAGGCAGGTGGTCACTATAAGCATGATCACTATACTGAGGGAATACTGTAGTAAAACTTCAAATTAAAAGTGCAGATAGTAAATCATTTTTTTTCCAAAAAATGAGACTTGTACCAGCTATGGCTATGGCAGTGTCTAGTGCCAATTTTCCACCATGAAAATCCGAAGTTGAAATTTTTGAACTAGCCTAGTACATATTGTATCCATGTACCTGGACATTGCTGCTGGATACAGAACTGTGCTTCCTGACAGCTGAAAAGGATTAGTTGCTGAATGCAACAGGACAAACACCCCACTTTTTGCAGGTATCGATTCCATTGCATCATGCATTGTTCCATTGCACAATGTGCTGGGTCAGGAAACAAATGCATGAAAAAGAGGGGAAGTTCTGGAAGACCTCATTCTCTCTCATGGCTTGGCACTGCGCAACATGGGCGAGACTCCCACCTTCATGGCAGGAGGGATGTAGGCATGCATGACATCACCGAAGGTGAACCCCGTGCTATGGGGGTGTGCGCCTAAGATTGAGCACTCGAGTGCAAATGCTATCAAGATCAATAAGTAGAGCGTTATGGATGCCATTGGTTTGATACATTAATATATGTTCATTGCACACATGGACAGCAACTTTCAGCCAATGTAGCAGCCCTTAAGGACGGCCTCCAATCTGGGGCAGAACTTCACACAGCTGATTTTGATGAACTTCTCCAGATTGGATTAGGCATCGTTTATTGCAGCATTCAGCTGGTTCTTTGACGTGTAGATGACGCCTGACAACATGCTATTCACGCACCTGAAGATCGTGATGTCGAGCAGGTTCAAGTCCAGGCTACATGGGGGCCATGAGTTCCTATTGAAGGAGGCTGGTGCATTTTCTCAAAAGAAATTTTGAGTCTTGTTAGCAGTGTGGGGGCTGGTCCCATCTTGCTGCCAGATTCAGGCATACCTGTACTTCTGGTAGGCCCGCGGGAAAAGTGTCAGTCAGGATGTTCACATAGAGGAGGTGCTGGTCAACCTCTTACCCTTGGCCAAGAAGATACGGGGATACTTCCCCTGTCTGAGGCCACGATGGACACAATTTGGATGTTGGCCTCCCTTCTTACCGTGACATGCTTTGTGTCATCATGGACATCCTTGAGATTGGCAACAAGTAAGAATGCTGAGTCAGAGGGAACAGGTCTCCCCCACGGAGAATTGGATCTCATCTGAGAAAATAATGACTGATTCAGGCATTTTTTGCACGAGCTTCTTGCTGAGGATCTTGGACGTCTCAAGCCTCTTTTTAATTCTGGATTGGTCAAGGCCTGCTTTGGATCGCATGTATAACACGAAGTGCATGGTGAGTGTGAAGTGCAAGATCGGCTTTTCTACCCAATGAAGTGGGTAGCATGTAAGTGATAGTCAGTTATTAGTGGGGCCCTAAACAGGGGGCAGGCCTGCCCTCTCCATTGGAGCGGACTAAGAAACCTAAGAAACTCTACTTTTGTTATGAGAATGTAACGAGAGTTTCCTGCTATTTACGTAGGTCTGCCAGGACGCATCCTCTCTGATGGAATAGTACGCCTTCCTGGCCTGCCTGGAGGCAATTGGAGCCCCCCATCTAGGCCTCCAGTCAGGCCTGGAAGGCGTACTACCCCATCAAAGAGGATGCGTCCTGGCAGACCTACGTAAATAGCAGGAAAATCTTCAATAGGGCAAGCTAAGAAAGCCTCGTGGAAGTCTTTCACTGAGGAATATGAGGACTCTGAAGGAATGTCCGGGCTCTTCAAGGTCCCCCAAGCTGAGGAGGAAGCACAAGTTGGACTTCTTAGTGACAGTGTACCCATAAAGAAAGAACCCAAAAGTGGGAATACCTGGCTCACCCAGGGAAGCCCTTCCCAAGGGTCTGACTGAGAAAGTCAGATGAGTGATAAAGCAATTTGGCAACACCAAAGTAGTGGACCCAGATAGCATTTAACCTATAGTACAGAAATGTCTCCCACATGACATGCTGGAGAGGCTCAAAGTTTTATGCTCATGCACCTTTTTGACAGGACATGCCTGCACCCCAGGTATAGAGACAATCCAAGGTCACTTTCATTCCCAAATCTGGGAAGGGAAACTATGGTAAGGGAAGTCATTTTGACTGTTCTCCCCACATTCTTTGTCCTCAAGACAATGGGGGGAAAATGTATTCAACCATCTTGAGAGCAAGCGCAATATCTGTTGGAAACTGTATATGAACTCACAACTGCAACTCACCCCCATCTGATATGGTCATTGAAATTGAACATTCGTTTTTCAATAACTGGGATGCCCTTCTTTGATATAGCAGGGGCCTTTAACAACCTAGATGTCGAAACTGGCATCAGGGGCTATGACCGCAGGTGAAAGCTTGACAGGCTCTAAAGGCTTGGCATGCTATGACTCACATAAGATGCACTACCCCCAACTGTTGGGGTGGAAGTAATTTTGGATCTAATGCCTGTAGACATATATGTTCAGTCTATGGCTATCAAAGCTACTCTCCGAGTTAAGGATCAAAGCAGGCCTAGATGGGATGGGGTAGGACTCCGGGGTTTTGCTCGATCATCTCCACTGGGGCCTATATATATTCAGGGAACTCAGGTTCCACTCATGTACAAAAGACAAAGGCTATGAGCTACGACATTCCAAGCGGAGGTCTATGCCATCACCCAGGCTGCAAGATCTCTTAGCCTGAAATGCGACAGAGATATTAATTTTGTCACCAACCACAGGTTCTTTGAAGCTATCAGCGGGAATATATCTGAAATATGGCGACCTGAAGAGTGCATAGACACACTAGATACACGTGAAATGGAGTCACATTCAGTTGCTGCGCTATGAGAAGCTGTGAAGCCCATGATCATGCCCTAACGACTGGAAAGGGTTGACAAATTCATACCCTTCAGACCCCTCTCCCTGTGTCATTCAGAGATAGAGGGACACTTCCAGAACAAATGGAAAATACAGTGGAGGGGATTACAAACATGTAGACAGACCAAATTCTGGATTTGTTGGAATGGTTAGATAACAAGTCATTAGGCTTGATGAAGGTAGATTAGGCGAGGTTCTTCAGGCCATCACAGGCCGCAACTACCTCCATCACCACAAAGCTATGCTTCAAGAGTGTATATCACACACATGCAGCTTCTGTGGGAAGGGATGTGAGAAAGCTAAGCACATCGTATGTGAGTGCCCAGCATTTGTTGAGGAACAATGAGAATTGTTCCACAAGCCTTTCATTTCACGCAATCCCATAGAACTCAAAAGCCTCATCAGATTCATCTCGGTGTATCATATTGATGAGGCAATGAGTCCATTGGGGGTAGAGCAAAATATTTGTTTGGTGTAATGTTGGCCATCACCTGGGGAAAGGGAAAAGCCCAGAGCAAGTGTTACTCCTGTCTTGCAGGTACGAATTGTTGCGTGCCGGCCTGAACTCTTCTACAGACAAACAATCCTGACACTATGAGGAAAAAAGAGCAGGACAAATTCAACGCAATCTCACAATTCTATTGCTTCACGTGCAACTGCCAAAAGTTCTACACTTCCAATTTCAACCTGATCATTGATGAGCAGTTTTAGTCGCGCAAGAGAGCCATCAGGAAGTAAGGGAAGAAAATGTCCGGTATAGGATCAGTGATGAGCAAGAGTCCTCAGCATTCATCAGAAGTATTCAGATGGTATACGAAGTTGAAAGTTAGATTGCATAGATTTTGGCCTCAGTTTACTTAAGGGCAACTACTTAGAAGAAACATCCAAAAAGATTGCCAGAGACTGTGCTGTGTCGCTACAAAATCAAAGTTGGTGGTGATGTTTCAGACCAAATACGCTAACATGTATCAAAAGTTGCACCCAGGCATTGGCCTGGAGCCTGATACCAGTATAACATATTGGTTCACATGACCTATATGCTGCGTGTGCCATTATGATATGCAAATAATCAAAAAAGTCATAGTCAACAACTCGCAGCTTTTATGACCGTTTGGTTTATTTTCATTAACAAACATCTTAATGTATCCGCCTTTCGCAACACACTTTCCCCACTGTGCGCCTCTCGCACACTGTGCTTTCTGCACAGTGTGCGAGAGGCAAATTCGGACTAAACTTTGATAACTGCTAGCATCGTTACCATTAGAGATCTGAGGTTGCGAGAGGTGCTATTGGAAACATCTGAGTCTCAGGTTTAATTTGCGCCCCTGTTTGTCAACATAGCTTGAAAAGCAACGATGCTGGAGGCCAAGAGAGTGAGGGTTGCTGATTTGCTCCGTGCCAAGACCAGGTAGAGACCATCATGGAGATTGTGGGAGTGGCCAGGAGCACTGTTTTCTTGACCAAGAAGAGGCTGGAAGGTGAGGATGACCTCTCCCACAAATCCCCTGGCCCTTTCATCAACAAAAACTCACATCTAAGAAGGTGGAGGAGATCAAGACCAAGTTTGAGGAAGCACCGACAACATCTATGCGCAAGATGGCAAGGGAGATGGAGGTGTCAGAGTGGACCACGCAATCAAGGGGCTTAAAGGCCGACATCAGCCTTACCTGGAGCAGTCTGTCCAAGGACCATGTGGTGGCCACATGCAAGTCATTCAGGTGCCGAGTGGAGGCAGTGATTGCTAATTCTGATTGCCGTATAGAATAAATATGTCATATACATAAGAAGATACTCAGAAAGTTCTGCTACTCAAAGTTAAAGAACAAGGGAATAGTAATAAAATATGTCAATACTTGAAACAAGTCCGAATTTGCCTCTCGCACCCTACCCTGGACATATATGGACTCCGTAAGATTTCGCATCTCACTTGATTCAAAGGCTGCTGACTTCTCGCCTGTATAAATTGTGTCGAAAAATTTTCCAAACACCTGTTGGCTGATTTGTACTCTGTTTGCAATTTCGATGTTCCACATACATTTACGGTAGGAGACAAAAGCATGCCAACTGTGTTACAGAACTTACAGTGTTGATTGAAACTTCAGAATGAATTGCTTGAGAAAGTGGGAAAAGTTGGAAGTTCAATCTCAAATGTTGAGTGAATCTGGCTCCACATGTCTATAGTTGCCACCTAAAATTTGAGCTCAATCTGACGTACATTTACTTCACAACACTTACGGAGTCACAGATTTAAGCAGTGGTATTGGAGTGCCAAGACCAAAATTTTGTGCTTGACTTCCAACTTTTTTACCTTTCTCTCACACCTTAACTATTGATTGGCAATGTCAGTCATTGCAGGTTGCTGAACTTTGACGGTAACTGTAACTTATCGCGCCTCGCCATGTATTTTGCGTTGTGATTCTACGGAACCAGAACTCGATAGCTAAGAGAGCGAGGGCGATGACGGTGATGATCGTAGTGATGATTGTAGTGACGATCGTAGCGACGAGAGATACAAGGGATTTTTGTTTGTTTGTTTTTGGGTGTTCGTATCCCTATGGATTGAGGGAAACCAATGGGGAGTAGTCCTTATGCAGGACTTTTTCCCGACCCCTGGTTGATGACCCATATTACACCAAATCAAACATTATTTTTATTCTACCCCATACAGGGACATAGCCTCCTCAATATGGTCCATCAGGATGAACCTGAGGAGGCTTCTGAACCAGATACAAGGGATATGAGGGACACAAGATGATGCAGCCAAGGCTGAGTACAGGGGATACAGTGTATTTTAACATATCATTCGTATACATTTCCATGAGAAAGGGGAAATAGTGTCTGGTCAAGTTTGTGCAATTATCTTGTCCAGACTGCAATTATCTTGTCCAGACAAAGTAATGCAGATTATGCCTATGGCCTTAACCTTACGTAGAACTGAACATCCCCCTTCAGAGATTGGAATGCATGACACAGAGAGCATATCATCATAATATGTACAATTACTGCTTCATGTATGAGGAATGGCACTCTTGATCACAGCCACACTATGTTGCTTGTTGAATGGCCTGCTTGACATTGTCCTGGGGAACAGGTCTGGGCACAAGTCTTTGCAAATTGATTACTTCCTGTTCCCTCTGGGCCTTCCTCTGTCTTCTGATTTCTTGGTGGTCACTGCTTCTTCGGACTCTAGTCGTGATTTTGAGGTACCACTTGCACAGAAAGCAGAAGACAGGCAAAGACCACCAGCAGAAAGATTGACATCCCATTTTTATCTATTTAATGACCCATTGCACACATTATTTGTGTATTTCACACATTGCATTACATAAATCTGCCAGAGTCTCTTGCATGCAGAATTTTACCTTCCTGGTCCGATATTTTTGTGTGTGGGTTCTGCATTCTCAAAGTTGTCCCCTCATGGAGCTTAGGCAGCACTTGCCCAAACACTACCTGGCTCCTTCCGTTCTGCTGCCCCTTATTTGCCTGTTTCCTTTTTTCCCCAGGTGGACAGGTCTTTTGCCCTTCTTGCTAGTTTTATTGCACCCCTCATTAACTGTTGGGGGTAGCTGGGCAGTGGTGTCCTGCAGATTCAGTCTTGGCATGTCTTTTCTTCGAGCTCTGCCATAAAACAACTCTGCAGGAGTTACCATTTATTCACACAAGGGAACATTTCTGAAGTGACAGTTTTCTTCTAAATTCTGGGAAATTGTAATGCAATTTTTCCAGAAGATACTTGCACCTCTTGACTGATGCTTCTGCTGCACCATCTGAACGTGGATTATATAGTGATGATGTGAGGTGCTTAATATGATGCAGGTTACTGTATCCATCAAATTGTGTTCTGAATTGCGGCCCATTATCAGATGTACCGTATTCGCATTATTAATCCCCCCTCTTTAAAATTCCCCTGGTCTATTTATCCCACCATATTCAATCCCCAGGGAAGGTCAAACATCATGGCTGCTCAGCTCTATCTTTCTTTTTCTCATAGTGTACTGAACTGCATTAAACCTTTTCTTTACTTTATCAATACTAAACCAAACTACACTAAAATTTCATCATCATCATCATCTTCACTGTCATGTGACCCATCTGTCGGCCAAACAGCTGCTGACCTGAGCCTATGGAGGACATCAAGACCTTCAGGACCTATCGATCCACTATCTTTGAAGAATGCCACCAGGATGTCCTGAGTCCCATTGATGGCATTTGTCACCCATATGCCTTAAATGACTTTTTCACTACATTATTAGTAAGCTCTTCCCAAGCTTTGTTGATCCACTCAATGACAGTCTCAAGTACAGGATCCTTCAGGTTTCCAGCTGGAGTGTTGTTTCTTGTTGATCATCCAGTTGTGATGGATTCATTGTTTGAGGGGTTTGTTCCATGAAACATCAGGTGCTTGTATCATTGTTGTACAGCCACATGGAACAAAAGCCACCTCAATGTTCAGCTCCTTTAGAACTTCCTGGGTTGCTTTACTCTCGTGACTAGCAAAGGTATCCCAGACAAGGAGTCTCTGCCCTTCAAAAATCTTCTTGCCTTTGAAAACTTTGTGCAGGTACGTGTGGGCTTGACCTCTCCTGCTTCTTGGTAGAGGCATGCTAGTAACCCCCTGGCCTGAGTCACGTCACGTTCTTAGGGTGGTAAGGTGTTATGTCAAGAGAGGTCAAGCCCATACCATGGAAGGCCATGTTCCCAGTTGACCTCATCACCCAACAAACACAACTGTAGTACAGTCACTTGTCCACTAACCAACAAATGTACAGACATTTTGCAGTCATTCAGAAGGCCATATGCGAAGTGGATTGTCAGGTACTCAAGAATGTGCTGACAACCCTAATCAGTGGCAGGAACAGCTATGTGTTGAACTACCTTCTAGGACCTGGACACTCAGTGACCAACCTTGGGGCCACGGCCTACATATGAAAATGCAGGTCAGTGGATGCAGCCGGAGCAGATTACCACAACTGCACACAGGAAATCCCAGTTAGACTCAGCCAGACTAATACCTTTAAAGTTTGCAGATCCCATCACCCAGGTGGTCACGGACTACACCACCATCATACCATGCGATCCCCTTGTCCCACTTAGATGGTACATAGACAGAACATGGTGCTGCTGCTACACAGAGATAGAAATCTGCAGCGTGGAACCTATACAGCAGAAGCCAGAGGACCACGAACTGGGGGACAACGACTTCACAGTGAAGCATGCGGCCTTCACCGTAACGTAGACTGTGATTACAGGATCATGGATGCCACGGCACAGTATAGGATAGCGATGTATTGATAGACCATATCTGCCACTAGGCATGCGCGTAGCTTGTATCCAGTAGCACGTTATAGATGTAGTCTGTATAGGTTAGGGCCGTGGCCACCAGAGGGCGCAACCGTAGGGAGTGCG
>JAAUXU010003985.1_pt1 | contig 10407 bp, 8 predicted proteins | sample 7278151 | NCBI WGS metagenome assembly JAAUXU01 (sample SAMN14350113, study PRJNA611818) | marine sediment metagenome | isolation source: surface marine sediment (1.8m) | place: French Polynesia: Moorea | collected 2018-08 | reverse complement strand
GCCGTGTACAGGGTGGCCGTGTACAGGGTGGCCGTGTACAGGGTGGCCGTGTACAGGGTGGCCGTGTACAGGGTGGCCGTGTACAGGGTGGCCGTGTACAGGGTGGCCGTGCACAGGGTGCGTCAGATCAGCGGGGCTGGAGCAAAAGAAGCACGTGTGTGTGGCTCGCACAAGCAACGTCAAGATAATGGGAGACGTCGTTATCAGCAATTGCATCAACACCAGCAGGAAGGAAAAAAAAAATCGGAGAAAAGGCGTGGTTCATAAATGGGAGCATTTGGGTTCTCCATAAATTCATGGATTCCCCGCAATCTCCTCAGCGAACCCAACCCGACGAAGTTTGACCCCCTCGGAGGCGCCACCAGAGGAGTAATTGCTGCTAAATTGAAAGTGTCAAAACGCGCCATTGTTGCCAGAAGTGATTTCAGTCTGCGCTACAGGGTGGGCCAGAAATGAATGCGCCCCGTTCAGCTGGCTCACTTCGTTTGACTCACACTGTACGGCCAAAGAGCGAACAGCAGTTGTTATTAATATTCTATTTCTGACTTCCTCTTGTGCGTGTTTGCAGCAACCGACGATTCAACAACCTATTTTCCTCCCCCCTCAAGAGTTTTCTTTCCCACCTTTTTCTTTCTTTATTTCTGTGGGTGATTCTGCAATTTGAGCCACTTTTGTGCAACAAATTCCAACCGTCGCTGACGCCCACACGCACGCACGCGCGCGCACACACACCGAAATTCGCTCCAGATTATTCAAGGAGCCGTAAAATGTTCCGGAAAAAGTAAGTTTAGGCTAGCGGATTTTTTTCGGGACATCTTCAACTTTGCCTCGAGAGATTCGCCAGTGATGTCGGAGGAGGAGTTGAGAGCTGAAGCGAAATTGTCATGTGTGGACGCGGCTTAAACTGAGGCGTGAAGTGGGTTTGAGTCGGGGCTGAGGCTGAGACTTGGGCAGGTGCAACAAAAAGGGAAAGAAATCAGAGCTTTCAAAACCTCTTCAAGATAAGTTGAAAACACCTGGGATTTTTGGGGGTTGTTCTCACAGGGGAAAAAAAGGTTTTCTTAAAGAACTTGTTTAAGTTCATCAAAGTGAGATCATCCGAGAGGTCTACAGGGTGTTGCAGATTGACTTTCCACGCCAGGCCACGGTCAAGCAGCTGTGCAAAGCTGCTGCCTTCACTATATTAACATTCGGTCATGAGGCTCAAACTGTACTACTACTCCATAAAGTTAAAGCAAAGCCTCGCTTGGACGATTGTTCATATGTTAAATCAAGTGACTTTTCCTTGAGTTGAGATTCGTTGAATCAAAACTTTGTCGTCAGGAGTAGACCTTGGGTAAAAACATAAAAAAAAAGTGAAATGACCCATCTGGGGCCAAATTTTGACGGTGAAAATACACTTTAAATCACAAAAAAAGAGCAGGAACAAAAAGAGACAGTGAAAAACGGAAAAAAAGGGTGATCAGGTTTCAGTGAAACCTGTAGAAGTTGGAAAAACCCTTGAAAGCACGGATTTTTCTCTTCTCCAATGGCTGAAGAACAAACACTTGTCTCCAACACCCCGTAGGTCAGTTGCTGTGAGAGCTGTGGGCTTCTGGGAAGAGGAGGCCCCCGGGTGAACGTGCCTTAAGTGACCCCGCCTGCCTCACTTCTCCGGGGTCCCTCCAGTGCCATCTCCATGGGTGTGGCTCGTCGCGGGGTCGCTACAGGGTGACTTATGAGAGTTGGCGACATAAATTCTCCTCCTTCTCACTCTCTCCCCCCTACACACACATAGCAGCACTGACAGAAAATGTAATCTCTGCCAGGATCAACTTTTTTCGGGAAAAATGAGAAGAAATGGCCAATATTTGCCAACAAATCAACTGCTGTCAGGTACAAAGGAGGGGTCGGGGGGACCCGTCGGGATCCGTCGGGACCTGTCGGGACCCCCCCACCCCCTCCTTGCAGGGGCTACCGGGGTTTTGAGCACACAAGGATGAGGATTAGGACGCATCTGCCAATCTTCCTGCCATCCAGGAGGAGGAGCTCAAGGAGGAGACGAACTCTTTGTCCCCTTTATCAGACACCGACGCGATACAGTGGGAGACACAGAATATGAACCTTGTTCGGTACACAACAATGTTCTCAGAGCCTCAGCTTGACCAGTGACTATGACACGACCCAATCAAGGTGTTCAGTTCATTTCTTCGCATTTGGGGCCCAAAAAAAACCCCAGAGTTGGAACAATTGGGTCCGGGGGTGAATTCCCCTGCCCTGTTGCACTCTCCAAACTGGCTGTGCGTGCAGTGCAGTGTGCAGTGCAATTGTCCAGGCATCCCCCAAAAAAAGGATTCATTCAGCGAAAGAACAAAAATTCCGTCAATATGGTTTCCTCACCGCCCAAACATTGTCCGCACCGCACGTTCACTCACCTGTAAAAGCAACAGTGCAGTTCATTCATTGTAAGCTATAACTTGTAATCGAGACAGTCAGATATTATAGCCTAGATAAGAGTGCTCCGACATGGGAAGAAACGTTTACGTGCCCAGGAGAACTAAGTGACTTTTCATTTAGCCGGAAAGCGTTTTACGATCTCCTGAATATGACCATAAATTTTTCTGGGAAAATGAGACTTTTTGGGTTTGGGGTGAGGAAGTTTTGGGTGGGGGAGGAAAGACATCATAAGTAAACCGATCACGTCTTTGATAACGTTGAAGAGAGCGAGCGAGCGAGCGAGAGAGAGAAAGCTTAGGGGGTGTTTACTCGAGCCCGAACCTCCACCAACTACTTCTGGCTGTCCCATGCGGAAAACCCCAGTTTGGGCAAGTTGAAGCGCACCTTAAGCAAAGAGGGAAAAGAGTAGAGAAAATGGCAACCTCGCCCCGCTTTTGCCCCCTATCTGATGCCGCACAAACCCTCCCTTCCTTCCTCATCCTCCCCCCCCCCTTTTTAGCTGCCCTGAGTTACGACACCAAAATTGCCAATAATTCTTCATTTCTCGCACAAACACGACCCAAAAGTGGATGGAAGAGAAAAAAATTGCACCTTTGGATACCTCAAAACTTGCTCTTCTTAATTTTTTTTAAAGAGAGAAACCCCCACTTTTTACTGTCTTTGCCTCAGCTCACTGTTATTGGGGGAAATATCCTCCCCCCCCTTTCCTTTGGGTGCGTACGTATGAGCTTTTCACGCATGAGCGAATCGAGGTGATCGCTGAGCGATGGTTTCATCATCTCTACCCATTATTCGATCTGGCCGCCCAAAAACATCTCAGGGGACCCATTTGGCACCCACCCGTCGATCGCGACCCAGAAAGGAGCATCTTTGTCTTACTCCGCGCCCCAAAGTGGCAACCCTGGAGACCCCTTTTCTCGAGATCAGACCGGAAATGGGTGGACAAACCTTCTGGTCAACGTGAGTCACAAAGTGGCTGCTTTTATGGGAAATAAGTGGACATTTTTTTTTCTCTTTCTTTGTACTTCCTACGAGGGGAGGGAGGGAAAAGAACTCAACGAGACATCAGTGCAATGAAACTTGACAAGCAGAAGAAGAAGGGGAGGAGAAGTGCCCAAAAAATGTGCCCATTTTCCCTTGACTTATTGCGCAGTGAAATACAATACAGGTGAATCTACAGACGCTCTTGGTGACTCACCCTGTACGTCCGAAAAGGTCTCTGAACTCCAGGAAAAAGAGTTGTTGTGATATCGATTAAACGGTTTTTTGTCCCTCTTTGAGTGTGTTTTCCAATCCCATCAACGCCTCTTTTGGCTGCTCAAAGACAAACCTGACCTTTTTCTATTATTTTTTTACCACATGAAGTTGCACAAAAAAGTTGGATCGATGAATTCGCAAACTGCGGACGAAATGACAAATTACGTCGTCCTTGTTGTTGTTGTTGCTGCTGCTGCTCTTGCAGTTGCTGTTGTCGTTGTGTTAGCAGATGCCAAAAAAAAGACTGCACGTGTCAGATGCGCACGTGTCGAAGAGATAAAGAACACAAGATAAAGACGGGAGTGCCAAAAATGAATGCCAAAAACGTATGTGCCGGAAATCAATACGTGTTCTGTGACAAGACACTGCGCACATCTTGCATTACACAAGCTAAAAATATATTACCTCTACAGGTCGAACGTACACGGCCAAAATTCGTTTGGGCAAAAAAAAAAATCCTTCTGCCAAACACAAGATTCCTCAGATTCTCTAGGTTTGATAGTAGAATCATTCAGTATATTACACTACATCAATCAATGATTGCTAACTCTTAACTTTCACACTGACTTAAGAGGGACGTGAAGACATCACTACTTTTTCCACTCACGCAGTACGAAGCTGAAGCTGCACTCTCAGTCTCCTCAGCACAAACCAGTACGTAAAAGAGGGCAAGACCCACATGGGCACGACAATGGGTGCTTTTCTCTTCCCTCACCCGAAAAGCGATCGTAAAAAGGCGAAAATTACGATCAAAAAATGGGCGCCCAACAAAAGATGGGGAATAATGGAAAGGGGAGGAGAGAGAGAGAGAGAGAGAAAGGGTTGCACTGCTTTCCTCACAATTGAGCAAGAGAGGAAATGGGGATGTTATTATCAGGGCTACCTCGAACATCTCTCATTTGCTGAGATGGAAAAGAAAGCAGATTCTTTTCATCTCTTTTTGCTGCTCACACTGTGGCTCAGCACTCACTCGCCCACGACTACTACGCACTGCATATAATGGCTTTCTTTCTGTTGGACCCAAAATAATAGCGATTCCCCCCCCCCCCCGGAAAATGGGCAGACCGGCAGACGGCGATTGTCGAGACGGAGAATGGGTACGTCAGGACCCCCATCGTGGGCTCAGCAATGCGCCCAAAACTAATTTGGGGGAGTAGCTCAAAGGATAGGGATCTTCTTAAGGCTTTTTTGGGCTGGGGAGGGGGGAGGAGGTCGATCTACCTCTTCTTCCACCTGAGGGACTCGTTTCACAGGGACATTTTCCATCCATCCATGTTGACTCTGTGAAATCAATATGTGACTTTTTTTTTTTTTTGGAGCCCCCCAAGATGTTCATTAATCCGATTCAATTCTGGGGTTAAATCTTGATTAGATCAAATCACAGCTTCACTCAGAATACTATTGTGTATCGGAAAGAAGTAACTGGTGCCTACCTTAATAGACAAGACTCGAACAGAGTGAATCTTGCAAAAATACGGCACTTAACGTATTATTTTTCGTTTAAGACAACCCCTCTCCTTCCTGCAAAAAGATCATTTCCCCTACGGTCAACTTTCTCCAGTTGACCCGCGTCCTCAGCCCCGGCCTCGGCCCCGGCCTCGGCCCTCGTCTCCCTCCACCTGAGGCGAAAGACCAGAGGATCGTTTGGACAAAAACAATGAAGACGTGATATAAGGACGAGTTTGTTTGGACATTTTTTTTCTCCGCTCCCCCACCAATTATGTGCCTAGAGGTAAGGAGGCTCCGATAATCGGATCAAAGGTGGAGCCACTCAGGGTCTCCCGTGAATAAACCTGGATTATTCCCTACGCCTCGACAAAGATCCTTTTTTCCGGCCACCAAACTCTACAGGGTGAGTCAAGAGTTGGGCAAGTCAACTTCGACACAAGTCCGGTAAAATCCTGGCTTTTCAAACTGGTGCTCACTGGATGAGTGCATGCAAATATATCGTATGTGAGAATAGAGGACATATGATATGTAGTAGTCTGTATACGTGTGAGCTTTCGTACATCACGTCTATTTGCACGGGTGCAGATAATTTGTCTGACGCAGTTAACACGCATATGTGAGTATTTAGACAACATCATAGATATGTCATGCGTCACGTTATGTAAGTTCGGAACCTCCACCGTGTCTTAATAGATATTGACAACGCTCCTAAAAGACTATGACGTGTAAAACCGCCTTTGGCATGAGACTGTTAGGACGCGTTTTCTGTACTCTAATCCTGTCCATTGTCGTCCAAACATATAAGTAAATAAACACAATTTCTACCAGAAACCATTCAAGTGGTGACTGAGCAAATGCTTGGCAAATGAGTGTCTGAGCGAGTCCTCTGGAAACCATAAAGGAAGACACACAACGGTCACGCGTTGGCCACAACCCTGCAGCTGCAGCACATTTATTCACCCAGAAAATGGCGTCATTTAGGTACTTCCAATGATGGCTTTATGAGAGGATAAAAAAAAACCCGACGCTTTTAGATGCACAAAAACCCCTTCTTAAATAGTTTCCTCTCCACAGGATTTCCCCAAATAAACATCCGACCACTTTACTTCCCGCGGGGAAATAACAGCCCTGCTCGAAAGAGTCACAGGCTAGGGTTGGTCCAGAGTGACTCATCTTCTACGAGCTCGCTAATAGAAGCTGACATCATACCTGCTTCTCCCCGAATCGACCGGCTGCTTTTGCTCACTGTGAAGAAGAGTGAGCGGAACCAAGATTCGATTCGAGCTGAGTGCAACATCCCTACTTTTGGTCAATTTCCGCCTGGGGCTGAGTGATGTCAATCATCATGCACGCGCAGCAGCAGCAGCAGCAGTCAAATCTCAGCCCGTGCATGACATTGACTGGATGTTATTGAAAATCTCTCAACACCGAGATAAAAATCTACTCAAAAAGGAAAAAAAAAAAAGAACAAGCATTAAAATTAGAAAAAATCATCCACACAGGTTTTATTGGGCCTTTAGAGATTGAAATCGTGATCAAATTGGGGGAAAAAGCACTTGAGATTCTCTTTCTCTCTTTCACACACAAGACTTCTCTTCTCCAGTCATCTTTGGATCGAGCAGAAGCTCAAAAGTTGCCCTCGCATCAAAGATTTGGTATGTGGTCGTCGTTATCTGGGCAGATCATCTCTTGGGCTGCCCAAAAAACTTCTTTTTTTCTGGCCAGACAAATTGCTTTTTCTCTAATTGTCGCTCTCTGGCCCCCAAAATCCCGAACTATATTAAATCAAAGTCAATCACCAAGCATTAAGCAGGGTCGAGAATTCATGCGGAGGGTAAAGAATCAGTGGATTCCTTTGTTTTGCTATGAATTTCCGGCTTAGGCTTGACTTTTTTGTGGAAAAAAAAGAACTCTACCAGACAAAAGGTGCAGAGGCAATTCAGACACGGAGGCTGAACAACAACATTGCATATGTTGTGTATTTAACGTAGCCTGGGGGCTCCACATCAGCTCAGCAATCAGTACAGAAATGAGCCCAGGTAAGTAACAAACGGTGAGGGTGGAAGGTTTTAGCTTAAACACTTAACATCATCCTGAGAACTGTGCAATGTGTACCAATATGGTGAGCACTTCTATGCAGACACCCCAGTATATGTTCAACCCCCCCCCCCCCCTCGTTCGTCAACAAGTTTGTTATGTAAGAGCAGGGCTGTGCGGTTGGCTGACACCGACATCAGTTAAGTCGTGACGATTGAACTGACACCAGGTGAAATTCCTCTAACCAAGCGGGTTGTTGGTTACTTTGTCTCCGCCATTTCAAACTTCCCGCCAGAAGAGGCTGATCTCCGTGGTTGGAAGACAACGTTGCCCAAGTCCAGTGTCACCGCCGCTCTCGCTGCTGAGTTTCGATGATAAAACATTGTCCATGTCGACGATATCGTCTCCCCAGGTCGAACGAGTCTTCCGGACTCGCCGAACCAGGCTGAACAATAGGGGAGTAAGTGAAAAGTATCTCTCGTGGGACTTCCGCTCTTCCCGACGCACCCGGTATCGCCGCCGAGCCTCACTTTCAAGCACTTGCGCTGCCTGATGGAGTCGGACAAATCTGACCGAGGCTTTGACGAACTAAATCCGGCACTTCCTGGACAGGCCAGAGATGAAAACGGACGGGGGTAAAAAACCCACTGCATAATTTCAACCTCCCAATAAAATCCATGTTGAGTGGAGATGAGTTTATAAGGAGAATAATTTCCAAGACTATAATTTGATGACGCGGTGAAAAATGATGGATAAAAAAAAACTTCAAGAAAAATAACTTCCTTCACCCTCTCGGCTTCATAGATTTTTTTCTAGGTCAAATTACACGCGTTCAACTCAACACGCGGGGTAAAAAGTCAGGGGGGGAGAAGAAGGGGAGGGGGTAAATACCTCTTTCTGGAAGTTTATAAACAATCTCTTCACTGCACCAGAGAAATTTCCTTTGTCTGAGGCAAAAAGAGGGTTGGGGAAAATTAAATCGGACAAGACAAGCGCAAAACCGACCTTACCCCCCCCCCCCTCCCCCCGTCCCCCTTTGTTGTTGAAAATGGCAACGGCGCCACGATCAAGAAGGAGCGCCAGTAGCTTGACCTCTGTCAGGTGAAGGAGGCCAAGCACGAGAGAGACCAGGGGTGTGTCATTTTTTTCGGGAAATGCTCAAGTTTGCACACACCGTGATTGACGTGTGTGAAGCCCTATAACGGCTTAATCCACACATGTCAATGTGTGTTAAGTGTAGGAGCAGCGGCCGCAACGGCAGCAGCTGCCTTTGCACAGCAAATATCGAACCCACCGAGCATACAGTAAGTACAGGGTGGCCTAGGGAGACCCTCGCACTCTTGCTTTTCGCCTTCTCAATGAGTTGCAAATCTCCTTCACCCTGACTGACTCGGTGCGCATGTTGGGACCGGCACCACAAAAATCAACTGTTCAGCTGATAGAAAATGGATGACTTTTAAGCTTTTTTTCTCTAAAACAAGAGGAAGAAAGATGTTCTTTTGAAAAAAAAAAACCAGACATTTTTCTCGACAAGCTCATGAAGTGTTTTTTTCTTTTTTTGAAAAAGAAAAAAAAAGTCTGCACATTTTATCACCTCAGTTGGACAAAATACAATTCGAGACGAGCGCACAGATATGAAAAGAGTATCTAAATTATCTATCTCTATTGAATATCAAGTTTTATCCGCTGACTTCTGTGTAATGACTCCACTTGTCTCAACGCACACTCGACCAGACAAATCGTGATCTTGGTACTCGACTGGATGTGTTTAGAAACAATACTGTGCAATACTGATGAAAGATCCCCCCCAATAAAATCAGGTTAGGGCCACCCCGGTCTCTCCCCCTCCCCCCCCTCCGTCAATTTATGGTCTCACTGCACCGCAAATATGCGCACAAGGGGGAGAAGAAGAAATCTGACCCCGTATCCCACATGTGAAGTTGCGCTTTCAACTCCCACACAAGAATATGCCTGTAAACAGCTTTGTTGCTGACACTTACAGGGTGCGTCACAGTCATTGGCGTCACTCATAAACCACTCGCTTTATGTTATAACAATATGATTTAAGTGCTGTCTCTTAAACCTGAGATGCAAACAGCAACTTTCTGTGTGCTGATCTTTGGTCATTTTGTCTTCAGCGAGAGAAACAGTGCTGAGATCTGTTCGATCAGCTGATGGACACAATATCGGGTCAGCCGTTGGCATCAATGCAACGAGCACGACGGCACCCACACCACTGAGAACAACGACGTCCCCAGCTTGGGCCTGAGCTGGACTCCCTCAAGTCCAAATGGCTCTTCTCTAAGGAAGTGACCCCGAAGTAGTGGGTGAGTGGCAGCCCTGATGGCGGAGTGGCATTGAGTCCCAGAAGTACCAGTCCTACTGCCTGAAGAACTTGCTTCGGTGCCAAACTCACATTAGATGCTGAAAGATTCAACTTTCTTGATCGACGACATCACAGTGTCAGTGGCATCTGTTCAACCCACGTCTCTGCTCATGTGGCTGAAGATTCCTGAGTTGATCCCCTCTTCTCCCCCCCCCCCCTAATTCCGCCGCACCCTGTACTCTACTCATTCAGACTGTCTTGAGCTGTTGCGCGATCTTTGTCCGGTGGAGCCTCTCCTCTCAACAGGTCACAATTTGACGTTCGCATTTCTTCTTCTTCCACACATACACACACCGGGTCATCGCTCATACGGTGCATCAGTGGGCCTACGGGCCTAATGGCGGAGGCCTCACGTGTTTGCACGCGAGCCGATTCGTCAAATTATTCTTTGTCACCGTCTCCATCAAAAGAGACAAACAAAGTCTTCTCTGGCGACCAAATACGTGCACGATCATTTTTTTTTTGGCTCACTTTTTTTTTTTGAAGATCCAGTTGGAAGCCCACAAAATTTGGACTCAATTCAGTGCCCATTTTGGCAGTGCAAGCGAGTCCTTTAAGCTGCTCAATTTTTCTCGCCACCCGTCAGATCGAGTCAGGTTTGATGCATAATGGAAGGGAAAAAAAACCCTCACTTTCTCTGGGCAAAGTTCAAAGTGACATTCAATTATTCACGAGTTAATGGTCAAAGCCTTTGAGGGCCTCTTTTTTCAGCTAATTGAAGGAGAAGCATTCGCGAATCCGTCGAATACGTAATGGCCGCGAAACTGGTTCCAACTACCGGGTGGGTCAGAAAAGGGAGTGAACACGAGGGCCGTCGGACGGGGTACTCAGGGGTGGGGTGG
>JAAUXU010173386.1_pt1 | contig 10413 bp, 9 predicted proteins | sample 7278151 | NCBI WGS metagenome assembly JAAUXU01 (sample SAMN14350113, study PRJNA611818) | marine sediment metagenome | isolation source: surface marine sediment (1.8m) | place: French Polynesia: Moorea | collected 2018-08 | reverse complement strand
CTCCTCGCCCCGCTCCTGGCATTTATGGGGCATCATCCTCGTGTGTGTGTGTGTGTGTGTGTGTGTGTGTGTGTGTGTGTGTGTGTGTGTGTGTGTGTGTGTGTGTGTGTGTGTGTGTGTGTGTCTGTGCGGGCGTGCGGGGCGGCTACGTGTGCGTAGCACTTCTTGCCGGTGTTGTAGCAAGAAAAGGCTCCACCAGACAAGGAAGCAGCAGACCTAACTTTATATTGGTTGACCAGTGAATACTCATCGATTTGCTTCACCACTGCCCTGCTGGATCAGTGCTATACCACAACCCCGATTTACTTCACTACTATCCATGTACTTTGTGTTTACCGGTAACCTTTACTGACTCAAACCTTATGTCTGGCGGAGAGAGAAAAAGAGAGCAAGACTGTTGTAGTATCGTGTTTTGTTTCTCGAGAAAGTTTCCGGAGAATAAGGCTGCTGCTGCTTCTTATGCGCAAAAAGACATGAATGCGCTGAGGTTGGAATTTTAGTCCCTCCAAATGCTCATGAAATTCTTGAATGGACGAGGTTGGAGGTTTAGGTGACCGAACAAAACACGAGTATTTCCGAGAAGATGACTTGGAATTTGGTCCTCTTTTCTATTCAGAGAGGAGAGGACTGCATTCAGAGTCTTTTAAGGACATTGATATACGCATCCTGGGGAATGGTTGTGCCTGAAGGGAAGAAAGGCTCTCCCATTCTTACCCATACATGAGGGACAAGCGGATCTGGAGGAGGGCACTCGCTGTAGTGCCAGGACATTATATAAAGGTTCCGAGACTCCGGAACAACAAGCTTTCCGTCCTTTCATCTTGTTACCTTGCTTCCTTCAAACAGGAATGAGTCCCAAATGTGCAGGTACGTCTTGACCGGAATGTTGTCCACGAAGACGCAGAGGAACCAATTGAGGCTGAACATGCCTGCGTCCACGTTGTGGCTGTCGAAGTGAGAGCCCAACCGAGGAAGTTTTTCGTGCAGCAACTCCTTGAGAACTTCCTAAATGAAGAAAAAAATCAAATCAAGTCCCTGATTGGACAGCAGGATCAAGAAGAGGCCGCCATATAAGTCAATGTAGGGCAAGACCTAATCTCTCTAAGCGGATATTTGGACGGTGATGTCAAAATTTGGCTATTCATTCGTTGATGTCCAACCTGATCAACTTGAGCCCCTATGAGCTGTTTGTCCCTGCTATAATACTCTGGCGGCATCAGATGTTCCACGATATAGATCAGCAGCCAAAATGCGTCCTCTTCATTCATGAAAAGCAGCGCAATGGCCGCAATACGATTGAAGCCCTGAGAAAAGAAAATTAAGCATAACTAGCATGTACAATCTCAGCACAGAACGAATCACATGATATGCAATAAAAAGTTGTTCACCATTGTAAAGCAGCATAACGAATTCGCCTTACTCGCTATCCAAGGAGATATTCGAGGAAATAATGACTGCTTCACCGAGAAATTTCTTTGTACCTCGTCGTCCCCTTAATTGTAGGTCGAGGACGCTTTCTGTTTACCTCCCCAAGGGTTTAAGCAAGGCTAACGAAGCTTCTGAGGCCCAAGAAAATGAGAAAAGGCATAAAATGAGATACTTTTCGCTGAAGAGGACAATTTCCTTTGAGTTTCCCCTTGAAGTAAAAAGAGAATGTTGAGACAAAAAAGACTATGAGCTGTCGGTTCCAAAAATTACAGCCCAAAAATAACTACGCTCAAAAGGGAAGAGCTCTGTCAAGCTTGCAGAGCTTTGGTCACAATGTTTGTGCAACTTTTGTTGCCGTACCGAGGCTAGTATGTTCGTGCACTAATTTTAGATCCATGTTGCAATGCCCGAGGAGTGCAATGCATTGATGCCCTAATGCTGCAATCCATTAATGCCCTAATGTTGCAATGCATCAATATCCTAATGCTCAACTCTTTCAATGCTCATATTCATGTGTTGGTACACACATCCCAATTCGCTAAGGCTTGTTGTGTTGAAAAAGGAAAAGTAAAGTCCTGAAGAAAAAGGGTGCAAACCAATTTACACCACAAATTGAGTTTGAAAGTGAACAGCACAGCACATGTACGTTGTACGCTGGACGTTGAAGAACTTTAAAAGATTTCGGCACCAGCATCGATACCCAAAGGGCTCCTGGCAGACAGGGACCATACATTGGAAAATCTGCTGCCATTGGTGTTTGACTTTGCTCTTGGCAAGTCAAAAGGGTCGTTCACACAATTTTTCTTTTGTTTACTGCCTACTTTTTGCTGACTAGTGCTGTGATAAAGCTCAAGTCACGTTCGAGTCATATCCTAGACTCACAGCTTGACTCGATTCACTCTCCTCCACTCATGACACAGCCCTATAGTCGACAAACGTTATCTTTTCTCGAAAGAGGATAGCACAGCTCAATCAGTTACGCCGTACTACATCAATGCTTGCCAGATAGAAGCATGCATCAGTCCACTGATGCATACTTACGTTGACGCAAACAGATGATACACGCATTGAGGCTCTGTGGCCAAGCTTAAAGGCTTCAAGGCATTTAAGATTAGTGCACAAACACTACCTTGAGCGTAAGCTCAAAAAAGATGCATCTTCGCTGTGGGGGAAGCATAGGCGCCATAGGAACCAAATTTATAGGATCATTCAGCGGTGGGATGCTGGATCTCCAGAGCATTAATGCAGATTAAATTCATAGTCTAAGACCTGGCAATACTCGACGTCCGGATTGTGAACAGAGTAAGCAAGCAGGACCCTGCGTAGCTTGGCGATCCCATCGGCGTGCGGGCCGTCGTAGTGCCGGTTGTTGGGCAGCGTGCGCAAGAGGTCGAGCTCGATCTGCTTGGCTGCTGGAGTCAGCTGATGACGCCCAGGATAGTAGTTGGAAAGCATCTTCTCGTAGTAGTCGCTCGGGAAGTGTTCCTGTGACGACTTGTTCAGCTTGTGGTCCACAATCGCCTTCCAAACGGCTCCCTGAGAAACAGTCAGACCATTAGTGCTGGAAGTGTACGTATGGTGTGAGTCATAAGTGCGGGCGGATTAGAAAGTGAAAATACAGGGTGAAAAAAGTTTTTTCATGTGACAAGGGTGGAAAAAAGTGGTCGAAAAGGCCGAAAAGTCATTTTTTCTCCCGATTGAAACCATATTTTATTCGAAGAACTGTGGTGATGACAGCAGGGGCACGCTACGACTTCCGCAAGGTTTTCCTTCGCAAACCCTTGACAAGTGTCAGAGACAATGTTTATATTTTGAAAATCTTTTCGCCAGATCCACACTGGCAGTAAGCCAGTATTTCATCTGAGTTACCTCCCGAGGTCCCATGTGAACAGGTAGAAATTTTCCTAGACCCTGAAGTACCTGACCAACAAAGTCCCCCGAGTGGACCTGGCACTGTTGGACGCTTGGCTTTGGCAAAAGTGGGTCGAGCGGCCCACAAAGGTTGGACTGGACCTGGAGATTATCGGTGATGACAAGCATAATATTGGCGGCAAAAAAAATGACTATCCCTGGCTGTGATGCCGTTCAAAAACATTCGGTGAGCTCGTGCTGCCTTCAGATGTGGGACTGACCCATTCATGGCAGAAAAAACAGACTAACGCAAATAAATCGCACTCCCTACAGCTGTAAGCAAACGTACAAGTATATAACGCTCAGCTGCACAGGCCTTGAGTTAACACTATCAGGAAGTTTTCTTATTTCCCTTATCCCCCATGCACACTTGACGATTTCTGACACGATTGGTTCTTCCACGCCCGTTCCACCTTCGCCAAACGCATCCTGAGGGAGTTTTTACACCGGCAGAGTCAGGGTGATTTACGTATATGTCAGACAGCAGCTTGAAGGATCCATCCTTCCGACACGTGTGACTGGCAAAAAAAAGCAAAGAGCCTCAGCTTTCTTTAAGCATGGGTCGTCTCATACATTATGCACTACACTCAGTCCTTCCTCGACATCTATTCGACTTTGGATACTGCGAATTCGCGCAAATTGCATTTGAGCAAACTTGCAATGAGCCAAAGTTTGATTGCAAAACTGCATTATCACCCACGGAGCTTTCTCTCCATAAAACGTTATATGGCGAGGCAGGCCCAAAGCCACACTCTGGATATTAAAAGTTTTCATTGCATTCATGCCTCGAGGGTCGTTGAGGCTTGCGGGAGTTCACCTTTTTTAGCCTTGACATTTTGGAGACACCTTATCTCCGAAGGCATCGCGTTGACTTTCCAAGTTGCTCAGTCTTGTGAGCTCCTCATCAGATCATTCACTTATCAGTGCAGTTCAAACGTTGCCAACAGCTAAATTGAGGGTCAGAAATGTTGCCACGAAGCTGTCAACCAAAAATAGCTCCCACGTTGGCATTACAGTTGTAGATCCTACTTAACAACTGCAGTCGAACTTCACTGTAAGCAGGGTAAAACCCTCCCCAGGCGATATCACAAAGCACGACAGTACACCATGAATGGAGGAGTCCATTGAAACATCGAGAAAGGTCAGAATTGTTACGTCAAGTGAAGAATTATCGTGTGTTCAGCAATGGGTGGCTTTCCACTTATCCTTTCTGAGGCTTGGATGTTGCGTGCACGACTTCCCCAACTCAGTCTTTTCACACACCCTTGCTCGTACAATGCAGCGCAGCGCAGAACAACCGTACATCTTCCTTCCCTCATTGCAGCTAATTTAGCACGCATAATCATAATCCTATAGAGCAAGCTCTGCTACGCTATTATGGGGGCTGCTACATGGTGCAAAAGGCACAAAAAGGTGCCGTTCGGATAAGCAAGCGTGTGGTCACGAAAAAAAAGGGTAGACTTGACCAAAAATTCGGCTGTATAAATATTCGGTGCAATCGAAAAATTCGGCTAAATAGAAGTCACTCCAAAGAGCTTAAAGTAGAGAAAACAGCCATAGAATAACGCAGTAGCACCTTTTCTGTCATGTTTGAGTGAGGTAAAAACTTATTATTGAATTTGACTGACTGATTTGTGGGGACCCCAAAGTTTCAACGGAAGTCGGAGTTAGGATAATTTTGTCCTTGACTGATGACTTTGTAAGTTTAAGTCTCAATTGTACTTCACTCACAGGGTGTCGGGTTTAAATTGTCGATAAAGCACTGGGTTAGAAAAAGGACCAAATCTCTCGATTGCCACCCCATCCCGGCTGTTTAAGGACCAGGTGCCCTGGGTGAAGGGGCCAAAAACAACCACCAATGTTGACTCAGTTTAACCGGAGGGCCTGAAGTCCTCAGAAATTAGTGGTACAACCAATTCTACTTATCCGAATTCGACGCATCCGAAAAAACTGAACGGCACAGGCAACATCACCTTCACATCACTTGCGGACAAAAGTACCAAACAGCAAAGAGTTACTTCTTTAAAGTACTCCAAGAGCTGCTGAATAATTCGAAATCTCATGGAAAAGCTATTTCTTCCCGGCGATTCTACTTAGCGGCACCTTCCCAGATGATCATCACACTGCGGTGCTGAATTACTGAGCAGGAGATACCAGCCCTAGGGATTACCGCTTTTTTCTTCTCCACTTTTGCACCCTCTTGGCTTACCCTTTGACTGATGGGAATTCCCAGCCTGAGCAGCTTCTTGACGTCGGACGTGACAGTGAACGGAGTCTTGCTCTTCAGGCTGGCGATCGCGTCCTCCCAGCGACTCTCACGGTTCTCGAGCTGCAAGTTCCAAAAGACGGCTCAGTTTTAATCTCCAAAGTCAATAAAGATGCGGTCCCAGCGTCAGGGAACTGTGATATGGAAGAAACATCCCCCCAATTTGTGCACGTTCCGAGCCATCATTTTCCAGGTCGTAAAACAAAATGTGCGCACACCACATCAATCAGCCATTGCCTCAAAGAAATGTTGCACAGTGTATTTTCTTCTCTCTACTTCTAAAGCGAGATGAATGGATGTTGCTTGAGTGAAATTACTCATGGAACCTCGAACTTCTGCTCCGCACGTCCTCACTGATCTTATACCTGATATGTGAAAACTGCTCAAGTGAAAAAGAAACTGCGGGTAAAGAAAAATCCTACACGTTATTTTACCCAGACGAGTGGACTTGGGTAATCAGGATGACGTCAACATGTGGCTTGGCCAGAGATACTGATGTGGGTCACCATTCTGAGACTTTACTCGAAAAAAAGTGCACTCTTGCTTGGAGCTCCCGAGAAGCAAATGAGCCAAATCAGTGCGCTCATGCAAGAGCCGCATAAGTGAACATAAGCACTGGATCAGTCAAAACATTTTCCTTGCCAGGTCGCTTTCCACTCTTCAGGCCTGGACTGCATTGATTGTAGTAGTTACCTCAGCAATCGCATGGTCTGAAGCGTCCTCCGCCTGCCTCCTCAGCCTCTCAGCCTTCTCCTCCAGCGAGGGTTCAGCAGTTTCAGGCACTCTGAACCCGAAGCGATCGTAGCAAGACGACGTCGCAGCGGCGGCGGCGGCCGCTGCGGGCGGGCGCTCGGCCGCCTCCACGATGTCCCTGAGCAACTGGCCGACCATTTCTTGTCTGGAGGCCGAAACCGCCACCTGCGTATGGAAAGGGTCGTCACCTCACGGCAACTCTGATCGCCACACTCGCACGTACCTGGGGGTTGTGCAACTCGTTGAGCAGCAACAGATACTTGGACTGGATCTGGTAGAACTTGGCCTCCCAATCTGACGCTTCACTAAGAAAAGAAAAACCAAGCTTGACTCAAACAGTTGTGACACGTATAGCTGATGTGATCATTCTGATGAATGTGGAACTTATCCACATTCATTCCAAACGTCCTTTTTTGTCTAATCTCAAAAAAAAAGTAGTTCTTCAAAAGCTTCACGAACGGTCTCCCTGCTCCTTGTGAATGTGAACTACGTTCACAGTACACACATACGTGCGGTCCATTGAACAGTCTGTTTGATTCACAAAAATCGCAAGAAGGATCAAACTAAAGGCTTCTAAAAATATTTCAGTTCAGTTTCCAAGTCACGCCGAGATACACCTGGAAAAGTACGCAAGTAACGTTACGCGATCATATGAATAACTCCAGCCCCAAAATTCCCTGAATTCTTATGCCTTTAGAACCATCTCGTAGGAGCCTTTTCAAGGACCTTCGCAACTCAAAAGCCTAAGAAAATCCTCTAGAGAAGTTACTTGACGATCAAATTAAAATATTTTACATGAAAAAAGATGAAAACTCATCAAAACTTTCCCCCAAAAAATGAGTGAAGACCCTCCACGTCCATTAGTCCGGCTTTACACACGTAGAATTTGCCTTGGTACTGCAGATAACCCAAGGAGCTGCAGTAGAAGACGGCGAAATGCGTTGACGTCAAGGAGAGCTGCAACTGCTACTACGGTTGCTGCGATCCAGCTATTCTGGCAAAGCTCGGTTGGAACTTGCAATAATCCATCAAGAGGGACAAATTGCTCTATAATGTTGGCATGATTTAAAACAACAACAAATCAGAGGCGGTAGAATAGCACAAAGGTCTATTTAATCCATGTGGATTTTTGCTTGTCGGCTTCTCTTCTTAAAGCACCGGGTGTGGCCGATAACATGCTGCCTAGGGGATGAAAACTTTCATCTGTTTTTTCTCTGGTTAGAGCCAAGATTGAGACCCAATTTTTGTATGCACTTTTGGAGGTGCACAGATATTTGTGTACAAGAATGGCTCAGTCAAAGAAAGCCTGTTCACTACGGACAGTATTTGAAGTCAATTCATGATCAAAGAAAAGCAGTATTTTATCGGCCGCACCCGGTACACGGAAAACTTGGTTCTTTTCATTGGATTCAAAGGAATTTCTGCGAGTGACACGCGTCCATATTAGATGGAGGTTACGTCCAGTCCAAGAACAGGACCTTGCGAAGCCATGCAAAAGACACAGGGTACTCACATGAAGAGTTTCTGCTCTCTGTCGTTCGTCTGTTTTCTGAGCTGGTTCAGCTCCAGGATCTCCTTGTTGAGGAACTTATTCTGCATCTCGTAGGCGGTCACGATGTCCTGGTGAAGAATTCTCCGTTAGGGCCCAGTTTTTGAGACGAGTTCCAACTTTTTCTCAAGCCAAAATAGGTTGGCCAAATGCTGGCCAGTCAACAAAGTTTTCAGTATGGCGTGGTGATTGAGAAGTGACAAATCAATCTTCTAGATCTTTGCCGGCTGCAAAGCCAAAACTTTGGTGGAAGTTCCAGCTTGTACTGTTTACGTACTTTCTCATAAAAACCTTCTCCTAACAGTAACTACGGGTAATCAAGGTGTTCAAACAGAAAAATCAGCTCAATTGATTCTTGGTCATCAGCATCAGACATTGCGTGGCCGAGATTAGCTGAGTAAGAGCATTGTAGAACAGGGTGGACAAGGTAGATTAACAACTCGCCAATGTTGCAACCTTCAACATGAGTTGCAACCTTTTTGTGCCCAAACTAGCAGGTGGGAGAAAAGCACTTCTCGAACAAAAAAGTTACTCTCTCTTTCAGAAAGACTCACTTGGAGGTCCTCGTCTTCTTTATCCGACGTCTGGCATGCGACGGCCACAAACTCTCTGAATTCGAAGCGGTCGCTGTCGAAGCTGATGCCGTTCGACGTCGCCATCATGGGCGGAGGGCGAGGGTGAGGAAGTGGGAGCGGACCTGTGGAGCCGGGGTTGTTTGGACCACCAGGGGAGTCCGACGACGACGAGAGGACGGCAGAGGCCACCACATTGCTCAGCTCCATCTCGTGCACCTGGTTCGTCAGGCGAACCACGCTCTCGTCCTTGACCTAGAATACGTAGTGCGTGCATGTCTGTGATGTGGGGGGTGGACCCTTCAAAAAAGCAGCCTCGCACGGATGCGCAGAGTATTGGTAAAGGAAACCTCCAAAATAATTATTGCTTTTAACGTGTGCGTCATGATGTTAATACTTCTCGTATTCCAGACGTGTCTGAGAGATAATCTTGAGGTGCTCTCCTTTTGGGGATCACCCTGTACGTGGTACGAAACCCTAGGTCGTTCAGGGCCAAAAGTGAGGTTCACGTGCATGGATTTTGTGCCAAAAAGAGAAGGAATCTCCACAAAAGCACCAATCCTGACGGCGTCACCCTGTAGAAAGGCATAGAGACGGACCTCAATTTGCTTTCGGTCATTTGTTACCCCAAAATGACCGGGAATGTATTCCCCGGCAGAGACAGCAGCTGCAAGCAATTTTCCGGAAAGAAGCCCCAGGTTGATACTGGAGCAATTCTTGTCCGTGGTAACAGTTCAAGATCATTTATTCCTATGAGAGCGTTCTTTCCTTGTAACGCGAGGCAAAAGCCAACTAGTGAACAAATAACACAATATGTGGCCTTAGAATCCTCAGTCCGTCGGTCTTTATGTTTTGCCGGCTGGGCAAACGTCTGGGCCTACTTGGCATGGGTCCCTCTCTGGGGCCTGGGAGTGACATGGGGGGGTGTCAAAACTTTTGTGTGTGTGTGTGTGCGCGCGCGCGCGCGTGTGTGTGTGTGTGTGTGTGTGTGTGTGTGTGGGTGGGTGTGTGGGTGGGTGGGGGGTCCCTGAGGGGCGACTCATTTTATGTCCCAAACAAAAAACTCTGCATTTTGTGGCAGAAGGGGTTCTTAAAAAGTTTCACCAAATAAGAAATGTCCAGCATCTCTGAAATGGTGGACTGGATAATGTCAGATCTGAAAATCGAGGCCAACTCCAGAGAATTTGCGAGATTTGAAAGTGCCTGGGCACCGTGGAGCTCTTGGCGTAAGATCTGCATTTTAGTTTAGTCTGATAAAAATACAAATAATCCGAGTGACGCCGGATGCCTCGGCCAGATTCAACTAAACAATGATTGCCTGTCTGTTTACGAAAAGACCAAAACAAGCCTCTCTCCACACTTAAATTGTGACGGCACAAAAATATTGGAGGCACTCTTATGTACTCTGTCCTTACGATAGAGATGCAGCGTAAGCGACCCAGGACAAAGTGCTCATACCCAAGCAAAGTACGCTTACACCAGAACTTTCAGAGTTACGTGCCGCGGAGCTCGAGTAGAAGTGGCCGGTCTTAAAACTACACTCGTTCTTAAATACTAGAGATATGATATAATTGGCATCTTCTGGAACACAAATGATCTTAAGGTAGCTTAGATGGTAGGAACATGAACGTGCACACAGAAAAGGTTACTGGAACTGAACTTGAGCCCGTTACTGGATACTAGTCTTAGTTCAGGCCTGCCCTTCACCTCGCTCCCCGTCCTGTCCATCACGTAAAGTTGTCCAGATCGTTGGCCTCCTCTCTCCCCGTCCACGCAACGCTGGTGCTAGCCCGAAAGACTTCCCTTGAAGCCTATCCGTCAAGAACGATCCGCGTTCTCCGCTGGACCCCAGGTAGTTGTGCTGGCACGTGTAGAAGATGACCGCGGTGTTGCTGGCTTGGATGCCTTTGAACGAGTGGCAGGTTCGCGAGGTG
>JAAUXU010150800.1_pt1 | contig 10416 bp, 6 predicted proteins | sample 7278151 | NCBI WGS metagenome assembly JAAUXU01 (sample SAMN14350113, study PRJNA611818) | marine sediment metagenome | isolation source: surface marine sediment (1.8m) | place: French Polynesia: Moorea | collected 2018-08 | reverse complement strand
AACGCCTTTCTAAATTCCCTCGCATGTAGCGAGTCAACTGTGTCGTCTGAACAGAGGCCTCCTGACACCGTGGAAAACCTCAGAGTGTTGTATATGCCAAGAGAGAAAAGAGAATTGCTGAAATCCACGCAGCGCAAGAGCAGCAACTGGGGCCTCAAAATCTGCAACATCGCTAGTACACCCTGTACATAGTGTTCTAGAGCAGCTTGACTTACGAAAGCACGTGGAAGTTACGTGCTTACAGTAACTGGTTGGAGAATGTGTCGTCACATACCGTGCTCATGTTATCATGCCCCACGGCGCATGTTCTCAGTGCATGAATTGCATTCCTTGCAAAATATGACGACAGCTGCTAAAAATCATGTGCTCAGGAGAGCTACCTTGATCTTATCAACAAAACGCAGTGAAATATAGATAATCGATCTTTTTGCTTCTCCTCAGATACCATTCATTGCATGATTGCCATGGCTGCTCAAGCACGCTGGAATTATATCATTTTTTATTTAATTCGCAGTGGAGGCTGCAACGGTCACATGATGTTGTGCTTTACCGTGCAGTCGGACACAGAGTTGTCGGTCACAGGCAAAATTACGTTACTTCCACATTCTTCACTTTGAGGAAATGCAACCCTGAAATATATAGGCAACCCAAGCCGGAACTTGGCCCAGCTCGAATAACTTGCACGTGTCAGTTTTCTGTCCTACAGTTTGCATTTTCGGGTTATCGATACTGATGTTGTTTCTAGCAGCCGTAAATTTGCGGTCATTTCAAGTTTACTGCACTAAATTGTGGGTCCCAATTGTAATGGCTCAAAAAGAAAATGCGGGGTTCCAGTTTAGTCATGACCAAGGCCAATACTTCCATCACCAGTGGAAATGAGTTTCATCACCAATGTTTTCAAGCTGTAGCTTAGCCTGACCAGAACTTTTGTTTTGGTGACTGAACTCCAATTGCACTGGGTGACTCGAAAGTATTCCCCCCCCCCCTCCGACCCCTACAAAGTGTGTGCAACATGGAGATGCGGTGTAACCATTGAACGCTATCCGCGCATGCCTCTGCCCAATCATACGAAAATATCGTAGTCACCACTGATGGAGAAATGCAATTTGGATTTCCGTTGAGCCACCTCTTGTTCGGGGATGTCTCGGGCTGGATTGCCATCTTGGGCAGATGTGTGTCGAGCTGCCCTTTTTTAAGGGCTCCGGCCAAGCAAGCTAGAAATTCGTGCCAAAAAAAGGCTGTGGACTCCGACTTCAACTTCTCGGTTCTGTGCTCCAGGCTTCAGGCCTGGCTCAAAGATGTCCTTAGTCTTGACTGTTGCGTGACTTTTAGTGAAACGTCTCACTCTCACTGCGGCTTTCACGATGATGCTGTTCATACCTCGTTCCCTTCCTAGTAATATTTTCATAAGTTCACATTACCTGCCTTTTGACAAAAAAAGTTTAACATTTGCCAACTTAGTGACCACTGCAATTTTACGCACACTATAACAGTCAAATGCTCCTTGGGTGGCTTTGGCAGTTGCTTTCCTCGATTACGTGTTTACCGACAGGCTGTACTTAAGCTGCGTGTATCAACTCAGTACTTCGCTTCATGCAGATAACTTGCGTGGCAAACTTTATTAAAAAACAAACAAACACTGGGAAAGACTACTTGAAAAAAGCCCCACATTCTTCTTCTACAGTAGGAGATACCGTGATCCAATGTGCTTGCTTACTTGCTTCAAAATACGGCTGGACTTGTCATGCGTTTGAATTATTAATCTACTCTCGGAACACAGGCATTGATCCACTGTTCATGTGTACTATAGCACTTTTGTACAAGTGTGTTTTGAAGGGATAACGGTTTTTTTTTAGACAAGTACTTCATAGGAAGAGACGAAACAAAGTCAATAACATCATACATAAATCACACTTCCCCAACACCTCTTGCCTCCATTAAACCATGACAGTCAATGACAAATACTCACTCTTCAGTCGAGAGGGGAGAGCAAATACGGGCTTGGCAGACAAGTTTATGCTCTCTCTCACACACTCTAGGTTATTAAGGTGTGGTTGCAATAATGTCACAAGCTTAACAATCAAATGATCGTAGACAAGGTGTCAAATCTGCGTCAGCGTGCACAGTGGAACATATTGAGGTTCAGGTGTTCTAGGACATTGCGCAGAATGTTTGAAAGCAAAGCAACACAGTAGACATCTAGATATATGAAGAAAGTTGTGTTTCGTTGTCACAGGTTGACATCACAATAGCTCGCCCGATCAAACCTGCTATGGTGATTGTCTGTGACCCAGAGCGTGTCGTGGAGGAAAAAAGAATAAGATTTAAGGCCTACATTTGCGGGCCTACGGGCCTGCGATGGCAAGCTGTGCGGCCTGGCCAAAAAGGTCCTTGCGAAGACCTGAAACACACGTGCTTGGGAGTGAAACTACGACAGCTCCGTAACAAATAGAATGTGGAATTCTATGACTGGACGCGTGGAGAGAAGTAGCATAGCACGCGGACCTCTAGAAAAGGGTCTAAGCTCGATTTCAAGTGTCGACGTCTTGCCGAGCAAGGCCTTAGTGCCTCGACTCGCTCGGTAGGCACAACTGGTCAGCATATCATCTTGTACCATCGCAGTCCATGACAGTCGATTGGATTAGTACGGTGATACAGGAGTCAGCCATAAAATCAGGTATTCTTCCGGCCTCTGCATGAGTGCATATTCGAATTGTTAGCGATAGTCATAAGTTACTCGAGCTGGTCTACAGAGTCAGAGAGACCACTTGGCTTGGTTGAAACGTCGCCCGGCGTTGAACTTGTAAGGTCGCAATGAAAAGTACGTTAAGTTTCTGAACAATACGTTTTTAATATTCACCTTTTGGGGATTGTTTATTCTGATTCTCCAAATAACATTTCTGGGCACAAAATAGTCTGGGTTGCTACGGACGGAATCGCTGTATATGTTCTATCTTGTTCTCGTTACCACGAGTATTCTTTATATGACGATAAATCTTCCGTATCGTTATATCAAGAATCCATTGTAATCCACCATTTATGTGTGATATTTCACGGCTTTCAATCTTCCTGGCAAGTGTTCGACTAGCACGTTTATACACTTTGTTCTGGTGCTTTGTTTTGGTGCTGGTGGGGTTGCGGACCGGGGAGGGTTGCGGACCCTCCCCGCAGGCTTAAATGTTGCACATTTTTACTGTTCCTTCCCAGGGCCCAACAAAAATTGTGAGACTTATGATACAAGAGATAGGTCCATATACAAGCACAGACCTCTGCACAAGATACTGCATTCCTGTGCTGCCATCTTAGCAACGTGAACAGCTCTCTGTTGCAGCAGCTCAGCCTTTTCAAACGGCCACAAGTTCAAATCTCTTGCTTATGGCTCTGTAACAGCTGCAAGGCTTGATAGTTTGGTGCTCATACTGTTGCCCGGTGCCGCTTGTCCCCTCTAGTAAGAAGATCTTTGTAGTAAGTAGACCTGAGTAGAGGGGGTCCCACATCAGCTGCCTCGACAATGGAGGTTAGGTGAACCCAAGTCAGCTGATGTCAGCTGATGTGGGGCCTCTATTATTTACTCCTTCCGAAGATCTCTCTGGGCGTCTCAGTTAAGTGGTAGCGTGACTGGAGCTCAGCTGGTTTAGCTCCCATTTGGTGAGAAAACGGGCAGGTGCGCAAAAGAAATTAGGCATGGAAAGTTTTAAAAAATGGAAAGTATAGTACGAGTGTTGAACAAATTCCAACTGGTGAAGAAAGCTCCAGTAGTAAAGAATCGAGACCGAAATGTGAGATGTTCCACAATTAAGAATCCACGTTACGTGCAACATAGTTTGGACCCAACTTTTATGAAAGTTTAACTGTCAATAAAATTGTTTTTAAGTAGGTGTGAATAATTAATCGTGTTCACCGTTGATGAACACTATTAATTGCAACAAACCTCAATGGTGCCTTTCCCAGCATCAATGACTTTTCTGACGTCATTCCAACTGCAGCAACAGCTGAAAGGACCGAAACTTCATTCACACTTCATCTGAATCACCCTGTCTAGAACTCGTAGGTGGGCCATTGCTCTCTCACTACAACTGAGAGTTGAAGTGACGCGTACCAAATACACACCCTCCTGGGGACACCAGATTCTGCCACCATGGACAAACATGTCCAATGGGTCCTCCAACGGTGGGGGGAACAGGTATGAGACTGAGTGGTTTGGAGAGAAACATGTTCATCCTGGACAGATATCCCTGTACAGTATGGACACGTGGAGTCCGATGCCACTCCCTCATGGAACGTGGACCTGGTCAAGTAGAAACAACCTGATCAAGTGCTATATAAGGACAAGGAATGCGTTGAGCATAAAAATAGCAGGATTTCCCCCTAACCTTTACTAGATTTGTGCAGCACCTTAAGGAGGTGGTTGAGCTTGATGATCTTGAAGCTGCCGTAGTCATTCTAGGCGACCGCCTTCGCCAGTTCCAGAGGATTGGATTCATGTCTGTGTGTGGGGGGGGGGGGGCAACATTGAAGAATCGATGGGACTCCAGGCCTTTGCCACCCCTGTCTGCACAGTCCTTCTGCCTCCTCTCCTTGTCAGACTTGGGCAGTCCAACGAGAGCTGAAGAAGTCGCATAGAATAGCAACATTTCTTTGACAAATGACCCAGACCTTAATCAAGTGAAGCATTAAAGCCAGATTTCCTCCTGCCAAGCATCCTCCGCCCTTATGAGCAGACCACTCACTCACACATGAGTGAATGAGAAAAAGGAGAGAGAGCAATGCTTCCTTTCTTCTTTCCCTCTTATTCTTTGTCTTCTTGAGTTTGACTGGAATGCAGTTAGGGAGAAAGAGGAGTTGAGGTGAAAAGGGAAAGAAAGCGACGACGACGAACGGGATCCTGTGAACAAAAAAAGCATTATCTCTCTCTCTCTCTCTGGGAAAGGAAAGGGTTAAAAAGGCGAGAAGAAATTTCCCTCCACAATTACCCGCCCGCCGCCACCGGGAGAGGTTTGCGAGCACTCGCGAACAATGGAAGCTGGAGGAGGCCTGGGGCCCGCACGCTGACACGGTGGATGTCAGGGCGTCGCCGGCATCGCCATGAGGTAGACAGGTGGGTCCGTGGCCAGGTACGTCACCGTTGGCGCTCTTCCTCTTGCGGCGGAATTAGCTCGGGCCAACTGTTCGCTAGTGAGTTCGGGAAAATTATGCACATTTTATACAAATTTGGCGGGGAAAAAATCATACGAGAAATTCTCAACTAATCCCTTCATTAGCATTCTACTGGCTTGAATTACGCCACACGAGACTGAGCGTAGAAGAAAGTTATTTCTGTATTGCGTTCACCAGGAACTGCACAGTTCCCCATTCTTGTTCCACCCTTGTTAACTTCGTTGCGGTCTCTTTCTGCCATCTCCAGTGCCAATGGTTGATATTGCTCACACACACAACATACGGACGTTCGTTGCGGGGCTTCTTTTGGCTCTCACTTTTTGCTTGGGGAGACCCATCAGTGAATCTTGAGATGAGGGAAGAATCTTTTCTTGGTTGCCAATTAAACAGGCAAAAAGAGACTAAAACTTTGCTAATATGCCATTGTTGGCAAGCCAAGCCAAAAGCCCGGCTCAGGCCATTTAATTGTGGCACAAACCTTCCCTTGCTCAGCGCAGAGCTGCCATCCAGCCGTCGTCGTCCAAAGAAATCCCAAGGACAGACGTACAGGGTGATGGCGAAGACCCACGTCAACATTTCTGTCCAAGGAGCGTCTCCGGTCAGTCTACGTCAAATGAACTGGTGGAAACAATTCTGTCTGTGACTTTGGGTGTGAGCACGCAGGAGCTGCAATGACGAAGTGGACCTTTGAGGGTTCCAGTCTTCATCCTCTCCCTCTAGAGTAAACATGTACGTACCACAAGGTGCGTCACTCACGTGAAAAGTGGGCGACAGCCGAGTATTGCATCTAGCACTTCAACAAGGTCAATAACATGGGTAGAATGTAGTCCGATTACCACGTGCTGCAAGTACAGTGGAGCCCGCTTAACTGGCGTGAGGCGAAGAAGAGTTCACGACGCTGTCGGACAGTTAAAGACTCTTTGAGAGGTGTCCTTGATCTAAACGAGTCGTTTCTTAAATGCTCCTTTCCAATATGTGCGAGATGGTCGATTCTCTCTGGCCCGCGGCTGCTATATTAGGCGGACTCCCCAGCCCAACGTGCGTACAGGCTGTAGCAGCAAGTACTTAATACGGACTCTCTCTAGCAAAGTCCCATGCTAAGATGCTGTAGCTACAGGCAACAGAAGTGATAAATACCAAGAAATTGGTGGCAGACATTTCATTCTCGAGTCACGAAGGCCTGTGAAAACTCTTCCCACGAGGCCCAGAGAATGAGGCCTGCTCTGAGTGACGCCAATTTCTGAGGCACCCTGTAAGACTCCGCGATTGAAGACCTGCTGCGGTTCGTGTACGGTGTACGAATGGGGAGCACGAGCGAGCGATCAGGTGACAAAAGGATCCCGGAGGTCGTGTAGGTGATCTATTGTGATCAGAGAACGACGACAAAGAACGATCCCAATTTATTAAGGTCAGCGTGCGCGCCGGGGGGGGGGACAGGGGAGGTGGGCAGAAATCACTTCAAATTGTAAGGAATGTGTCCTGATCTGAAATGAACGTTGGTGAGTGCGCTGCCTCATTGGTCCTCAGACCGCACAGCATTTAAGGTCGCGCCTGAATAAAGGCAACCCACACACACGACCCAGTAGAGAAGGAAAAGGGTTAGGTGCCCTCACTCACTCACTCCCTGGAAGTTGGCGGGCGGCGCAGCCGAGTACAACTCCCGAAGTACGTGACAGATTAACTTTCACCTTACGGGAGCCAAGTTTAGTACTTTCTGTCCTCAGTACGTGCCATCACACCCTCTCGAGGCCGTCCCCCTTTCAACCTCGTCACTCTCTCAAGCATCATCAATACCTATCCGTTAATAAAGCCCAAGTCATCCCGCTCCCTCCATCTCTTGGGATAGGTGAAGCAGCTCGCGAAATTGATTTTTCTTTCACCATGTGTTAGGTACGTACGCAAGTTGTCCGAAAAGGCCATGAATGGATAGCAACGTATACCCAAGGAGTCCTCATGTTAGCTTTGGCCTCCTTTCATAAATACAAATACACACAATATGACGTACAGTGCAGTGTAGTGCACGAGCACATGGGCCGCCTGTGGCAAATCCCATCAGTTTACGAGTTCTAAGCTCAATTTTTCTCTATCATGGAATCCCGTTATCCGCTGTTGTCAGCCTATGCCTTACTTAACGGCAGAAAATAGCACAAGGACGTAAGGGGTCTATCCAGCTGTGCACATATATTGGGCTCTTACATCCACTGCGCGTTGTCCTTCGTCACCAGGCTCAGTTTCACCACCAAGTGGACTCACTTCTAACCTGTGTGTGCCTAGTGTACTGTACCGGGTTGTGTTGTGCTGTGCCGTACTGTACACCTAATCATCCCACTGACGGGTTGGGGCCTCTACAAATGGAACGGGTGATGAAAAGAGGAGTTGCGCTCGACCTCGTCCTCACCTTCTCCATGCAGTGCGCGTTCAGGACGCATGAGTAGTCAATCACAGGCTTTTCTCACAACTGTTTACAGTGTGACATTCAGCAACGTCTGGACTCCGAACAAGTCTCAAGTCAGGCTTAGCAGAGGGTGAATCATTGTCATCGGGTTATACATCCACCCCACCTCAGTGGTGACCACGTCTTTATTTACTCAGCAAGCTCCTCTCTCCTGACAGCGATGTCGTGTGTGATAACACGGCCAATACCTACCTATGTATACACCATACAGCACTGCAAGCTGATGGAGCCGGCGGGCAGACGCAATGCGTACAGACCAAGTCAGCTCGACGGTGTAATACTAAGTACTGGTACTCGCGAGACACGACATCCATTCATAGCGAGGACCGCGCGTGAGGTACGGCGAGAGGGGCCACTCTGTGTCCTTCGCCTCAGTATGTACAGTGAGTTCAGCATGTGTGGGACGTGTTCCGCATGTACCCCATGCGCGCATCGCCCAGTGCGAGGACGTGCGAATCCGCCAAGGGAAGCAAATTCGCACCTGAGATACTTCTACAGTCATCCAGGCTTGGCACTGCTTTCTAATTTTCTCACTGCGTCGAGCTGCCACCGAGGCCCTCATGTGTTACATGAGTGCTCCACTCACCACCTGCGTCGTGCACGGAGCATAATGGAACATTAGTGGGGAGGCGACGTTTGACGGGACGACGACGTCACTCACTTTGGAGAGCAATATCGGCAAAATTTGCATGACAGATTGCGGAGGCACTTTTTGTTGCACACACGCACGTACTGACTGACTGACTGACGGACACACACGGGCCACAGTAACGAGCCCACTTCCAACTGCCAAGGTCTGGTCGAGTAAACAGAGTTACTTCGATGAGTGGCAGGACAAACTAGAGTGTTGACTTGGGTAAGAGGTATTCGAATAATCGGCCAAAAAGTTTTTCGTCACTCAACTCTGGCTGCTGAAAGAGGAAATTCCTATTCTGGAGTGTCCGAAGTCATTGGGCAAGTGGATACAGGGCAGTGGAGTCCGCATAATCGGGATTCGGGTAAACGGGGTTTCTGATTAAAGGGAATCTTTTCCGGAGCACAAGATCTTTACCGAGTGAATGGTTGATTGGGACTTCATACTGGGGACCCTCTTGGTCAACGAGACTTACCCAAAAGGCAAACTGAGGCCATCACTGGCTCTGGGGTCTCTCAGAAGAAGGGTTTTTTAAACCTATGTTGATGAAGTGAATCAATGTTATTAATGAATGTAGCTACATGCTGCACAGCATGCATCAAAAGTGCTGCCTGCTACACGTATGCGCGTTCTTTTGGCTCACTGAGGGGGAAGCCCTGTTTACCCGGTGCAGTCAGCCTAGTTAAAAGACACATGGATACGACTTAGTTTGAACATAAAAAAAACATGAAGACGTAGCATGCGCTGCCACTGCCACTGTTTTTAAAGTTCACCAAGGCCTCACCATAGAAGATATGACCTGTTGGAGGGCTGGAATGCAAATGTCGGCACAGTGCAACAGAACTGTATCGAAAAGGGTCAAGGCTGCGTAATGTAAACTTACAACCTTCATTGTTACAATATTCATTGAGTCATTATGTCATGGCATTTAAGAGGTTACATTAAAAAGGCTGATAAAAAGGTGCCCCCAACTTGCCACAGCTGTCATGGCACGTTGGATTGGCCCAGAAAAGTGAAAGTTTAGTGGCCAATAGCATGTACTTAGGACATTTTTCAATGCACCAAAATATCTCCAAGGTCCATAACAGCAGGAGGTAGGGGCTTATCATGTCATTGAATGGGGCGGTGCAAGACCCTCCTTTGCAGTTCGACACTTTGTTGCCCGTATAAGCTTTGCAGTTGCCAACTGACTCAGATTTGTTCCACAGGTGCCAGATATCTGTAACAATCATGATTTGGAGCAAAATTCAAATTTATCAACAATGTCATTCAAGCCCTGTGATAGCACTTTTGAGGCACACTGTACATAGTTGTTTATGGACAAAATTCCCCCTTTAGGATAATCGGGACTGCTGCGTAAATGGGACTTTCCCGTGTCTAACTTAACCGTGCAAAAAGTGATCCCGATTAAGGGGGAAACCACTGTTCTAACCGTCCTAAAGCTGTACGTTCATTTAGCTCGTTCAAATTGTGTGAAGTTGGGTTGTGAAATACGCGTTACCCATAGTTATGTAGCTGGATGGAACAAGTGTTACGTCGCCAATAAAATGGCATAAAGTTGCCGTAAAAATGATGCTTTACTATGGGCACTTTTGATTCAAGGCTGGGTAGACAAATAGGCATTTTAACCATGACAAAGTCATTGCAGAGGACAACAAATACGAAAAGGACATTTTCGCCATAGCGGACTTGAAAAGATTGCTCGTTTACCTCGTTATGTTCTCCCTGCAATTACTGACCTTATGTTACCAAACTTTGAGTTAAAAGTGCGTCCTTTTGGAATTTTTTAAAGTAAAATCCTGAATGCTTTGATCCTGGCACAAAACCTAAGCATCAAGAATCACCCAAAGTGTAAGACAGACGAAATGTCTCAATGTCTTCGTGGCTCCTTAGTGAAGTCATCCAAATGAAACAGCGGACATAGAAGCCTTTAACGAAATCCCTGGGGTAGATGAGATCCTCCTCGATCGTTTCCTCCTCTCGAGAGTTTGAAATGGAGGAGTTCTGCCAAGTCAGAGTCAACAGGTACACTTGTAAGTGCGAACAGTCCGAGTCGACCAAAGTGTAAGACGAAGCATCTCAATTTTTGTGGCTCCCCAGTGAAAGAAACTTTCACATTTTCATCTTATCAGCATAAAGGAGCTTTTTTATTATGAATATTTTCCAATTT
>JAAUXU010053458.1_pt1 | contig 10417 bp, 8 predicted proteins | sample 7278151 | NCBI WGS metagenome assembly JAAUXU01 (sample SAMN14350113, study PRJNA611818) | marine sediment metagenome | isolation source: surface marine sediment (1.8m) | place: French Polynesia: Moorea | collected 2018-08 | reverse complement strand
CTCTCCCTCGTCCACGTCCTCTCCCTCGTCCACGTCCTCTCCCTCGTCCACGTCCTCTCCCTCGTCCACGTCCTCTCCCTCGTCCACGTCCTCTCCCTCGTCCACGTCCTCGGCCTCTCCAGGCCGGTGGATCTTGGAAAAGTCTATTTTCCTCATGTCAAGGCACCACCAAGTTCACGTCGGGAGGACACCCGGATGCCTCACGTCGGGAGGACACCCGGATGCCGACTCCGCCCCGGCCCAGCTGTTGGTCTATGTCACGTGCAGATGAGACCCTGCCGGCAATGCTGCCAGCCGTTGCTCAGTTCGATCCATGGCACACATCACCGGACGAAGGAGCCTGTCTTCGGGTTGTAGGTCAGCAGGAACTAGCTCACCTCCTTGTCCTTGACGTCCGTGTAGACCGAGGTCAACAGGTCTTGCAGCAGCCCGAACTGCTCCCATGTGCCTTCGGATCCACCGGGTTGACCCTGAGCATCATCATCAAAGCCCGGTCGTTGTGTTGGTGCCTCCTGAAGGCCAACACTGATTTTTCCACAATATGGGATCACAGTTATGTACTGCAGCGAAATTTACTGCATAAAGGTTTTACTGCATGGTGAAGAAATGATCTGTCCTAAGGCAATAGCGCGGATAGTTCGGTTTTAGAGGAGCTTCTCGGCTTTCCATGGAGGGGTGAACCACTTCTGTAGATCAATCCAGTCAAAAGTTATGACTTACTTTATACAGTCTGGGAAAAAGTTTGCGTTAAAAGTCCCCATAGGAAATGACCCTTAAGAAAAAACATTTGCTTCGAGCAAAATCTTACTTATTTTTTTTTGCCAAAAGTCAAAAACCCAGTCCAAAAAATTAATCACCTTCCCAAAAAGGACCTTTTCAAACTAGCCGAGCAACTATGGACCAGGACCTTCTCTCATATCCTCTCCATACTTGCTGTGCAGCACGATCTGAAGTACTGGGGCCACCTCAGTCCTCCAGAACGAATATTTCTTCTGAACAAAAGTTATCAGCACCCAGTTCTTGACGAAGAAAGTCTTGAGTGAGTGCATTTGAGGTGGCTGCCTGCAGGTCAGACTCAACTCGAGTCAAATCTGATTTGAACTCACCAGCATCCCCAACGTATGCATTCATTTATTCGTATTTATTTCCTTGGAAATATATTATAACACTGACAAAACTACGATTTCTTTCTTCTTAGGCAAAGAGCGAAATTTTTGGAATATGTCTGAGTGCGTCTTATTTTGTTACTCCATGCCAAATGAGGGAGATGTGGTCAAATGCCCAAAAAAGAGAATCTTTTTTCACCCTCTTCTCGTACAATAAAGTTTTATTTCATAAGTTCGGTTTACAACAAGATGTTCAGACTTGGAAGATTGTGGAACAGAGCTAAACACACTTCGTTTTCACATTCATTTGAATACACTGCAGCAGTTTAGTATGTGGAAAGTAACTAAGCAGGTTCATTTGAAATGTTGACCAAACATCGCTATTTTCTGTGTTCAAGAAACAAAGGACAGCCAAAAGCTGATAGATTATTCATATAATTTAAACTGGAATGGACTAAAAAAAAATTCTTACACCAAATTTAGCGCTCACGAAGAGAAGAAAAAAAGACCCAGCCTATCAAATGTACTTTTTATACTCTATCCCATGTACATCATGGATGCAGAACTGGGATGTCGACATTGCTGCACTAAATGGAAGCCTGCTTAAATGAGCTTGAATGATTCGCAACAGAATCTGACGGTGCAGAATTACAGATTAAAAGTCTCCAGAAACCCCTTGATACAAAACTGAATGGAGAAGGCAGAGCTCCCTTGACTGAAGCCATTCAATTCACCAGAACGTTGATGGGCTTCACCTTTACCAGACTGAGCACAGCAAGATACACAGAGTTGCCCTTCTTGCTCTGCCCAGTCAATGCATCTCACAAATGATTCCTTCTTTGGAGAAAAAGTCTTGGCAAACCTGCAATCTCAAATTCACAAGTTATTTCAGGTATTTGCAAGAATTGGCCAGACGCAAGGGGTCAAGGTTTAGTCACAAGCAGAGGTACAAGAGTATAAAAATTGCCAAAAATTTCCCAGTTTGGGCAACTCTTTCTGCAATAGCCACCAACCAAAATCAGGTGAGCTCCGGCACCAGTGCTGGTTACGGGCGGAAAAGGACTCCTATGACGAGAAAACTTCATGCAGTAAAACTCGGGAACCTGAGAAATTGTTTCTATTGTGCAGGTGATTCTTATAACAATAGGACTCTTATATCCCGGTTACGTTGCTCATCTGAACAAGTCAAATCATCCATTGAATGAAATTCCTCACAAATTTGGTAAATTCGACAAATTCTTGGCCAATCATTGAGGTACGATCATAATGGGAGTACAATTGCACACAACTGTTGGACTCACCCTGTGTAGGATTCCATCTAACCCAGTCTAATCTAATCTACCCAAACTTAGTTTAACAGTGCGTCTCTTAGTTAGGAAGATAAACAACTCCTCCAAAATGAAACTTTTATGTCCACACGTGAAATATATATATAGTTTTAAGCTTTCAACAAAGACTTTCTTGTCAATAACTTTCAAGATGGCCGCCTTCCACAGCAATGCAGAACCTCAGCCTGGCCTTAAAAGTCTGGCGTCCTCTGTTACACTTTCTTCTAAATAATTCATTCTTCACGAGCAGTTGGCTCTTCTGATAAAAAAAAAAGATCTGTTCAAAGTAATTGAATTGGTTAAACATTCTCCACCAATACCAAGCAGTTTGGTGTGACATTTAATTAAAACTTAAAAAAGATGGAGCTCATTTTGTCGACCGCATCATGCACACCTTGCATTCAGTCCAAGGACTGCGGGAAGCATCTCCAAGTAGGTGGAGATGACATCCTGTGTTACAAGTAAGGAAATCGCTCACTACCCGGCCACTTTCCCCTGAGAATCGCTCTGTTAAGCCCAGCCTTTTTGGTCTTCTCATGGGAGTACTTGTGTTATAGAGGCTGCACGGTCTCGCTCGCAGCTTTCTGGTGCCCAAGACGTTGTGTTGCTCATGCAGGATCACCCAGAGGGACCTCCAGAACAACGCTGGTATGCACGGCACACTTTTTAACGTCATTCAACTATCCAGGATTGAGTGGGATTTACCGAGATTTGCAGAGTTTGCAGAGTAGATGTAATTATATACAGTACATTTCGACTTCTCTTTCCATGCTGGGCCAGTCCGGAGAGTGGAACAACTTCTTCAAAGATGTTGCGTCCTGCAACGCACAGGACAGAAAATGATGGACGAAGCCTTGGGACTCGGAGGAGACAGGGTCAACATGTTGAAGTCACCTAACACGTGTAGACACACATTTCCAGAAAAGAGTCAGGACGCAAGTGAAACACAACTAAACATACAGTGCTTCAAAACCTCGACTATGTTTGTGCTGCAACTTTGAAGGCCGTGTGAAGCAACTTCGTCAGCATCAAAATGCTCCAAAATGTCTCGTTGTGCCGCGTATCAGCTTGGACAGGCTCAAGAAGTCTCAGTCCTACAATCTTTTAGATCGTCCAAACCAAAATATCGGCTGCACCCATGATAATTCGGGTTCTTTCCGGCGGAAATGCGATTACACTGTAGTCTGCAGAAGAATCGACGAGCGTCTTTGTTCTGAAAAGAATATAATCGGCATTGAGCTCAATGTCGTGAAGAACACAAATAAATCAGTCTGCATTTGGTCTCTCTCAATGCACCCTCCTGACGTTGGCAGCACAATCTCCAGATATTGGCAATACTGGCCCATACGACTTGCCAATTGACTGCACCAGCCTTGACAGGAGCTTCGGGGACTTGAGCAATGTTGTGCAAGACCTTGTTGAAGGTGCATGACCTGAAGTTGTCCACTTGATTGCAGTCTGGTGATGATGGAGGTTCATCATTTTTCCGCGTCGAGTCTGCGAGATGTTGCTGGCCCCAGCCTCGCATTGCTCTGTAACCTGGGGCCTGATCTTGCAAACTTTGGGCAAACTTTTGTGGTGTTTTAGGCTTTTTTGAGTGAAATAAATAAGACCCAGTCTTATCTGCCAGCGGGTAGATAAACAGACGTGGATGCATGAAAATATTTTCTGTTCTCAGCCATCTCGCCAAGGCTGGGTGACGTCTTCACAGCCCTCATATCCATGTACAGTGCTTGCTGTAAATACCGTCGATTGGTACATATCGATGCCAGACACAGCGTGGGGATGTTTCTGAGTGGAATTTCAGCATGTCATCGATTATTCAGACTCTTTAACAGAACTTTTAGTACACAAGGTAACCATTTGGAATGTTTGTTAAGGCACTAGATCGGTTTAAGTGTGGTGAGTTGACAAGAAAATCGATGTTTTTGACCAGTAAATGAAAGTGAAAGTGGCTGAAAATTTTGAGGGGGCTCCCGTCCTCCCCCCCCCCTGTCCTAGGCCCCAAAAACACTACGCAAGACTGCATAACGCACGAGGTCCCGAAAGGTTGGGAGATTTGACACATTCCTCCAAAATGCCAACATGGCAACAACGAGGTCAAAGACGTTATCCAAGACGGACCTACTGTCCTGGTGCAATGAGGCCATGGTCCGTGCTGCTACATTGAAGGCCGCCACTTTCACTTTCGTTTACTGATCAAAAACATCGATTTTCGGCAGCGACCGGCATGGTGCTCATGTCAACTCATCACACTTAAAGTGCTCTACAATGACAATGAGAGCCTGAAACTTAACGAGACTGCAGGATCTCATGTCCAACACTCTCCATCACACATTCCAACCTTAAATTCAACCTCACAGTCACCCCACTAAGCATACCACAACTTTCCAAGCGACATTATTTACGGCAAGCACTTAGTACTTGGTACACACAAGTACTCATGATCGGATTATGGCATCAAGACCTTCACTCACATCAAACTGCCGGGGTTTTTCTTTCTGTCGTCAGCTGTTGAACCCGACCCAACCTAACCCAACTCATCAACGTTAAGCCTTCTTCTTCAGCTATGTCTTTGTCAATGTCACATGAGATTAGTTCATGTTACCTGGTGACTTTCTCGTCTCCGAAGGTGTCATTGTATCAAACTCTGCAGGATTAGATCTGGCACTACAGAAAAATGCATCTATTATGAAACTGCCTGGAATAGAAATATACCTCAATCCCTTCTGACAGCTGCCTTGTTTTAAAATTGTGAGGGAGACAAATCTCACAGCAAACAGACAAGGCTACGTTGAACCAAGTGAAAGTAGATTTGCGACTTACAAAAAATCGTACAAGACTGAGTGATAACAGCAAAGGTGGAGGAGATCATGAAAAGATTTGAATTGTAGGACGAGGTTTTCTGGTGAAAAAGCGTTCAGCCTTCCGAGTTTTGGGGCGTTTGAGTTCAGGGGATCCAATACAACAGCCAGGATGTTCGTACATCATCCTGCCAAGAAAAAAAAACCAATTTCACTGAAGGTTGCACAAGAGTAATCAATCCTTTGCTCGCCCCCTGCCTCCCCAACTCATCGTTCTCATACCAGGAAACAACCTTTTGGTTTATGAACAAAGTCTATTTGAAGTCGGCTCAACCAAATACTTGTAAAAGCGATCGAATTTCCGTGGAAGTGTCAGTCCAATCGGTCTATGTAGCACAACCACACCAGCAGTGAGCAATTCTTGCTGCAACCTGATGTCCAACTGTTGCGTAGTAGATGATGGGAATTGTCCTTCGTAGTTCTTTGTTATCCGTTAAGGTCCCCAGGGACGCAAGATGATGTTTGTCGAGTTTGAATGAACGTGCACAACTGCATCAAGGCCGAGGTGTGCCTCAACGTCAGCCCGCAGGATGTAGGAGTGGTTGCCTTGAACAGAGGCACGCCGGTGGATGACGTTAGTGACGTTGTTGTCCTTGCACGACTTCAGCTCCAGTTGAACGTTGTGGCAGTGGGAAAACGCCTCACTGAAGCTGAGCATGGATCACACTGTGAAGTCGAACTGGAGCTCACTAGTTTCCTTGTGCACAAATTCCAATTGTAGTTCTGTTTACAAAGGAAGTTTCATCACAAAAATGCAACTTGCCTCGGAGGATGAAGTAAACAACTTCTTACTTTCGTCAACTCGCTTGAAGTTTACTAATTCCCATATAGTAACTTATGTCCTCGTTGAAGCAATGTTTGTCGGCGTTATGACGAAATTTGCTGAAATGGAATGAACGAACATTGAAGCCCACCTTGATTGCAGTTGGAATGCTTAGGAGGACTCTTCTTCGGGAAGGTTACAAACATACTTTCCAACTTTCTGGCTTTTACCTCTCTGTGTGTCCTCAAATGGGGACCTCGTGCAGTTAAGCTCCGATTTAGCCAAGTCAGTCAGGAGTTGAGAGGGGGAAAAAAGGATTGAAGAGATGTTTGGCTGCATGAAGCATTTGAGTACAGACAGAGAAAGCTGACTGAAATCTTAAGATCAGATTGCTAAGTGGATCCCACTAAAACCCGCCATTGTACTGCTTAAGACTTTGACGATGAAAGCTCAATGGTCCGATGGATCAATAGATCGTGTGCTGGTCATCCATTTTAAGCCGCTTTCAGCCATTCCTCAGGGCCTGAAGCTTATGTAGCTTCAGTCTGAGTTTTTTTTCTGGCTTCGACTCAGAAATAAATGGATCTGAGCATCCAATGCATCAGGGTTATGCTAAATCCTTTCGGTAGACTGAGGTATCTCGGCTATCGTGCTGTAGTCAGTAGAGTTAAGCGGATCAGTGTCCGGAAAAGTGGATGAGAAAGTCCATTCTCCCAGTGAAGCACTTATCAGACTTGCACTCGGTCCAAATGCTTCCCATGAAACAACTTGGGCGATTTGCCTAAAAATCAGGCCTCTCCTGCCCGAGCCTCACACCGCACCGGGGACCAGACCCGAGGCTTCATCCGGGTGTGCAAAGCTGCTCAACTGTTCGCCTGCCTCAGTTTTGACTCACACCGTGCCGGCGATTTTCCGCCCCGGGACGGTTGCCGCAGTCTCCCGTGCGTTGCTGTTCTTGGACGAGGCAGACATGACCCAAAGTCACGAGCAGCAGCAACAGCAACCGCTGCTCCCCCGGTTCAGTCCGGTGCGGTGCATCCTGCAGGCGAATATTGATGCCAATGTTCTGCATCTGATGTCAAGCTTCTTATCGACATCAGTCGTTTGGTCCTCAAAGGAGTCGATTTGGCCGAAGAAGTTCAAGGAGGAAATGGCCCAGATCTTCCCAGATCAAATGACAGGGATGAAAATTGCGAACTTAGCTCGTTACCATCGTCGCGCGGCTGCTGCGCGTGCAGAATACGTCGGGTTCGCAAGCCGTGAAATCCTCTCATGCTGCTACATGATGACGCAGTCAAGTCTTATTAATCAGATGTGGGAATGGCTGAAGAAGTCGGGCAATTTCAACAAGTTAAACGACGCTTTGGGCTCCACTACTTGCGACAATGGAGTAGACTTGGATGTCCTTCAAGTGGGAAATGTGTGGACCCCAAGTTCGACACATTCGGATGCTGGAAAAGGGTACATTTTTGGCAAAAGGATATTTTCTGGGCTGGATTTGCGGCCTTCGGCCCAAAATATTGACATTTTGCTACAATCACCTTTTTCATTTCCTGCGGGCACTTTTAACTCCAAGTTTTATAACGTGCTTCAAGTATGCAGTGTAGTTCATATTTACTTTTTGAGCCATAACTTTTGACTGAATTGAGCTACAAAAGTGGTTCAACCCTCTGTGGAAAGCTGAGCGTCTTCTCTAAAACTGAACTAATACGCACTTTTGCTCTAGGGCCACTCATTTGTTCGCAATGCAGCCAAACTTTTATGTAGTAAGCTGTGCTACAGAGCATAACTTTGATCCCATATCTCTTCTCTCACTCGCTCTCTCTCTCCAGGGTTGTCCTGATCCGTCATTTTTGGAAGGCACTTGTTGAAATTTTTGAAGTAAAGTTGCTAGTATAAGACATTTCCTAGTAAGAGTATGGCAACTCTGTTCACCCTCCACTCCTCCCTCACTTGTCTCATCCCCTTCTCCTCCTCAGTGCTGCGGTCGTGCGGAAAGACAGGCACATACACAAGCTGAGCTTGATATGGAGCTAGGGATAGTCTGGCAACTCCTTCTCCATGTCGACGAGGATCTTGTGGTCCGCCAGTTGAAGGATCTTAAATGAGCACCTTGAGCGTCTCGTCCGCAGCCATCATGGTGCCTCCGCCGCGGCGCCGAATGCGACGGAGAGGTTCTTGACGCAGTCCGCAGTGTCCTGTAAAGTGAGTTAAGAATCACGTCACGCGCAGAAATGAACCCCCCCCCCAAAAAAAAGGATGCCTCTTTCTACCTTGTCCGGATCTGGCCAGACCAGATCCCTGTAGCAGTAGTCACTGCTCTGGTATGTCTGTGAGCTTCTCCATGCTTCCGATCTGCTGCTTCAGTATATTGACTAACCCTGCTATGACAGCAGACGATCGTCTTGGCCATGATTGCAGCCACTGACACCCAATTGAAGCGTGCCGAGAAGGTCTTCCATATTTTGGTGCAGTGGCGATTCTTTGGGAAATAAATACCCGCAGCCAATTCTGGCCCACGCATGGTTGCCCTGGAGAACTTTTCCGGGTACCTGATCTTGCAGGCCAGCTACAGACACATTGTCCTGACTGACTGCTGTCCCTGTTCGGTGTAGTTGCCCAAGAAGAGGAAGTTGCTCTCGGGAGGAGAGCCACCAGAGTCGAAAAGGTGCAGCAAGGTGTGGAACTTGGATGTCAGGTGAAAGGCCAAAGATGTGCTCACGTTGTACACATCGCATTGGCGTCGTATTGGCAGCATGAACAAAGTCAATAGTCGATGGCGAAAAGTTGGCACCTTATGCTGTATGAAGAGGGTTTCTGGCACAATTTTCTTTGTCACTAAAGATTCAAAACTTGAAACAGGTGCACAATTGACATCCGTGAACACTTCTCCAAAAGCAGTCAGCAGATTTTTAGCAGCTGCCTGATGAATGACAGCATCCAGAAGACTAACAACACCAGCACGAGCAGTGCCAAGAGTAGTCATGAGGCCATGGACAACGCCTTTTTCATCGCGGCGAGCTCGAATTTCATATTAAAGCGGAAAATATGTTAAGGATCAATTTATATTGAGACAAATGACAAATATGGCCCTCGTCCGACCATGGAGTGATCAATGTTACTGCACATTTACATATATCCCTCATCTGACCAAACAGCGAGTCATATTACTGCACAGCTAGCACAAAAGTAATTTCGCGGCACGTAAAAAAAATGCACCTCATTCACATTCAATGACGCTAAGTCTTACTGCAACCAGAACAACGCCGACAGCCTTTTCGGGGAGGCAAAACAGGACAAAATGCCTCACCCGGTACATGCTTAGGTGTGTCTCAGCTCTGGGGACAGGCGCATCGCCTCCGGAGTCACCCCGAGGGCGGAAAACGCCTCAGTCTTGGCAGATTGGACTACACAGACCATGGGTTTTCTCAATCCGATGACCGGCCTTTGAAAGTCGGGCTCCTAATGGAAGGTGAACCTCTTTCTCACTGAGTTGAGGTCGCGTTCCGTCGACAACAGCAGCGGCGTCTTCTCCGACAGACAGACCGCATGAATGCTATCATGCCTCAGACGGGGGTCGCCCGTCTGGGAGTCCGGGTAGCGCCGACTTCTCCAATTTGAATTTCCCGCCACTTTTGTCAAGATCACCACCAATGACATCTTGAAAGTCTCCAAAGACGTTGTGTTTGCCATGTTATATTTCTCACCTCTGCTTACAGTTACATCGCTTTAATCTCGAAGCTGAATACACAACAACTGACCCATGACAAGTGATTTAGTTGAACTCTAATCTTGCCGTAATTATGCAAATGTCCGTTAATTACTCACGCAGCATTTTGCTTCGCTTTTACTTCAGAGCCTGGTGCGTTTTCAGAGGTGGCTCGAGCCACGCACAACCCCTCGGCCGTCACCGTCACCTTGGCCCACGCCGTCGCCAAGAGACTGGACCGTGTGCAAGGTGTGCTGCCATGTGTCTGGTCAGGCTCACTTTTGAAATCTTCTTTACTTACAGCTAGGTATGCTGAACAAGAAGGTGCTATCTAAAATACTATGTCATTTTACGCCATTCCACAATACTGTTATGACTTATAATCGTAGCGATTTACTGTTTAAGGTCGATTTGAACCGGCTTCTTGGCTGAATATGTCTGTATCTAAGTGGTCGGTTTCGGCTCAAAAGGGTGAGTGCTTCTCACTCACTGTTAATGTTAAGTCCAACCTAAGTTTGATAATCAGCACGTGTCAGGCAATCTAGGCTCTATCTCACCTCGCATCACAAGTACACATCTCGGCGGGGGGGGGGGGGGGGGGGGGGGGGGGGGGGGGGGGGGGGGGGGGGGGGGGGGGGGGGGGGGGG
>JAAUXU010015542.1_pt1 | contig 10417 bp, 8 predicted proteins | sample 7278151 | NCBI WGS metagenome assembly JAAUXU01 (sample SAMN14350113, study PRJNA611818) | marine sediment metagenome | isolation source: surface marine sediment (1.8m) | place: French Polynesia: Moorea | collected 2018-08 | reverse complement strand
GTAGAACTTGAGGGTGCAACAGCAAAAATGTGACTGAGTCTCTCAATGTCCGGCCACACCTGGGTGATGGAGTCTCCTAAATTCGGCTCGAGAGTCAAATTGTTCGAGTCATTTTCTTCCTTAAACGCTTTGACTCTCAGTTTAAGAGACTCCATGACCAAGGTGTGGCCAGACATTGAGAGACTCGGTGACATTTTTGCTGTTACACCCTTTAACTTCATAGCTAGAGTGACTGAAAAGGGACCTCGGTTGGCCTGGTCCAATGTTCCAGCTGTTCTTCCATTTTCAAGCGGGCCTTCAACTTCATCACCACGGATGTCATTTGTCCAGCATGAGTAAATGTTGAACTTTATGATAAACGTTGAACAACAGCAACGGACCTTCTTGGCCACCCTGTGGATTGGACTAAGCCTGATAATGAAGGTGCTCACTTATGCACATGCGGACCTTTTCACGCATACTCGGGGGGTATCTGCATGAATTCAGTGCGCCAGGGGAACTGCTACGGGGTACATATGTGTGGTGAATTTAAATTTCGCGCGCAAAAATGGACAACTTCACATCATGATGAGTGCAACCCATTGTTGGGACGCGTGCCTTGGGATGTGAGGGATGTACGTTGTACGTCGTATGTAGTGGTCCATAGTGTCCCAAGAACCTTGGCAACTCTGGTCATGCGAGCATGTCCAAGTTTGTTGGTTTGTTTGCTTTTCGTACTGTCAGGAGGTGTCCGAAGTTGACCTACGATGCGCTCAATCTTGGCACAATCAGTCTTGGCAGCACCAATTGGAGGGATCAATCCCAAGATGTCCTTCTTGGCATCGAACCCAACTAAGTACGCACCATCCTTCCTCTTGGCGGGGCAGTGTGCACAGGAGGACAACAAACAAGCGAACAAGTCTGTCCTCCATTAGCTCAAGTCCAGCACCTTGGAGTCCAACCTGTCTTGCCATCAGGCATCCAAAGATTTCTTCCTTGGCTCATTATGTGGCAACCCTACCTATTGCCCATCACACGGTACAGTGATATGGGATCCGTGATACAGTTTATAAAATAAAGTCTTAAGACAATGTCAAACCTATCGACTTGAAGTTGGTGTGAAGTACTAAAGGCTGCTAAAGTAAAAAACAAAGTTTTGCGTTTTGATCAATGCTTGATAGATGATTTACGAGAAAAAGTTTCGGAGACCCTGGATGCTGGACCTTCAGGCCAAGGCTGAGGGCCTACATTGCATCAGATGACGGCCATTTTAGAAAGTATTCAAGTAAAAGTGTTCATTGAGAGCTTGAAGCTTAAAAATGCGTGCATGAAAGTCTGATCAAAAGCTCGCACAGCTTGGTGGATGGGTCATTGTTCAGACTGTCTACGTGCGATGTGCATCTCAAGCGCTGTGTTTAGCGCTTCAATCTAGGACTGCTTGACTTTGGATCATGTCAGACCTCGGGTTCCAACGAATCATTGACACCGTGCGCGGACTCGACAATCCTCCCCTGCGCAGGCCAACTAACCCGAGAGAGGATTCCACTTTTCACCATCCTCCCCCCCCCTCCAGACGGCTGTAATATATATATTTTTTCCTCCAGAGGAGGGTGAAAGGAGCAACAACAAACGACTCCGGTTCTCTCCTCGCTTCCTTTTCTTTTCCCCCGCCGTCATGTATTTATAGCCGTCTGAGGGGAGGTCCTAGAGGGACTCGTTCAGTCTCACATGGGGCCACCAGGAATCAATTAAATGCCTTCTTCTTCTTCTCTGGCAGAGAGGAGGGTTTGGATGGTAACTACGACATTCTTTTCTGGGATGGTTGCAGCAATCGAGCTCTTTCCAATACTTTTTTTATAACAACTTTGTACTTTGGGGCTTCTCTGACTCTTCTACCCCTTTCCAGTTCAATTAGGACGCTAATGAAATCCTAAATTTACCCTTGCTTCATCGTAAATGGTGGCTCAGAAAGTGAAATTGCCAGAAAAGGGGGGAGGAGGAGAGAAAACGTATAACTCTGCATACGTCTCATGTGTGTACAAGATTGCTATGAGGTGCGTACAGGGTGGCAAACAATTTTTGGGGAGCACTCGTGCGTTGGAGATCTGTCTAGCTTCCACTACAGGACAGGGTGGCCCACAAAGTTGCTGTAACGTTGTCCTGCGTGGCTGAGTGATCTGTCTAAATTGTACAGCCGGTGCAGGGTGGCCAACAAAGAATTGAAGGGCGCTTCCCCCTAAGAGAAAGAAATGTAATGAATGACTCATTGTACTTTTAATTGTTTCCAAATAAAAGGAACGCTCCACTGGTATTGTCTTTTAATGGCAGCGTAATTTAGATGCGATAGATTTTTGGTAACATTTGCCCCCAAAATGCATTTGTTGTTCACATCTTTGTGTGTTGGAAGTAACGAGTGGTGATTTATTGGTTGAATTGGCGTGACAATTGCAGCCATCATGCGATATTTTGTCATGGCCAATTTTGTAATGACTTGCTGCAACTCCTTGTACCATTTCTGTAAAGGTCGCTGCATAGGTGACCTATCCCAACTATACCGCCGTACAGGGTGGCTGACAAGGTTTTTATAGTACTCCTGTGCAGGAGATCTGTTTAATTTTCGGGGTGGCCGAAAAAGTTATTCAAAGCACTCATGCGTAAAAGATCTGTCTAGACTGCACCATTGTACAGGGTGGCCAGCCAAGTTTCTGACAAGGTAGTTGATTTTTACAGCACTTCATCAAACTAGTCAACATTGGTCTTACTCAGTCTATTTGCATGACACATGCAAAGCTTGGAGGAGGTGAAGTCCTCCGTGGTCGCGGACTTGGAGGTCATCAACTTGTGCGAGGCCGTGGATGGAGCGCGACGTAGGGTCAACTTTCAATCACTCTGACAGCGAGAGAGCGAAAATATGCATGTCTATGAACGTGAATAGCATATTTTAGCAGCATTTGACGTCACTTTCACGTACCTTAAGTATAATTGTTTCAGGAGAACTAAAAAGAGTCACTGGAAAGTGACATTTTGGCGCTAGCAATAGCACCATTTTCACTCATTTTTGGCCTCAAAAACCTGCGTAAGAAGCACGAGACAAGCTCCTCAGCGACGACGTCTCCAACCTAGAGACGCTGAACTCCATGCTGGTGTTGCCGACCACCCTGTACTCAAGTTACAGCAGATACAACTACATACGACAACAGCCCAGTCATACTACATAATACGCTACTGCTACGACTACGAACACACGGTGTAATAAGGGTTCTTTACAACGTCCGGCGTACGGGCGAAGTAATTTCACGTCGACGGCTCATTGCACCAACAGTTTCACAATAAACCTCACCCCCCTTTGCTACCGTAAAACCCCGTGAACATTACACACACGCGCGCGCGCGCGCACAATCGCGCACCCCTACCAATGTACCACGAATGTAACCCCCTCTTTTTCCTCCCTTCTCTTTCCACCCATTTGTCCCATTCCCTCTCGTCTGCGCCATACGTGAGCATAGGGGACTCCTCTCTGAATCTTTCATTCTCCAAGTTCCGGCTGAAAATAGAAGTGCAAGTGTTGACTTAGGACGCGTGATGAGTGAAACTCTTGCATGTGGTGGCTCAAATCAATCCCCCCCCCCTCCCCGCCCCTCCCCTCATCCCCCTCCTCGCTCATGCTTTCTGATACAGACACGTGCAACATCGTAAATACGTCTGCTCCACGCGTGGAGGCACAAATCTTCAGAGTGTCCGCACTGCATGATCCCAATGCGTTTTGCACGTCATGCTGACCACGTCGGTCTGACGTCATGTTGGCATTAGGGCGGAGCTCCACAGATGCGCCGTGATGAGGCCGTGACCACCAGCTCAATCACCGAATTTGATGAAACAATCACCAAAACTGCTGCAGTCTCACCAGCTCTGCAGATGCCCCAGTCGCATGCTATGACTGGAAAATTTGAACAGAGGTCATTGGCGGACCTCGTGCAAATGTCATGCTTAACTCAGTAAAGGCCAATGGAAAAAAAAAACCCTCAGGTTGGAAGTTGGCAGCAGCACTCAACGGTCGGCCTGGCAAAATTTGGCAGACTCCCAGCCCATGGACGCCGAGGACTTCACGGCTTCCAAGGTTTGAGGACACGACGCGTGTGGAACCAGTGCTGGGTGTTTTTGCTGCTACAATGAACGATTCACATGCAACAGTCCAATGGTCAACCCATTTTGGGGGGCATTGTCGGTTTATGAAGCCAATTTCTTTTTGTTTTTCTCTTCAATTCCGAGGTCACTCACCTACATATACAGCATTAGACTTCAAGATTTAAGGTGAACACCTAAAAATATTTATTCACCCTTTCTGTCAGAAAGTCACTTCAACTTCTGTTTTTTCCAGTAGACACTCACCCATGGTTGACAAACGAATATAGCATTGATAATATTGATGTCATATGAGGCAGTGATAGAAAATTTGGTGCCTGCACAACAAATTCCAGGCTTCCACTCCAACTTGATAACTTTTTGGTCAGTCATTCTGACTGGACTGAACTGACAGCAGGACACAAACCCAAAAAAAACCGTGGCAGCTCCGGAGTACGCTCAAAAAAAGGTGGCACCATGAGTTGTTGGTGATCATGAACAGCTTAAAAATGACAAACTACAAATATGTGGTTATTTGGAAATGTGCTCTCTCAAATTTTACTGCAAAAATTGATCGAAGATGAAAAGATTTGACTGAAATGCCAACTTCTCTTGCGTCAAATGTCCTTTCTTCCCGTCAAGCTTGGGTGAATGTGTCTCACTTGACCTGTGAGAAGAAGTGACATCACCAGTTGTTTTGCTTGCCATCTCTATCTCTCCCGCACCTGTAGTTATGATAGCTTTCTAATAACGTCATTCTTGTCCAAAGAGCAACATCAGGTCGAGGAAAACAACACATGGACGAGGAGGAATACATTATTAGCTCTCTCTGCGTGTGTAACGTGTCTCAACTCTCAATCTCAACTGTTGGAAGGTTCATGTATGTAGTGCGGACAGTCGAAGTGGCATTTTTCCACAAAACTTCTTCACAGGATAAGGAAAATCACTCACTTTTGCTGACTGCAGCCTTGTCAACTGTTGTCGAACAATGGTCGTTGTTCCTTCGAGGTCAAGGGAAACGGCCGCTATAGAATGCTGGTACTTTAAACATTTTAAAATGAAGTTCTCTGTACACTTAAATGTGTGTTGAGTATGGCTTTAGGAGCTCTACAGGGTGGTGACGGCTCAATGCGACTCTGAGAGGCATCTGGAAATGAACCCAAAAGTTCTATTTAGCCTCGAGTGACTGACACACATTGAAAATATCTTGCTGCCCAGTTTTGACATTTCTTCAGAAAGTCTACAGGGTGGAAAGTGCTCAATGCGACTCCAAACCAAGCACAAGTGACATTTAGCCTTGCCCACCCTGTATAATGGTCCCATTGTGAAGTTGACGAAGTCAAGCTTCGACTGTGTGCTCGGCTGGACTGTCATACGTCCACACAGGAAGCGAGGGTTGGGGTGAGAGGAGGAGGGGGGAGTATTTTGATTCCTGAGAAAGACCCATCCAATGACATCACCAACTTTTTGCTTTCACACAAAAGGTGAAACAACGACAGCAACAACAGCAACACGTGTAGCTTCTTACTGTTGCGGCACACTTAAACAACAACAACAGCAGCAGCAAAAAAATTACGTAAAAGGTTCCGCATTTTTGGGTGAGGAGAGTAGGAATTAACTGCAGCAAGGTTTGTGCAAGAAATCCGTAGCGGAAGAGTGCGTGCGTGTGTGCGTGTCCATTTTCCGCTTTATTGGAGCCTGGAAAATCCGTCACAATCGGTCATCATTGACCAATATGGTAGCAAACACTTCTTTCCTGGAAACAGCTGCAAGAAGAAAGTAGGAAATTGGAAGAAAGAGCAGAAAATGCTAAAAGCTCTGCCGTCCTAAAGTAGAGGGTTTCCGTACCATATACAGTTTATGAACTGGTCTTCTTAATCTTGGACTTGGGCCAGTTGCTGGAGTGCCCGAATGTCAGGCTTCGTCACTCGGGAGGACTCGTGTTTGTTTAGCATCTTCCACCACTTGGCAACTCTGACAGTGCGGTGAGAAATAGGGCAGAGAGTGGCAGGATTATTTGGACGGTCAGAGGAAACTCGACTTTCACATGTGTAAGGAAAAAGCATTAGAAAAAATCTTCAGAATGACGACAAAACCGATGATGTGATGTTTACGTGTGAGGATCGCTATGAGATGCTCAGACAAGACATCCTTGACTTCGGGCCAGTCGAGTGGTTCTCGTGCGTCATCAGAGTAGATTTATCACAACCATTTCTTGTCTTATTGTTCACTTACCTCAGCAACATTGGCATTTCTTGCATGAAATTTTACCAAGGCATTCTAAAGAAATTCTTAGTATCATTGTAGTTCTTGTATAATTATGGCAAAGCATGCTTATTCAAGTAAAAATACATAAGTTGTGTTGTTTGTCTCTGACCATCGGAATGAATCTTCCTCTCACTGGACAATGTCTACATCATCCATACAGTGCACCGATTCCTAGTTCAGTGAACCGTAGTTTTCCCTGTACGTATTATCTGTATAAGTCACATTCTATTGACATACCTCTAAGAAGTTTCCCCGATCTAAACATTATCTTAAGCTTTCCTCATGTTTCTGCGCCTGCCCAGCAAATCCTATGAGCATGGTCAGTTACCAAGTAAACCTCAGTATGAAAACATGACGTGTTTTTTGACAACCAGCATTTTGGGCAGCGTCATGGCTTCTTTCATACCGTATGTATGCTAGAAGACTTTTGTAGAAGTTAGAAGTCGGCCTTGTACTAAATAAAAATTCAGTCAGCAAGAAAATCTTGCCCAAAATTGAGCTTTCTGCGTCGAATGAAGACCAAAAAAGTCGTCATGACTGAGTTCTTTTCACGACCAAGATGTGTGACCACGCTGACCCTTGTTCACCTTGCCATGCTTGATTCCTCGGCTGGACAATCCAGTCTCGCCTCCAGGATGCATCCCAAGGTGTCTTCCCTGGTTCTAGTACCCAATGTTGTTAACATTGGATCACACTGTAGGCGGAGGCTGTGCGCGAAAAGAGAGCCAGACACACAACCCTATCTGTGCTGCTCCAAGCGGGACAACCTACGTTGCCATCATGAGGACTTGCGACCTTGAGACCTCTTCCCTCATTCACAGTTTTCCTCCTGGCTACGTCGTTGTAGATCACACCGCAGCCAGCAGCGGCCACCACTTGAGCACGATGGTGCAAAGAATGGAGAGGAGAAAACAAGAAATGCCTCAGGTACCCCTTTACATACATACACACGTGAAAGCGGACCCACTCTGACAGGATTTTTCTCCCCTTTTCCTACTCAGTGAGCGGCCCCTCTTCTCTTGCACTTACGCCTGAGACCCACAACCATATATTTCCATCATCTCTTCGTCGTATGAAAATGTACACCCTCCTGTGCTCTGTGTATTACAAAGGCCACGCACGCACGCACATACACGCACACACACACACACACACACACACACACACACACACATATATATATATACACACAGGGTGCGTCAGAATTAGTGTCACTCGTGTGATCAACGAGGATCTCAGACCCCTCAACGAGGTCAGCAAAAAAGGGGAGATTGCAGCCAGCGGATCATGTACAAACGTGCACAAGGACTTCATGACTCAGAAATTGTAGGGTTAGGTTTCATCACGTTGGATGAGCTCTAGGTTTGGTTAATATCAATTTTAGGTCGAGCTCGCAATAGCTGCAGCTTGGCTCAAGTTAGTTTTGGGTTAGAATAGGTTAGATTTAGTTTTAGCTTAGATGAATGTCTTTAGGTCACCTTAACTCAGTTTTGAGTTAGGTTAGGTTAGTTTTTGGTTTAGCTCAAGCGATCTTTAGGTTAGCTCAGTTCTAAGTTCAGGTTTAGCTTAGATGACCTTAAGGTTGGCTTGTTTTTGTTTTAGACTGGCTTGTTTTCATTTTAGATTCTTTTCAGGTGAGCTTAGATTACTTTCAGTTAGTTTAGGTCATTCTTTTTCGTTACCCTACGTCAATTTTAGAGAGACTTAGATTAGTTTTCAAGCAGGTTTAGGTTAGTTTTAGATTGTTGCAGCTAACTTGTGTTTGCTTCTGTAAGTGTTATGTTGGGCTGTGCTTGCCAATGTTTACTTATATGAGTTTGAAGTTTGCCTGCGTTGGGTCTTATGTTAGTTTTTCGGTTAGGTTAGGATTCCCCGTCTGGTGGCCCTGGTCAAGGTGCATTGTCTCTCTGCAGTCCAAATGACGCAAAAAGTTGATATCCTCAGACCCGACATTTCATTCTTGCATGACAAAAACTGCAACATCGCGGAGACTTTTAGACTGTAGCTTAGACGCACCCTGTAACTACATATGCTGCAGGTAAGTAAGTAGTGAGAGATAGAGAAAAAGGGGTCGCTCTCTCTCTCTCTCCTCACCACCCAAGACAAAGAAGTGTTACAGTAAATATGATTACTATGAATTACATCATCCTTCAAGAAGAAGTGAGAGCTCAGCCTATTTAGGCAAATCAAGATTTAACAGGTGCTCTTTGCTGTGCTTCTTCCACTGGAACCGTTAACGTACTGTAATAATAATATTACCACAAAACCTGCGTTAGGATACGATGGTATTGTTATTATCCCCAAGAAAGGGATTTGAGAAGCCATCTCTAAATCCCTCCTCTCTCCTGGAATAGGAGAGAAAGAGAATAGAGAGTCATCGAGTGAGTCTTGCAATGTTTCGTGCCATGACATTATGATATGTTTTTTTGGGGGGGCTTCTCTGCTTTTACACACGCACACACACACACGCGCTGGAAGACCGTTTTTATTTCGCTTGGATAACATCCAGTCCATTGTCTAGCTGATGTCATGAGAGGTGTCCAAAGTAGTGAGTCATTGAACAAGGTCGAAGAAAATTGTTCAGGTGACCAAAAGGAATGAATGAGTAGAAGTGTGCAAAATATGCCATGATGTGAGTTATATGGTCTGTTATGCACTAGCTTTCATTTGCATGCCCATGCACATCCCAGAGACAACGTGAAGGAGTTTATTGGGGACATGAACAAGTTTACCACATCTCCCACCATTTGGCGTCACTGAGATCGTCACTGATCACTCCATTGGCATGTCTGAAGGCAACAGTTGCAGCGTCACTGACGTTCTAGAACAGTCTTGCTCTCCTCCATGCAGACTCTGATCATGTCGTTTGTTTCCTTATCGGACTTCAAGAAAAAGGCTCAACATTGGGGATTTGGCATCGAGAAGCCTCAGTTTCTCCAGATTCTCGCACTTCGTCTACCACGCGATTCTCGACGAGACACGTTTCAGTATCCTAGGAAATTTGTTATGGAAGTACAGTGAGCTCACGTTAGTAGAGCTTCGATCAGTGGGGAAACCGTTTCATGAGGCAAACTTTTTCACGATGTTTTTTTTGTGTGTTCCTCTTTTTCAAAGTAAGTGAGCCCTCACCGCGTTCTAATTTTTGCAAAACAAGTGATCCAGTTGAGTGGCGCAAGTGTCACTGGCCGATTGGAACCATAAGTTTACAACCAAAGGCTGTAACGGTTTAAAAAAGAGTGTTGGTAGTTAGCGACATCTTGGCATCTCTGTAGCAGAGCGTTCGAGATCTCAAAATGCCCTTCATTCCACAGGTTTGTCTTTGTCACATTTCTAGTCCAAAACTTTTAGTTTCAGCGCAAAAAGTGAAGTATTGTAGTCACAGCAATGATTTTGACTTTGATGGCACCTTAGAATCTTTAACTTTGTTGGATCCCAACTCTACAACCACTTCTGATGCTGCTCAGCCACCCAATCACATAGTAGACACCAGAGATCATTTCTGCCAAACAGCGTGTGACATTATTATAACCTGCCAATAAGCCAAATTTTGGTTCCAAATGGCTCACTGACTTTTAAGCAGAGGAAGCATCACATAACATCCTCTGCTTAATAGAGCGACTCCAATCAGCTTTAGAAATTGTGTATTTCCAAAGATGACTCAGTTCAACGTTAGAAGTGACGTGATTCAAAAAGGCTGGCAAGCCCATCATTTTGAATTTGCAAAGAACAGCGGTGAATTGTAGCTGTCAGAGCAAGTTTTCTTGCCCCGTTTCACTGCACTCATGCCAGGGACGCTCAAGCATAAGCTAGACAAGTGGTTTTTATACCATGCACAACTCAGCCTTAAAATGAAGCAAACAGCAGTTGTTTGGACAGATGCAAAAGGTTGTTTGCCAGGAAAGCGCAGCCAGAGGCTGTGGTATAAGAGACTGCACAGAGTAATCTCGTCCATGCTCCAATTGTACACTTGAGGAGTTTCAGAAACCACCCTGGATGCGGTCAAATGAGTATGACTGATCAGTGAACATCTTTTTCAGTCACTGAGCTT
>JAAUXU010069248.1_pt1 | contig 10418 bp, 4 predicted proteins | sample 7278151 | NCBI WGS metagenome assembly JAAUXU01 (sample SAMN14350113, study PRJNA611818) | marine sediment metagenome | isolation source: surface marine sediment (1.8m) | place: French Polynesia: Moorea | collected 2018-08 | reverse complement strand
GGAGGAGGCTGGCGCGATCTGCCGCGGGCGGGGACGCCCCCCCCGCCCGGGCGGCCTCGGAGGTCGGGGTCGGCCTCGGAGGCCGCCAGTGGCCGGCACGGGACGGCCCAAATGGCGCCCAACGTGGGGCTCTAATTAATTAATTAGGTAATTAGGCCCTGAATTTAGACAGTTCAGCAAGTGTACCACCTTTTTTCCCAATTTGTTTGCTGCCAAATAGTCAAAATTGAAGAGAGGATTGCCTTATGCTTAGAGAGGTGTTTAGACCTAGAAAAGATAAGGAGGCCTAAATAATTTTGGTGAATAATTAGGGGCATGAATAGTTATGGCACTAGATACAGTAGAAAATATGGTAGGTAAAATGTATTCTGGTGGCGTCAGATATGGTTCTAAAGGTTTTGGTGGAGCTAGGGCAAACAAATTGAGGCTAGGATTAGGGAACATACCAGTGGTTGTTCCAAGGAGACATCTCCGACCCATTACATATTAAATCATTATAATCAGTCTCTGTGTTAGGTTGCAATAGGTTAAGTTTAGAAATCCCTGCTATTCTTAGGTCAAAAGATTCTGGGACTAACCTAATGGTAGGGCAGAGACAGGCTAGGTGGGATAGGGGCCTCTCTATCATTGACCAGAATTTGATAGAGGAGAAGATTTTATTGTTGTGTGGGTCAAAGAGGGTTTTGACCATATTCAACAACATAATGTTGAAAACCTGCCCAATAAGGAGGGCGAGGGTGAGTTTACAATATCCCTGGAGCTGCCGTTTGCAGCTCAAACACACAACAATTCAATACCAAATATGGGAGGTAAAAATAAATTCAGAGTAATTTATTAGAGAGGAAAAAACAAAAATAATACTGAATATGGTTAGCTAAACTTGAGAGTGAAGTGGAAAAGGAGCTACAAGAATTTCCAGAACAAGAATAAATCAGACCAACTGGTCACAGGTGGTCACAGGTGGTCACAAGTGTGACCAGTATAAGAAATAGTGTAAGTGACAGTTGCAAGTTAGTTAGGCTCGATCTTTTAGACCGACAACAACCCTTCCTTCACTAACTAACCTAAACATAAAGTTAAGTTAGAGTGAAATCAGAACAAGGACAAAGTGATACAAGTGTAAAAGTGAACTTAAAAAAAGGACTTAAATTCTTCAAAACACAACTCTACTCTACAAATCTACAAACAAGGTAGGACAAAAAAAATTTAAAATGGAGAACGAAATTCTTGATATACAAATGCCTTCCACTTCTGGAACAAACCCTCCCCCTCCCCCAATTGAGAGACCCCTATCCCCTGTAGAAAGAATTTTGGGTGGTTCTGTTGATGGCAGAGCTTTGGCCCCAGTAGATTCAAAAATGGATGGTCTCCTTATTGCTCTAGCAAAGGTCATGAAACTTTTGACCAAGGAAAAACTTAGTTCTCAAGAAAAGCAGAGAGCTTATAATGTCCTAAACCAAATCAGTACTGAGGACATTAGAAGGGCAGTAAGAGAAAATGCAGACCATACCATTAATCAAATAACCTCTTTTGAAGATGTCACTCTTCAGAAAATTGAGGCTCCAGAAATTCAGGACAATGCAGTGGACTATGTAAGTCCAACTGCTTCTAAGGATTTTAACACTAGGATAAATGGAGGCTATTTTTGCAGCAATGCAAAGCACACTGTAAAAATGAGGGATATTCTGCAAAGTGTAGCTGATGTAGTTACCTACTACAGACTAAGCCCAAAGGCAGCCCTAAATTTGCTTAGGCGATGCCTGAGAGACCCTGCTAGGCAACTTTTGGACAATTTGGTTAACAGTGGAAGCAGTTTGGCTGATCTGTTTGTTTCCCTGCAAGACCATTTCAATTCCACCATAAGTAGCTCTGAGGCCTCTCAAAAACTTAGGACACTTTTGAACAACCCCATACAAAACTTGGATGATTTTCTGGGAGAACTGCTGAATCTGTCAATTGCAAGTGTGAAAGACCTGCCCCACTCAGAGCAGTCAAAGGCAGGGTTTTTGATGGCAACTTCTTATGTACAACAGTACATTCACAAGTATCACAACTCTCTTTCTACAGTGATCAAACATGATTTCAAGCAGATACAGTCTGCCCAAAAAGGCAGAGATCCTGCTGCAGCATACTTGGCAATGATGAGGGTTTTGAGATTGCATAGGGATGCTCTTGAATCCCAAGGAAAAAGAAACCCTAGGCCAGGACACATCAATGCAATTAGTGCAGATGATGATCCCAACTTGGTTGCTCCAGCAATCCAGGAACTTAAGACACCTATGGTTTTAAACTCTCCCTCTGCCCAGGAAATCAGGAATATAATTCGGGATGAAATTCAGCAGACCCCTCTTCCCCCACCAAAGCACAATGCTATGGAGGAGAGCAAAGATATCAAAAATATGATCCAAGAATTGATGCTTGAAATGGCAGTGCAGAATACCCAACCAACTCCTATATTTGCACAGCCAATGGCACCCTCTTGGGAACAAGCTGGTTCTGAAAACCAGGCTGCTATGATTCAGGAAATGAATAACCCAAACTGGCAAAGAAATAGACCTCATGGACAAGGGTACAATCCCAATAATCAGGGAAACAGAAATGGCTTTGGGAATGGAAATAACCAAGGCGGCATAATGCCAAAATGGGTACCACAAATGGTACAGAAAGCTGGGCAAATGATTGGTGGAGGCATGCCACTTAACAACCAAGCTCAGAATGGTTTTGGGCAAAACCCAAATAGGCAACCATTGGGATATAATCCCCAAATGGGAAATCAGAATGCCAACTTTGGATTTAGGCGGAGAATGGTGCCTGAAGAGGTATATAACAAGTACTTTGCAAATGGCAGTTGCTTTTTGTGCAGTATGCAAGGGCATAGTTACAGACAGTGTCCCATCTTTGGTGAGGGTCATCCTGTGACACCTACACCCTGTCCTGATTGTGAGTCACACCAGATTAAGGCATACCACGCCAATTGTCATGGGAAAAATTTCAAAGCCCATCAGAACATGGCAAGAGGTCAAAATGAGGTGGGCCAGTGGCCTAAAAACCAAAACCAAAACCAGCAACCAAATACAATAAATCAGATTGACTGTCCAACCCAGTTTTATCCTGAGGAGGGACTGGCAGGACTTCATGTTCTGCCAGGGGAACCTTGTAGTATACAAGAAAATAATACAATCCCACTATATGTCCCAGGAAATGCTGAGTGGTCAAAAAACGCCTAGAGGCGGGGTTTTCAGAACAGAATGAGAGCCCCGCCGCTGCCTTTGACACCACTCTCTATATTCAAGAGATTTATACCCCTGGAGTAGGAATGTATAATGAGGAATATAGAGACTTTGATGGAACAATTGACCCTGATGATTTTGATAATCAAACTCAGGTATCTGAAGACTGGTTTAGTGAAAATATGTCTAGAGTCATGATGCCCAGAAAAGAGAGGGATATTCCACAATTGGAGGGCTCAAATATGGGCTCAATAATTTGGTATTTCTTGACATTGGCTTGGTTTTTGGTCACTACTTCTCTTAAAAATTTGCAAGGTATGGCTGGAGCATTTTTTACTTGGGTTACTGATCACCTGATCCCCCAGACTATGGCTGCCAGACAATCCTCCTTCTTGAGGGATGAACACTTAGACATGCTAAGGAAAAAATGGAGAAGGATTGCAGCCCTTCCCACATATGCTGCACAGGAGGGGAGCCTAAACTTACTACAGGAACTAAAGCATGATTCTAGCCTAGAAACTGAAGGGTTTTTGAATCCAGAAAGTGCCCCAGTTAAAACTGTAGTAAGACTCATGCTTGACCAAAGAAACAGGCCACATGTCCAGTGCACAGTAGAAGGAGTTCCATGTACATTTTTGGTTGATAGTGGGGCAGCACTATCAGTTTTAAGTCTGGAATCTTTCCTGACAATACCTGGACATGACCAGCTCATAAAAAGCTATGACACCCCAAAACTGTATGACCACCAATCCAATGAGATCAAAATAAAATTTTGTGTTCTCTGCCGTACAGTTTTTTCTGACAAAACAATTCTGATTCCATTTCTTGTGTCTCCTTCCTCCAAAAGTAATGTAATAGGATGTAATGTGCTGTTGGGGAAGTCCATAATTTTCACACATAGAGGAACTGATGCATACCTGATAATAGGTGAATGCAAGGCAGAACAAAGACCAGTCATGAAACTGCCTGATAATATGCCTATGTACATTTTGGAGGATGTTATAGTGCCAGCTGAGTCAGTTAAAACTATCACTGTAACACCCTGTGTGTATCCTATGTATGTGGATATTCCAGATGAGAATCTGGAATTGCATTACATTTCCCCTAATGAAGGCTTTGAGGGCAGAACAAAGATGGTAAAACTAAATGAAGAGGGCAGAGCCAAAATCAAAGTATGCAACAGAAGCCTTGTAGATCTGGCTTTACATGCTAATACCGTAATTGCCACTGGTACATTCATGCATGATTTCAAGCCTCTTCCAGCCAAGAAAATAAAAAAGGCAAAAACAGAGGTTGTCAAAGGTGGAGGCAAATCTCTTCCTAACAAGGCAGCTTCAATTCATGAAGTGGATTTTGTTGACACAGTCAAGGGAAGCTCCCTACCACCTGAAATTCCCATTCAAGCAGAAAAGAAACTTGTTTTTGATAAGAAAATACAGCAGGTTCCTTGTTTTTGCTCACTACCACAGGATTACATAGTAATTAAAAGTAACCAGTGGGGAGACACAGCAGTACCCTACATGACAGCAGGAAGCTTTACTAGGGTTAAAATGAGTTCAGGTTGCAGTGAGACTCTCAAAATAGGGAAAAAGCAGGTGTACATAATCTATGGAAGCACCAACAAGGATTTTAATGCATGCTTGGAAACATGTCCAAGTGGGGAAAATGTAGCTTATATCACAAATAATGATGATGCTGACCTTAAACAAGACAGAAAGCTGGTGGAAATAATTGGTGGATGCTCTGAGCACCCCTTTTTGTACCAAGCCAAACCAACTTTCATTTCCTTCTGTCAGACCACCAAAGGGAAACATGTGCAAATGCTGCTACCCCTGAACAACAAAATACAGTTTGAAATACTTAACATCAAAATTGAATTGTATTTTGATGAGGCCTATCCCAAGCAGTTGCACTTTGTCCTGCACATCCCAGACATACTAACAATGAAGGAATTTTGGATCTTAAATCTCATAGGAGCTGTTGTACAGCCCTACAGTAGAACTGTAAGAATCTTGGAACCCTACCTTTTTCCAGACATAAGTGGCCACAGGTCCACAATGTTCAATAGTAACTTGCAAAAAATAGCAAAAATACTTGGAATAACCCTGCAGGGAAGACTTCCTCATTTGGAAAAAACTTTTGCTGCAAGTGAGGCTCCCATAAAAACTTGCACTTGTGACTATTGCACAAAATGTAGGGACAGGGAAACGTATGGAAATCTAAATGGGGGTATACCTAAAAATCAGGATTTAAAGTAGGTCTGGAGGAAGTCAATTCCATAAATGAAATTGATGGACAGATTGAAGTCAACTGCCCAGACACAGCCTCTGAACATTCAGAGTCTTGTCCAAATCACCCTCAAAACATGAATGGGGAATATGATGACAGACTGGAAGAAGAAGTAGAAAATATTTTCACTGGTCCAGGTTTGGATGTACCTATAGAAAAGCCCTCAGATTGGAGAGAATGTTTTGACTTAGATACAGTAGAAGAACCCTACAGAAAAATGGTAGAAGTATTGTTTGACAATTATAGGGATGCTTATGCTTTGCATGCTTTAGATTTGGGGAAGGTAAAAGGATGCAAAGATATAGAGATAGATCTTGAGGTTACACAACTGCCACCAAAAGCAAAAATCTATCCCATTGCCCCTCCTCTGGTAGAACCAACCAGGAAAATAATCAATGAGCTTTGTGCAACTGGAGTGTTGAAACCAGGGATTGGAATTTGCCAATCCTCCGCATTCCTTGTGCCAAAAAATGTGGCTTCTAGATTGGCTATTGAGGAAGCAAAAAGGGAAAAGAGATACGACCCCATGGAGCACAAATATCGATTGATAATTGACTTCAGACCTCTAAATTCTGTACTGGTAGAAACTTATTGTGGGGGTGCCTCCATCAGTCACATCTATGAAATGTTGCATAAGAAAAGATTCTGTGCTACTGCTGACCTCGCATCAGCATTTTTTCAAATTCCTGTGACTGAGACCTCCCAAAAGTACTTGTCAATCAGTTTAGATGCAGGGTTAGGAACATACACCTTTACCAGAATTCCTATGGGACTTTCGATAAGTCCGTCAGTGTTGCTGTCAGCAGTGACTTATGCTTTGAACCCTAGGGAAAAGTTACCTAATGGGGAAGGTTACAGAATTGCCCCTCTACACCCTGGAAAAATTATTGGGTATATGGACGATTTGCTCCTAGTTTCTGACACCCCAGAGGAAATGAACCAAATGTTGCATGATCTCTTTGCCAGACTGATTGAGGTCGGGTTTAAGGTCGCGATAAAGAAGATTGACCTCTTCCGTGACCTCTCCAAATCAAAGATAGAAATATTAGGGGAAAACTGTGACAACATGGGGAGAACCATAACCAACAAAAAATGTGAGATATCGGAAAAATATCCTCGCCCTACCACCATACATGGGCTGATGAAGCTGTTAGGTTTTTACACATACATTTCCCCCCACATCCCTCACTTTCAAACTTTGGTAGCCCCCTTCACAGACAAACTTTCAGTAAGGAAAGGACCTCTTGAATGGGATCCCACTTTGGAGCAAGCATTCAATAAACTCAAGGAAGCTGTGGTAGCAAATGTCAAACTATATCACCTGGACTATGATGAACCACTGTTTCTCCAAACAGATTCGAGTGAATATGCCTGTGGTGGAGCATTACTGCAGTATATTCATGATGAAGTAAGGGTCATAGATTTTCACAGCATAAAATATACTAAGGCAATTAGACAAAAGTATTCGGTGGTTTCGAAAGAAGCCCTTGGAGTTGTCTTAATGTTGTCTAAATATAGGAGACAACTTGAGGCAGTGAGACAAAGGGCCATAATTACTGATGCTTCAGCTGTGGTATACATTTTATCTGGAGCCAGAGCTGGCAACTCCAGGCTAGCTAGATTGTCTCTTTCCCTGCAAAGTATGCCTTTCCGACTCATTGTTAAGCATAGGCAAGGCAAAGACAATTACCTCCCTGATGCATTGAGTAGGTTCTTTTCAGAAACCAAGCCCCATTTAAAATTGAAAAATGCCAATGCTGTTAAACATGATGAGTTGATTCTCCCAGCCTTGGATGAAGGACAAGTAGTATCCATTGAGCAGCTCCATAGTTTTGTGAGCAAAAGCAAAGAATGTGTCCTTCCTTTCCTGAGAAACAAACAAGATATTCATAAGGTAGAGGAAGAGAATCTAGTTCAAGAAATTCACACTCTTGAAAGAGATTTGGATTGGACAATGGGTGTAGATAATTCACTAGAAGGCCAACAAATCACCAACCTCCTCCAACCTCTACTTGATAGGTCCAGCAATAAAATGGAAGTGATTTCTTTGGCAGCTAGGGAAGTAACTTGGGAAAACATAATTAAAGCTCAGAGAAAGGATCCCAGCTGTCTTAAACACATCAGAGATGTGGAAACAGGTCATGAGCTTACAAACAAATTTAGAATAGAAAATGGAATGCTTGTGAAGAAAAGATACCCCAACATGGCATGGTCACACCCAGGGAACAGCTTGATTTGTATCCCGGGCAATGATGGGCAAATGATTTCCCACATAATTGCTAGCCTACACTTTGGCCATCATGGGCTAAAGAAAATGTTGAGGGTAATTAGGACCATTTATTATATCCCAAAAGTAAAAAAGCATGTTACAAACTTTGTGACAGGTTGTGCTATATGTTCACTAATGAGGCTAAAACATATAAAAAGAGATCCTAATGCTCACCATCCAGTCCCCCAGCACCCTATGCAATTTTTGGACTTGGATTTCTTTTATATGGAGAAATTTGGGAAGTTTGCATACGTGCTTAACATATGTGACAGATACAGCAAGAAAACATTTGCGGTACCCACAGCTACTATGCATGCCAAAGTGGTGATAAAAGCACTTGAAGGAATATTCTCCAACCATGGAATTCCTCAACAAGTGTCAGGGGATAACCAGCCCAGCTTGCTTAGAAATGAAGAGGTCATTAATTTTTGTAGAAAATACCAGGTCAGAATAAGAACAGGCATACCATATTGGTCTCAATCACAAGCAGGAATCGAGTCCCAAAATGCTAGTTTAAAATTCATGCTTAAAAGTCTCTGCCTGGAGAAAAACACACAGGATTGGCCCAGCCTAATGAACCTTTGCATTTACCTTATGAACACCTCCCCTCATTCAGCCTTACCTCCTCCACTTTGTCCAGACATGGTTCATTTTGGAAGAGAGGTTGTCCTTTTTCCATTCTTGAAAAACAAATTCTCTGGGCATGTAGTGCCAGAAGAATATTTGTCTGAGACAAACAAAATTCATAGGGAAAACAGAAAGGCCATTGCAGCCTACAATAAGATGAGATTTAAAACAACTCCTTGGGAAAATGATAATAAAAAACATTTTGCCCCTGGAAAACTTGTCTATTTTAGAAGGCTTAACCCCAACTTTAAGGCAGGAACTGGGCCAAAATATGTCAATACAATCTACAAAATTGAGAGATGCTACCACAACATGGTAGAACTAGTGGACATTCTAAAGGTCACTTCTCCACCTTATAAAATAACTACAACAGTATATTTTATAAAACCCTTTACCCCTAGAGATCCCTTCTTGTTCAAACATATCCAAGCAGACCAGAAAAATATTGGTGGTCCTCTCATGCCACAAGATTTGCCCACTGGAAATGAGGACAATCCAATTGTCCCAGATGTTTTTAATCCGGATCAAAGCAAAATGAATAAAAATATTCATAAAAAAATTAAATATCCTGATCCAGATGAGACAGAATCAGAAGGACTTGATTCAGAAGGAGAAGAGGAGGCATCAGAGGAAGCCTCGGACATAGACAATCCAAAGAATGTGTCTTTGAACCCTGCTCCCTCCCTCTCTCCTGACCCTAAAAAAGTTGTTCCCAACCACAGTCCCACAAAATCTTTACCTCCCAAAGTAGAAAAAAATCCTGGAAAACTAGTGACATGGCTAAAAGAAGCTATAATGCTCCCAGGCAGACAAACTAGATCTGGTAAACGGAGATGATGAATATTTCCACAGAACCAATTGGCCATAGATAAGATCATTTTCCTAAGCAGGAAACAATGCCTTTTGTCCACTTCCCCTCCCTCTCCTCCCCTTTCCAGGCAGGAAAACGTTGTCCCCCCTCCCCTCTGCCTGGAGCTGTTGGAAAACAAGCAGCTTGCCCCCCCCCTTACAAACACAGCTGAAACAGCTGCAAAACAGCTGCAAGGGGAAAGAAGCAGGCCCTTTAAAAGCTGCCTTCCTTTCTCTCTGACATTCAGTTGTCTCTAGCAGCTTCCCCTCACTACACAACAAACACAAAAGGTAGGCACAATTTTACCAAGTATTTTGTTCTCCACTCCCACCCCATTATTTCTAACACTTTGTTTGGTTTTTTGGCAACTTATTATTTGTTTTATTTGGTGAAGGGTAATAATTTCAAGCAGCAAATTGTGTAAAAGGTAAGGCAGGCCAAGGTATTATTGCTCTTTTCTCATTAAGTTCTGGACATATTCTTTGAAGCTGGCCAAAATATCGTACACATAAAGTATCATAAAGTATTATTGCATGACGCTGCCACAAAAGAGATTTGGGAGAGGCCCCGGTGAGGCCGCCCAGATTTTCTCTTGGAGTACAGTACCAGTAGATGCCCACCTTTGGTGGAAACGTTGTGAAAACTTTTTAGGGATAGTGGGAGATCAAGTGTACCCCCAGGTCTGTCACTAGGACAGACTCTGGACTGCAACTCCTCCCAACCTTCACTTTCAAAACAGCCTCCAGAAGGTCCCTTTAAAAAGGCTTCAGAACTACGGTTAAGCTCATGGAGAGTTGTGCAAAGCAATTTAGGTAGGCAAGGTTTTCACATCCATAACGTATCCAATAAAGTATCATAAAGTATTATTGTATGACGTTGCCACAAAAGAGATTTGGGAGAGGCCCCGGTGAGGCCGCCCAGATGTTCTCTTGGAGTACAGTACCAGTAGATGCCCACCTATGGTGGAAACGTTGTGAAAGCTTCTTAGGGGTAGTGGGAGAGAAAGTGTACCCCCAGGTCTGTCACTAGGACAGACTCTGGGCTGCAACTCCTTCCAACCTTTATTTTGAAAACAGCCTCCGGAAGGTCCCTTTAAAAAGGCTTCAGAGCTACGGTCAAGTTCATGGAGAGTTGTGCAAAGCAATTTAAGTAG
>JAAUXU010034722.1_pt1 | contig 10418 bp, 14 predicted proteins | sample 7278151 | NCBI WGS metagenome assembly JAAUXU01 (sample SAMN14350113, study PRJNA611818) | marine sediment metagenome | isolation source: surface marine sediment (1.8m) | place: French Polynesia: Moorea | collected 2018-08 | reverse complement strand
GGATTTCATGGAAGGTGGTTTCTGAAAGCTATTGACCCCCTCTCTCACATGGCACCTTCCTTTTTCTTGGGCATTTTTTTTCAATTCATTTTCAAATTTCAGAAGTGTGGGTAGGGATGGTAAGGTACTTCTTCACCAGGTCAAACAGTGCTGGATTTCTTTGTTAGTCGTCATTTTTCCTGCAATCAAGAAGGGCCTTGGCTCTAGGCAGGAGTGGAAGGGCAATGAACTCTCCACTCTCTTTCTCTATAGGGTTGCTGCAGTGTCTCCTGATGGGACTTGACATTGAACTTAATGGTTGATCTTCTTCCAGAGACCTAAGGATTCCAACTGTAGACTTAAGCTTATTTGGTGCTTGTTAACTTCAATATTACACCTGTTCCTTTCTTTTTCTTTAAAATGAGGTCTGCTCTTTCAAGTTTTGTGTGTTTATTGTTGGGGGGCGCCATGATCTTCCGTTGATAGAAACAGGAATCAATGAGCATGCAGATGACAAAACAAGTCAACCAGTGATCATAAATGTCTGACCACTGTTCTAAAACCAGTGGTGGCACCTGACGGGCAACCTAGGTGAGCAAAGTTTCTTGAGTGTACCCCATTGTAGACTGGTTTTATCCGTCTGCCGAGTCTCCTGCACTTGCCCTTTTCCACAGACTTAGTAGTTACACCCAGACCTCCAGCCTGGCAGAGCCATCTATTGGATCCCTGATAGGCAGCTTGGAGCAGAATGACAGCTTAAGTAGTGACGTTGGGGGTCTGAGTTTTCAAATCCGGGTACTATAGGATATTCTACCATCAATAATGGAGGACTGCTCATCTCTACCACAGACTACTTGCATGCATCCCTATTGCTCACCCCTCCTTCTCCTTCCTCCCCTCGAGCTGTCCTTCTTCCTCCAAGCTGCTCATCAGGGATCTAATAGATGGCTCTGCCATGCTGGAGGTCTGGGTGTAACTACTAAGTCTGTGCCTTTTCTCATGCTCCTCCCTCGATTCTTTTGCCATTGTTGCAAGTCCTGCCCTCTTTTCTTCTAGGAAGAAACACCTGGAAAGGAAAAAAATAGGTTTATAGGTTGAGTTTTTCATGCAAATAAAAAAGCAGTTCTATCTTTGTTAAGATAAATCAATCTCTAACTCATGCCTGCTCTTGAGCAGTGAGTCTATTTATTGTTGCTTGGGCTGGAATCCTGACATCCTCAACTAGACCTAATCACTTCCCCAGGATTTTCTTCATGTAAGAAGCAAACTCATGTTTGAAGCTGTTATTTGGAGGTGCCCTCTCAGCACCTGCGTAGAAGCCCATGAGCATCTTCACCATTGGTATTGTCTTGGAACAAGTTGAAAACCTTTCACCTGACGTCTGTGCCGTGGCCTGAGGAACTCTATTCCATCTTTGAATATCTGTCAGTCATTGGGTCTCATGAAGGGTATTTCGTCATCCACTCCAGGTTCTGCCGGTGGAGGGAGACTGGTCTCGTGAGCTCAAACAGTCTCAGCAGCATCTCATAGGATGAGTTACAGCGAGATGATCATTATCAGACTTCTCCAAGGTTTGTAGTGATAGAGGTGCTCCCTCCTCTTTCAAGACTGACCTTGATTTCTTCCTGACATCTCTGAAATACTTCGTGGGGGAGCCTCTTTCAAACAAATCTTTCTCCTTAAAGTCCCATTGGATGGTGAGCCGGCTGCTTGATACTCATTTGGAGATTGCTTCATCTAACTCGAGTTGACTCTCTGCATGTCACATATACTGCAGACTGTCTTTCTTCTTCCTGTCCTTTCAAACACCTACACATGTGACTTGCCCCCCTTTGGAGTGTCTGTGCACTGATTCAGTGTGTTGCCTCCTGCCTCATGATCACCATCAGGCATGGACTGATCTAGGTCATCCATCTCGTTGGAGTCAGTAATGGATGCTGCTGACATGATTGCCCTGGACGCCTGATGACTAGTGAATCAAACTGAGCCAATTGTGAGGGCTCACCAACACATGGAGGTTGAGTGCCACGGGCAAATGCCCCCATTCAGTGTTGCATTAGCTGTGTGATGGTGACTAAATGCAAATATCTGAAAAGCGACAGACACAAATCAACCCTTGAGTTGAGAAAAGGTGCAGTATTGATGTGCTACAGAACGGGGCAATGCATAAGCAGGCTGCGGGTCGTCATCCCAGGCTTCTGCAAAATGCAAGCCTGAGACAATCCATGTTTTTTGCATGACTTGTTATGGGCCTTGTTCTTCAAGATCGACCACGAGCAGAAGTTCAGCAGATTTATGTCCAGACTGCTCGGAGGTCAGAAGTCCTTGGTCTAAATTTCGGATTCTTCTTCTGAAGCTATGCCTTCGCGAATTGATTACCATGGCTGGAGTCATCTAGTAACCGTCCTGGAATTCCATCGTCAATGAGTTGATGTTTGCTTTCACTGCTCAATTGTTTTGCCCTAATAATTTTGTTTCAAGAATGAAAAGTTTTTCATTGCCGAAGGTGAGACTGGGCATTATGCCGGCAGCAAGGTGCAGCAGAATCTTTTTGCAACAGAACTTCCTCTTGCTCCTAGATGCGTCACATGCACGCAACTTTATGTCTTTAATAAGGAGCTCCCTATCTTCAACACTCTTGGACCTGGTGCCGTGCAACGGGATCTAGCCCTTCCATTCCTTGACCTCCATGGCAATGTCCTCGTCGTTTCCCAGGGAACAAGCTCGCAAATCTTCATCTACTGTATCTCTTCTGTATTCTTCTTTGCCTCTTCCTCAATGGACCCAAATTCAAAGTTGTACCAGCAGTGCTCCAGCAGTTCAAAATTCCCACTTCAGTGATGTTACCTCCAGATGAATGGAACACTATGATGGTAGTGAAGTCCTGTCACATTCCGATTCTGTAATTGTTCTTGTGTGAATCCTTGACGCAGCCTAGGTCAGACATCTCCAAGCAATTGGAGATGCCCTTTACATGCAGGTTCTTGAAGACCAGCCCCTGTTGTGCAAGCTGCCCATCATTTGCGCTGAAGCATTACCGCTGCGCTCCCTCCCCCGTTTTCTCCTTTTCGTCACTGCTTGCTACAGAAAGTCCAGACGTATGGAGAAATGGGCCCCATAGGTGGCGTGAGGGGCTTCAGGTGGTGCCACCCTGAGATTTACGTGGGCCAGGGCAGGCCAAATCTGCCCACAAAAAATTTCTGCACTTTCCACTAAAAAAAAAAGTGACCAGAAATGGCCAAAGACAGCCAGTGCCGGTGTGAGGTCATCTGTGCGTTGCTGCAGTATGAGTGCTCTGGTGCCACTATGGGCACTCAAGACTGTGAACTCATGTACTCAAAGTTATGGATCACTCCCTGGAGAATTCGTTCCATGCAAAAATCCCACGCCGCCTTTGCACCAAGTTTCCTCTCACTGAAATTACTTACGTCAAGGTCTGTAAATCATTGATTTTTGGCTTAATCTGCTCCACTGTCTTCCGCATGGTAGAGGTGTCGGTAACCCTTCACTTGAAAATGAACACAGCTTTAATGCGATCTCTGTTATGTCCCAGGAATTTTTCGTGATGCACAGACTCCGTGCATCGCGAAAATGAAAGTCCGGACTTATGTCGGTACTCCGTGTAAAACATTTTTATCGTGCACTTTTGTACTGTGCTCATTGTTCCGGTACTTCCTTCTGTTGCTCGGTGCAAAATTCCAGTACTTCTGAGCTAACTCAATGGCTTGAATTGATCTCACGGCCGGTCATTTCAGAATATGATCACGAAAGGGGCGGCGTGCCCGTCGATCCCATGAGGAAGGGCCAGGGCGGGGAGAAAAAGGGTCAGATTGATAAAGCCGAGTCTGAGGGGGACCCCGCGACTTCGAAAGAGAGGAAGCATGAGGCCGCCGAGACTTGTTCCGACAAGACGTCCGTGAAAGAGAGGACCACCCAGCGGTCCGAGCAGCAGTCGCCGGCGACATTTTCTTTGAAGGAGCAGCTGCGCCTGCGGGAGACACCCAAGCGCAGGAGTCTCCGGGAGGCGGTAGCCAAGACAGTAGGTGAGTTGAAGAGGAATCGTGAGGACGACCTCTTGGATATGCGGTCATTTCCTTTTTCTTTTCTACAGAAAATGCTCGGAATTCTCCTCGTCTGGAGTTACCCCCAGTACGTCTCACCTCCTCCAAGGTGCCCGAGTCTGGCGAGAGGACCGACGCCAAACCTGATTCTAGTGGAGAGGTCAAGAAGAAGCCTGTTGTGTCTCAGGCCAGCTACAATCCTTTCAATCACGGCATGATCAAGAAGAAAGTCAGCTCTCCGGTCAAAAAGAGCCCTGCGCTCCAGCGCTGGCGCAATGCCGTAAAAGCAGTGACACCCGACATCTTGCGCCAGGCGCGCGCGTTGCGGAAACAAGCCAACGAGAGGACGAAGCCCAGCGTACAGCCGCAGCAGCCGAGCAACGACGTCCTCGCGTCCTCCAACTTCTCAACCGTCGCTGCGGAGACGACGGCTTCGCACATTCGCACGGAAGAGGCCCGAGCGGAGAGGGCCGAGAGACAAAAGCAGTTGACCAAGTCCTTCAACCTTCACGTGACACGCCCAATGCCGTTCAGGTTTGCGACGGACTCGCGCGGCGTCAAGAGCAAGCGACCAGCTGCCGAACCCGTGCGTGCCGCTGCCGAAGAGGCCGTCGACTTCGCCAAGATGTTGCGCAACTATGAGGAGAAGGGAGGAACCAGGCCGCCGCCAGTTATAGCCTCTACTTTAGGCCAACGAGAGTCCCGACGCCGCTCCAGGTAACTGGAAAAATGTATATTAATTCGTTTCTCATGCTCAACGATTGTGCGTCGTCATCATGGACGTAATGAATGACCTTGTCTCTGGCGGTTTTTAGGTCAAGCGACGGCAGGTTGGACGTGGCGCGGCAGAGCAAGTTGGCGAGGGCCGATTCCTCGTGTGATGGCGCATCTGCCGCCCACCACCGCACCGACGTCAAGCCGTTCTCCTTCGTGGACCGAGACCTGAAGAAAGTTAAGGAACGAACAGAGAAAGTCAAGGAGACCAAGCAGGTTTGTCACTACCTTAGCCGATTCTTAAAACATCCTTATATTAACGACAAACTGCTTCCTTTGCAGAAGTCAAGAGGATTTCCAGAGATGCTGCGTGCTTATCCTAGTAATAATGGAGTGGTGGTAAGATCTTTTTCGGTCATGTTTGGAATGCTCATCTATGGTGATCTTACGCTCTTTGCAGCCACACGAAGTTGCAGCGACGAAGGTGCAGCCCTTCTCGTTCGATGCTCGTCCGAGACACCAGCGTTCTCGCTCAGCAGAGCCAGCTCATGTTCACAAGCCTCATCCAGCGCCAGTTGTCCGTACCAGATTCACCCCGCACATGGGCGTGCCCACTATGACGTTTAAGAAGAAAGCCACGGAACCGAAACCCTTTTCTTTTGAGGACAGGGACACAGAGATGTTGCGCAGGAAGCAGGAGAAGATCCAGCAGGTGCTTGAGCAAGAAAAGCGAGATCGCGAGTTCAAGGCGAACCCTATGCCAGATCTGAACAAACCGTGGGGGCTGCCGCAGAAGGAGATCGCATCCGCCACGGAGGTGGAGCCCTTCCAGCTTCTGGTAATAGCACATGTTATCCGTGTCCAGGTTGCGACTTGAGTTGTGCGTGATTCTTTCAGATTGAGAGACGAGTGGAAGCTCGCGTCGAGAAGTGGCAGAAGGAGGTGGAGGAGGAGTTGAGGCAGCAGCGCCAAGTTGCGTCTTCTTTCCGCGCTCAACCGCCCCGTATCCTGCACCAAGACCCGTTCGTGCCACAGAAGAGTGACCGGCCCTTCAGCGAGATCTCCAACGTCGAGTTGCACTCGGACAGGAGGGCAAGAGAGAGGAAGGCCTACGAAATGGAGAAAAAGAAGAAGGAGGCCGAATTGGAAGCGAAGAGGAGAGAGGTAATGAACACTGAAGCTACGTTTAGAATGTGTGCGTTCCCTTCTGGATCGACCCAGACTTGACATGCTCTTTTTGTCCGTGCAGATGGAAGAACGACGTCGCCAACAGGAGGAGGAAGAGATCCGCCGCCAGCGTGACGAAGCTGTCCACAAAGCCCAACCTGTCAGAAAGTTCCGTCCGCTGGAGATCAAGGCCTCTGACAAGCCTGTTACGGCGCCCATCAGCCCCAAGTTCTCCATGATGCATTACACCTCGAAGCACCAAGAGAACTAGACAGCCACAGAACATTTCCCGTCAACGACGTAAATTTGACACCTGTATGCAGTTAAGACGAGTGGCTGTTTTTACTTTCTTATTCATCTTGACTAACTTATCCTGTTAGTGCTACTGTAAGACATTGATGTATTGACGTGGTAAAAATGTACCCAGTGTAGCAAGAAATGATGCTTTATTGCGAAGTCGGCCGCTTATACCACTTACACGAAACATTACGACTGGAGCTAATAGGTTGGTACAAGTGAGATGATCGACGTCGTGGAATACTGATCTGGACAAGCTGCAGTACGTGACATACATGAGAACTTGGATCCTACGTACAGGTATCAATGGTCGTCCAGTCCAGACAAGGGTCGAGTGGCGCGAGAAAGCAAAGCTTGCCTATTGCATGAAGTAGTCGGGGTGGTCGGACTCCTTCTCGAAGCGCTTTGCTTCCTCCTGCATGCTCTCCTTGATCTTCAGTATGGCCGCAGTGTCGGTTTGACCCTGTCAAGAACATACGCGCTGAAGACTACTCGTCCTGGTCTAGTACAAGTCCTGAGGGTTATATACCGGCTCTCCGTTGTTGCCGTAAGGACCCATGTTAAAGTCGTTCATCCCGCCGCCGCTTCCAGTGGAACCGGCACCCCCGCCGCTTCCGCCACTCCCGCCTCCTCCCGCACCGCTTCCCGTGCCTGGTCCTCCGCCACTGCCTCCTCCGTCGTCTCTCGGGGTCGACGGTCCGTTGGCTGGAGAGGTCTTGATGCTGTCCATGTCTGCCTGTCCCCCACCTCCAGCACCGCCGCTCCCGGTAGAACCACCACTTCCGCTCGGACCGCTACCGCCGCTAGAGCCGCCGCCAGTGATTCCTCCATCAGGACCCGAGGGGCACATGTCCTATTGGACGTAAATCACATGAGGTAGAACACACGGATTGCTTCTCATCCCTTACCCCGGGCATGGAGCCGACAGAAGAGGGAGGCTTCATCATGGGATACATCCCGTCGTTGGGTGGTGCGTTAGGATCTGAAAGTATGTAGTGATCCAGAAATACTGGCTTGCTTTCTTCCACCTGCTGTATTGGGGCACCAGAAGTTCTGCTAATCTGCAAATGCTGCAAGTTGTCGGAGGCGCTGATCCCGTAACGTTTGGTGCATGAACGATTTGTACGTCCTGTCATGCATCAAAGCCTTGGAGAGCGGAGGCGAAGGAAAATGAAGCTGACAAATGTACTTTCAGCCTGCCTCCACTCAGCAAAGAATGAGTTATCCCGCTTTACTTTAGCACACTTCTTTAGTGTCTTGCAGGCACTTTATGAATTTGCAACAAATGTCATAATACGGAGGACATGAAAGTGACAAACTGAAGCACTTGATGTTAGTTCTAGAGACGAAGCAAAGGTGCCAAATATTGTTGTCCAAATAAAACCAGGTGTGAGTCACAGCTTAGTAGGCATAAAAAAGATGATCTCGTCACAGACACCTTATACAAGCATCCGATGCACACTAAATAATTCCCCCAAAGCATAACTGCAGTGGCGTAAGCAGTTTCGGACAAAGATATAGTTATTAGGAGCGCTTTTAGGTCCAGTTATGGGCAAGGGTTGACGGTGTGAGGCTGGAGAAGCACTCAACGACCGAGTGAGCTTTGTGTGTAATGATTTTTTGGTTCAGGCAAGGAGTGACGGCGACGCCGATGAGCCGTCGTAGCCGGGACAGATGGCTCTGGCCTAAGCCATTGGCGTACTATGTGCCAACAGTGCTTGGCAGTGTTGTCAGTATCAAAGGACGGAGCTACTCACCTCCCTGAGGCGGGGGTGGACCACCTGGGGGACCTCCGTAGGGACCTCCACCAGGAGACATGACCGGCTGTGGCGCACATTGAGAAAAAGAGATTTTAGTATCCACACCACAAGTCGATTGAAAGCCGGATTCAAAAAGTGTTTTCAAAAAAAATCAATAAGGCTTTTTTAGTGGAGAATTTCTACTTTTCTGAAACCATGTTCATGGACGATAACTTAAGCGCCAGCTATATGTTCATGTGACAAATGCGTCTGCACCCAACCAACGTTCGTTCATTGATCTTCTCCCGCAATGTAGAATCCGACAGTAAAACACCCATTTCAGTCTGTTTGTATCACACTGTGTTAATCTACGTGTTCCTTTATAAGGACACAATGTAACTTACTGCGCCAGACACCGGCGGCCAGGGAGGCCTTCCTCCTCCTCCCATTGGGGGCAGTGGCCCTCCAGCAGGTGGCGGCGGTGGTCCAGGACCTCGCATGGGAGGGCCGTATGGTCCCATAGGGCCCATGTGCCCACCCGGTGGGCCTCGGGGCGGGGTCATGCGTGGTCCCATGCCAGGGGGTCCGGGAGGTCTGTTGGGGTCCATTCCAGTGGGCAGGATCGGCTGACCGGGATGCTGCAAAATGTCGGCACGTCGGTCAACGACTTGAAAACACGACGACCACGAGCAAGTACGAAAGGTGGACTTACATGAGGCATTCCATTCACGCTATACCCGGAGTTGACAAATCCCTTTACGCAGCATTGAAACGGGACATGCACAGATGCTTGCACGGGATCATACAGTAGTTTCTGGTACTCACGTAGTCATGGAATGCTTTGGCTTCGCTGCTGTGGTCGCAGGTGTCTCTCCTCTCCGGGGCAGCGCAGTACAAGTCCCAGAAGACACTGTGGAGGAGGATGAACAGTAAGTTGGTGTCCACGTTACATCCACGAGAGGAATTGACCAGCGTACTTACCACCACCAGGAGTGCAGGAAACCAGGAGGCTCTCCCAATGTGATGTTCTTCTCCCACCTTATCTGCGAGTGGAATCGCGAGATGTCATGCAGGTACGTGCTTCTGCACGAGAGCAAGGACTGTGTCTTACCTCATTGAGAAACGTCTGCGCGGCCTTCTGAGCCCCGACATGCAGCAGATACTCGTACACGTAGAGAGCCAACCTGAAACAGATCGTGAATATGTTAAGTGCGGTTTGCAGCGGAGACCGAAGGGCGGCAGCGTCATACTTCTCTCTGGCTTGCGCGTCCGACGGCGCCGTGGATCCCTTGCCCTTGGCATACATGGTGTCCTGGGTCATAGGTGAACGCGCGTGAGAGGAAGGCGAGCTTTTTACATTGAATATCCTTAAGAAACACTTCCAAGATGAGAAGACACAGCAGAAATCTTCCTCGTCGTCGTCGTCGTCGTCGTCGCCGTCGTCGCCGTCGCACCCGCGGCGGCAGTCACCTCCACCACTACTCCTCTCACCCGTCGGTGGGCGAACAGCAGCAGACCGATCGATGCTTCGGTCCAGGCCACCAGGCACGGGGGCCGGGTGAAAGAGACTCTCTCCTTTCCACCAACGTGTGTGCGTGCGTGTCAGAGAGAGAGGCTTGTGGCAACGACGCACACACTCACTGGCATGGCGGCGGAGGCGGCGGAGGCGTCGTCCAGGAAAGCGGGCACGGAGACAGACAGACAGACAGACAGACAGACAGACAGACAGACAGACAGACAGACAGACAGAAGGGGCACTAGTGGGGGGTCTCGAGCAGAAAGAAACCAATCCAAGCCCAGGCTTGGGGACTTCTCCAGAAGTCCGGCCTTTTGAGTCTTGCAAAGGTTGTTACTGAGCCAGTGTGGAGTCGAGTCAAACGTTGGCTTGAATGTCACGTATCACAAGCTTGATGCAAGCTCGACTAGGCTTGAACTGGGAGCCATCGCTGCAGGGGATGGCACGGACGAGGGAGAAGAGCGACAACCCTGTTACTCCGCACGACAGAGCTGACATGCAGACACCGCAAGCGCTAAGAGGCGTACACCACCAGTACTGTATGGTTAAATAAAAACAATGGCAGCTAGGCAGCTGTAAGGCCTAAGCACGGACCCTTTGCTGTGCGGAATGTCGTTGCCGGTGCAGAACTTTGGCACAGACACCTGGGAGATTGCTCATAGAGTGGCTGGTCATTACCTAGACAAAATAATGTAGCTCATTCCAGCGCAGTGTGCTGGAGAGTGGAGTTGAGCACCATCATAACCACTAATTAGTGGTTATAATTTATACGCCTTCACATTATATCCTTGGCACATAAGATAACTGGAGAAAGTGCATACAGTCCTGGCCGTAAGTAATTGTGTCAAGCATGACGGCACCTCCTACACTGTACTGAAACATGTTGAGGTGGAATTTGGACATGGAATGTGTAGCTGTGATACTGGGACACAATGTTGAGTACAG
>JAAUXU010122041.1_pt1 | contig 10424 bp, 8 predicted proteins | sample 7278151 | NCBI WGS metagenome assembly JAAUXU01 (sample SAMN14350113, study PRJNA611818) | marine sediment metagenome | isolation source: surface marine sediment (1.8m) | place: French Polynesia: Moorea | collected 2018-08 | reverse complement strand
ATCGCAGACTGTGCTGTTCACTGCATGAATGATGCTGCAGACACCAACACCAACTCAATTCATCTGTCGGCAAAGGCAAGCGAGGTACATCCTGACTAGAAATGGCAGCTTTGGTGAAACATTTTTGTTAGGTGATCATCACTTAAAATCTCGTCTAATCATGGCATATCCCTCCTTTTGAATCACCTGCTGTGATCAAAATATTGAGTTGTGGATGGACTGTGAAAATTTACCAGGATGTGCATATGACAGCATGAAACCAAATACCACTGATGATGCTCATGATTTGCTTACTCATATGAGCCAGCAAAAGTTATGCAATCCAGGCCAACTACCCAAATGTTCCACTCGCAGTGAAGAAGCAGTGACAATTGCTAGAAAGAAACAAAAAACGAGTGATTGAAACACTGATGAAAGATTATTTCTTGTGATTTTTATGCAGTTGCCATATTAGACCCTCATTTTGGAACACAAAAAAGGGACATATCGGACACTCAGTGTGGAACAGATTATTTTTCCATGGTAGTCCTGTTACTAGGTGACTTTTCATATTCCACGTATCCAAGGAGAACAAGCTGCATTCTTTCCCCTGTTACTTCACACACTGGAAGGAAGGGCAGTGCAATGAGCATTGTGAGGGACATGTGAACATTGTCCTCTTGAGGATACAATCTTCGTAGTTCTTCCTCCAGAGTAACACCCCCTCCCGAGACTGCTCCAAATGGAGGTAGCGTCCATGAACTTGTGCATCATGCAGTGCATTTCTGGAGGCTAATTCATATCCCCACACCAGCAGCTCCTGCAATTCTTCATTAGCTTCTTTTATGACATCTTGCAAAATTCTTCGCCCAGGATTCTAGTGTCATTTATGACGTAGCCTTACAATAATTCCTATTTGCTGAGATTCCGCAGCTGTAGGGTTTGGTGGATGGGTATTGTTAGGCTAGACCAAAAAAACGAGTCTCAACAACTCATGGGGTGGACTGAGATTTGCAACTAATTTGAGGTTGGGAAACGCTGTTCTGAAAGTCCATGATGATGATGAGGGTAGGAAAATTGACATTCTTGACTTTCACGACTATCGGGGTTCCTCAGTCATTTAATACACTGCAAAACGGATACACGGATCACGGGGAGATGGGGCGGTCGAAGGAAAAGACTGAATTTATTAATAACTTCATCGCGACTGTAGTTATTCCATTGAAATTTGACATGCAGGGTGTGAGAGTGAGAATGTACGTGTCGTATATAGTGCATGTCTTTCCTTGCCCGGTGTACTGTACTGTATGACCCTTTCGCTTCGTTTCTATCTGGAAAATCTTGTGCCTGAACGACATCTGATCACCCGGGCATTGAGTCGAGTACCTAACGATCTGGCAGTTGTTCCTGAGATGCCATTGTGACAACTGCCCTGCACGTTGCTTTGCTCTCCATCGCCTTCGACCTCGAGGCCGATGAGACGCTCTGGAAAACGGCTTCCACCGTGTGGAGCTTCTGGTTGTGAACTGGACATATGAGTGGGTGAACAAGATGATTGGGATGAGTGAGACGAGCTAGAATGACAGGATCTATTTCTGACTGACTTGTGGACGAAAACCGTGTGGATCGTTTTGACAGCAAGGTAGCAGAATAGTCAATTTGGCACTGTAAAGCTTACATCTCTATTCGGTCAGTAAGCATTCAATTCAGTGTATGCTAAGTCCTAACCCTTAGATTCCAGAATTATATGAAGAACAACTATCTTTAACTGTTCTGTTGACTTATTCAGCTCAATTGGGTAGTCTTTTAGGTCTTGACTCCCTTTCATCCCTAGATCTTGAGCTCGGCAGTCCGATCCCGTATGAATTAGCTCTTAAGACCTCAGATAGCTAAAAAGGTCAGGTCAGATTGCAACTGCATGAGCATTCAATTTTGTATCAACACCGAGCCTTCTTGCTCATGCTCACTCAGCTTTCAGCCTGTTCTTTTGATCTCACTGCGAAGCAAAAGCTGGCAATCAGACATGGCAATAATAATCGCATGGAGTCGAAATTTAGTAATTGCCTTCTCATTACCCGCCAAATTTCCCTATGAACTACACTGCAGTTCATTTTCTCAAGGGTCAGTTCAAATTTGCAATATTCAATTTTTGTTGGATACAAGGATAAGACGCGCAAAAGGATCAGAAATACAAAGCAAAGAAATCCCTCGACGTCACTTACCGTGTACAGTTGACTCTTGATCTAACGAGATAATTATCAACTTAATGATAATTTTGGTGATGACCAGTTTTTCACTTCATAAAAATCCCCAATTTAGTTATACGTGCCAATGACAAAACTTGATTTAGTGATACTTCCGTCATCTCACCTGATCACTTTGTCCTAATGAGCTGCCTTGCTGCCACAAGAACACTTGAGGCAGCAAGGCAAAAAAGCACACTTGTGCACAGCAATCAAGACAACAAAACTGAGCTTTCTCCAGTCTGCATGACCAGGTCGAGTCAAGGCTTTTCTGCAAGCTTTAGCCAAGGTTCGTGCATTCTGCCATCAGCGGGTGTTTGAGGGATCTGTCCCTAAGAGCCTAAAGACATCACTGCATCATGAAAACAAGTGATTCCCTTGTCCAAAAGTCATCACCAACTTCTTTAAATAAAGCCTATTTTGCTATTTCATTCGTTGGGACAGTAATAGCCTCCTAATAACTAAATCTGTGACAATTGTTTTGTACAGTCTGATTTAACAATAAGTTTGGTGCTGACAGAAAATATCATTAAATGGAGTGTCTAGTGTAATATGTTTTCTCCAGTCATTTGAGAGTTGCCGGAATGAGAGAGATCCTATCTCTCAAAGCCTTTTAGTGGAAATCTCTTACTGAATGAGGAATTAAGCATCTATTCTTTTCATGATGCCATTTTTTGTGAAATGATCACAGCAATTTTCCTCTTCCTTGAACTAAGGTCGACTTAGGGGAATGGAAATGAAACTTTTTTGCGCTTTCCCTCCTCCACCGCAGGGCCAGAGGGTATCTTTCTATTCGACTACGTACTATTGGACCACGTACGAGATGAATTTGTGTTTTTTAAGCATTCATAAGTGTCACCTTTTCCGCGTTTTACGAGAGTGCACGGTGGTTAACAGCTGCAGCATGCATACGTAAAATTCCTCCTTATTGGAGAGTCTTTTAATTCCTTGTGCCAGAGAACATTTGGCCTCCTCGAAGCCATGCACTTTTTCACAGTTCCATTGTGTTCCTTATGGAAAATGTCTCACTCAGTAACTCTACCAGACCAACACCTGAACGTACGAACAAGTTACTGGAGACCTTGCTTATTGTGAACAAAGTGGGAAAGTCACTAATGGACGATATATGTGAGAACTCGTGTCATCTAGAAGAATGGGAGAAATGCACCACTTTACTGAACAGGTGAGCTTCAGATACCACTGAACTCCGTGGACCTGGCTGCACCCATCGAGGAGTGGAAAGACTTGGCTCCGGTCGACGACGGCAGCAACCAGTACTTGGGTGACCTCTGCCTCTCACTCAGATACGTGCCATCCTCGGGAAAGCTCACAGGTCAGAAAAGTGGACGCCGTCTATTGCAGCAGCCAAATTAACCGGATATTGGTTTTTCGTAAAATTTTGCTACTCCTTTATGCACTTTTCACAAATTTACACACCCAGACTTACGCAATCATGCACACGCACACGCATTTACGTACACAATCATGCGCACTATGATACTTGAAAAGTGTCATATCGCCAATACTCGATACTTTCCTCGAGTAACATCCGATGCTCTATAGTATCGCCACCCAAAAGTTTTGTCTGGAGTCAATACTCGATGGTAGAGTGCAAGAGAAATATTCATTGCAAACTAGTCAAGCCTGAATTTTTGAGCCGACTTTTATATTTCGGACAAATCAACTACGATGTGTCCTGGAATTACTATGAAAAGTTTTAGGTGCTCATAGGTATTTTCTCGTGGCCAACTGCTTACAATTTGAGCTGTACGCATAGGTGGAGGAATGACTACGAGGGTTCATGAGTATATCGATTAATAGACATCGCCGATCCTTTTTTTGGCCGAACGACACTCGATTTCTGAAAAAGTGTTGACGCTCGATCCAACACAAGCGTATCGCTGTCTCATGCAGACACACACATCAACGGACACGTACATAATCATGCACTCACACTTACGGACACGCACACAGACACATAATTATTGATGAAAATTTGCTTTCCTTTGCCCCCCAAAAAAACCTTCTGCTTTTCTAGTTTTCCAGCTACAGTAGACCCCGCTTATAACACCACCGGATATAAGACCAGTCTGGTTATAACACCAGAAATGCCCAGGACCAAATCAAATCGCGATTTTACTAAGAAAATGGCTCGTTTATAACACCAGGGCGATCCGCTTATAACACCAGTTTTTGTCCGTCGGCACTGGTTTTAACTGGATTTGAACCACGCACTGAAGGCGTAAGAATGATTTTTAAAGCTGTTTTGCTGACTTGTGTGTTTCAACAACAAAGAAAGAGAAATGTTCATGACAAAGAGTGGCCAGGATGGAGTTCAACATCACCAACATGGACGACCCCATGGCAGTGTTGAAGAGGGGCTTACAAACCAAAGACTTTGACTTTTCTAAGGCTCTTAGGCTCGAAAAGGAGGTTGAAACTGTCCTTGATCAGTTCCTTAAGCAGTCTACACTCAACAGGTTCTTTGGAACACCCAATAAATACGTTTGAAGGTTGAAAATAGAGCTATTTGAGCAAACCTGGTTATAACACCAGATGGCTTATAAGACCAGAATTGCCGCAGCCCAAGGGTGGTGTTATAAGCGGGGTCTACTGTAGAAGGGATGAACAATCGGTACAGTAACCAAGGTTCCTGTCACTGTTACTGAGCATCGTCTTTATGCTTTAGTACCCGAACTAAATGAGGCTGGTACATAAAGCGACATCTACTGTACCAGCAAATCCAGCAGGGAAACATGAGTGAAGACTATATTGATATCACTGCAGTTGCCGTGCTTGAGGCTAGAAAACTCAAAAAGATGGACATCACTGGAGCCTCGGATCCCTATGTCAAGATCAAACTCTTTGATTCCAAGGTAATTCGCATCTCTCGCTCAGTTACTCTACAGAATGTCAAAAAGAAGTTGATTCATGCATGAGGGGGTTGGTCGCATGGAGCACCTCAGTAATAAGTCAGCATAATTTGTATGCAGCAGTTTTTGTTTGAAAGAGCCTAAGAACCTTACTGTTAGACCAAAATCTGAAGATGATGCATTTCACATCTTGAACAGTGATGGCTGCATAAGAATAAGTTGGCATCTCAGAAGTATCTGCAACTGAGGCTTAGATACTGACTCTTTTGTGGCTTTAGGTATATTTACAAGTGACTACGGCACTCAAGACTTGAGATTGGTGTTGACATGTGAGTTCATGAGATGATCTGTTGACCAGACATGTTACGCATTCTAGCATCAGCTGCCTCGACATGAAGTTGCAAAAGGATCTGTGTGACTCTGAAAATGAGGTACTACAGTAGATATTTATGTGCAAATGAAAAAAAAGTTACCTTTGGTTGGCAAATGTCAGGTTGAGCAAGTCGGTTGACGCCCAAGGAATCTTTCGTCACATAAGCACCACAATGGGAAGGAGTCATCGAGAGATTTTGGTCCAACGGCGTGCAACATGTTAATTCATAGCTCGTATAGTCAGGACTTTAAAAACATCAAGTTTACTAGTAGCCGTATCAGAAATGTTGCAAGTACCAACAGCACCTACATTATATAGCTGCATAACATAGGCGCAGAAGCTCGTTGGCTTATAAGTTTGGCGATCTCTTGCCGTGGAGTACGCAACTTTTGTTGAGGAGTCGTACTTGATCCTGCTGTGGCAAATGGCAGACTATAAGCACGATGCCTCATTCAGACATGGGCTGAGCCTGAGCAGAAGTAGCTACTTGTACAGGGAGCATCAGAACAACAGTGCAAAATTCAGTTTTCTTCAAAGGTAAGGGGGGAGGGGAGTAAGAACGTGATATAAACCAGTCAAAAACTATAGCAGACAAGAGACGAAAAACGTTAATGTAGAAAGGATCTGACTGCGTAATGACGGCACTCGATGTTTGTCTGGTCGAGAGGTATTTGGAGCGTTGTCTGCGCTGGAAAATCGAAGAAAATATGGTCTGTATGTAGGTGAGAATGAAAGAAGGTCTACGCTCTGTCAAACTTTTTTCAGGGCAAGCGCATTGGTAAGAAGAAGAAGACGACGGTGAAGTCGTGCAACCTGAATCCCTACTGGAACGAGTCCTTCGTCTTTGTCATCGACGAAATGGACATGAAGCGGATCTATCTGGATATCACGGTGAGAATAGAAAGACTTTGTTGGACTAAAAGTCGTGGTGTGCTGCCGGGTCAGGGGGTAGAACCATTCCAGAGGTTGGGACACAGCCATGGGCAACCAACTGTGGATCCCTCAGCTGCAGTCCATGCACATGCGAGGGTGGACTAAAGAGTCTTGCCTGAGGGTGCACTGCGAAGGGTGGAAAACAACACTGCATCAATCCTAAGGTCACCCTGTATGTACCCGTAGATAGCACAAGGACAGCAGAGTGTACAAGATGCATGAAGTAGTAGTTACTCAGCACCTCAACAGATCTCGTCCGAACAAAGCAGCTTAGGCCGCTTACAAACGTACGTACCGACCAGCGACAAATAGTCTGGGGACTGATCAAAGCCAAGTAGGCGTCTGAGTCTTGGAGGCCCGGACCAATGGCCTCCTAACAATTTTTTTTCTGGTCGAGCGTCTCATAAAAGCTCCTGCCGCTGCCAGAGGTCTTCATGTAATACTTGGACCCGACCAACCGTGTGCGATGAATGGAAATGACATCCAGATTCCCCTGGCCAGGAGAATAGTCAAGACTGTGCCAACTTGAGTCGATTTCTTTTCCCCAAGTGGCTGGTGTCTGATCGAGTACCAGCACTTCCATATTTCGGAGTCACTCACTTCCTTTATGCATATTAAGAGGAAAAAACATCAGGCAATCCGAGGAATTCTCATAATTGCACACGCACAAGTAAAAGCTTTTTCGGAGTACCCACAAAACTGAGTCAGTCACGCTACCCTCTTTTTCCCCCACTTTCACTTGACACGATAATGGAGCACTTTAGTCCGACGCAGGCCCAGAAACTCTCCAAGTTCTTTTTCTCGGTCTTTCTCTTCTGGTGGGGTAAAAACTGCGTGGGAAACAAAAGTCTTCTGCACATAACATTTGTGGCGATTGACATGACATGCAGAGCTCTCGCAACCAAGGCCACCTGGAGGCCGCGTGTATCATATCCGCGAGGCCATAACTTCACTTCTTGACGGGTAGCAGAATATTCGGAATGCGAGTGCCAAGGAAAAGAGTCGATAGTAACGTTACGTGGCGCGCGCACTCATGCCGAGGAGGTGTGATCAAATCCTGAAGGCCAAGTAAGGTCCTTCAAGGCCTCGTTATATTTGGAGCGCAATCAAACCTCATTAAGTATTTAACCATGGTAGAGCATGTAGAGAGCAAATGTTGGGACAGTGGAGCCACTGGCCTGTGGAGAACGTCTCTCCTTGTTCTTCTCTAGGTGTGCGATTACGATCTGATCGGCGGAGGCGATCCCATCGGCAAGATCAAACTAGGGTGGAACCAGCAGAAGACGTACAAGCCCGGCTTCAAGCACTTCAAGGAGGTGTTGGAGAACCCCAGGAGGCCCATCATCAAGTGGCACGTGCTGCAGGTACTCGTACAACCAATCTTTAAGGAAGGGCTCCAAAGGCACATTGCGTGTTTGCGCCACAGCTAGCTAAGAGAAACAGTGACAAAAAGATTATACGCCTTTTTGCGGCTGACGCTGCAGCAAAAGCAAGATATATTTTCGTCAGATTAGTTTTTATTCTCCCCTTTTTGCCTTCTTTTCCACATCGCGGCTTTTGCAAGAAACCGACGCAATGACAAATGCCACATATTTCATTTTTCTGGCAAAAGCCTCAGTCACCGACAGTGTGGAATAAAAGTAGGCCTATATTTTCTCCCTTGACTGTAGCGTAAGCCAATGTGCGCGTACGTGCATCTGAGGTGTGCTTTTCACCCGTGCCAAAAAACTTTGTTTTATGGGGTTGCTTTGCAACTTTGATTGCTCAAAATCAGCGGGTGTGACACAAAAATTTCAGAATGAAAGCTGTCCAATGAGACAATGAAGAGAAGCGGGGCGACAACAGCGCCAATCTAAGATATGAATGGTATCCGCTGAATGTGCAATGTAATATCCTGTGGTGTGACAGAGACTTAGGGAGGGTGAATAATGATACTTTTTGCAACAGTCATTTATCCTCATTTTATCTCGCAGGATCCAGAGTCAGATGACGAAGAGGACAAAGAGAAGAAGAAGGAGAAAAAAGACAAAGAAAAAAAGAACAAGGAGAAGAAAGACAAAGATAAGGACAAGGAGAAGAAGTAGATTTTTTGATTTATTTCAGATTGCTTTTCAATAAGCTCGGGAAAATGTTGGTAGGGACGAGGAAAAAACTGGCATCAATGAGCAATATTTTTCTCCAGTGAGGTAGAAACTACGTTTCTTTCTAGCACAAATTATCCTTCCTCTCTGTTCTCCCTATTAACAGAATCAACCTTTTTTGAGCGAGTAGGACTATTTTCACCCTCGGTATTTCCCTCACCCACGCAAATACTCTCAAAATAGGTCTGAACTCTTAAGGACCTTCTTGCTCCCCTCCTTTCACCTGGCATCAGAGAGAAAAAAGTGCTGAACCTGAAAAAAATGCTGCCAAGTAGAAATGTTGTTTAGAGCACGGGGATCAAGAGAGAAAGAAGACACTTGGAAACTTTCCTTGCGTGGGGTTTATCCTTAATTGCTCAATTCTCCAAATGGCATTGAAAAGTGCTTCTACTCAAACAGATTTTACTTCATTCTGGTCTCTATTGAGCCACTGCTTATGTCTAGGGGAAGTCACGTGTGATAACAAGAGGAGAAAAAGGCTACGACGATTCCATATTTTCTAGTGCGTGTAAGTGCTGCCTGACTGTTTTGCATCTGATAGACAACTATTCAAATACAGATGATCTGATTCTGTTTAGAACGGTACCACGTCTTTGGCTGCGGTGCGTCATGAAACGTATAAGGCAATGACTATTCAGGCCGCTCAGTTCCACTCTGGTACGGCTAGAAAGCTAGGGTGAGTTCATATGAACAGACTTAAAAACATCTGGACAATGAAGTGAATGCATGTCTGTACAGGGTGTACCGTGAGTTACGCTGGCCTAGTCGCTATTAACTCCGACAGTGTGGTGTTTGCAGTGAACAAAAAATCCTGTCTTTCCCTAAACATTCAGAAGATGCCAGGCAAAGAAGGTTTGGTAACCCGTACGTGTACACTAACAGGATCCTGACCATGGAGGCTCTCATCGACATTTTGCAGGGCTGTCAAGAACAGGCTAGAAAAGGTCGTGAACGCATAGAGGGGTCGAGTACTGGCACTCATGGTCCTGAACCAGTCGGAGATATCACATTAGAAATCCAATTTTCGCGATATTCTTACATAGCTACGCTGAACTCCCCCCTCCCTCTGTGTCAAGAACAGTGCCCCTCTACAAAGTGACTTTATTAGAAATGCGTGACCTTTCACTTTTATTTTATACTAGCACTTACGTGCTGCGTACCCACTTTGTTGGGTAGAAAAAATATAAAGCAATAGCAGACTTGACCTGCTCAACACGAAGCTGATCTCGCCCTCGAAGCTGATCTCGCACTTCACACTCACTTTGCTCCATTTTGTTTTTGCTTTCGAAACTGGCTGATCCGGCACTTTTCACTCCCTCCCCAGCTTAGTGATGGCCACCAGTTTACGGGTCGAGCCTTAGTGAGACTTGCTTGGTTGCCCAGCTCAGTGTCCACCCCTACTAACCTTCTCAAACCTCCTCTTGCCATAGATACTCACTGACACTGCACGCAATAAATGTAATGTTGGACCGCGATTTCAGCCTCAAAACAGCCTCAGACCTAAGGTGCGGTGCAATCACTTTCAAGCTTGTGTTTTGAAGCGTGTGGTGACCATGTTTGGTGACGATTGGTGCTGTGGTTGGGGCGCCCATAACCGGACAAGCAGAACCCCCCCCCCCCCCCCTCACACACACACACGCACAGACTACAAAGGGAAACTTTGCCATATATATATACTAGCAGAGGTGCCTGGCTTTGCTCGGGTTATTATAAGACTGGCCACAATCCCGTCTACCATAGACTCGACCATAGCTCAACACGCACTTCGCGCTTGCGCTCAACACGAAGCTGATCTCGCCCTCGAAGCTCATCCCTCCCTCGAAGCTGATCTCGCCCTCGATGCTGGTCTCGTCTCGATTCGAAGCTGATCTCGCACCTGGAT
>JAAUXU010035407.1_pt1 | contig 10424 bp, 14 predicted proteins | sample 7278151 | NCBI WGS metagenome assembly JAAUXU01 (sample SAMN14350113, study PRJNA611818) | marine sediment metagenome | isolation source: surface marine sediment (1.8m) | place: French Polynesia: Moorea | collected 2018-08 | reverse complement strand
TCGTCGGGATCTGCTTGCCGACAAGCTGCTTGTCAAAAGTATTGGAAGAATCTTGCATCCGCGTTAATATAACTAGGAGTTTATGCAAAGTTTACGTCCCAAGCCCTCTAATGCATTCGCAAGATGCATTTTCGCGAATTATTCCTGTCTTGCGAAAGTTTCCCCTAGCAGCGGGGGCAGCCCTGTTTCCCATCCGACTTCGGCCAATGAGAAAGTTCGGACAACCTTGTAACAAAATTAATCTCCGTTGACACACAGCAACCGCCTGCAATGCCAAGAAAACTTCCTATTTATACGTTTGTAGCAAAATAGTGTCCGGGGAAAATATATTGCATCTGTAGCACGACTCAAGCTTTTTAACTGTTGGCATCAGCGAAATTAGGAGGCTGCATGTAGAAGGAACGGGGTTTGATCTTCTCCAACTCCCCTCTTCGGTTGAGCGCATTTTCGTTGTTCAGAAAGAAGATGGGTCTTGTCTTCAACCACTTTTTGTCGCTCCTTTTCCTCTGGAACACCATCAAGGTATCCAAACTTTTTTAAAGTTAAAATTAGCGTTTAGGGCAAAAGACTTTGCGGCGCTAAAAAGTTCGCAAGTCGACTAGGACAGAAAAAACAAAAGAAGTGACGGCAGCAAGACGATACAAAAAACCAAGGCGAACAATGAAATCAGTTTTTCGGGCGCAACCCAAGAGCTTTTTCTGTTTCTGAACAAAGAGAATTAAAGGAGACTGGAAATTACACGAGGATATGAACAGAGCTTTAGAGAACGTCGTTGCACACCTTAGACTCGTTGGCGGCCATGGGGGTGACCTCCAGCGCAGCCAGCTTGGCGCGGTCGGCTTTGGAGAGGACGGAGGCGGGAACGACGGCTGAAAAGTGGAAAACAGAGTCAGAGATAATGGGGAAAGAAAAATGAAAGAAAAATAATGGAGTACCAGAGAAGCACATGTACGTGAAGTCGTTGGCAGAAACGCACTTGTAGGAGCCTCCAGACGCCGAGTCCTTCAGGCAGAATGCCACTGCGGCGCCGGCCTAAAGTAGAGTGAGAAAAAGCGAAGGATAAGAAATAATCATTTAGAAATTCCCACTTCCGTCTTAACCGACCTGGTCCGTCTCCACGTCCACTGCCACTGTGGCGTGCGTCGGACGCACACTGCCGGCCAGGATGCGGGCGTGCCTTGTCCAGGCGTCGGGGTGCTCCATTGGGCCGAAACCGATGTTGGAGCGGGAGAAGAGTGATTCCCCTGCTAGCTCTTCATGGTGGGGAAGAGACCACTGCGAAAATCGGGGGGAAATTAGCACTTTTCGACTCAAAAATTGAAAGCGGACCTTACCCAGACGCTGGAGTAAACTCCGCCCCCTTCCTTCGTCGCCTTTGTTACTGCGTCGGCCAGGAAGGACTCGTCGACGAAGTAGTGGACGGCGGCCTCGTAACCGGGGATGGGGCCGCACTTCTTTTTTCGCGCCGCCGGCTTCATCAGGTCGGGGGCGGACGAGTTGCAGAGGATGAGCTGAATGCACATAATAATTATTGTTTTTTGTACGTTATTTGGGAAAACAAAAGAAAAAAGTCTCACCATCGATGGCGGCTTCAGGCTGTCGTACAGGTCCTGCGGTGTCTTGCCCTCGATCTCCAGCGGCTTCTCCTCCTTCTCCTTCCTGATCCCAACCAGCTTGAATGGGCCGGTAGGGGGAGCACCTCCCAGGCAAGTGCTCAGGAAACTGGAAGGACGAGACATTTATTATTTATTTATTTATTTATTTGATATAGCTTACCTGTAGAGCATCTCCTGGTACCTCTTGACCATGGAGGGAATGGCGTCGGGGTCCTCCTTCCACTGCGCCGCCAGGTCGACGCCCGCGCGGGCCAGCAGCTCCTTCAGCTCGCGACGGAGGCCTGCGGTGTCGGTGGATACAGCGTTGTCGGGGTAGGCCATCTCGGGGCAGCAGCCTGGTTTTGAAAGAGGGGGGAGGGCATTTACTCTTTCGACTAGGGAAACATAGCTCTTTAGCAATGAAATTCCTTACCGTACTTGGTGTTGATGGCGATGTACCTCTCCCAGCTTCCACCGTCCTCCACTGCCTTGGCCAGGAGCTCCTGCATCTCCTCGCTGTCCAGCCCCTTCAGCGCCTTCAGCAGGTTGACCATCCTGCTCAGGCGGGCGTTGCCTTTCTCCATCTGAAAAAAAAATCATCTGCTTGAAGAGCAAAATAATTGTACAGCAATTAAGGGAAACAACGGAAAGGGAAATTGGTTGATGAGCAGGAAATAATTTAATTATCGTTTGTGGCAAATGACATTATGCTCACGTAATCGGCGTGCTGCACGAACTTGGCGCTGAGTTTGCCCGGCGAGCACTTCTCCTTCTTCATGAGGGACCCCTCGACCACGGAGTGCCCACTCTCCACCCAGCACCTTCCCGCCTTCCCCTGTTTGCGCACGGGGTCGCGCGGCTTGGAGGCCATGGCGGCGGAGAGGACCCTCAGGGCGGCCTCCTTGGCCCTGTCCAGGAGCGCGCGGTCGACAGAGCCGTCGCCAACCAGCGGCGCCATGGAGGGCAGCTTGGGGTCGGAGGCGAAGAAGCTCCTTAGCTCCTTTAGGCGGGCGTCGTTCAGTGCTGAAAGTAAAGTGGGAAATCAATTCAAATCATGCATATTTCGAGCTGCGGTGATGCGAGAAAACGGAAGGAGAAGAGTATTGTACGAACGGTGGTTTTATAAAAAAAGGCCGTGATTAGTTTTTGGTGGGGGTGGTGGTGGGGGGAGAAGACGAACAATGGAGGGGATTGTTAAATTCTGTATAAATAATGTCAAAGACAACAAAAACAAAGACAACAACAGCAGCAGCAACAACAGCAACAACAACAACTCTCACCGTTCTATGACCTGTCGGCTTCGCCGCAGGTAAAATTGTCAAAGACCTGTGTGTGTGTGTTCGGTGCGGTGGTAAAAATGCGGCGATAGAAAAGACTTGCGGGGGGCGTATAGGACTGTTTTAAAGCTTTTTGGGGAGTGTAGGGGATCACAGAGGACGTAGGTGACGATGGCAACAGGCTCGACTGACCCGGCAGAGCGGTCGTCGGCGAGGGCGGTGTCGGAGAAGTCGGGACGGTCGGGGACGAATCAGACATCTTGCGGGGAGTAGTCGCCAGATGTCGCTGCAATTCTAGGGGGGGGGGGACTTCGTGGACTTGTACGACTTAAACACGGCGGTGAGGCACTTGGACAAGATTCCAACCTGTTGTATTTTTTGCTCGGTAAATGAAGTGTTGTTTGTTTATTTAGCTTCAATGGGGCGGGAAGTTCAAATACTGGCATGTATCATAGGATGGTCAATTTAAAATGCAACAGGAAAATTTATAAATTCAGTAGGAACATTCTTTGAGCACAAATCATGACGACACAGGTACGGTACATGTATTTACGTAATAAAAGAATGAGACCACTTCTTTATCACAGATGAGGCGATGGCGTAGTATACTCTTTGGTACGTACGTGCACAATTTGACTCTTTTCCAATAGCTTTCAAAAAGTGTAGGTGTTTGTCCGTCAAGTCCAACGCTGCTTTCCCAGTGAAATGTAATAGCAGAGTCGGCAGCATATTTGTCAAACTACTGGAGCCTCGTCCTGTGGGCATTGGCTGTCCCGACGAAGTAAACAAAAATTGTTCACGTGTAGCGCACAATCATGAAATGATTGTTGCATCGATCAAGCTAGCACGGCGCACCTTGCAGGAAAAGATGGAGGAATTTTCACCGAAGGGAATTCTCAAGCTGCATTTGACGCAGGTTTTTTAAATCGGAAGCCTCTCTACAAACTGTCCATACTAGCTTGCAATACCAAAGAACGGATATGGACCGAAAAGAGCTCAACAATGTGTATACTATCGCCATTTTGCAATAAAAAGTGAGCGTGAGCAAAACAGCCTGGCTTTCAATCAGTCTCGCTTTATTTTTTCGACCTATTGCTAGCTTTAGATATGATTTAGTTGCTGCCGAGATGTGTCCTTTGAGTGGGAAAAGGCTGAGGCACAAAAGTTAATCGAAAATCTGCTCAGCCGAGCGAGGGTGAGAGTAGCTGTGCTCTTCAATAAGCCTGGCCTTGGTCAGCATCCCACGGAGGTCAAGTAGCTTTTCTGCACGGCAGTGAATGAACGCAGATCTCCAATGCCATGTGGCAACTGGTGAAAGGAGCATCGTTGTCAGACATGATGAGCAAGTGGTAAAATGCAAGCTGCTTCTAGTAGCGGAGGTTTACCAATCATCTGCTATGTCGCAGAAGGATTCGACACTGGATGCAAACGGATTTATTGTTGCCATTGGCAGCTAAGTTATATAAAACATTGCTTTTGCCTGTCTTTTTTCTGCCATTGAGCCTCCCTCCATTGTAGAAACGAGATTCCTCCACAAAAGGATACGCCCTTGAATGGGAGAAGTAACAAATTCATTATTTGCTTAATATAACGCAAAAAGAAGCTGGTACGAAACTTTCTTTCCTTATTTCCGAGTCGAAATATCTAGGGTTAAGGGAGTATCTTGATTTAGCGATGTTCCTGAACATCATTACAACATTTATTTCAAATTGAGCCTGTCTAAATATTACTACCACGGCAGAATCCGGCTCTGCAATGAAGTCAAATTTTTCATCTAACACGTGTGGCGACCCCGTTCAAAAGTTTGCCGACGATAGGGGTTGTTGATGGGATAAGTTCTTATGAGGAGGCACTTAGTTATTCGCCCTGCTGCAAGCCTGCAAAGTTTCTTTTCTTTTTCTTGGCCAGTAGGGACTGGGATATATCGACAAGAAGCCCTTCCGCCCTTCCCTATCTCCTCCTTTCCCTCGATCCCCGCACCCACCTCTCGGAGTCAATATTTGCCCCACCCTCGTTCTCCTTTTCGGCCGCATTCCGCCTCCGTTTCCCCAACCGAGCAAAAGGGATTTTTTTTGAAAAACCTCTGCGGGAAAGTTGAGCTATATTTTCAAATCCACTCTCCTCCACCCTCTCTTCGATCCTGTCTTCGGCAGAAATAGAGGCGGACGGCTGCAAAATTTATGCCCCCTCCCCCCCCTCTTCCTCCTCCTCCTTCTCGAAAGCGTCACCGTCAGCGCCTCTTTCCTCCTCCTCCTCAATTGTGAATCGAAACTTATATCGAAAAGAGGAGGAGTTTGTGGTGGTGGTAGAGAAGGTTTATCCTCCTCTTCCGTTTTAAGGGGGGAAACTGGGGGAGGGGGAGCGAAGCCTGCAATCAGTGGCAATAACTTCGAACCGACTAGCTTTTCCTTCCTTACTTCCGGAACCGCCGAGTTATAGACAGAAAGTAAGGCTTCCTCTGACTCTCCTCCTTTCCCAGCCAACCTTCACTTTCCCTTATTTCCCAGAATAAAGTAGTAAAAGAGGAGAAGGGAAACCACCTCCTTCTACCTTGATTAAGGAGGAAAAGGAAGAGAAAAGCACTCTCTCTCCACACTCTTTCAAACCGACGGTGGAAAAGGGGCCTTCCCTGCCTTATGCATGGAAAAGGGGCGAGAGAAAGAAGGAACTCCTTCTTTCAGTCGTTTCTTTTTTCGAGACCTTACACGTTCAGTGGCCTTTTCTCAGTTTGTAGCAGAAACCGTCCACTCACCACGCTTTCGCTCTCTCTTTTCTTTTCCAGGCGAGCGAGGCTTGAAAGGAAGCCCCTGAGGAATTTCCCCAGAGGACGGCGAAGATTTCCCAAATCTGGAAAGAACGGGAGACGGCGAAAAGAAAAAGATGCGCTCCTCGGCGGCGGCCAGAAACGCGAACTGGGACGGAGGGGGAGAAGTGGGGACGGCGGCCAAGGGCAGGCAGGGCGGCAAGGGCGGGAAGAAGGGCCCCAACGACGACGACATGTACGTGAGGGGAGGATCCACGTCGTCGACTGAGGAGGAGGATGGGGAGGAGGAGAACGAGAGGACAAGGCTGAACGGGGGGAAGAAGCAGAACGGGGGAGGGGGAGGAGGGAGGAGCAGGGGAGGGACGAGGCACAGACAGCAGCAGCAACAGCAACAACAGCCACAACAGCAGCAGGATCTCTATCACAATCCCGACTCTCCCGTGGGAAGCGAGGAGAACGCCTACGCTGAGGCCAACCTTCTCATGGCAGGAGCGTCGGCAGGTGTGGGAGGTGGCAATGGAAGGTACGAGGAATATGACAGCGACCTTTATGCCAACGGGGACCCGCTCTCGGCCGGGTCGTCTTCAAACGAGATGGTGCACCCTCAGCACCTGCAGCATCTGCAGCACCAAGTTCAAGGCCAGCATCCGCACAGGCACAACGGCAGAGGCTACCAGGAGCAGCATCCGGGAGGAGGAAACAGATATGCCTCTTTAGTCGGATCTAGACATTCAAACGTAAGAGAACAATTATGCAAAACGTATGCCTGATTTCAAATGCACAAAATGCACTTTGCTTTTCAGGACAAAAGCCCCTTCTTGAGCTCTAGCTCCAACTCCTCCTCCGCCCGCACCAACAACGGCGGCCGCAGCTCCTCTGTAGCCACCGCCGCCACCGCCATCTCCTCCTCCGGCGGCCGCGGCGGCGGCGGCGGCGCCTCCTCCACCTTCGCCCCAGACGGAGGAGGGCGGAGAGGACAGATGGTCCTGAGCGAGAGGGGCTGGGAGCAGGTGGGGGGAGGAGGCGGAGGTGGTGTCGTGGGCACCCTCGGGGCCAACATGCTGGAGACAAGGCTGGGCAGAGAAGGTAAGAAAAGAAAAGTACTTTTTCCCAGGCCCCTCAAATGAAGGCAAATGAGGTCTGGGGGCAGAAAACTTTGTCACCATCAGCACAAAGAGGGAAAGGGAAAGGGGAACAGGAACGCAAAAAATGGCTGAGGGAAGGGGAAAGGACGGGGGAGCGAGAAGAGACGTGGCGGCAATTTGCCTTTGCAGTGCAGAGACTGACTGATTGCAAGGCATTTTTCTCCTCTCTTCCCTCCCTCCAACCTTTCCCTTTCACTGTTGCTGATCCTTTCCCTGCTGCTGGCCCGCACCTCCCCTCTCCTCTCTCTACAACGTTTTCCCAAGGGAACCTGGAATGAAATTCACCGAAGGAGCTTTAAATGTTTGGGAGCTATTGCTCTGCTATTTATAAAGGGGAAAAAAGGCAGTTGCTCTGTCTCTGTTGCTTATGAAGGGAAGAAAGGCCATAAGAAAGACACAGTATGCTCTGCGGTTTGGCGAAACCATCAGGCAGGGTTGCACTTTCGTTGAAAGCCGCGGTTGGTTGGGGAAGAGGCGAGTCTGCAACTCTTGTGCGAAGTTACAGAAGACTAGAGTTGTACGTACCGTAGTACGGTGGCAGAGTGGGAAGGCGGAGGAGGCAATATCAGACAGGCAAGACATGACAGCTGGGCCCTCTCCTCTCAGTTCTCCTCTCTCGCCTGGCGAGAAAGTAGAGACTGGAACTATTCCAACTTTCCTTGCTGCAAGAAGATCTCATCTCTCACCAAGATATAACCCTCCTTGTTCTTTTTTTGGAGGGGCCAAAATTACGTGACCTTGGAGTTTTGCCCTCTTGTTACTCCATTGTTTCTCTCCCCTCCCCTCCTTTCCACCACTCACTTTGGCACTCTTGGGGGCAACTTTGGCCTCTTTTTTACCCCCCACGCACGTCGTCGTTGTTCAATATTTTCCTTCTGACATGTCCGACACGATTACGCTGCTGCTGGAAAAGAAAAAGAATAGTAAAGTGCTTCTCCTCTTTCCTCTTTACCGCGGTCTGAGATGGAGGAGTCTCCCATAAAAAAGAGCGAAGAATAAGAGGGAAATAGAGTGAGGGGTCCTTGAAAGCCCTCGCTCGCTTCACCTCTCGGTTATTCTAGTGCAAACACTTTTTTTGAGGGAGGGGAAAGTAGTAGGGGTGGAAAAGACCTTATTCTGAGCAAACCTTCTTCCTTCATCCCCTTTAGCGCCTCCCCTGCGGGGTTTGACCCTCCCTCCGTCCCTCTCTTTCTTCTCCTCGAGACCTCACGCATAATTTAACCTCTCCCCTCTTCTTCTTTCTCTTCTGTCTTCCACGCACCTTCCGGCGACCCCCTCCCCTTCGCCTTCAGCACACATGTTCCCTTTTTTGCGCCCTGAGGGCAACCGGGGGAGTGGGGTCGGAGAGAGGGAGGGGGGAGGGCGTCGGAGAAGAAAGACATTCATTTTCCCAAGGAACAAAAATGTTCCACTCCTGAAAATAAAAAAACGGAGAGAAAAATTATCGTTTGCTCAGGCACTTTTTTATGCCGCGTCACGAACGATATGCAGATATACCCAAAGAGGACTTGCTCTTCTTCGGCAGTTGGAAGCGGGGCCCCTCATTTTTCGTCCTCACACGGCGAAGCCCCTAGGGGGGCTTTTAACACATGCAGAACTTTCCCCTTCTTTCTCCTCCTTTTCTCCATTTGCCCACACCGCACTTTTGCGGAAAAAAAGAAAAGGAGGAAAAACCGGAGGGGGATAAAAATAAAAGTTTTTCTTCCCTTCTCCTCTGCCCCTTCCTAAGCGTTCCTGGGACGATTTGGGCTTGGGAAATAGTAGTAGTAAGGGGAGAGAGGGCGAGGGACCGCCGCGCGACCCCATTTCTGGGTTTTTCTTTCCAATGTGTGCGGTATGTGGGAAAAGCGGAGAAGGAGGAGGATCTTCAAAAAACACCCACGCCGCCGCTGTCGAAGTAGGAAAGGGGAGAAAGACAAACTTGATTGCCAGGGCGAGTTTTCTATCTCCGCCCTCTCTCCCTCCCGTGTTTATTTAGTGGAAAAGCCTTCTTCTTCGTCCCACTTCATTCTCGAAAGAGCCCCCCCCTCTTCCTATCTCGCGGTTCGCGGCGTCTTTTTATGTCAAGAGGTTAAGATAAGAAAGCCCCAGGGAAAAGGGAAAAAAGATACAATAGAGAGGGGGGGGGGAAGAAAAGGGGGTTAACTTTCATTCTGCGGACAGAAAAAAAGGCTGAAAGAGCAGACCTCTTTTTCCCCTCTGACGTATTTCCATAATAATGACCGCTTTCGCCCGCGCAAAAAGAACCATTTCTCTTTACTCATTACAATTTCTCTTTTCCTTTCCAGACTACATAAAGTACGGCACGGCTGGAGGGAACGGGAGAAAATTTCACCGCGGAGGGAAGCAGCCCCCACTGCCGCCGGGAAATCAACCTCCAGTGGCATTTCTGCAACAACGAAGGTAAGAATTTAATTTTCAATGTTCTTTGAAAAGCGACCTTCTTCCAAAATCGGGAAATGGTGGAAACAGGAAAAACAGGGTTTTTACCTTGGCAAGAAGCTGCGGGAGAAAACGCAGGGAAGGGGAAGAAGGGAGAAAGGGGAGGGGAGAAAATTTATGGCAGGCAGCCACTTTGTCCTGTCTGCAGTCTTGGGGGAAAAGAATAAGGAGGAGGAAAAGCAAGGTTGAACCTTCTCCCTCCTCTCCCCAAAACAGGAAAAACAGAGAAAAATGCTAATGTTCCTCCGTTTCTTCCTCCACTTTTCCCTAGCCTTTTATCGGGCCACAGCAACTGAGAAAGAGGAGGAGGAATGTGTAACAAATTGACAATAAACCTCGACGCAAAGGGACGGAAAAAAGAAGGGAGGGAAAAGATAGCGGAAGAAACAATGAAGGGGTTTTCTCTCCTCCTCTTCTCTTCCGTCCAAGGGATGAAATACGGGGTCGTGGAATCGACCGTGAACAAAATTGTAGAACCACTCTTAAAAATATTTCTTTCTTTCAGCCCGAGCGACTGCGACTCCCTGGCCATCGACTCGGGCAAGATCGGCGCCAGCCCCACCCACAGGGGAGGCTCCGGCGCGGCGGCAACGGCATCCACGGTGGACGGCGCATCCGCGGGCGCCCCCGGCAACGGCGGCTCCTCCGGCCCCGTGGTGATGCCGGGCTTCCCCGTTCGCACCCTGCAGGCCCACCCGCCGCCGCCATACTCGCCATCCAGGTGAAGACCCTTCAACAGCACTTCCTTGCTCGGTCGGCCATGGCTAGCGGTGTCTATTTCCCCTTTCCTTCCCCCACTTCCAGAAGTGAGGCTGGCTGTCGAAATAAATCTCCCCCTAAATACCCTTCGCCCCGCGAACTCAGTGTAGAGGAGCAAGGCCGCACGTTCTACTACACTGCTAGAGAAGAGTGAGAAGCTGGCACAATTCCTCGTCCACAACTCCACTTCGTTTTCTCCCCCCTTCCCCTTCGCTGGTTAACAAACCTTGTCAGGAGAAAAAGGAGGCCACAACAGACCAGAAGAAAGAGATAGGGCGAGGAGGAAGGGCTCTCTCTCCCTCTTCTCCTCCTACACTACAGTTTTTCAAAGCTTCCACAACAAAGGCCGCGCAGAAGGCAGCAGAATATATCCCTCTCTCCTCTCCTCACTCCTCTGTTGTGCACTTCTCCTCCGCTCCCTTTCCTTCGGCACTTCCATTCT
>JAAUXU010045587.1_pt1 | contig 10425 bp, 7 predicted proteins | sample 7278151 | NCBI WGS metagenome assembly JAAUXU01 (sample SAMN14350113, study PRJNA611818) | marine sediment metagenome | isolation source: surface marine sediment (1.8m) | place: French Polynesia: Moorea | collected 2018-08 | reverse complement strand
GGATATTTGTGTATTTTGGCATGAGGCCTTTTATATACAACCTGGACAGACATTTGAAAGCATCAAAATTCGTACTGTGTCGGTACAGGTTGTGTCACTATGTGCTGTGTCAGTATGGGTTCTGTGTCGCTATGTGCTGTGTCGGTAAAAACTAAGTCGGTAAGGACTGTGTCGAACTGTCGTTAAACCCTTGCTCGACCAGACACTTTGTAATCAAAGGTGACTTGGCCTTAACATGAACTTAAGTTCACAGTCAGAGTCGCAGATTCGTGCGTAACTTTTAGTTGTGGCAGCTGATGCTAGAATGCTTAAGGCATCAACTTGTCTGGTCAACAGATCGTCTGATAGACACGCATATCAACACCATTCACAGGGTCTTCAGGGTCACAGTCATTTGTAAAAATACCTAACGCAAGAGAAGAGTTTGTTGCTAACCCTGAATTGCAGATACTTCTGAGATGCCAACTTTCTGTTCTGCAGCCTATACTACTGTATTGTATTGAAGGGGATGCCACTCGACTGTGAGAGGCAAGGCAAGTAGTCAGAGCTGACTTTTTTTTGCATACCCTTGATTGCAATTGTTTTAATCTACCTCCCTATTATTTAAGGCCTGATCAATATGCTTCAGGTTAATGAAGCTGAGGAGACCAGTGATATTAGGGGGGTTCGAGCCAAAGCAAGCTTTTTGCTCGTTTCTTAGTGCATCGCACTCGAATGCTAAATGCGCCATATCCTCCCTATGCATACTGCAGAATCTGCATGTGCTACTTTCGGAGCTTCCAGTCACGAGTTTATGGTATTTCAAGCCATTATGACCCGTGATGGCCTCATTGTTGAGCCCAGTTTGACTCTGTCCAGTTCACTATGCTTGACTTTTGGTTTATTCACTGTCGGTATCCACTGTCTCGTCTGCCGGCATTTGCTGGACTTCGTCCAACGAGTCTATACTATTTTTAATTAGTAAAATATGTCAGATTTTTGGGTAATGGTGATCTTAAACTAACATGGTAAGACAGTGGATCATAACAGAGTTTTTAGGTGGTCTAACGATATTGTTTAGTTCATATGATATGCTTCCTATGAGTTGTCCACAAGCTGGTGCATTTTCACTCCTGAGTGAAAATGTGTTTTTAGGGACATTTTTGTGATAAAAACTGACTGGAATCCACATCTGCGATCATTTGACCAATGGCCTGCCTATAGCAATCAGTCGTCCAAGATATGCTCTTCATGTGCAACAATGAAAAACGGCTGTGCTGCTGCAGCTGCTGCTAATGGTAGTGATCATATGCATGATGATGGTTCAGAGCTGGGCATCTCATGCTGGTGGAACAGGCTTCTTATGCTCTTACATAAGTGCCATATCGAGGATAATGATGCAAAAGATGAGCCAGTTATGCTTAGAAAGTGGAGTATAATTGTTGCCCATCATGATGGAAACCTTGCGCGTCCATTGCAGCACATCTTTCTTCGCATTAAAAATGCAGTAGCCAGCAGTAGGCATGAGTTCCTACTCGTCTGCAAAAGAAACGAAACAATTTAGACAAGATATTGGGTCGGGAGGTTCAATTTTTTGACTACACACTTTGATGCTATAGTGCTCGGAAGGTAGCCAGTTGGACAGGAGGCCCGTCGGAGGCCCGTCGGGTTTTTTAAACTGAAGTCACTCAAAACTGCATGGCACTTGTACAGGTTGGACCAGAAGTAACTGTCCGTAAGTTGGAATATTTCAGCTGGAAACTGCTGCACGGACAGTCCTTCATATGCATTGTGACACAAGACCAGCTGGTCGGTTCTCTTCAATTTTCAAGGAAAATTTTCAGCCCCTCTCCCCCGGAAACTGGTCTCATAAATGTGATCCTGAGGTAGTTTCGCTGTTTTTTATTGAGGTTTTTAATCTCTTCTTTCAATCCCGCCTCTCTAGGTCCTGTAGAAGCCAAGTTATGGACACCCAACCGATGGCAGTTACTTCCAGTCCGCCCTGTTTATATGGCATGCCATATACATACCACATATACATGCATGGGTGGCGTGGACAGCACAGACAGCACGAAGTGGGTGAGCAGAAATCAATGTAGTGTATGTCGTCCATGCACTTTCCACTGTCCATGTGCTCCATGTCGTCTATAACCTCCGCAAAGTCAGCGCACTCTGCACCTTGCACATCCTCAACACTACCCATGCACTCCGCACCCGATCTTCTCCAAATGCTAGATGATTTGGAAACTCCTCACCCGGCTCCCTGCTCTTCCCTTTCTCACTGTGGTAATGGCAGTGATCATGCTCCAACAGTTTGGCCGCTCTTCCAGACCACACGAACGAACAGACATTCCATTTTGGAACATAGCGAGATTCTCTGTTCACAGGCATTTTGCCACATAAGTTCAAGAGGAAAATCCGGAGCAATACGACAGCTTCCTGAGCAAATGAGTCGTCAAGTCAGTCTGCGATGAGTCTAAAAATCTACACATTGGAGCAGTTCTATGGTTGTGTTCTTACCTTTCCTTTGCTTTGAGAAGACTCTAGGAAATCTTACTGCTCCTTACTGTCAATTTCACTGAATCAGATGTCGACTGCACTAACGAAAGAAACATAACTCGAAATAATACAAGCTGTCATGTGCGCGAGAGTTGCAAGCTGAGCATAATCTAGACCCTTCATATTTGTGATTAACTGACTAATATTTTCCCTGAAACTCATTTTTTGGGGACACAAAATGTCACGCCCTAAAGTACGGACCCAACCATTGTCATGGCAGATGTTGCAGTCTTTGTAATCCCTATGAAGTCACCAGGTGCAAGGCACAGGAAGGGGGGCAACATTATAGTTTGGATGGGCTTATTATGAGCTTTCTCCCGGTTTGATTGAAGAGGGATCTGTGAATGGGAAGCACCACACTGCCTTTTGCAGCAAAATGTGTGAGCTGAGACAGTGGGTGCTGGAAGCCAGTGAGATCACTGCAAGTGCAGAATTATTCGGATGGTTGTTTGAGAAAATGTATATTAGGGTGTGCCCCTAGAGGCAATTTTTTTTTCAAAATGCACACTCATCAGCAGTTGCAACTGATGTAGAAAATCAGATCCCACCCAATCAGACTGACATTGGTCCACACGAAAAGGTGTTACAAGGCCGACAAGGTGTTGGATCTTAAAAAAGTATGCCAAAGTTAAATTTGTGAAAAAAAGGAATTAATACTTTTTTGACCAGAAGGAACGTTATTTTATTATTTTATAATAAAATAGCAGTGACCTGTGTCCGTCAGAAAGGTCCCCTGCTCCAACACCTTGTCAGTCTTGGAGCACCTTTTTGTGTGGACCAATGGCAGTGTGATTGGGTGGGATCTGACTTTCTACATCAGTTGCAATGATGAGTGTAGACCATGAGGCGAAACTAGCTCAGATTAATGAGGAGTTGAGGCAAAAGTATGCAAGGCTAGGTTGAGACGAAAAGTTGGGACACGCATTGCTATACGTGCGTGATATCTGTGTTGCTCTATGCTGGATGTTGACATTTTGCTATCGAATAGAAGATCTTTTACTATGTGAAGCGACCTCAGGAAGGAGCTAACTAGCTGTAGTACTCGAGGAAGAACTAGGAGGTGGGTCGAGCTTGGAAATGTCGAGCTTGAGCCTGAGGATCAAGCTGGAGCCAGCTTGATCAAGCCTCTCCCTGCAATCCAAATTCACGTACTTCTTCTGCAAGGAGTTTTTTTTCTTTAAGAAACACATGGAAATGCTCTAAAAAGTATCTTACTAGGTATATAGGAAATGGCAAAATTTTACTTCAAGCCGCATCAAGTCCCAATGAAACGAAGTGATTGACGTTTAGGATTTTCACCTCTCAAAAAGTATTTTTGTTACTTTCGTTTTTCAGAGGTCAAACCGTCAAGCTTTTTTGTCAAGCCTCAATCCCCCGCCAAGCCTTTCAAAAGGCAAGCTTTCGACCTCGAGCCTGGGCTTGAACCCACCCCCAGTAAAAACGCCATTCCCTCGACACCATCTTAGCTGCTAAGACCTATGTATTTCGTACCTGTGCTGACTGTCTGTGCTAACACCTCGAGGAAGTCATCGTGTGTACCGGATGTACACCAGAAGCTGGACGACTACTGCGTGAACAACGTGCTTTGGCCAGTGCTTTGGGTCGACGTGAGGAGACGTTTCAAGACCGACGCGAGGCGATGGAAGACACGACGCAACATGGACCGAGCCTTTGACTCCAACAACGTCGACGGGCGAAAAGGCAGCGAGATGGTCTTGGCATACTAAAAGCTTTTACATCCTAGCTGAATCCAGAGGGTGGTGGCGGATCATTCCATTTCATGTCATCATGCATATAACGATACGCTTACATTCCATACATTAATCTTAAGAAAAGGTACTCTATCCGTCTCGAAGATTCTCTTTGCCTTATCAGCCTTGACTTAAGACTTGAACTACTCGCTTCCAGATTTGTAGCTCCGCGGCACGTATCCTTTAGCTTGAACAAGGTTAGACAGAGCTAGATTTAGCCATTTTGGCCGTTTGTCCTGGTTTTTCTCTGTCCTGTGCATTATCGTAAGGATAGCTAAGTGACGTAGAATGACGTAACAATGACTTTACTACTGACAATTTTATTTTGTACTCAAATACAATCGTTGCACCTTACAATTTGCTAGAGTCCCACATACTTTTTTCTCTCTGGCATTAAGAACGACTTAAAATTGGGCTGCTGCGTGGTATTTACATGTTTTTAGGTGAGCTCAGAGCGCCGTCTTTTTCTGGCAAACTTGCTGCCAGGCGGGGTAAGACGGGGAGTGTCGGAGGGCATCGGACAGGGTTGCCAAGTAGCAGTACCGGGTGTAGTAGCAGTATTGCTGGAGAATTTATTTCATTTTTGGAAGCATTGGCTACTTCTCATGCGCCATTTATCAGACATTAACGTTCCATTTTGTCTCCATCTTTACAACTCAAATTGAAACCATTTGGCCACCAGGAACTATCCATAAGAACGTAAAAGCTATTTGTAGTAAGGCCGGGACACATTGTGCATGCGAGACTTCACCGTTTGAGAGCATGCTTTGAAATGAGGCTTTTTTGAAAGGAAAAATCTTCCTTACTCATTTCAGAAGGCCTCCGTAGAACACCACATTACAATCGTCACTATAAAGAAAGTAACAGAGCCATAGGCCAAAATAGGTGTGCGAACTTATTTAGTCGACGACAAGACCCTGACTGGCCCTGAAGGAAGCCTCTCCTCTTTTTCAATAGGGATGATGAATAGTTAAAACATTTTAAGCTCTTTTTGATTAAAACGGGTGACAACGCATCATATAGTTAAATGTTACCGAGAATTTTTACTTACCTTTGCTGCTTCGTTCTGTTTCCTTCATGCTACCTGCTGTAGATCTATTTCAATTGGCGATGAGACAGCGTTCGGAGGCCTCAGGAATCAACTTTGCTTTGAAAAAGACCACTGCAGAGTTCAGGTGGATAAAAATACCTGAGCACAATACTGTTAAGACTTATGAAAATCTTACGAGAACCAGGCTTTAGGTTCACAACTGGGCTTTAGGTTTACAAGCAGAAGCATACAACTACACAAATTTTGCGGATGTAGCATAATGCCAGAAGAGGAGAATACAGACTGCTACTTCCCTCATTGCATCTTTTCATCCAGACAGACAAACTGCGCCTTTTCTTCAATTTCCTTCGTGTTCCTGTTACTTTGAGACAAAATGCTCGCATTTGAATGTGCAAGGCTTTGGGGCACCTTTCCAAGGATGTATCCGGCAGCAAAGCATTGCCAGCCTTGCTTGCTCTTGTGTAGATGTGTAGTCATACTTTTCCCCATTCTCAGTAAGTTTGTGCCTTCATCTTCTGTTTCATAGTTTAAGGTTCCCTTGAGCATATGATCCACTCCAGTCTGCTTGAATGCCTGTGCGAGACTGAGGCTGTCTGGATTGTAATTGAAACCCTCCCCTTCCTCGAATAATGAAAAAGAAGTTCTCAATTGGATCCGTGTACAGACGCCTAGTAAGGAACAACTCAAATCTGCAGTCCTGGGTCAGCCTTTTCAGAACTTGTTGCACACCTTTCTACATCAGGTAATGAGCCTTCAATAAAGTCAAAACAAAAATGAGTGAAATCTTTTCACTTTCTTCCAGGGTTTCACATTTGAAGAACTTTTTCTAAGTGACCCAAAAGGGGGAAATGCCGAGTGAGAGCTAATAGAAATATTTTTGCTCATTTGAATTTAAGACGTTCACCATTCAACAAATTGAACAGTCCCCCTTGCAGCATTTTTACCTAGCTTTTCTGTAAATATTGCACACACGTTTACTGCACAAGCCACACTATGTCAAAATACTTGGACAACACATTTTAGTTGCACCCCATACTGTCATCCTAATAAGAGAAATCATTCAAGGCAGCACATTACTCTCCTTGCATTTGCGCCTTGTAGCTAATTGCTTTTTATAACACTATCTTTGGGATAACAGTTTGACACTCCACTGACCTAAGAAATCTGGTATAACGATTTTTTGTCCCAGCACTAGTTGTTTAGGCTGTCCTCCATTCAAGTGAAATACTTTTTCCGTGTTTGACCTCCGTCCTCGTGCTCTTCGTTGATTTCTCCCGGGGACTTCCCGGCCAGGAGGTCGTTCAGTCTGCTGCGAAGGCCAACACGGCTGAAGTTCCAGAGCAAGAGGTCGCGCCTCAAACGGGAAAGTAACCGTAATGTCCCTGCTCAAAGTTGCATCGCTTGATGTAGCAAACCGGTGAATGTAACAGGTTTCCAAAGTCCCACTTCAATTCTACGGCCTATGAAGCAAAAACTCACCGCTTGATGTAGCAGGATCGCCATGAGATTGGCCGCGAACGGAGATTGGCCACAGCGGACTGAGTGCTCGAAATCCTTATTTTTCCAAGCTTTGCTCTTTGAAAACGCAGAGAGAGATGCCTTGATCCACAAATAGAGCGGTCTACCTTTGACAAGTTCTTTAAAGCTCAATAAAGTTGTCTCGGAACCATTCTGTGATGTTACTTTCACATGCTTCTTTATTTATAACCCCTAAAACGAGTAATTTATAGCCAGGCAGAGGTCTCATGTTATCTCACCACTTAATGCAGCAGCTTTCGCTAGCCCGATCCTGCTACATTGAGCCGCAACTACTAAATGAACAATTTAAAAAAAACCGCTGTAATATTTTGCCCTCCTTGGAAGAAAAGTATTAGCATTCTTTTCCACGTACAGGGTGGACAAATATGACCTTATTTTTCTGAGTCTAATTACGGTGTACCGATCGGTAGGTTACATTTAAGGTCAATGTATTTAATCTTAATTTTACACTAGTTTAGCCCTTCCTTAAGATGCCTATCCTGTATCATATTTCTGCTGATCAGCAATTTTTGTCCACCTAGCTTCAGTCCAAAATAAACCTCGAACAAAAAAGACTCCAGTGAATACAGACTAGTGAATGTAAACTCACATCCATAGTCTCAATATTCTAAAATGGGTCTTTTCATGGTCCTTCGAGCCAAATGAAGAGTCTTGCAGTCACCTGCAGTCACAACACTGCCAACATTACCCACCACATCCTCTTCAGGCTATGTTGTTCAAGAAAAATTGCAACTCAGCAAAGACTTGTAAGTGCAAAAACGGACTCATTTGCAACTACAGGTGAGAGATATGCAAGAAGAGATATTCAAAATGATCGCTGATCAGGTCATCATGTTTTCCTTGGGGAACTGACTGATGTATCAGGAGAAAATTTCTGCGCAAATTTGAAGTTGAGATGCAGCTGCCTCTTTGCAGGGGAAACACCCACTCAGAATCAGCTTGCTCAGCAAAGGAAACTCCCACTTCAAATCAGCCAACAGCAGCTGCCTGTGACCAGATGTGACCAGAAAAAGTAAACAGAAATGCTACCAAATAGTGCCATTATTTCAAACTGATATCTGGATAGATGCACTGTTGGGAAGGAAAAAGCAAACCAAAAAGATGATGACCAAGAGAACACCACCTGGGTCTAGACCCTCCTCTCCTAGTAGAACAGAAAAGGGAGAAAAGTCAAAAGTTCCACAGATCCCTCCTATTGATCCACATGTAATAATTGATTCATCTGAACCATTTGCATTTCCACCAGGGATTGGGGTTCAAGATTCAAGTGATACATCTGGTGCAATTGAATTTAGGAGAAGAACCAGAGGACTTGGAGTTGCTAGACGAAGATTTGACACTGAATATGAAGAATTGCAAACCATGATGGATAGTAGTGAAGAATACACAGAAGCACTTCAAGACCTTGAAGATGCCTACCAAAATCTCATGGAGAGATGACTCTATTGTGAAGAGGCATTGACTGAAGATGATCTAATGTCACGGCCAAACTACCTTTGACCCTTCAGATGACAGTTGACTGACTGCCGCCAGTGGATAGATTCAAAATTCACAAATGCTCAACCACCCAACCTGTGACAACCTACAGATGATGATGAAACATCCATTACATCTTCTGCCCAATCGGAGAATATTGGACAACTAGGCAAGCAACTCGCATCAGTGATTGCCCTCTCTTTTGATGTGACAAAACATGTCACAAAATTTGATGGGAACCAAATTAACAGGTATCCTGGTTGGAAATCTCAGTGGCTGAATGCCAGAGAAAAACTTCTTGAAATTGGCAGATCAAGAACTCAACTTCTAGAAGAAATGAAAAAGACTCTTGGATACCCAGCACTATCTTTCATACAAGATCTTCATCCTGCTGATGAGAATCTGGAAGTAGCAGAGAATTTATTGGACACCCTTTACAATGACTCCGAAATTTTGGTTAAACAAATTGTCACCCAACTTTTGGATCTAGATGTAATGAAGGACAACCTACAGAGTCTGCAAAAAGGAATTTCAGAAATGGTCAGAGCAAAACACCAACTATCAGCCATGAACATCTCCAACCTGACCTAGCACTGACACTTTTTGTTTCCATCTGTGAAAGAAAACTGTCCCTCCAGAGTCAGAGAGAATGGCAGAAAACACTTCAGAAGAAAACGCATGGGTCAACGCATGGCACCGTTGCCCCCGGAAAGGGTCAACTCACCAGTTGCATTCCAGCACACAGCAGTCGACTTTTTCGGCCCCCTCTACACTCCAACCAAGGTCCATGGAATCATCTTTTCATGTTTTTACCTCTAATAGGGCCGCCAATCAGCAGGTCAGAGTAGAGTGGTTCTCCAACCATAATGTCTACTGTTGTTTCTGTTGATTCAGACATGGGATAAACTTCCGTAAAGGTAATGTCTTTGAGATGTGGGTACTGTTGTGGATTCAAGGTTATCTGACAGATTGGTCCAGTAATTTCCAGTGCTGTGCTTGCAGCAATCATTTGGGAACGGTAGTGACCATCTAAAGATTCCAGCTGGAACCTCACTTGTTTCTGGTGGCGGAACTCTTGCATTTTGTTACCAGATGTGACCAACTGTAAGGTGCATGCTTTACCATTCAGTCCCAGCTCATCTGCAGTGTCTTTCCTGATAAGATTCACTTCTGACCAGGAATCAAGTATGACTCATGCAGTCTGTCCACGTCCATCTGGTGCTATGACATAAGCTTTCACTGATTTGCAAATTGCTCGGTGAGTTGGTTGATATGTAAGGTTGGAATGGGGTTTCTCCTTAGATATGTCAGTTTCGCTCTTGACAGTCTGTTGGTTTTTCTTGAATTTGTTTTCAACATGGACAAATCTTGAGTGCTTTTTTCCACAACTGTTGATGTTGCCAGGTGGTAGCTGGCAATCTTTTGCGTAGTGTGTAGGATCATAGCATAAAGTACATGCTTTATTACTCTTCACACTAGACAGGATGTCTAGTCTTGTCATTGTTGGAAGTTTTGGACACAATAGTGGTTTGTCATGAAATGGTTTGTTGCAGAAAATGCATAATTTTCCTGCCATGCCAAAATTCTGAGGAATGGTTGGACGGTTTCTTTGTTCAGGTTTGGTTTCAGATGACTTTGTCATGGTTTGATTAAGTTGAGCAAGTTTCAGGGCTCTAGTAATAGCTCCAAAGAAGTCATCAAATGTTATATCGGCACCTAGTGGTGAATTAAGATCTGCAGAAGACTTCAGAAGAAAACACATGGGTCAACGCGTGGCACCATTGCCCCCGGAAAGGGTCGACTCACCAGTTGCATTCCAGCACATAGCAGTTGACTTTTTTGGCCCCCTCTACACTCCAACCAAGGTCTATGGAATCATCTTTTCATGCTTCCACAGCTGAGCAATTCATCTAGAACTGCTCAATGGCATGACGACCGAAGACTTTTTCCAGGCATTTTGAAGAATGATTGCCAGAAGAGGACACCCTACCACTATCCTCAGTGATTGCGCCAGAGCGTTCAAAGCAGCCTCCAGGGAGCTCAAATCCCTCCTGAAGAACATCAATTGGT
>JAAUXU010011748.1_pt1 | contig 10425 bp, 10 predicted proteins | sample 7278151 | NCBI WGS metagenome assembly JAAUXU01 (sample SAMN14350113, study PRJNA611818) | marine sediment metagenome | isolation source: surface marine sediment (1.8m) | place: French Polynesia: Moorea | collected 2018-08 | reverse complement strand
CTCCCCTCTCCCTCTGCTCACTCCTCCCACAAACACAGGACAAAACCAGTTCTAGGAAGGGGGCACAATTAAGGGGAGGGGCTCGAACATACTGTACATACTCCCCCAGTGGGCGGCCAGGTGGGAACCTAAATTGCCAACCAAAGCCCAACGTGGGGATGGATCCAGCCCATAGCCGGGTAAAAAATATCTTAGGAGAAAGCGGAGCGCGATGAAAAAACGAACGAATTGTCACAGCAATAAAGAAATCGTAATGAGCGGGGCATACACACAAAAAATCTTAATATTTGAACATATGGTCGATCCGTAAAACGGTTTCTTCTCTTTTCTATCTTGTACACTGTTGTTGCCGGTCGCCGAGGAAGTGGTGCGTCCGGTCGGCCGTGTCCGTCGGTGGCCTGGAGGGGAAAGGAAAGGGATGGCGAGCGGCATCTCGATGACATAGGTGCTCACCACCGACAGCTTGTGCGCCTCCTCCGGCTCTCGGGCACGGCCTCAATCCTCGCTGTCTTCATCGTCCTCCTCCCCCCAGTCGCGGTCTGCCTCGCCAGCGAGCTGGTGGGTGGCGTCGCCGGCTACCGTGAGCCTGTGGCCACTCTCCAAGACTCCTCCCTGAGGGAGTGCCCTATTTTCCGGCAGCTGCAGCACCGAGTCCAACAGCCCGAGCGCGGAGAGGATGGGCATGTCGGACAGGCGGCGGTAGGCGACGACGACGACATTTCTCGGGGCGCTGGAGAGGTATGGGTTAAATCCCCAGGCCAGATTGTCGAACCTCTTTTTGGTGTAGATGCCGATGTCGGCATATTCTTCAAAATCGTATCTCAGCCGCTCCATGATGCGCTCATCGCCGAGATTGCAGCCATGGGCGGCAGTGTGGCCGCGGCAGTGGCAGATGCTGCACCTGGCATGGAGGATGGGGCAAACTGCCATGTGGTGGTCCACGGCGGAGGCCCCGCAGCGACGATAGTCGCTAATTCTCCTTGTTGGAGCCAGCTCTAGCTGCTCCTGGTAGCAGGCGCAATTGATGGTGCGAGTGCCCCTCATGTATCTGCTGCAGTGCCAGGACGCGCAAAACGAGCACCTTTTGTCGAAGATTGGGGCCGCGACATAGGGGTTGCTCAGCACCTGCTCCTTCGTCATGGAGGGGTGGTCGAGGAGCTGCTTCCTCAGTCTGCGGTGCCTCCTCCTGTCGCCGCTGCCGGCCCTGGGGGGCCTCTGCGGTCTCGGTCCGCGCGCCGTCCGGGCTGCGAGGACCAGGTTGCGGTCGGGGGCGATCACCGCCACCGGGGCAGGTGGAAATTCTTTCGCCTCTTGCCTGTAGAGCGCTGCACTCGCGTGTTGTGGCAGTCGCCTGGACCTTTCGTCGAATGGAGCGAAGGGGGCGAACCGCTGTGGAAGGCGGCCGAGGCGTTCAGGTCCGCCTGGCGCCTGTTAGGGCAGGAGAGCCTGTTGGGAGGCCACCCGGGCCTGTGGCTTCCCTTCCTCTCCTCGCAGAGCCTCCTCTCGTTGTGGTGGCAGGTCCCCTACTGCTGCGGCAGGTCCGGAAGCGAGTGCGGCTCCTCCTTCGTTTTCCTCAGCTCCCCCTCGCTTTTTCCAGCCCTCCGCCGTGAAATAGCCGGGGTGGCTGGAGTCCTGTGCGGAGGTGGAGGGGAGGGGCTCCGGCGCCTCCTCCCTGACGGGGGGGCCGAGCCTGAGGGCCACCGGCAGCCACTTGTGCTGCTCCGGGATCTTGATCTTCTGCGCCAGCAGCTTGACCGTGCGCAGCGTCTCCTGCTCCTCCAGGGTCGGTTTGATCTCGGTGGAGGTCCCTGCAAGTTGGTGGAGGGCGTCGCGGATGTCCTCCTCGCTGCGGCTGCTGGCGACCTTCCTGTTCCTCCTGCTGCTCTTCTTCGGCAAGCGGGAGTCCTTCTTCTCCTTGCGCGGTGCTTTTACCGCTGCGCCTGCTTCATTGTTGTTGTCGTCGAGGCGGAGATCTTCCTCGTCGGCGCAAATCTTGAGGGGCTCCTCCTCCTCGGAGCTTTCCTCCGCGTCCTCCACCTCCACCACGCCCGCGACTTCAGAGCCCGCGTCCTCCTCCATTGCCCGCACCTCTCCGTCCTCTGAGCCGCCATCCTCGCCAGCCGGGGCAGAGGTGGCCAGGGCTTCCGTGACGGAAGTGGGCGGTTCCGGGAAGAGCGAGGCCTCCTTCTGCTCCTCCTTGGGGGAGGGGCCACTGACAGCAGCCATCCTGGCCCTCTTGGCCTCCTCCTTCTCCAATGGAGTGCGGAGATGGGCGAATTTGGGGTTGTAGAGGCGGACGGCGGGCTAAGTCTTGTCCTGCCTCGTGTTGATGACGATGTCGGAGTGGAGCGCGAGCGGATCCGCCATCTTCACCTCCGGCTCCTCCATGGCCCCCTGGAGGAAGATCAGGACGCAGTCCTTCAGGGGGACCGTAGGGACGACGGCATCCATCCCTCCATACACCAGCCCGTGCCTAAGGAGGCGGCTGATGAAAATGTGGGGGCCGCACGATTGGAAGTAGAGGGAGAACTCCTCATGGTCCTCCAACTTCCAGAAGGAGTCTGGCTGCCACCCGGGCATGCGCCACTCCGGCCAGTCTCGGTCCTTGACCCTGAACTTGTCGGCCCCGACGAGATGCGACCAAGTATTCTGGCGGGAGGTGGACGGGTGGTACCCGATGGCGTACGCCAACTGCCAGGAGAGGTCCCCCCGCTCGGCGGGGACGGCGGGGCGGATCACTCCCTTCTCCTGGTTGATCTGGAAGATGCGCTCCGTGTCAATTTGGTTGGTGATCTCGATGCCCTGGAGCTTCTTCAGGAAGGTCCTCTTCTCCCCCGACGTGACAACGACGACGTCGGGATCGAGCAGCCAACCGCGCACCTCCGGCGGCAAGAGGTCGACCGTCTCCCGCCACGGGCAAATCTTGGCCAAGGCCCTGAGGCTGAACACAGCCACTCGGCCGTTGTAGGTGGAGAGGCCGAGGTACTTAATGACGTTGAGCCGCCGCACCAAGTAGACGGCCACCACGGGCACGGTCTGCATGGCTGCGACGAACTCCCCTACCGCGCTGGACTCATACCATTCCTCTGGCTTGGAAATGAAGTAGGAGAAGTGCTTCTGGGCCTTGTCCAACTTATCAACCCAGCGCTTGGGCTTGGTGAGGAGGTGGTAGTGGTAGAGGACGTTGTACGTGCTGCGGGCGTGGCCAGCCAGGGCCTTCACCACTCTGTCGAAGTTCCCCCCTTTCAAGGAGAAAGGGTCGGGTTGGAACATTTTCGCCGTCTCCATCCTGTCGCCAAAGGGAATCCCGATCGACTGAGATGGAGCGGAGGGGGGCGGCGCCCCACGTGGGTTGGATGCCCTCGTAGCAGAAGCATCCGCCAAAGTACTCCGATTACCCCACCCCACCACCAAAGTCATCCTGCTCACAAAAGAGAGCACGGCGAACAACGAAACGGATGGAAAGAGAGTGATGGGAGACAGCATCTTCATGCTGGCGGGCGCAAGGGCGGCTAGGGGCGGCAGCACATTCCCCCGCTGTTCCCCGCCAATCTCCCGCGCATCCCCGCCCCCGAGCCGCATGGGGGCGGACATATTGTCTTTCTGTTCCATAGCATCATCATTTCTCTCTCTTCTCCAGAGAACCGCGAGCCAAAATGCTCGTCCGAGGCGGTTCTCAGCAAGGAGTCATAAGAGGGGAATTTTGGTTTCCTCCTCCGGGAGAAGGAGCGAGATTTGTCTGATGTCCCTGCGGAAGATGTTGTTGTTCAAGGTGGAAGAGGCCTTTATTTCCACTGTACGAACCCTGCCGTCGTGGCCTGGGAACGTGCGTGTGTTGCGGCCAAGCGGCCATCTCTTTTCCCCTGTAGGTAGAAGGAAGGAGACAACGTCTCCTACTTTAAACGGAAGCGCCGTTCCTCCCAGCGTACTCCGCTTGGAGGTGGAATGGAGCATGAAGGGGACAATTTCCTTGTAGAACCTTTCCCAGAACCTGGAGGTGATGTTGTGCGTCGCCGTCCATTGTTTGGCCAGCGTGCTGCCTGCCGTCTCCTCCGCGAAGGAGACCCAGCAGCGCGAGCCCCCTCCACCTAGAAAGTGATTAGGAGTGAGTGGTTGTGCGTCTGCTGCGTGGGAAGAGACATACGCCAATGGTCTAGTATTGAGGATGCTCTCCACAATGGCGAAGGACGTCTGTAGCTGCTCCAAAGACAGCGAGGCCGTCTGTGGCAGCGCATGGTACAAAGCTGCTTTCGCCGCCCCAATCAGGTGCTCGAAAACTCCCCCATAATGACTTGCATAAGGCGGATTGAATCTCCAACGAAAGAGCGGACGCTTCTTCTCCAACTCTGCCTGCGGCATCGCCGCCCACAGGGCACGCAGTAGCCTGTTGGCTCCGTCGAAGTTGCCGCCATTGTCGCTGAGGATCGTGTGCGGATCAACGCCGCGGCTGCCGACTCAAACTAGGGCGAGGAGAAAGGCGTCCGTGGTGAGGCTCGAAAGCACTTCCAGACGAACCGTTCAAATGTGACAACAAGTGAAGAGCAGCAAGTAGTGATTCTCGAAACTGTGGCCCCTCTTTACCTTGAAAGGGCCAGCACAATCCACGGCTGTGACTGCAAAGGGGCGCTCATCTCCCGGCTGCTGCGGAAAGCGCAGCGCGGGCAGGTTGCCGATTGGTTGCACTAGCGGACGGCAGAGGCGCCTTTTGCATCCAACACACGCAGCAATCTCCTGGAAAACTACCTGCCTGGTTTGTGGTAGCCAAAAGCGGCCTAGCAGGTGGTTCAGAGTGTACGAAACTCCTCCAGCGTGACAGAGTACCTCTGAGTGGAGGTGACGAATGATCAACTTAGTGGTGTGATGCTCGGGCAGCAGAATAAGGGGCTCCCTTGCGTCCCTTGGGAGGCAAGCCGCCTGGGAGAGCCTGCCCCGGCCACGCAAGAGGCCCTCCTCGTCGAGGAAGGGTTTGAGCTGTGTGAGACCAGCCTTCCGCCTCCAGGGCCGCAAATCTCCCCCCCGAATGACTCCCTGGCGCATTTCTTCTTGCGCTTGTCGAATGAGGATTTTCTCCGCCCGCAGGGCAGGGAGAGGAAGGGGCGAAAGCCGGAGACTGGTGCGCGCGATGTCACGCCATCGTAAAATTTTAGTGAGGAGGGAGAGCGCTCGCTTCCACGTCCCATACCGCGCCGCTGGCAACGGCAGCTTCTTCTCCTCCTCCCCTCCAACCACAAACACCTGCTCCTCCGTCTTTTTCATCTCGTGAAGGACCTCCGAGGTTCGTATGAGAGCCGGCGCAGCCGGCCATCCAGAGGGTGCTTGGATCAGAAAGGACGGCCCCCGCTTCCAAAGCGGATGTTGCTGCAGATAGAGTGGGTTCTTGCCTCTCGTGGCCCAATTGGCCGGGTTCTGGTCGGTGGGAACCTACTTCCACTCTGATAGGGAAGTGGAGGCCCTGATCTTGTGCAGCTTGTTGTAGACGAATGCCTGAAACCTCTGCGAGTCGTCGTTGAGCCAGAAGAGGACGGTGAGGGAGTCCGTCCAATGATAGATCTTAGTAACGGTGGTCTTCAGATGTGTGAGAGCCGTTTTCCTCACCTTCACCGCCAGTTGAGCCGCAAGTAGTTCCATGCATGGGATGGTAAGCGGTTTGGAGGGAGCGACGTGGGCTTTTGCGAACACAATATTGGAGGCGACTTTTCCCTCCCTTCGGACGACCAAATACGCCACGGCGGCGTATGCCTCCTGCGAGGCGTCCGCAAAGATATGAAGCTCCGCCTCACCAGGGCAGGTAGCTCCAACATTTCTACGGACCCTGATGTGCTCCAACAGTGAGAGATCCTGCAGCCACTCCTGCCAGGCAGGCGCAGGTGGGAGCCTCTCGTCCCATCTGCACTTCCCTCTCGCCAAAGACGAGAAGTACATGCGGGCCCGGATGGAGAATGGCAGCAGCAACCCCAGTGGATCGAACAATCGGGGAACAACTTGAGCACTTTCCTCTTCGTCCAATATGGTACTGATTCGGGCGGCAGCATGGTGAAGTAGAACTCGTCCTGCTGCGGACGGTATGCCAGTCCCAGCGTCTTCAAGCCCTGGAGAGCTGGGGACAAACCAGCAGCAGAGAGATCAAGAGCTCCCTGCGCAAGTAGTGCAGCATCCACTACTTCTCGCACTCGCGCCGAGTTGGTGTGGACTTTGGCGAGCTTCATGACAGCCTGGGCAATGATCTCGCGGACCAGGAGCAGGAGTTCTTCTGCCTCCTGTTCCGTCTTGACCGAATCAAGAACGTCGTCAATCAAGGTGGAGTTGACCAGCGTATCGACAGCAGCAGGAGCGACCTGCTGAGATTTCTTTGCGTGTTCTTTGAGGACGAAAACAGCCACACAAGGGCTGCCGGCATTGCCAAAGACGTGGCGCTGGAATTGGTAAACTGTTGGTGGAGCATCCTCCTTCCCGTCGCCCGAAAGGAAGCAATGAAAGGGTCTGTCGGCGGGGGTCAGACGGATGTTGAGGAACATCTGGCGAATGTCACCTGCTATGGTAAACTTGCCGGACCTGAAGCGCAGCAGTACCCCCACCACCTTGTTCAACAGGTTCGGCCCTGGGAGCAGGAACTTGTTCAGGGAGACGTCACAGCCCATAACAGGGCGAACTGGCGTAGACTCGCTCTCCTTGAAAATAGGACAGTGCGGCAGCACGTGTTGCACCTGAGGGGAGTGGAGTGGGACTTTCTTGACGATTCCTTTTTCCTCCCAATCGACGAAAACCTGTCCGTACGCATGATGTATCTTCGGATCCTTAAAGGCCTTGCTGCGCTGCAGGTTCCTCAAACGCGCCTGAGCGAGGGTCAAGTTGAGGGGAGGCCTCTCTGCACCAGGTGCCCAGGTGCAAGAAACTTGGTATTTTCCTTCCACTAGTTGGAGTGAGTTTCTCAAGGTCTTAATGATGTACTTTTCCTTCGGTGACAACACCTCCGCCTCTCCAGGATCCTCCACGTCCAACATCCTCTGCACAAGGTGCGCCAACTGCTTGTCCGACGGGAGCAAGCAGAAGCCCTTCTTCTTAGTGTCGGAAACGAACTGGACGGAGGTGCCTTCTTCTGTGAGGGGCCCACCAAAGAGCGCCGCTTCCAACGGCACCGCCTCCCTCACACCTGGGGCATAGGGACAGAAGGCGGGAGGGCCCTCGTGGGGCCCGTGATCGTCCACCCCAGGGCGGTCTCCCTTGCCACTGGGGCATTCTCTTCTCCCACAATCTCGGAGCGGCTGGCCAGCAACTCGGCATACTTGCTGCCGAGCAATATATCTACCACCCCATCTCCTTCTGGGGGTAGAACTCGCACCTGCCGAAGGTGTGGAAAGTTCTTGCTCAGCGGCCCCCAATCCACCGCTCAATAGGTCCCAGCGGGTTTTCCCATGACTTGGGCCGACAAGGCACGCCGAAATGGGGAGACTAAACTACAAACTTCCACCACTGTCAGAATCGTCTGATATTTAGTGATTTTCCCCCCCACCCCCTCTGTGGAGGTCCAGGTGGAGGGACCCGCGAGTCCCAGTTCGGCGGCCACACCTTCGCTAACGAGAGCAACGGTGGTGCATTCATCATCCAAATGCGCGTTCACTCTCTTCCGCTTTCCATTAGCCGGATTGACGAGCAAAATGGGTAGAGTTCGGAGGGAGACACGTACGAGCTCGTCCCTCACTGCGGCCTTGAGACCAAACTCTAGAGTCTCGGTGGCGTCTTCCAGATCTGCTTCATGATCCTCCTGAGAATAAAGGAGAGTATCTTTGGCCTCTTCCGCCCCATGTATCATCGTGTGATGCTTCTGCTTGCAGTGGGCGCAGGTAAATGTACAGATGCAGCGGCCCACGCTGTGCCCCTTTTGGAAACAAAGGTAGCAGCGTCTCTCTTTGGTGAGAGTGGCCTTTCTTTCAGAGGGAGTCATGGCGATGAACTTCTTACAGCGTCCAAGGCAGTGATCCTCCTTGCACAGAGAGCAGGGCGGCCTCCGGGGCACTCTTCCCCTTGCTCGTCCACGGAGGAGGAGGGCAAGTTCTTTGCCCTCCTCAGTCATCTCCTCCCCAGCGGCTTCAGCTTCTTCCTCCGCCCCACCCTTCCACCCGACGTGGTGGTATTGTTGCGCAGGGCGGGCGGCCGCTGCCGCTGCTCCGTATTGCTTGTTGGTGGGTACGAAAGTCCCGCGGAGGCGCTGCCTGGCGAAAGTTTCGGCCGTACGGTGGTTCTTCAACTCCGTCGCCAACCACTGGTAAAGTGACTGCACTCCCTTGCGAAGGCCGAACTGCTGCAGCCATGCCAGGTACTTCAGCGTGTAGAGGGAGTCCACCTTTCCCATCAGCATGGTGTAGAACGCCAAGGACTCGCTCTCAGTGATGGGAGTACCAGCCACGTTTGTCCATTCCACCAAAAAGGAACCCAACCGTGACTGCATCGTCTCCAACGTGCGGAAGTCACCCTCCTTCTCCTGCGGCAGCGCCAACAAGGCATCTTGCCGCGCCATGAGCACTGCTTCCTGTCTGCCGTAGCGGTTCTCCAACTCGGTGACCGCATAACGGTAACCGGGGCCGGTGCTGGGAATAGATTCAATAAACTCCCTCATCCGTGCCGATGTGGGCTCGAGCGAGGAGCGGAGCAGCATCGCCTTGAATCTAACATCGATATTAGTGAGATGAACGCAAGGAAGGAACGTGTTCCTCCAATTCAAGTAGCCTCTCCTGTCACCGGAGAACTTGGGGAGTGCTTGGGGAGTGATCTTGAGCATCGTGTTAAGATGGCTGTCCTCCGACGGCGGCAGCATGTTCCAGGGTGGAGGAAACGACAGGTAATAAGCGGGCCCCTGGGAGCACGTAGTTGTAAACTGATTCCCTTCCTGCAACTCTCCCGGCACTGGACTCCAGGGCAGCAAGGGCATTCCGCCACCGCCGCCAGCAGGCGCAGAAGCAGAAGCCCCTCCCAACGGTCCCCCAGCTATTCCTGCTGCTGCCGCAGGTAAAACCGCCCCCGGTACCACTTGAGGAAGTGAAGGCGTGCTTCCCCCAAAGGCTGACGCCGTCCCCAGCGAAGGCAGTGCTGAAGGTAGAGACGAAACTGTAGACATTGCTCCCACAAAAGCTGGGCCCACAACAGTGGTGGGTGTAATACGTGGAGCTGCCGTACTCACTCCCCCAGCCACAACGGCTGGCGCTGGAGTGGGAGTCGCCGTCGTGGCAGATGCTCCCCCTCCCCCAGGTATGGCTCCTCCTCCTCCCCCAGCTAGGGAAAGGAGACGGCCCTGAGTACCGCTGAGCGGACCTGAAGATGTGGCCGCCGCCGCCAAGGCCGCCGCCGTAGCCGCCGCATAAGGAGGAGGGGCGGAAGTACTAACAGCCGCAGATGAAGCCGCTACCAGCCCCGCTACGGTGGTGACAATTGCGGCCGGAAGCGGCTGCGATGCCGCACTGACCCCTGCTTGCTCTTGCGACCGCAGATTCTGCACCTGCAGTCTCAGAATGTCCTCCAGCGTCTGGAGTGCAATCCCTTGACCAGCCGCCTCATTGAGATAGCGCTGCTTACGGGGGTTAGGAATACCAGCGGAGTCCAGCGTCGACAACAACTTCCTCTTCACCCCCGCGGCCTGGAGGAACTGCTGCAGCTCGTCCGCCGTCACGGCAGGTTCTACGAGCTTCCATCCGGCAGCTTGTACCAGTTGGTGTGCTTCCTCCAGTTTGTGTTTGAAAAGAACTTCATTGGGGTGGAGGGACCCCTTCGCCCCTCCCGTCTTCCCCGTCTTGCGCGTGGAGGCCGAGCTTCCGGCCGCCGCTGAAACCGACGGCGTGTGTGTCGTCGACGCAGTGGACCCTGTAGATGTTCCCATCGCGGCTCCTCCAGCCGAGGAACCCGCCGCCGCGCCTCGCGACCGTGTGTTCCGCGCCGGAGAGCCGCTCGAGGGCACCGGTGCAGCGGACGTGGCCACCGCCGCCGGGGTGGAGGCCGTGCTCGTGCTGGCACCGGTAGCAGGCGTCCCTTCGGCGCCAGAAGCGGCCGCGGGGTCGGCCGGCGCCGACATCCCGCCCGCAAGAGCCCAGACCTTATCCCACACTGCCTGGCCTGCAGTTGGGCGCCAAATGTTCGAGACCGCTCTCTGGCAGGTCTTCTAGAACAAGAAGAAGTAGGTCCAAAAGGACTCTGTGAGGATAAGGCCACCAAGGCCCATAAAACCTCTAAAAGATACAAAGTATGGAGAAATAAAATGGAGCAACAATCATGGAGGTCTTCTCAGTTCAAAATTCTTTTTTATTCTGCTCTCTTTCTCACAGGCAGCTCCCCTCTCCCTCTGCTCACTCCTCCCACAAACACAGGACAAAACCAGTTCTAGGAAGGGGGCACAATTAAGGGGAGGGGCTCGAACATACTGTACATACTCCCCCAGTG
>JAAUXU010157710.1_pt1 | contig 10426 bp, 5 predicted proteins | sample 7278151 | NCBI WGS metagenome assembly JAAUXU01 (sample SAMN14350113, study PRJNA611818) | marine sediment metagenome | isolation source: surface marine sediment (1.8m) | place: French Polynesia: Moorea | collected 2018-08 | reverse complement strand
CATGCAAGGACAGTACATGCAAGGACAGTACATGCAAGGACAGTACATGCAATCCTTGTGCAAGGACTGTACATGCAATCCTTGTGCAAGGACTGTACATGCAGAGTATACAGACAAGGAATGTACATTTTAAGATGTCCACATTGGTCTGCACAACTTTGTAACTTGATTATTTTAGCTTGAAAATAATTTTCTGATCCAACAATAGGGGAAGCCTGCACACATGTGAGATTTAGAATCTGAACTGTGATTGAAACCATGCTGATACTTTCAAAAATGGAAGACCTGAACAAGGAGCAGTGCCATAATGTCAAGGGGAAATTTTATGAATGTCACAAGCATAAGCAAAAGCTTCATGGGTACAATTCGACAAACAGTTTATTCCATCTTGTCAAGGCTGGAGAAGGGAAATTTCAATGCCAGAAAGAGCTGGAAGGTGTCTCCGCACCAAAAAATGGACAGTAGAAAGGTCCGGAAACTTGCGTATCTGATGAAAATCAGGGTGTGGGCATTGCAATAGAACCTCTGCAGGAAATTCAAAGTTTTTCAGTCAAAGTCAGCGGAACTCTTAAGCTACATCATATGACTTGAAGGGAGAGGAAAGATGCTCCAAAGACGACTCCAACACAAGTGGCTGTGCACAAAAAACAAGTGCAGATTATTGGCAATAGTTCCCTGTAAAACTTTTATATGAAAAGCCTGTGTCAAGATAGTCGTTTCATTCTGGATGAGGTCATCATGCGAGGAAATGTTGACTTTTATGCCAAAAGTGCTGGCGATGCTCCATTCTCAGTTTGTTTTAGGGCAATATCCAAGTATTGGTATGGGCTGCAACCAAGACAGATAGAGAAAAACCAATGTGGATGTCTTGATTTGTGAGCTGAGATGCCCACCTGTCAAGGGAAAAATTAATCAGGAAATTGTTGCGAATCTTTTTTAGGTCTCTGTGCAAAAACTGACTGCAAGACACCAGACACCAGAAGTTGGTCATATAATGTAGTTTTAGCTTTCAATTTTCCCCCAAATAAGTCCAGTTTTGAGCGATTCCTTTTTTGCAGATTATAGTGGTTATCCTTACTTTGCTCGACTTGATGTGTACGTAGGGAATCTGTGGGGAAACCCAGTGGGACCGCCTTAGCCCCTGAATCGCTAGAGCTGGCCAAAATGTACAGGAGAGTATCTCGTGCAGCTGTTTCTCCATTAATTAGAATCTGGATCAATTAATCCAGAAAATTAAGTGGCCTCTCCAGGAAGAGGAAATCTCTTAAGTGTATTTTTGGGTGAAATGCCAATAGTCTTCACTAGAGTGAACGAATCAGGTTCGAAACCCTAAAACCCGATTTGTGTAACCCCGAATTTCAGCCCTACTGATGAGTTTGTTGATTTAAGTCATCGCGTCGATCCACAGAGGCAAGCGAGTTTAAACTTATCTAATCTGTCCGACGAGCAAGACTTATACATGCTGCAACGTCCTTTGTGCGCCACGTGTAAAGACTCTCTCGAGTCAAGCCTTTAACAGCCTCTCCCGGCAACAATTGCAGGCAGTGCAATCAAAGAGAACAATGCCTGAAATAAGAGGCTTGCGCTGTTTCTGCATAACGTTTTGTTTGTTTGTTGTCTCTCGAGGGGAATGAGTATCCCAAGAAGAGAAAGGAGTTGACCCTGGTTGGGTCTTTTCCTGCCCCAGTTGGTGGCAAACATCCAAGTGCTAAATGGACATTGACGCCTGGCGTGGCGAGTCCACTTAGAGAAGAATGGTGACCTCACAGCAAGATTTTTTTTTCCTCTCCAGCTCCTGTTCAAGGTGAATGGGCTGCTAGGCCTGTCTGGGGGATCCTCTTATAGGTGTTCAAGCCTTGGCCTTGGGTTGGGGCTCACTGGTCGTTCTGGCTGTCCCAAGCTCCCTTGCAAGGCTGTGGATTAAAGCCATAATCGTTCACTAGTCCGCAGCGTTTCTCAAGGCACTTGTGAGCATGAGGACCCTTGCATTGCTTCAGTCCAAAGAGTCTTGGGAATGAGAGGTGTACCAGGGGCAGCCAGGAAACGAAGTTGTACAGTCTTTTCTTGCTTCACCGCCTTCTCTTGGTCATCCGCACAAAAGCCTGGTTCCCAAAGTAGTACGGAAAATTGAGAGATGACTGCATTTTATTTCCCGACGGCCGCATTCCGCGTCAACGGGGTCAGGAGCAGCCTAGGGTAGAAGTCCATGATGACCGTGATTGTAGAGTCACATTACAGTTTTTCTTCATTGCCTGTTGCAGGGGACTGAAGCTGTCGATTTTTGAAACAAACCTTACCTGTTACGAAAAAAAAGTCTTCTCTCACTCACACATTTAACTCCTATGATCTTGCCCTTGTCAAAGTACCTTTCTCTCAGGTGTCCGACTTGAAAAGAAGTGATCCACAGCTTGCTCGGGAATTAAAAAAGTTTCTTAATAAGAATGATATTTTTTGTTACTTACACACAACAAATATTCCCCATTTTTCGAGGGAGAAACTAAAAGGGCAATTCACACAAAAAGAAAACACGACATAGAAATTCACTGATACCGTATAATTTGACTGTTCTTCCTGACCATTTGTGCATAGGAACAAAACTATAATTTGTCAAATTCATCGCTTGCTCGTTTTGGGGCTGAGAAGCTTTGCAAAGAATACTTTTTCTGCAGTGAGGAGGGGCATTTCCACCAGAACTGAGAGGAAGAAGGCGGCAATGATGGAGAAAACCACCACAACCGTGACCACCCAAGTCTGCAAAGATATCAATCCATTTTAAGTGTCAGTGCATCTCCTTGTACAGTATGCATACAGTAAATGAAGAGTGCCGAGGAATGTATTATTTTAAAAAGGTTGTTTATTTAATGCTACTCATTTGCCTTGTGATAGCTGCAGGGCCACAGTGGAAACAAAGACAAATCAATGAAGTCTGCGGACGAAGGAACATTGATGCCTACCGATGGTCCACAGACTGAAGTTGACCGTGGCCCAAGGTCTGGTAGGAAATTGGCAGAAGTTTCCCTTCTGCGGGTACTCTTTGGTGAAAGACTTTATGGACAATGTTCATTCATTTTAATATCCACAGTATCTGCCTGGACATTGCTGCCCAATGAAAGTGCGCAATGGTAATGTGCTCAAAAGATATTGCCAATTTAGGACAATCATCAGTTTTCAGCGTGCCTACTTTGTAGAAGGTACTAGAACTTACAATGAAGAGTTGGTCCACAATAATTGTGTGTGGTATTTGCCCCAGGATGAGGTACAGCAATGAAATGTGGATCAAGTAGATGTTGAATGTCAACCTGCCCAAGGGGCCAAATGCCTCCCATGAGAGAAAAGTGTTGATGAAACCTATGTGGACACAAAGAGACTGGATACTGTGATGCTGGTGGTGATAAATTAGAGATAGCTGAAACAGTCCGTATGCGGCTTGTAGAAAAGCATGATTGCGCTTTTCTATGTATGTGAACAAGAAGTTTAAGCGTGCACTTGGGCACCAATTGAAAGTGACTTCTGCGCTCTATTTTTAGCAGTTTTAGCAAAACTCAACAAATTTGCACATTCTTGTCTCTGGTGGGGTGGGCACTAGTGGTGTTGGTGAGTCAACTCCTGATTGGAAAAACCTTGAGCCATGAGAGTAATTTTGATGCAACACAGTCAGCTCAAATATTGGCCCAATGTTTTACTCACGTTTCAGTCAGGGTGGCTCAATTTGAGTTGTGGCTTGCTGAAGTCACTACATAGTGGAAGCGAGCCTGGACGCCACTTTCAGTGGTGAACAAAGAAAGCTGTGGTGAAGCTAGACATTGGCGGTATGGAACTTTCATAGAAATATGGAAACCCTAAATTAAATTTACATCAGATATGCAAGTGTCATTAAGAACATATGAGCGTGAGGGCTATGTTGTCGAGGAGGGTGAATGAGTCTCAATTAAGGTGGTGTATGAGCCAATGAGTTTATGCCGCGGAAAACAAGGTTTCATCCTCTATTGAAATGTTAACATGTCCTAAAACTGTAACCTTACTTGTGAAGGCATTTCACAGGATACCCAACGTTTATGGGCTGTGGCTTCTTTAATGTTTTAGATGAGCTGACTTGAAGTTGTTACGAAAGCGTGAAAGGGTATAAGCAAAAGAATCGCAGCTGACAATTGTGATATTAGTGACAAGAAGAAATGGTCTTATGTGTGCATTTGAGCTTTACCGCTAAAACTGTTGTTGCTTATGCTTCACAACATCTCATTGTTTCCCATGAGCTCCAATCTCTGCTTCGTCCATGGAACTTATTTTTACCTCCATATCCATGGTAACAGGCAAAGATGAGCCAGCTCATGGCCAAGGCCCAGGCCATTCTGTTGTAGCCATTGTAGAAGGCAGATGCAATCACTGATGGATAACCTTTCTCTTGATAACCATAGGGATCCAGACCATAGACAATGGCTAGACCAGTAGCAAATGCAACTGCCCACAGAGCAGACACCAGCAGCTGCAGAACAACAATCATTCAGTAGCTCACATGTCTCTGAGTAGCTTACCTTGTTCAATTTCAATTTTGTGTTTTTGGTAGAGTGGAGAATGAGGCCGAGACCAATTCCAACGATGTAAGGTTGACAGCGATGCCACGGTTTGACATAATTTTCAACATCATAGTCAGAGTCATTTGGACTAGAGTAAGAAATAAAGCATTATAGCCTGATGCAGCCCACACTTTTCACTGCGCACAGCTCTGCCTCATGTTTGCATGAGTCGTTTTTTTTTATTTTCTGTAGTCAGGTTTTGGACAAGGTGTGACTTTGCCTCAGATGAAAGGTCAAACTCTTGTCCAGGTTCTTGTTCAGTGGGTTCAGTTTCAAACCCACTGCAGATTTCGGTCATACTTTCTTACCCCAAAGTCAGGAGGCCAAATTGGTGGGATCACATGTATGTATTTATTTGCTTGTGCGTAATGCAGTGCGGAAGGTCTCCATGCTGATGTCCTGAGGAGGACTATGGCGGCCATGATCATCCTCCAACAGAGAAAAATTGCTTTCACCCCCCCTCCTGAGGCTCTCTTTTCCTTGCAGTGAAGGCTTTGATATAGTTTCTATGCCTTCCTGCACATTGCAGTGGTGGAAAAGTTAAATTCAAGCGGGCATAATTTTGAATTTAAGAGGTTACATATTGTGTACTATCAGCAGCACCTTTTGTGGTTGACTTTTAACTTACTAGCGAGTGATCGTCTATGTCCACCGTCTTTTCTGTGTCCTTTTTCTGTCCCTTTCTGTGTCCTGTCTGTGTCTTCTGTTGTTTCTTTATGAGGGTTTGTCGTGGAGGGAGAATCTCCAAGAAAAGGGTCAAGGAGGCTTGCAGCTGCTCTACAGTAAGGGTCACATTAAGAAGAGAGGGAAGCTTAAGCTGCATGTGGATCAGCTTGGCTGGTCACAACCTCCAACTAGTTATTTTGTGAAAATGGGATATAAAAAGGGAGAATTTTTGCCTCTAATCCTCACTCATCCACTTAAGCTTGGAAGGGCTACTCCCTTCAGCATGTAGTTGGACCTTCCAAGGAACCTCTGAAAGGCCTTGCTGCCTCTTCCCCAAGCCCTGCCTCAGCCCTAGATCCTGCACAGCAGTCTGGATCATGGTAATTCTTGCCAAACCGCTCTTCTGGTTTACTTTTCTATTCCAACCCTTTTCTTCTTGCACTGACTGGTTGAGTTAGGGGAAACTACTCCCTTTCAGGTGCAGATTGGCTAGGTAAATTTTGTTGGTTCTCATCACTCTAATTCTCATAAGATAACTTGTGTGTGTCCCCTCCAGGTAGACGAATAAAGTATTTGTGTTAAACTAAACCCTCTGTGTCAGTTTCATGTCATTGAGTAGTCTCAAAAGATCTCAGTTAGACTCTATTAGGCCTCCTAAACCTGGTCTATGTCTCTATTCGAGGCAAAGTCACCATGGTTGGAGGGTTTTCCTCTGTGCAAGTCCAGTCACCCTAATACACACCTTTCAATGAGATTCTGATCTTTAACGTGACCGCGAAGGGTTATCTGTCTGCCGCTTGAGGATCGCAAAATTTGAAACAACAAAACTGTACCATGTGTAGAGGACATTTTCAGCGGATATAACATGGCGATTCCGTGACTTTCCACGATAAATTTCACGTCATTTTCAGCTTTCCTCATTCAGACTTCAGCTTGGTTGCAGAATACATTAAGTTGTGGAGGACATTGATGTTTGGCCCCTTTTGTAGCAGACAAGTTAGAAGAAAGTCCCTCTGGACCAAGTGTATTATTTCCTATTATTCCTCTATTTATCATGGGTGAGAACAATGGCGAAAGTTTTACAACACATATGCAGACTGTTCTGGATGAGGGACCAAAAATCAGCATTATCTGTGTGCAGAAATGTGGTCGTGGGCATGTCGAACAAAACTGATCAACTATGAAACACGAAAGAAACTATCTCAGAGTCGACTAAAGTTATGTTTGCAATATGTCCCTGGAGATCTTGTAATAATGGCATGATACTTATTATGCGTACTCGCTTGAAGGCGGCGCCTTCGGCAGCCTTTAAGCGAGTTTACAGCTGCCTCGGCGGAGTCAGCAGGAAGCTCAAAAGTGGCCTCTCAGCCACCAACCAGCTTGACTCACTGGTCCAGCCGCTTCTCGACGGGATCGCAACATGTTTCAGCAGAAAATTTTTATCTTCCTGGGTACAGTTCATGGTGGTCTCTCGGCCAATAGCTCGAACTATGACTCACTGATCTGGCTGCTTGCCTGATTCGAGCCACAGCTCTTTCAGCCACCAGCGTGAGTCATGTGGCGGGAAATTTGAATAGACATTTCACCACCAAAAAAATCCGTTCAAAAGCCCATTGAAACCCATTGAAACTTGGGGCACATCCACATATGAACTACGCACACCTGAATACACTATTAAAACACAGCATCAACGGCCATGGAAACTTGACAGAAAGGGAAACAGTGAATTATTATTAGGATAAAGCTAGCACAAAAATGGAAATTCTGGAATTTGATACTGTCATAGGTTTCTTACCTGGTGATGACGATGCGGAAAGGAAGTTGTTTTTTTTTTTAAAAAAAAAGAAAGGCACCACCCTTTCTTACACTAAATTCTACTGCAGAAGTTCAGAGCACAATAACGTGCTCAGATTTGGAAGGCCCTGGACACTTTATTTGTTCTTTCAGTTGACTGTGGTGCTTCAGTTGTGCATCTAGAAAGTAACTAAGCAGGTCCACATCAAATTTTAATGTTGATATAACTTTATAGACTGCGACTATAAAGATTTATGGGTAGAGAAGGGATCCAAACCCTCGTTACTTTTCCATTCCATTTTACTAAAATGTCTTCAAATGGAGTATTATTACAAATCTAAGGCTGTCTATACATTTTGCGCATGGAACATGCTGCAAGGCATAAGCAAGCAGACCCTTACACCCACATCAAAGGGCTGCCTTTGTCGCTCAATATCTCATCGATTGACACCAATGGCTCAGAAATTGGCGCATGGATGTGTCAGCAATCACATCGATAAGCTGTAAAGCAAAATGAAATGAACCCTTTATCTACTTACTCTGCTAGTGATGTAACAGGCCAATTGCGTGCTACTGTCATTCCAAGGGACAGAGAGGTGAAGCCAAGAAGTAGGACTGCAGGCGGGACGAGGCTCCACTTCAAGCCGTACCTGTCTTTGATCCACCACATGGGCAACAAAAGAAATGGCGTACATAGGAAGATCTGCATGTCCACGGCCAGGTACCAGGTTTGACCCATACACTGCAAGCATTGTGAAGCAACAGAACTGTACTGATAGTACTGGCATTCTCAATCACAGTGTAAGCTAGGCAAGGAAGCGTCTAAAAACACTGTATCACCAAAAAATTGCAAAACTTTTTGCATTATCCCCCTACATTCTTAACTTGTTCGTCGGAACATCTGCTGAGCCTGCAGTGAAGAGGCGTGTAAGGCATATGGCATTGTTGCCTGTTGTTCTAAGGCTCGGTTGACAAGAGTTTGGTCGTTATATTTGTTACTACGACAAGCACTGAGCTCAAGACACCTCTGGGGGTGCCTCTGCTTTCTTGAACGTTCAACTTGTGGCCTTGTGCACTGTTATGCTTGCGTGTGCATTTTGGTGCAATAATAAGAAATCATATTATATAGATATTCCTATATTCATAGAGATATTCCGGCATGAGACTGACATGTTGGATGGGTGAAACAAGTTCAAGTGATGCTTTAAAGATATTCACTTACATATTGGAGTTGGGCATCAGAAAAATTGTTGATGTACAGAAGGTTTTCCCACCAATGCTCTGAACAAACTTTCACTGTGCGCACGTTCAAATTGGAGGCCCCAGTGGCAAAAAATTTCCAGATGGAGGCGTAAAATCCGATTAGTACAGCATAAACCATCGTCAGCCTAAAAGGTCGCACAAAGGTTAGAAACCCAGCTGCAGTGGTGTCCAAGATACAGTATCACCGCAAATATAAGACACAGATGGTTTTCAAGGGCTCCTGTGTTTCATGGGGGGCTTCACCTTACGACTGCTCGTGCTAGTAAGTCCTTGTACTTGCTATACAAGAGTTAAGGATTAATGTTGTTCTAGAATTAAGGGTCTGACTACGGCTTTTTTCATGGGCAGATACAAGGGGCAGAGGTCACAATAAAATACAGCCTTTCAGGCTTTGACCTTTCTAAGCTATTTGAGAAAGGTGTAGAAAAAATGTTGGTCAGTCGTTGAAACGGTCAAAAATCATTTTTTCATGAGTATCATTTCCAAATTTGTTGACGACTTCTTTTGCCGAATTTCGGCGCGAATCGGCGGCATTCCGGTCTTCTAGTCGTTTTGGGCCTGACCCCAAGAGTCCACAGCAGTGTGAGTGGGAGGGTTTTTGACCCATCCCTAGAATGATGTTCTACTGAGGTCTTACCTGAGGTATCTGTGCAGGTAGAAAAGAAGGACATTTAGCCTTCCCTTTGTTTTGTCAAGTTCCTTAAAAGTAAGGAAGCCAAGAAGGCATCCACTGAGCAGGAAGAAGGAGTCAACACAAGGATATCCATTCAGGATGGCTCGAAAGCCAAACCCACTTTGCATCTGAAGTGGCAGAGTTGGAGTGACAAGAATGATTCCCTTTCTAATAGGCATTCAAGAGTCTCACCTCTCCAAAGAAATAGCCAAGATTTCCCATTGGAACAGAGATAAAAAATCCTGCATAAACATGAGTTGTCAGAACCCATGTCATGGACCAGAAGCGAATGCCATTGAGGCATGTGATTTGACCAGTCTTGGCAGAGCTGGTGTCCATCAGCTTCTTGGTATTGGAGTAGAAGGAGAAGCCAAGGATGCATTCTCTGAGGTACTCTGAAAAAAATTGTCCACAGAGAAAAGATGTGTCAGATCAAAAAATCCTGAGGAGGGTCATGCCCAGGCTCTGAGTGCTAAGTTTGAGTGAATTTCATCTCCATGAATTGCTTAAGTCAGATCAAAGTGTACTGGTAAATCATGAACAGCTTGCTATTGGCTTAAATGAACTAGACAGAGTTGGAAAAAAAGATCTGTCACATTTTTGCAACAATCTGGAATGTCTTTGAGTGTAGAAACATCCAGGATAGAATTTTGGCTGCATGAGCATGAGACTTGGAGCCTTGAGTCATGACCTGTGATTTCTGTGAGATCAACAAATGTTTCACATGACATGACCTGTGTGAAAACCACCCACAAAGCATCCCACTGCAGAGTTGCTAAAGCTGTGGGAGCATGAAAGACAAAAAGAGAATATATAGTGAATATGTCATGGGTGAATACCATTCTGAATTGGAGGAGGCTCTTCTTTCTTCTTTTTTTGTATCCGTAGTGCATCAATGGCAGTACCAGTCAGCACCAGTAGGAGAATAATTGACACCAGGGTGCTGAAGCAGAAAAGATTGTTGGTACATATATCAGGACAGTTGTAGTTGCAGAACTTACAGATATGCAATGTCACCGCCTGTGAACTCTGTCTTTTCTCCATGAGAGTCACTTGTCATGATTATGAAGTCAGTCCTGTAACTTTCTGACTGTTGATTGTCTCCAAAAATTTCAAGCCCATTATTGATGTCCTCATCAGTGCAAGTGCTTGGGACACATATTCCTTGGTGTGAATATTGAAAAGCAACAACCTGAAAGTGAGCAACTTTTACATGTGTACACAAATGCATACATTGTATCTACATGGTGAGACAGTCAGTGGTTACTTGAACTATAGGTGATCCAACCAGTGGCCCAAATGGAGGAACTAGTGGGGCATTCCTGGCCACAGTTGTTGTATTAGTTGTGTCTGAGGTTCCAAGGATGGTCACTAAATGGGCATACTTTCCCAGAAAGTTTTGTCCTTTAGAGACATTGGCCTCCAATTCCATGCATGAATAGTAGCTTCCAAGGCT
>JAAUXU010091289.1_pt1 | contig 10429 bp, 14 predicted proteins | sample 7278151 | NCBI WGS metagenome assembly JAAUXU01 (sample SAMN14350113, study PRJNA611818) | marine sediment metagenome | isolation source: surface marine sediment (1.8m) | place: French Polynesia: Moorea | collected 2018-08 | reverse complement strand
GTTTTACACGACCTACTTGCCGGGTTGTCGTCTTGAATGGTTAAACAAAAAAATGGCGGGGTTTACCCGGGTTTTCCCTGGGGATTTACATAACAGTACGTTCAAGGTTTATAAGGAAGGGCCAAATCACGTTTTAACTATCACAAGGAGTTTTAGTAGGGTTTCCTTGGTGTTTCTTCTTTATCTTCTTAACATCTTGCATTCTTCTTGTAGCTTAAGCAGGCGGGTGAGTGTAGCCCTGCAAGTAGTTTTTCTGGTTATCAAGGTTTCTTCAGTGTTTCCTTGGTAAATCCCTCACCTGCTTATGCTTGTCCTGGATAGCGTCGTCCACAATTGCCTGCCACCTGGCGACGTACGCGTTCTTCTCCTGCTCGGTGCCGTCGTAGGGGGCCTCCTCTTGAATAGCGTACACTCCGGAGTGGGTGTCCCTCCACAGGAGCAGGTAGAACGGGATGTGCAGCCTTCCTCGGAACCTTTTCTGTAATGGAAAATGAAGATTTAACTCGGGAAAACCTTGGGTAACCATCAACAAAAGAAGCACACCGTACACTTTTATTTTTCCTCCCCTGCCCCTTGCAGCCATCCATCTTCAAGAACCTCTTCCGTTTCATTACATGCTAAGCAAACTTGATCAAAACCCCAGTGAAACCCCGCAACAACCCAAATAAAAAAGTCGTTAGTTACAGCCTAGATTTCACTCACGTGGTCCTCCGCCTTTGAGGCCTTTCTCGTTTCGTTCAGGTTTTTTTTGAGGTTTTCCTGGGCCTTTCCTGCACTTCCCTTCACGGAGGGAAGGATCTCGGCCATGACCCTGGAAATGCTGTGCAGGACGATCCTCGGCATGATGTGGTACTCCCGGCCATAGAAGAAAACTCGGTCCACATGTCCATGACTGAAAAATAAAGGGAACACCAAGGAAACCCCATTAATTCCCTCTGAATATACATTCTTCGGCACCACATATTCACGACTTTTCGGCCAATTCTTTCATGGGTAAAGCGCAGTGTTTCCTTAAGTTTTTATTACCTTGCTGGTGCCTCCAATGGGTACACCCGCCGCGCCACCTTCGGCAGGAACAGGTCCAGCATTGCCTCAGTGCAGTAGTGGCAATCCTTCCCGTACACGACCCTCTGGAGAACTCGGTGAAAGCTCTATAGAAAAATACATGGCAACGTAAGAACAGTGTTTTTCCAGGGTTTCCTTTTAGGAACACTAGCCTGCTGCATCTCCACTGTCTCAAAGGCGTGGCACGCGGTGTCCATGTCGGCCCAGGGAATCCCCAGTGCAGCCTTGTCGGTGATGTACTCGTTGCTGCTGCGCCTAATCACCGCAGCCTCCTACATGAACATTTAGTAGGGATCATTAGCAATAGTTCGAGCCTTATTCTCATTACTTCATTGGTGTTTCATTAAGTTTACCTTGGCGTCAGCGGCGATCTCCACCAGTAGCTTGTGCTGGGCCTCTGCCTTGTCGTTGCTCTCCTTGACCTCGCTGCGCAGCAACTGGAGCTCCTTTTTTGTTTCGCACCATCGTATAACTGGTGGGGGAAAATCGGTGTTTACTCAGGGAATCACAGCCGAACGGCGCAAAGTAATGCTTCTACTTTAATGTAAACAAGGTCCTTCCTTCAAAATCAATAAAAAGCCAGGGTTTCCTTAGGGTTTCCTTGGTGTTTTCCCTTCATGTTTGTTATGGTAGGACCAACGCTATGCGCATCGTCTCCGTACATGGCAAACACTTTTAGTGTTTTTGTGGTGTTTTCTTGGTGTTTTACTCACAGTGAAGGCACTCGTACTGGTGGTCCCCAGGGCTGGACTCGGAGATGGCCTTGCGCAACTCCTCCTTTGTCATCGAGTTACAGTGGCACTCGGGGTTGCAGTAGTACTTCTTGAATCCCTGCGTAATTGACATTGCGGTATTTTCCTGGGGTTTCCTCAGTGTTCTTTTATCAAGTCTTACCTTGCTTTCCGTCATGTCCTTCTGTTGAGGAGCGGGCGGGAGAATTGGCTGGGTCGGGGGCGCCGAGGATGACGGGCCAGCAGGAGTGCCCTCGCCCACTCTCTCGGCGGCAGATTTCTGAAATACCAAGCGGTTACAATTTATGGAAAACTTGCAGTTTCCTTGGTAAACCCGCATACCTTTAATGCCATCTTGTCTGCAGTCACTCTCGTCAGCGTCGATACCGTGGCGTCCTAAGGAAGGAAGCAGTGCAATGTTTTTCCGAGTTTTCCCCGAGGAATCATCAATTCTCTTACAGTGCTTATGGAAGGGTTGGCCTCGGCATCTGCGGCGGCCTCCTCCACCGTCTGGCTGCCGCCCTCGTCCTCCTTGTCCTCCGCGGTGGTGCCCTTCCTGCCTCTCTTCCTCTTCTTTGCGGGAGATTTGCAGGGGCTCTGTAAAAGATGAAACTGTGGGCTTTTCCTTGGGGTTTCCTCGCGGAAAACCTTACAGAGCTAGGGGGAGTCTTCTTGCCCCCGCCACCGCCGCTACCGCCTGGACTCCCACCGGCACCGGATCCAGACGCGGCGCCTGAGCCCCCGCCCGACCCAGAGGCGGCAGGGGTTTCCTGGGGTTTCTGCGGGGTTCCACCGGTCTCCTCCGCTGCCTTTTTCCCGCCCTTCGTCGGCGTCTTCGAGCCCTTCCTCTTTGGGCACTTGACGGGGCCCTTGGCGGCCTGAAATACGGCAAGGAAACACCGGGTTTTACCCATGTTCTCAGTAAATGTTAGCGGAGCCGACAAACGAGTGCGATTTGTCCGGCAAGTGAAAGTTTATGGAACCCCATGGAAACACTGACCTGATCTTGCCGCATCCGGTGCATCCCGCGGCGGGGGGCAGTCACGGGGATCTCCTCGATGTAGAGATACTCCGCGTCGTTGTCCGAGGCCTCACCGGCCTTGTCCTTGCCGGCGAAACACTGGCGAAGGCCCCCGTTATCCCCGACGCAGAACTCTTGCTCAAGCCAGGCGTCCCCCCCCGTCCCCGGGCACCAAAACTTGTCCCCGTACTCCAGAGGACCGGCGGGGCCCGCCCAGGGGTTCTTCAGTCTTCCAGCAACCATTCCGCGGCTGCTATCTCCCTTTCTTTCCGTATTTCCCTCAATGGCGGGCGACTTTGGCGCAAACTTTTTAAACGGAAACGGAAAGGGAGGGGTCAGCTGAAACTGCTCCGCCCAGTTATAACTGGCGGTGCTTGTCAGCTGCTTCTGCGGGGAAACGTTGGCGACGCGGCGCGATGAAATTTGAATTTTTCGGAAAGGCGCCAAAATTCAAAAACTAGAAACACAGAACTCAGAACGCAGGATTTATTGGGTCTGTCCCGGGGTTTCACCAAGGGAACAAGTACGAGAAACTCACAAATACAATATTCTGGAATATTTCAAACTTTGGGGTTTGGTGGGTACCCATCACCCAACATATTTTAAATAGATATTCAGCGCCACTAAAGTTTTGGAAAAACACCGCGGAAACCCTTCGAAAACATTTCCTGACTACATCACATAAGGAGGCACCGTAAATTTACAACATAACTACAATCTTAACCTTTCGGACCCAAAGCGACAATGGCGAGTAATACATGTAATAGGCGGCAATGTTACAATACGAAAAACCCGTGTTTTCCCTGACAAATACTCTTTAAACGTCTTCTCTCCTCATTACTCTGCGCCCTCCTCGTCCGAGTCCAGGGCGTACACCTTGGCGGCCTGCACGTGAAAGTATTGGTGTTTTCATGGGTTTACCTTGGGTAAAACTTTCAAATCACCTTTGAAGCCTTCTTCTTCCTGTAGGCCTGTTTGACCGGGCTCCTCCACTTCTCGGTGAAGGCCTCTTGCTTGCCCTGGAACTCTTCCTTTTCACCCTCCGAGGCATCGTCCGGGGGAGGAAGTACCGGTGCTTCTTCGGTGATGACGTGGAGTTTTTTCTCGGAATCCCTTAGGCACAACGCAGCGACTTCGTCCCCGGCACGCACCCTCTTCATGATGAATGCCTAAACAGGGTTAAATCACAATGGCGGGTTGACAGATTCTGGCGTTTCCCCAAGGAAACCCTTACCATTCGCTGTTTTTTCTGCCGTTTGCGGCACTCGTTGAAATAGGCGTTCCACCGATCGTCTGCGCCTTGAAGGTTCAGGAAGCCAGGGACGTGTTTGTACATGAATTGCGCGACGAACTCGGAGAAAGCCCGGGGATAGTAGTGAAATTCCTCCCCGAGTTTGATGATGGGCTGGTGCTTGGAATGCCTAAAAAAGCAAGAAATTTCAACATTACATGGCTGGACGCCGCCAGTGTTTCCTCAAGGATTCACCCCGCAGGCCAGAAGAGGTAGACTGGCTCCCTTAGCGCCGGCGCAAACAGCACACGTGTCACCTCCTTGGGGAACCTGTCGCTGGTGCGTGTAAGGCCCATGAAGATGCGTGTCAGTTCCTGCATCAAGGAAACCTTGGGGAATTCCTGCCATGTCTCTGTCATCTAACACGAACCTTCTCTTTCTTCTTGTCGCCGAAGACCTGCTCGGCCTGCGCAGTGGAAGTCCAGGGAATACCTAGGAGATCGTCGGTGTTCTGGTCAACCTCTTCCTGTGACGCGGCATCCACTTGCACCTTCTAAAGAAATCACATTAGTGGGTGATTTTCAGGGAAAACCCGGGGATTCTTGCCATACCTGTGCCATGTGTTGAAACTGGCCCAAGCACGCGGCGATGTCCTTCACGCTGTTCTCCAGGCGGCTGACCTGGCCGCGGACACCGCCCAGTGCGCGCATAACCTTGCGTAAGTCTAGGTCTGTGGAATTACACAGGGGGTGAATGGAAAGGGAAACCCGGTTTTTCTCCAAAGTATTATTAGTACTTACATCTGAGGTTTTCCATCTTGTGGTGTCGGGGCGTGTCGCTGAGATCCTTCCGGAGTTGGCTACGAGTCATGGTGCGGCAGTTGCAGTGGCTCCTGCACGAGTGGTTCTGAAAAGGGAGGTGGTTACGATAACACCAGAGTTTCCCTGGAAAACTCTCACCATCCTTCTCCTGTTTTCCTCCTCTCCAACAGTTTTGGGTGCTCTGCGCTTGAATTTCGTTGGCGTGTCTCCCTAATATGTCGCAATGGTTTTATTTGGAATCCCCGGAAAATCACTGAAGTTTAATCTATCGTACCTGAACGAAGTCGTCGTCGGTGTCATTCAACGTGTCCAAGTTTCGTGTAGAAGAGTCCTGGGTAAAGGAGGAAAAGATGTCAAGGAAACAAACGGTTTTCGCCAAGGAATCCCCACTCACACTTTCAGTTCCGTCGTTGTCACCACTGCGCGCTTTCTTCTTTGATGGCCCGGCGCTCTTGTTAAGTTCAAGATGTCGCTTTAAGGAAAAAAAACGAGACTTGTAGGGAAACCTTGGGGATTCTCCAATTTAAGCCTTACCTTTGCTTGCCCCTTCTTTCTCTTCTGTGGCTCGAAGGGCTCAAAAGGGTCGGCACTGAGGGACAGTGATGCAGCCCGGTTCAAGGTGCTGGCGCTTCCCTGGGTTTTCCCCGGGCTTTCCTGCTTCTTAGACTTCTGCCGAGCCTTCAGCGCTGCCCGGCCAAGCGCTGCAGCCTTCTCTTGTGTTGTTAGCAAAGAGGGGGAATCGGGGGGGATCCTTGGGGAAACCCCTCCAACTGTGTTGCCTGGAGACTTGCAGGGGGAGGCGGCGGGAGAAGTTGCCGGCGGGGAAGCAGGTTGACTGCTGTTTACCTGCAAAGTCATCTGGGTGCTGGACACGTCCCTCTGCTTGGGGCTCTTCCTCTTGCGCGGGGTTGCAACCGGGGTTTCCTTAGGCTTTCCCCGCCAAAGTGAGAGGCCGCCCTGGCTTCCGGGGATAATGCTCTGTAACAAAGAGGAAAAATTGGGAGGGAGGGAGTTTCAAAGGAATTACCAAGAAAGTACCGCGCTCTCCTCGTACTCCTTCTCTTCATTGTCCGTCTCCGCGTCCGACCCCAGGTCGATGTCTTCTTCGTCGGAACCGTTGGGCTCGGAACTTTCGCACACGGAGATTGAACCGGTTTCCCCACGTTTTCCCGACAAAACCCGTAGGGTATAGTCCTCTCGCTCTTTCAGGTTAGGGTAAGTAAAGCCCTTGAAGATCCCCTCAGGGAAAATCCGGGTTAACTCCGCGTAAACCTTGCAGCGCGTCCTGGGGTTGCTTGGCTTGTTCTTCATGAGGGAGTCGAATGTCTTGCCGATCTGCCCCAGGAAGATGTCCTCCACCTCGTCGGCTGTTACTCCTGGTGAAAATGAAGGGGAAAGGTAATTTTTCCTTTTAAAAGTGGTGCTTGTAATTTCTCAGGCAAAGGTTCCCCCCAAAAGAGAAATCATGTCGGCGATTTCGCGGTGTAAAACCAGGAAAAACGTACCCGCCTCCACACGCGCGAAGACAAGAGCCTTGAAGGGGTCGGTCGCGCTGGACATCTGCATGGCGATCCTGGTCTTCCTTACAGTTTTGGGCAGCCGCAAGGTGGCCTCGATTCCCGGGGGAACCCAGGACAGATCCTTGACATCGACGAGGGACCACCTGCAAGTCTCGCCCTCCTCCAGCTTGTCCGTGTAGATGACAAGGCGCCCAAGGCCGTGCATGATGCCAAGCTTAACCCTTTTGCGCTCCTTGTCCCTCGCGGCAGCGGCGGAAGCCATGGTGGACGGGTCCGGCGGTGGATTCCCGGGGAACCACCAATGGCCGCCCTCGTTGTCTTAAGGGGCCGAAACGGAAACAGAAAGAATCAGCTGATTGCAAAAGTAAACAAGTGCGCGCGCAGCGCAACTGTTTCGGGCGGCAAAACCGGGGAAACGCTGGAGAAAACTCAGCAAAAGCAAAAGAAAAACGTATGTAAGGTCTTCAAGAACAAGATGGACGCCGACAGGGAAGACTCGGGGGACAACCAGGAAAACACCAGCAAGAAAAGGCATCGGTCAAGGGAGGCACCTGCAGTCAGGCGCGCAAAGGACCGCCGCCGTAAGCGGAGAGTGAGGGCGGCGGCTGCGGGACGTCGCCCTCCAGCGAACACGTCCTCATCGGAGGAGGAACTCCCCAGGGAAATTGGAGGGATACCCCAGACAAACAGTGCATTTCCCGTGAATGCTGCGGCAAGGAAGAGGGTAGCGGAACTGCAAGCTGGTGCCGGGCCCAGCAAGAGACCCCACGTCGTTGAGAGCCTAGCAGAAGAAGCAGAAGGAAACACCAGTGGAAACCCGGAAGATCACTCAACGGTTTCAAGCCACAATGACTCGATTCGGTCCGCGAACGCATGGGAGGGCGGGGAAGACTTGGCGGTGAATGACGCGGCAGTGGAACCCCAGGGAAACCCACCTGAAAATACGTCAGTGACGAGGGACGGAAGCAACAACGATGTTAGCGGAGGGGGCGGTGTAGAGGGCGAAGAGGAAAGGCAAGCTGGGAGAAGGGAAGGATTCCCCGGGGGAAACCTGGAGGAGCCCCGGCCACTGTGGGAACAGCTCAGCGCGGAAGAGACCTTGGCACTGGCGGTCCAAAAAGTGAAAGGCTCAAGCAATGCAAGCGACGCCGCAGTCAACAAGCTCCTCGAGGTGGTCGTGGAGAACCTCGACACCCTGAGGGATTTCCAAGGCGACCGTGGGACTTCCCTCCTCTACTCCCGCCGGCTAAAACCCCTTGCCGCGCAATTCACTCCCAAGGTGTGGAGCGGCGTCTTGCTGGAGATAAAGCATCCCCACGGCTTAGAATACCGACACGAGAAGGAGATGGACGCGATTCCGAAGGAGTACCTTGCTGGAGAGGGGAATCTGCGAGTAATCCGAGAGGAAGCCTATGTCCATCTTCGGGACATAAAGAGGCACCATGAGGGAGTACATGCCAACAAGGGAATTACAAGGGAAACCCTAAGGGAACACTACGGAAACTGTGCCATGAGCATCGATGGCGTACAAGAGTCGCACAAGGGAAAGAAGAAGTTCCACGTCGTCAGCCTGCGCCTGGGGTCCTGCATATACTTGTACAAGATCTTCAATCCCCTGATAGGGCACCCAGCTGCAGATCCATCATTGGGCGAACTTCTTGGGTAAGATTCCCTAAGGAAACACCACGTAAACCTTTACGACTTACTATTAGTACGCGTCCCAAAGCAGAGAAAGGGTACAAACACAAAAATTATCCTGCGGTGTTTCTTTGGTGTTTCCAGGCCAATCGTCCGAGAGATCAACGAGGACACCGACATAACGCTCAAGGTCGTCATTGCGGACATGCCAGAGCGGCATTCCTTAAGGGCCATGATGCCCATACAAGGAAGGTTCAGCTGCGAGTACTGCGTGGGGAAGGGCGACACAGGGTCGGGCATTATGTGGCCCTACCCAAGATACTTTGGCTGCCCCCTGAGGACTCATGACGAGGTTGAGGCATTTGCAAGGTAACACCAGGGAAACCCTGGAAAAAAATAAAGAATAATTCTTTCTTCTGCTTTCATAGGTGTGGCTTCAGGTTCCAGGAACCCGGGGAATGCCACGGAATCCTCGGGTTTTCCCCACTACTTGACCTCCAGTCCGATTTTGACATAGTGTACGACATCCCCGCCGACCAGTTCCATCTACTCTTCGAGGGAATGTGCAAGGAGATGATGCGGCGAATGTTTTCGGGAGAAACCACCAGAGATTCCATGGACATCCACCGTCAGTTATCTGAAATATTTCAGGCAACAAAGGTGTTCTCGGAAACCCCAAGGAAGACTAGGCCCTTGGTGTGGTCAACGCTCAAGGGGCACGAGTACGGATTAATCACGTTTTCCTTGACAATTCCCCTGGCTCTTGACGTCCTACAGCCTGCCACGGAAGGCATTTGGTGGGAATTTTGTTTTAGCCAAGTGCCAGTGTTTCCCTGCTAAAACACCATTATTTCCTTGCAGGCTATACAGGAGGCACGCTCTCGTGTACTTTACGTTCCTGTCCCGGCTCTACAACTACGACGACGAGACCCTTGCAAAGGCGGAGGATTACCTGGGGAGGACTGGCAGGAACCTCCAAACAATCCACCGCCTTTTCTACGATGTGTTCCAGCGGGGTTTCTGCGCCAAAACCTCGGGGAAAGTGACGATCAACTTCCACACCTTTTCACACCTGGAGGAAGTCAGGAAGAAGTCGGGGCCTCTTTGGCGAAACAGCACGGAAAGCTTCGAAAGCATGTACGGCGTAATGCGCCGTTGCTACAAGGTGGGAACGCCAAACACGAGCAAACAAGCCATGGAAAATTTCTACCTGAGAGACATGTAAGAAACCGGTTTTCCCCTAGGTTTTCCCCAACATTTCCTTTCCATGTTTTATTGAAACAGTGGCAGCCACCGGTGCAAGGACAAGGAGAAGCTGGTGCTGAAACCTTCTCGGGCGACCAATAAAAGAACGGCAGACAACTACGTGGTGACTCCCCGGGGTTTCCGTGCAATTTACCGGACAACGGAAGACTTCATTTACTGCCACCCCATCGAAGTAGAAGCAGTCAACAGCGACTTTGTGGGCTTCTCCTTGCCGTGGCACCTTGTGGGAGTATTCAAGTAAAAACCGCGAAAACCGTAAGAAAACCTTGACATGCACACTAACACTGTTAATTGCAGGATGGGTGATATTGAGTGCGGGACTAGGCTGAAGATCAAAAGAGAAGCGGTCACAGGCAAGGCCATGCTCTGTGGGGGCTACCTGACGGAGTGGAAGAAGGAGTGGCTGTTCGACAGCAAGAAGGATTACTGAAACCACCAGTGAAAGACTGGAAAACCACCGCACGTGTTGTGAAAGACATAAAATAAACACGGTTGCAATCTACGTTATTGTTGTTTTGTTTTGCAAAGGAATACCCATGACTTCACTGTGAAAACACCGACAGAGACAAAAACGTCCGGAAGAAAGACCAGCAGCGACGTACCCTTGAAATTAGAACGATATACCCAGCCTTTGGAAGGCAACAGTGCCTCCAAAGCAGGGCCCGCCACTTAGGTGACGGTGCAATAAGTAACCGCGGGAACCCCACGGAACCACCGCCAATAAAAGGGAATTACGCTTAGCGTTTCCGAGTGCACGAATTACCGACAATTCCCCATAAAACCCCCGGGACGCACGTAACAACAATATTCAAAAATTATCTTAAAAGCCCTTTTCTTACACATTAACCTCGGGGTTAGGAAACTGCTGTTGAGATGAAGCCCACTCCGGGTTAGCCAAGCACGTTCCCCCAAATTTTAATAGTGGTCCAACAAATTGCCGGGAAAACCCTAGGAATCCCTAGACTTTCGCTTTTTGACCCCACGAAATCCCTTCAATAGTTGGTCGGGCAGTGTAAAGGGAAAACTTTTTTACAGGAAGATTATAACAGCAGCATCCTGTGTCTACCCGGAAGAGAACAGACATGGGAGCGTCCTACGGAGAATGTTCAACTCATGCCTCTTGGATCATGAGGAGC
>JAAUXU010165451.1_pt1 | contig 10430 bp, 11 predicted proteins | sample 7278151 | NCBI WGS metagenome assembly JAAUXU01 (sample SAMN14350113, study PRJNA611818) | marine sediment metagenome | isolation source: surface marine sediment (1.8m) | place: French Polynesia: Moorea | collected 2018-08 | reverse complement strand
TGTTCAACGCCGCCCACTTCGTCTACGCCAATGAGAACAGCACCAGGGCCAGAACCGTCAAGCTGAGCAATCTCAGCTCTGACTGCAGCATCACAGTCGTGTGAAACTGGCTTGTGGGACTCTCAGTACATCATGGCTGGACTGCTTTTGTACCCTTCTCATGGACCTGGTGGACGTGTTCAAAGGGCTTCCTCACTGACCGCCCACTTTTCACACGAGTGACACTAATGCTGAAGCACCCTGTACACTTGCTACTCCTGAAGCAGTTGACAGACACAGTGGAGAACAGTTTTGACATACACTTTATTATCCTGCTGTTATGCTAGTTCGCAATGAAGAGATACATAAAACAGTGAACTGTATTAAAAAACCAAAACGCCTTTTGTGGACATCATCAGTCTTACACCAGGGTGGGGTAGGGGTGGGTGGGAGGGGGTCGGGGTGATCCAGGGGTCGGATGGGGGTGAAGATTTCTCAGATTTTTGTGTACTTATTTTACCAGTGTCTAAACTGTTGGCATCTGTTGAAAAGGAAACTCCTGCACACATTCTGTTTTAGTCTCTCCATTCCAAATAACAAACAAGTAATATTCATTCTACTTTTGATTTTTTTACTTTCTTCTGGTATTACACCGCTTACCTCATTAGTAAGGTGAGGAGGAAACAATAGAGGAAGAGGAGGAATGCATTTAGGTGTCAAATATGCAAAAAAAAAAAAAAAGAAACGTCTACGTAGTGATTCCAGCTCTATTTAGTGTATAAACTGTTAATTTCTCGTCTCTACTACTTATGCAGATCTCTTACGTCCATTCAGAATGGCCTGTAAATAAATCTGAGCTGACAAAGCTGTGTAAAGTTTGCTTTCTTTCTGGTCTTGGACCGTCAAGGAGGATCTCGAGGCATATGAGGGTAGTTTGTTCCGTATCTGCGCAAAAAGGATAAAAAATACTGGCTTCGCACACCTCCCTGAAGGTTGAACGGGCGTGGAAAGCAAGATATGCTGCTGCGGCTGCTACTGCTACGTGAAACTTTACATTGCACCGAGAAAACACATGTTACAACTAACGTGCATACACACACACGTTTTCACATATTCACACCGGGACAGATTACTACATAGAGAGAGTACAGAACTCAACCTTCTTCAGAGATTTCATCTCCTAAAGGAGGGATGGGGGGGGGGTAAACTTTAATAGAAAACTCTACTTCTTTTTCCTGCAACTTTATAAGAGAACCACCATTCCTTCAAATATTTACATGCTTTTTCGTGGTTGCTCCTTTACAAGGACGCAAGCCCAGGGGTGGGGGAGTTGGGGGGATTGAGGTCGGGAGGAAATCCTTGCGATTCCGCTCTAGAACGCTGTCTTAAAATGAATAGGGGAAAAACAATGTTATTTACACACATGGAAAGCTGTGAATTATACTCTTCTTCATGTCCCCTCTACGAGGGGTCTCACAAGTGTGAGCAAAACTGGGGAGGAAGGCAGGGGGGTCAAAGCTACTACATTATTCTTCGAATAGGTAATGAGAATTGTTAGCTTTAAACACGTTTAGAAAAAGGGTGATTTTGTTGTTTAGAAAGCGGTTGCGCCAACCCCTATGCAAGTCCGCTTTTTTTTGCACACATGATGATCGCAGTTCTTTTCACAAGTTACTCTAGCACACAAATAATGGTTCTCGCACACATCAAAGGTCTTCTTGTTCGCGTCTCTCGACAGTTTTCTTTCTTTCGCGGGGAAATTTGCAAGCAAATTTGGGGTAGGTTGAGAGAGAGAGGGAGAGACACTCTCGTGTGTGTCTGTGTGGGCTGTCCTGATCAAGATTGCACTGACAGAATCGTAAGGAAGAGAAGAAGGAAGTGTACGTAATTACATTGTAGCTACTGTGGGTGGGTGGGGTGTCATTTCTTTTTTGGGGGGTGGGGGTTGAGGGGGTCAAGGGCAGCATTGTCAGCATCAACAAGGCCTAGTGCGTTATTTGCTATCGGTCGGTAAAGGGCGACGGAGGCAGAGAATGGCTACTCGGAGGGTTGTGGGGGGGGCTTGGACTTGGGGATCAATATCTGTGACAATGAAGTTTAGTCGACAAGTCAATTTGCTTCTTACAGAGGCCAAAAAATGGGTGCAGCGTCCTGCACATTTCACCGTTGCCAAAACGTCTTAGGAATTCTTGGAGTGTTAAAAATGTTTCTCTCCTTCAAAAATAGTTTGCCATATCTGCAGTCCTTCTTTTGTATGTAGTACTTAAGAGTGGTCATTTTGGTAAGGCTTCTGAATTCTCCCTCTGTCTCTCTGTAAAGCTGCAATGAATAAAGCAAAGGGAAAGCAAAAGAACCCTTGCTGCCAGTCTTTCTTGCACCCGAAATTCTGTTAAGATGAGGTGTTTGGGTTGTCCTTCAGAGGTATGCATCCTGAGGCAGATTTCTATAGGTAGGTAGGTAGGTAGGTAGGTAACGGGGAGAAAAAGAAGGGGAGAACAGAGGTATTTTTGTCCAGATTTTACCTGCTTGTGTTCAACTTGCGACGATTATTTCTTTTCTTTCCTTTCTTTCTCACCTTTAAGACGAAGAAGAGGCTCTTGCTGTAGCAATGGATCCATACATAACACAAAGTTGCAGCTGCATTCGAAGTCTGAGGTAGCTTCTCGGATAATTATAATAATTAGGGATGTTGAGGGTATCTGGAGGAGGAGAAGAAACTGGTAACGTAATCATCAGCTCACAAGCACACTTGCCCAAAAGTCTTTTCTTTGAGAAGAGTTGCTTAGGTACACGAAATCAGTCGATTTGCTGAGGCCAAAGTGATGTCACACCCCCGGCAGGGGAGGTGCGAGAAAAACAGGGGGCGGGCGGGCGGGGGTGTTCGCTAGAAATTAACAAGGGGGGCTTGAGGGGGCGGGCGGGCGGGGTGTGGGTGGGGGTAGTAGAACTTAAGGAAAAGCGCAGCCCGATGTCCCACGGACTTGAGCGCGCGCTCAAACAGACCCGGTACTAATGGCAATTTTTTAAAACCTGCCCGTCGTCGTCGCCCGCCCAAAAATGATTGTTTCTGGGGGACTCCGAGGACTCGTGGTTTTCGTCTTCTGTTTAGAACAGGTGGTGTTTGTTGTCATCAGCATCCTGAGGTAGAAACGATCGCCGTGTTGCTTTTTCTTGCTTTCTTCATGCAGCATCATACGGTATAGTACGGTAGCAGTAATGTGAGTGTGGGGTAGGGATGACCACACCGGGGATGTACTGTAGAAGTTCATCAGTCTTGTAGTTTCTTTGGAGGTCAATCATCAGCTTTCTTCTTTCTTTACGTATTTCGAGAGAGGATTGATGTGTGATGCGTGGTAGAGGAGGAGGAGGAGGAGGAGGAGAGTGAGCGAGTGTCTCGTGGAGGAGGCAAGAATCTTTTGCTGCATTTAATACAGCCGCGCGCACGATTTCTGTTGGGCCTCATTCATGATCTCGGTTGGAGGAAGAGGAGGAAGGCAGAGCTGCTGCTGCTGCAGTCTCGTCGATGACCAAGGGCCGACCGCCGCCGTCGACGTCGTCGTCATCGACGACGTCGTAGGCATCCCGCTGTCAGGCATGCAAGCCGCCGCCACCGGGCTTGCTCGGGGCAGTAGCGCCGGCCGGCGGCGGGGAGGATGAAGACGCTGCCGCAGCGGCCGCCGCGACCACGGCGCGGTTCTGTTGCTGGCTGATGGCGGCAGCGGCCGCCGCGGCGATCGGATCCGGAAGGACTCGCGTGGATCCGAACTTGGTGGGGATCCGTCCGACAAGGTGTCTGTGCTCTCTTTGCACGTGTCTTCGTACCGTGTTGTTCCTGGTGAAAGTGCGCGGGCAGTAGGGGCAAGAGACGCGGATGCCCTGGTGGCGCTGGCGGATGTGGGCGCGCAGGTTCGTCTCGTAGCCGTAGGTGCGTTCGCAGAACGGACACTTGAGCTTAGTACCAGAGCCACTGATACCGGTGCCGTCGCCGACATCGGCAGGGTCGCGCACGGGCATGGCGAAGCGCATGTAGTCGCTGGCGGTCAATCCGCTGGTAAGAGAGACGGCAGCGGCCGCGGCGGCCGCAGAAGGAGGCAATCCAGCGGCAGCGGCACGTTGCAGGACGCCGCGAGGCATAAGATGATGGGGATCGCCGCCGCCGCCGCCTCCAGGACCGCTGCCTCCTCGCTGCTGTTCGGCCGCGTGTGCCGCCGCGAACCGACGAAACGTCTCCAAGTTGGCCACCTGGTTGCGCACGTCCTCCTCACTCATGCGGATGTCTAGCAATGGAACATTAACGCATACAAGAGTGTGCACGAAGCATCTTTGTGACGCAGAGTCAACAATGACGTACAGTACAACCCTAATTACTCGCCGGCATCAGAGCAGGTTACCATGACGCTACCTTGCTGCAGCAAGTTGAATACGCTTCTGCGCTACAATCACCGTGACGCTACCGTGTCGGCGTACGTTGAAGTCTCCCTATGCATACGCCAATCACTGCTCGTGATCTTGCTCACCTGCATTTCTCTCGCTTGGGCTGCCGTTGTCGAGCTCCTCTCTCCCTCGAAACTCTTGGTATTTATGTCTACTACCCTCGTCGGATCCGACCGAGGCTGTGTCGACGTCGACGCCACCGGGGTCGGACGCCCTCCTCATGCGGGGTTCGTGTATATGATGATCCTTGTACCTCAAAAGACTCGACGGACCTGGTGTCGAATCTGGCGGCGTGGGGGACCCAGCGGGAAAGTTGTCACTCCCTGAATTGGCTGCAGCGGCCGCGGCGGCCGCCGCGGCAGCAGCAGCTGCAGCCGCAGCGGAAGCCACGGCGGCGTTCTTGATGGATGACGGCGTGCGGCGCTGCTCAAACTCGCTTTTGCTGGACGGCGGCCGATCGGAGTTAGTGGATCTCACTTCGTACAAGTCGTTCGTGGGCGTGGGCGCAGACGCTGGCGACATAGGTGGCACTCCGCCACCGCCGCCGCCAGAGGGGCGGTCCTCTTCCTTCACCCCGACGGCTTCCGACGAAGAAGGATGCTGCGGCGGTGGAGAGAAGCTGGAGTAAGCCGCGGCTAAGCGAGGTGCCGCTGGAGGTGGAGGCGGCGGCCCCGGCGATTTTGATCTGTGAGGCGGACTGTAGCCGTTTCCACCTGGAGAGCTGTGGTGACTGGTTGAGCGGCCGTAGGACGACAAACCACCGCTGTTTCGCGAGGCTGGATACATGGGGAAGGGCTCCCTCGAAGGGGGCGGCGGCGGCGCAGCCGCCGCATGCTGCGAGAAGGACGAATACGGCGGTGAAATTCTCCCGGAATGGTGATGGCTGTGATGATGATGGTGTCTCTCCGTTGGGGGCGGCGGCGGTGAAGCACGCCGCAAGTCATCGTCTTTGTGCTTCTTGGCGGCTGGCGCCGGGGACCAAGAGGAGCGGTTCTGATTGAGCTCGATGTTCCTAGGGCCCTCCGAGAGACCCTTGACCTGCAGCACCTCTGCCGTGCGCAACACGCTGTTAATACGATCCTGACCAAAGAATAAGAGCATTAACAACTTGTGCACCATGGGAAAGTTCCTCATGCCTGCCTACCTGGTGCAGATATGCTTCTCCTCTGTACATAAAGTGCAGCAGGATGGTCAGGTCATCTGCGCGCGTGCCATCCAGGATGACGAAGAACTGGTTGTTCAGAGGCGCGTTCACCGGAGTGTGGTTGAACAGATTCTCGAAGTGGGTGCTGCATGCCGCCAGCACCAACCGGTGGGCCTTGAACGTCTGGCCTATTGGTTGCGAAGAGAAAGGATTAGCCTCACCCGTTGTCTCGACCAAAGTACACTTGGTTCACCTTCACAGAAGAGCGTGACATCCGATAGGTTCTCCGACTCCAGGAGTCCGTGGAAGGCCGAAAGGATGTTGGACTCGTACTTGCTCCATTTCAATTTGTACTTCTCGCTCCCCATCCTCTTGAATGAACCTCCTCTCTGGTGCTCCCGGCCCTCAACCACAGAAAATGCGGCGGCCTCTCTGAAGTCACAACAGGAATCTCATGACATTTCAGCCCCGGTCGACGACGGCCCTTACAGGGCAGAGAAAGACGACGACGACCGCGGCGACGACTGCGACTGCGACGACGACGACGACGACGACGACGACGACGACGACGACGACACGGGGGGAGAGGGACACAAAATCGGCCGGCAGAGTTTCAACCACTGCTCGCCTCGGGTACTACGAAGAAGAAAGGGGCGGCAGCGCTCGCGCTCGCTCTCGCACTCGCTTGTTCATGCGGAGAAATGACGGCTACACGTGCAACACGCGCACGCACACCCACAACCTCAGTAGCCTCAACAGCCTCACTCAGCCTCTCTCAGAAATGCCGCAATGCTGCGGACGGACGCGCGCGCGCGCACGAATGCAATTTTTGCTGACGCGGCGCGGCCCACCCACCGCCTGCCCGCCCGTGGCAGGCAGCAGCACATTGGCCGGGGCCGAGAAGGAGTACAACTTGGCCGTCCCAACAGCCGAACTTGTACCGCAATCGCGTCTTTTTTGGTTTTTTTTTCTTTTCTTTTTTTTGTTCCCTTCTACTGCCTCCCCTTCCACTTTTGTCCCCCCCCCCCTGTACTCCTGGCCCTACAGCTCGAACTCTTTCTTCCTGCCTGCGGCCCCGTTGTGCTTGATGCGCCTCTAGCTCTGGCAGCAGATGAATGCGCGTGCCCGGTTCTTCCTTTCTTCTGCCCCAAACCCTTCTGGTTTTTATCCCCCTTCCCCCCCCCCCTTTGGTTGAGCCGCGAGAGCTTGGGCTTGGGCTTGCGAGCCAACGAGAGAGAGGAGAACGCATCACACCGACGCAGGCAGCAGCAGGCGCAGCCGCAGCACCGTGAAGAGCAGCGGCAGCACCAAATTCCTCTGGCGTGCGTTCTCCTTTCTTCCGTCGTCCCCCTTCTCTACCTCCCTCCCCTCCCCTGGCTTGCACATGCCGATGCCGCTGCAACCGCCGAGCTCGACAGGGGGAGGGAGGGAGAGAGAGAGGGGAGAGAGGGCCGAATGGGCCGGCTGCGGAGTGGGCCGAGGGAGTCGCCGCCGGGAGAGAAGGGGAGGGCAAAGACCGGGGAATCCGGGTCTCTGGTGAGCCCGGTGTGGTCTGGCGGAATGGGGACATGACTTGTGCCCGGTCTTTACTCTGTTAAGTGAGTGGGATCTGCTCTGGGCTCGTGCACTGGAAGGGGGGGCGGGCTGCACCGGCGCCTGCCGCCGACCTGCGGGAGGGGGACGGTTGGCCGAAATGGCTGTGCCGGGCAGAGCGGGCGGCTGCAACATTGCAGGCACGCGCACGCGCGCACACAAATACGCACTTGCAAGTGCACAACTTCAACCGGGGTTTTCTCCCGGAGGGGGCGCCCGGCGGTCCGGGAGCGAGTTTCTGCGTCCCCTGGAGAACTTCACGGATCTTCGTGCACACTTTTCGACCGTCCTCGCGGCCTCGGTCACTTACCTTGAAGGCACTCATAGCCGAGCCCGGCCGGGGACGAGGCGGTCTGCAGTCGAGGCTGCAAGAAGCTGGGACCGGAAAGGGGGCGAAAGAAAACGCTCTTTTCTCTCTCTCTCGCTCTCGCTCCTGCGCGCGCGCTCCTCTTTTAGGCACGCACGCACGCAGTCACGCAAGCACGCACGCACACGCACACACACACACACTCACACACACGGAGACTTTTTGCTGAGAGTCACTTTGCACGGTGCGAATGCGTTGTGAACGACCTTGAACCTCCTTTCCACTTAGTCCTGGCTTCTTAAGAGCTGAGCAAGTGCACGGACAGCATCATCACTTTGTTCCTCGTCCTCCGGACCAGATGCATGTACAGGAGGATCGATTGCGGCTGCACGACTGAATGATGATTCTGCTTCTTCTTCTTCTTATCTTGGCTCAAGGAGGCAAAGAGAGAGCGAAATCGTGTGGAGTGCATGCATGCTGCACACATTGCCCGCCTTTCTTTCCGACTACGACTCCTACTCCTACTCCTCAGCCACTACCCAGGGGCCATGGAGCAACCCCCCCTCCCAGTGCATCGACTCGCTCGCGTACGCGCACCCAGGGCCTAGGGAGAAATGCAGCCCGAGGAGGAGGCTGATTGCAAGTGCGCCTCCTTGGTCGGCTCCAGCCAGCCAGCCCCACTCCCCCACGCGCTCGCGGCCACGCAGGAGGACGACGACGACGACAGCCAGCAGAACGACTACATGTGTACTTGATGCGGGGCAGCTTCGGCCTAGGCTTCTGCCATTTCGCCCTCAAGGCCTCTTTTTTCTCTCTCTTTCTCTCTGTGTGTGCGATCGCAAGCAAGAACTTCGTCATTATCGTTTGCTAACGCTTCCTGGTGTGCTACGGTACCCTACAGGAAGACGTTTCTTGTACCTAGGGCAGGAATGTCCGGGGAGAATCTTCGCTGGACTGGTTTAGGTGAAACTTGGCATGGCAGCGAAGGTAGGCTGGTAGGTAGGTAGGTAGGTAGAAGGGGGGGGGGGGTTGTCAGGCCCCGCTCCCTTCTCTCGACAATGAGTGGGGCCCAGAAAACCGTTCAAGCGAGGCCTTCCCCGGATGTCAAGTATGAAAGTTTTGCTCTTTTCACCCTTGGAGTGACCTAAGCTAATGACGACTTGCCTAAAAACCCGGTCTCTCCCAATCTAATGAAGACCGGTCCAGAAAAAACCCCGGCCTCCAACCACAGTATGAGTCAAAAGTATTGTGAACGTGTAACTGTGCACTCGACGATTTCTTCAATGGTTCCCTATGTACTGCATGGTGAGACTTTTCAGGACTACCTAGCAACAGAGTGAAGTGTGGGCCAAAAAGGAACGTCAGACTGCAATTGTGCATTTCATTTTAATGAAAGTTAATGAAAAATTCTTCCATGTGTTGTGAATCGTAACAGGAGATCAGACTTTGGGTTGGTCACATATACACAAGTATTCATAAGTAGCGCGTTGCCTGATAAAGGGTTGGTATTTTCATCGGACTCTGTCACAGATTGCTCATTTCGTCACAGCTCAGCTCAATATACGTTATTCAGTGCAGTCATTGCATTGGCAAAGGCAGCGTGTGACAAAATCACTTCAAAATCTGAGCCATTCTGATAAACTTAGAAGTGAGCCAGCCTGTTGTGACGAAACTACTAAGTCTATTTGAGCATAATGTATGTGAAATCAGAGCTTAATATCAAGAAAGTTGATGATCATGATTTAATGCATCATTGGGCTGTCATTACATGGAAGCTCCACTGCCCAACTGATTACTCTCTAATCCAAAACTCTGATGGCCTGAATGAAGATGCTTTTTTCCATTTGACTTTGTGGGGTGTTTTTTTGTTGCATTCTACACATCAGACTTTTGTGTAGCGTTAGAGTATTTCAGTTGCTTGGCGAACAACCACGGTGCGCTGCACATAGCAATGCCCCCCCCCCCGTCAAGGACTCCTATGCCACCCTGTACACCGACACGTTCGACTGCATGCAGTCTCTCTCCGTGTCTCATGTAAATGCTGAGTGAACAGCATGCAATTACAGTACACGTTACAATGCAATCTTCACAAGTTGTGCCTTTTCCTGATTGCTTCATGAGACACGATAAGTGCGACGTCGATGCCTTTTGTCCCAACAGCTATCCTGCTCCTTCCTCGGCGCAATTGATCCCAGAGCAAAAGTTGCACTCTGCAAAAGTTGCACGCATGCAGAGCATCCATTTTATACGAAAGCCATGTTAATTCACCTCATGAATTCCAGTGCATTTTCCTGTAATCTGATCTGGTGATCGAGGAAAAGTGAAAAAGAAAAACAGTCGACCAAAACTTATGGAGCCAAATTGCAGAGATCCCACTTGTGTACATGCGTGCGTGAAAAGATCACACAATTTCTCTCTGTCTCTTACAGGGTCTTGCAGACTATTTGAACATGTTGAGGAAAATTTTTCCCCCCATTACCTTGTGGTCCAGCAAATAATGGTACAAGATTACAGTCCACGAACTTTCCTTAATTATTGGCATTGTACCACGGGGAAACACCCTGTAGACGCGGAACACAAACAAAGGGGGGCTGTGCGAAGAACGAAGAGTGCATGTGTGCAAAAGGCTTGTTGTTTTTCCCTCGTCAACTGCGTGTGTGTGAGAGGATTTTGCACGATTTTCCATGTGCGGTTACCATTCCAGCTCTCGGTTCTGCCTGGCAAGCCACAAAAAAGAGGAATTCTAGCAATGTTGCTATGGAACTCTTAAGAAAGAGTGGAAACAAGAAGTCACTTCCAGCTTTATTACTCGCACCACTTTTTGTACGCATCGACACATCCAAGCTGTTGTCTTCACCAAACTTTGGGGGTCTTTTCCACAACTATCTATCTTTGGGGGGGGGGGGGGGGGGGGGGGGGGGGGGCGGGGGGGGGGGGGGGGGGGGGGGGGGGGGGGGGGGGGGGGTGGGGGGG
>JAAUXU010120405.1_pt1 | contig 10431 bp, 12 predicted proteins | sample 7278151 | NCBI WGS metagenome assembly JAAUXU01 (sample SAMN14350113, study PRJNA611818) | marine sediment metagenome | isolation source: surface marine sediment (1.8m) | place: French Polynesia: Moorea | collected 2018-08 | reverse complement strand
GTAGATGAGTTTTGTTTACCTGTCAAAGTGTCACCCTGTTGCTCTCTTTTTGCTGCTTCACCGAACCAAGCAACCTCTTGACCCAGACACAATGTTTTTGCATGCGTGCTCATAGCACCAGAGGGCCTGGGGGATGAATCCCACTGGAAAATGTCTGCATTTGGGTCCAGATTGTTCTATGAAAATTTCAGCCAATTTCGTCCACTTTTACCTCCTCTAAAAGCCATATTTCTGTTTTGTTTGGCATGCCCCCCCCCCTTCAGGTGGCCTTCTTTTGAGCATTCTAGCACCAAAATGGGCAGTCTTGACATTGACCTTTGTACTCAACATTGTGTCCCAGTATCACAGCTACACATTCCACATCAAAATTCCACTTGAACATGTTTCAGTACAGTGTGGGAGGTGCTGTCATGCCCGACCCAATTACTTACGGTCAGGACTGTATGCTTGTTGGATCACCGCACTATTTAAAATCCCCCAATTTCAGAATAGGTTGTGCAGTGGTATAAGCAGTCTATAACAAAATCCTACCCTTACAACCACTAAGCCCACAGCATGCTGAACAAATTTTGGTGTACATGCACGTCAGATGCCTCTTACGTTTAATGCATCTTCAACCCGTCACATCGACTTTGCGCTTCAACGCGATTTTCATTAAAATTCAGGATTGAAACGTAATGCACAGGACTCGAATCATACTGTACTATAGACTCCCATCGGATGCGACAGAAGTGAGGGAAAAGTCACCAGAAAGCTTTGGTTTCTGATCATAGCAACATGCATCTCTCACAGATAGTGTAACACACTAATAGACTGAAGATTGATCACAAATTCAAAATGTGTCAGTTACATTGATTGTTTTTCATTCAGCGACTATGATGTGAAATGTACTTTTCACCTGTTTACTTGTGGAAAAAAGTTGCTCAGCCGAAATACTAGATTACACACTAAAATATTGTGATAGTGGCTCCTGTGGTACAAAACAAAAGCCACTCTTCCCAATGATGCCCATCACACCACTGTGCGCAGATGCCAAGGGAGCTGAGCTACTATCGCTAACTTTGGAAAGCTGAATTCTGCGCTATCACCCTGTAGCGACCCATGTATGTACAGTCTTTGTGCCAACACAACCGTGCGGCAGGTTGCAGCTCCTAAAATTATGTGAAAGCATGCTACGAGGGGCGACTAAGATGAACCTGAAATTTGGCTGTACCTTGCCTGGCTTCGAACGCAATGAAATTTTGTCGAGGTTGCAAGCATAACTGGCAACTATTGGGATTACTTTTACCGCCAAAAATGGAACACATTCTATCAAGTCACAAGCATTGATCAGCTGCAGGATGCCCTGAGGCAGGCAGGCAGGCGGTGCGACTCCTCCACGGCAGCGACACAAAAGTTGCAAAGCTACGACGGCGGGACCAAGATGCTCAGAGGGGTAGATGTAGCCCAAGCGGGATAATCCAGACTACCTCGAATCATTCACCGTATGAACTTTACGTCCCCGAGCTATCTTATTCCGTGTCAGTGATGCAGTTATGATAACATGGTGAGTGGGCGGGACGAAACTGCAGTCGAACTGGAGCAACTTTGAACCCTCGGTTTTGCTTTATACGTTAGACTCTTCTTAAAGTCCAACTGTCGATACCGGTTGGTGACGGTGGCGTCATCCGACTCGGAGTCGCCCGTGGCAATGGACGAGTAAACCCGGAGGTTGGCCTGCAGTTCTAATTCATTCTGGCCATGTGCAGGTCAAGGAAGGAGACTTTCAACCATGACTGGAGCCAGAGGCCCAAACCCAAAGTAGCTGACCAGCATTGGGTACTTTGGAATGGGTCTGGAAACGCCGTTAAGTCGCCTTAGGTCATTAGTAGTTATTAGAAATACTCTTGAGACGGAACTTTTGCAGAGTGAATGGAGTTCCAGTTCTTAGGTCTGACTGTGCGTAGCACTGCGCACTGCACACGACAGGTCATTCTTCTTTATGAACACGCAAAAGCAATGTTCCAGCTGACTGAGGCTCCTCTTTCTACCAGCCCCCAAACCCCTCTATAAGTGGCACTTCCTTAGCAACCACTTCAGTCATACTTCCCAAGAACTGGCAATTTCGGCCAGCGAGGTGAAGCTGACGAGGAAAACACGAATCTTGCAAACTTTCCGTTGCCCAACGTCGTAACTTTGTAGCTCAAGCTTTCTGGTGACAACGGCTGAGACACTTTCAAGGGCGAACAAATAAGAGGGATTCGAACGGGTGGACCCGTCGCAGCTCGGGACACCGAAAGTGGGAAAAATCTCCGGCCACTCTTACCAGATCGTCAACTGCACCAACGTGCGGTGAGGCTGAGCCATGGTCAAGTGATCTCAGGAAGTCTCTCCGGGCCAAACTCTCATCACCGGAATCTACGCCCGAGTCAGCGGGGTCGACGGGCACGCGCCAACCGCCATTGTGCACGGGGGAGGTGCAACGCGGAGCTTCCCTCTGGAGACCAGCGATTCCATATGTAAACTTGCTCCAGTCCTCGAGGTATTTCCCGTTCAGGCGCCAGAGCTGAGCTCAGCAGTGCAGGATCTGCCACGGACTCCTCTGTAGCCAAAACTTTTTCTTCACTTTTTTTTATTTAAGAAAGGAGCAGGAAAGCTTGCTTGTCTTCAGGCGGGCAGCTTAAGATAAACTGTTGCGTTTTCTTCTTCTTTCCTCGATGCGTTTTTTTCGAGTGATTCCTTCTTTCTCTCTTTCTCTCTCTCTGTGTATTCCGTGGCGGCGACGGCGACGGCGGCGGCGACGAAGACGACGGAGGCGAAGGCGAAGACGACGAAGGCGAAGGCGAAGGCGAAGGCGAAGACGACGAAGGCGAAGGCGAAGGCGAAGGCGACGAAGGCGAAGGCGGCGATCCAGGAGAAGGAGAAGAGGAGGTAGACAGCGAAGTGACACGGACGAGCTGAACAACCCACCCATCAGGAAAATCAAGCATCGCAGAGTTGAGGCCCACTTGCTGACGCTGTGAGGATGACACTTGGTGAAAGTTCAAGGTTCCGCCAGGGTGAAACAGGCTGATTTTGAGCCACTCGCAACTTTGCTTGGTGAGATGGAGGCCGGAGGTTCTGGTGTCGTCTTGGCTGGAACCGTGACAGCCTCAGCAATAAGGTGTTTTACACTCAAACGGAGGCATGGAAAAAAGCGTCTTGGACGACGGCCACAAACAACAGCCAGGATTTGTTTGTTTTGTGGAGGGAAATGCGCAAGGCTTTGGCGTCAAGACTGGAGCAGGACTGAGCTGAGCATGCACAGACTTTCGTGTGATCGCGCAAAAATGGATGCCCTTATTCAGTGTGCTGAAGTCCGAGCGTTTTATCGTCTGCCCCCGTTACAGGGTGGTCCAACGTAACTGACAGTCAAGTTCTACTGCATCAGTTGTCACAAAATTTGCTGTTGGTGCCATCTCTCGCCGGCGGCTTGATCATCTTATCTTCTTGTTGACAACATTTCTCGTAATGCCCTAATAAACCATAAATGAGTCTCAATTATCTGGGACCACTCTGTACTGTGGGTGGATACAACTTTCGATCAATTTCTATCTCTTGGGCTCACATAGAGTCGTATGATAACATGTTTCCCACCTCTCACTCACTGCATTAGTCAGTTTCAACAGTAGATCTATCATAGGTCCATCTGCATGCCTTTCATGACGTGCACAAAATGGTCACAGCCCTTCTCTTCTCTCTTCCATAGCGGAGACTCGTTTCTCTCTGAATCGACAGGGTTGATTGATCGGTTTTCCTCTTCTTCAAGCTGGCCTTTCTTAGTCACTCGCGCACCAAGAGAATCTTAAACATTTACATTTCAATTAAAGCCATCAAGTCAAAGGCTGCAAAGTCACGAGAAGCAACCTGCAACAGCTGACCATAAGCACAAGAGTAAAAATTAAATGGCGGTTTTTCGTCTCGCGTACGGGTTGAAAAGATTGTTTGTTTGAAAAAAAAGAGTAAGTAAGAAGAGTTATTCTCATGAGCAAATTTCACTGATTCTTCAGTGAGCTTTCAACACTTTCTTCACAAGGAACGCGTGAAAAAAAAGTGTTGCAAGGTTCGCCAGAGAATCAGAGTGAAATATACGAGTGAGAAGAACTCTGATTTTTTCTCAAACATGTGTAATTTTCTTCAACTAATTGACTTTTTTGACAGTCTATTTGCAGTGCTGTCATTCTCTAACAAATCAGACCCAGAAATGCATTTTCGTTACGGCTTGAAAGTGGTAAAATTAGTCAGAAAAAGTAGAAAATAAGTGAAAAAACAATTATTCCTTCGCCCAAAAGTAAGACCTACTTTTTTCACCCGTAGCTTTCACGAGTCTCGTGAAGAGCATTTTCTGCCAGGAGTGCGGAGGAGAGCGAAGCATGACTGGCAGAAACTACTCTTCAGGACACGAGTGGAAGCTACAAGTGGAAAAAAGGACTTATTTTTGTTTGGAAGATGAGATTTTCTTTCACTTCTTTCGACTTCTCCTGACTCCGTTGTCTGTTTTGTTTTGCAAGCTAGATCTCTCTACAAAAGGAAGAAACAGGATTATCAAGGTGAGTAATTTGAAAATCAGTGAAAAAAGTGAAATCAAAAGTGAAAAGAAAAAGTTACTTTTTCTTTCTGATTTTTACTTGTTTTCACTCATTTTCAGTGACGAAAAGTCAAGTAGTAAAAGAAAATCTCATCTCCGAAAAAAATAAGACAGTCTTTTTTTCACGCACTGATTTTCACTGGGGGCAGAATGATTGTAAGTGAAAAAAAGGCCTTTTTTAACATGAGATTTTCTTTGACGAATCCCCTTTTTTGTCCGGACTGGACCAAGGAGGAGGATGCAACACTTTATCTGCCTCAGCTTTGCTTGGGCAGATAAAGTGTTGCATCCTACTCCGAGGCCCAGTCCGGACAAAGAAGGAGGCTCAAAAAGTTTACTTTAAAGTCGTAACTGAAATAGTCTTTGTTTTAGTGAAAAAGAGTCGCTTGGTTCGTACAAGAATATTTTTAACTTTGAAACAGTGTGATGCGCGTTGTTGCATTGAGGATCAAGCCGTACGTACAGGGTCATGCAGAAAAAACGTCTCGAACCTTAACATCAAATTTAAGGAATGAGCGAGACCTCTGATTCGAAATCTGACAGTACGATGAAATGGTGTGACCCTGTTTTTGATGTGGTTCTGCTTTGTTTTTGCTTTGTGTACCACCACACAAGAATGGAACAAGGCTGTCGTGATTCTGTGGGTCAATCTGGGGGCGGACCACGAGTTCTAGGAGATTGCCAAGCTCCTAAACTACCCAAGAAGGACTGTTGGCCGCGTCATTGACCGCTCCAAGAAGACCGCAGTGTCCGCCAGGAAGCTACACAAGGCCAGAAGTGACCAAAAGCTCACCACAGCCTTTTTGACTGGCATTTCAAAAGGTCGATCTTGACAAATCCTGACAGGGCCATGGCTAAGCTGGCCAAATACCGCAAAGTGCACAGACCAACCGTCTCCAGGGCTGTCGAACTGGACCTCAGCCTCCCCTTGAGTCGTCTTAAGCCTTGTTATCTTCAGGAGAAAGAACCTGGCCGCCATCGTGATCCATGGTGTTGCCGGCAGCAAAGGCCGTGTCACCGACTCTCATTTCTTCTTCGGTGGCCACGAGGTAAACCAAGATGTCCACGTCGAGGTCATAACGAGTGTGTTCCTACCCTGGATGACAGAAATGGCAGCTGGAAGACCGCGCAACCTCCCAGCAAGACTCAGCTCCATGTCACAAGGCTCAGAAGCCCATGCAGTTCCTGACAGCCAACATCCACTACTTCTAGCCCCCCGAGATATAGCCTCCTCACATAAATAAATCCTGGTTATTTCTATCTATAGGGGAAGCTGGAGGCCGCTGCCTGCAAGACACATCACAATCGTATCATGGCCCTCCAGGCTGCCATCAAGGCTGCAGCACGGGCCTTGATCCCGCAGAGGCCGACAGGGCATGGTCTGCTTTCAGAGGATGTGTGGAGGAAGTCCTTTGTCAACGTGGAGAACACTTTGAATAAAAGTCTTGCACAATCATCTGATCATGTCGGATTACACAGATCTCTGTAAAGTGTACTTTACAGTCTGTTCAAGCGTCTTCGGTGTGGAGCAACTTACCTGCACGACCCTGTACACACACGCCCCAGGCGTGAGGTCTTCAGCTGGCGAAGGAGTCTTGCCACTTAAAGAGAAATGAGGGCAAAAACATTTTAGAAGAGACTCCGGAAAGGAGTTAACACACATAATATCTCCTCTCAGTCTCCAAGAGCCCATAAGGGAAAGTAAGGCTTTCCCGTTTCCCCACTCGAGATCTAAACAGTCCGGAAAAACAGTCTTAGAGCAACACTCGGTTTCGGATCTTGGTGATACAACGTACGTCCCTTTACTGCCCAAACACAGGAAGTCTCTTACACTGGAGCATCACATACGTCTGTACATACTTACCTGGTGACAGACGAGTCTGGGCTGGCGAGCTCAGAGCCTTTTTGGACAGGTTGGCGAAAAGTGGAAAGAGCCCGTGTTCTCGGAAATTGGTTTCAAGCCTTCTTTTCTATTTTGGCAAAATTGGCAGCACATGAAAACTTACGAAATAGGCCTACGAAAGAAATTTGAAAGAAAATCTGGCAGAGAGAAAGTCGAGTATGAACCACACAAGTCTCGCAATTCCTTCCTTGTATTACACTGTCATTTCCCATGACAAAAGTAACGATGATATTTTCTTCTGCTTTGACCAAAAGGTTCCAGCCTAAGGCTGGTACGAGCCCTTTTCAGATTGGACCGAAGGGCCTGTGGGCCCAGCAAGGCCCGAAGTGTGGAGCTTGTATCATCACCAGTGTTGGCTGTATGTGCGACTGCTATAGGCCAAGCATCTTGTTACGTATGTGGCAGTTTCGTGCCACCTATAAGTGATCCCCAGCGAAAAAATTTTGGCGCTCGTATCGTCACTACACGAAGCTCCTGAGACCTTCCAAAGTTTTACGATACTTGTGGTAGTCAGAAAGAAATGTTAGGCTCCAGTGCCATAAGTATATGTCTGTCTGCATGTCTAATGCTGTCTGTGGGCCACTTCTAAGTCGCAATTCAACGATGGAGCCATTTTAATCTCCTTGCGGTGGAGATCGTTGCTAGACGGAGCAGCCTCGTTGGCTGCTTCACCCTTGGTCTATCGGAGGTCGGTGAACAGCCAGAGATTCGTCATATTTCATCAAACACACGCTGTAGAACACGCACACTGAGACACCCGTAGCACACAACTGAGCACTTAAAACGTCATCCATATTGGCCCTAAACGTTGTCATGCACAGTGGACTCCGCCGGCTGTGCTGACCTTGAGCCGGGTTAGTTCAAGTACAATAGCTGAGTGCGTACCTGGTAGCAACAACAGCTGAGTTGGTCCTGGAAAACCGCCTTGAGCTTTCATAGCTCCATCTCTGCCACTACAGTGTTTTTCAGTGACTCCAGTGCGCAACCCAACAACCAGGTCAGAGTCGTCTCTGCTACCCTGAATCAGGCCAGAAATTTTCTCTAGGGTTTGCAACAGCTCAGTGTTCATTGGTGTCTTGAGCAAGAAGAATCAGTTTTCTGCTCTCAAAGTCCGAACCTTCTCTTCATAATCACTTGTCTCGAGTGTTTGGAGGCTCTTTCGTTGTTTGTCTTTTAATCGATTGTAAACACTTTGCACATACAGCTCTGAGAACTTGATGACCACAGTAGGAGTGAAAAATCCGGCGCATCTACGAAACAGAACTACGCAACAACTCCTGATCCCACTCCTCGCCTCTTGACCCTTCACCTTCCCCGGGATAATGGACCGGGTGTCCGATATTATCGACTACACGTTTCAAGATCAACGTTTGCCAGACCCAGTTTGGCAGTCAAAATCTTAAGGCAAACAAAGTTTTATTGAAACTATTAAATGTGTGGTGTAACCGATGCAGCTCTCATGACGAGGGCTGCATCGGACATGTCAACCCAGTGTCGGTCCACGAAGGCCTTGATGGCCTCGGGGTTTGGGTGGTGAAGGCCCAGGCCGTCCTCTCCGTACAGTTTATTCTCCTTGTGCTGCCTGTGACCCCAAACTGTCGGGAGATTTCGGTAGATGTGTTCCCAACACGGTTTTTTTTTGAAGGACTTCAGACATTGTAAGAGTTGGGTTTTAATTTGGTGCTGATGTCGAAACCAAGCACTGCACAGCAAAGCTGACATTTCTCGTGCAACTACGATGCTTCAGGCGGGAATTTGAAAATTAAAGTAAAAAAATACATGAAAAACAAGATTAAAGAAGTGTAGTCGATAATGCCGGACATTGGCACTCACCAGCTTTGTGTACTCAAATCTCGGCACCCCGAGCTGAGTGTCATAAGCGGGAGTCACTGTGCACAGATCCTCTGAAATAAATAGGGTGGAGGACAGTGGGCACAAAGAACATAGAAGGGACAGCTGTTTCCTTTTTTTGTACTTGCGGTTCTCATGAAGTTATGTGAGCCGGATTTTCATATAAGAGAAATAGTTCCTTTCGTGCATTTGGCAAAGCAGCATTTTTCGAACGCGAGGTCACAACAGCCTCTGCACTGCAGCCTCTGCACTGCAAGAGTGTTTGACTACTTTGTCCAACGCACGCTTTACGTCAGATTGTCCATTCTCATCGATTGACTGCAGCAACTCCACATATTGGAGGATATTTTTTAAGTTTTTATTAGTGCCTTAGGAGTCCTGACCTCCACTTTCAGTGCATAAGCTGGCTTGATTTGCTGCCCACGGTCAGAACGTAACGAAGATGGTAAAGCAGCTCTTTACTCGATCTCCTTGCCACAAACGAAATCAGTAAAAAATGAACAATCTGACGCAAAAGGGTGTAAAGTGTGAAAGAAAAATTACAGCGCCAAAAAAGCGAGTGAGTACAATATGCGTGGTTCACTGCCCATATACAACGGCGGTATGAAATGCTTGTACATATCAGACGACTTCATATCAGTCTTGAGGTCAAATTCGGTCTCATCACCCTTGTACAGCCATGTACATTTCTTTCAGCTGCAGCTGGAACCGCCTCCTGGCGAAGAAGTACAGCTCGTACTCGTACGAGAGCAGGGCACGGAACTTCTCCCTGGCAGCGTCAGACAAGGGACGCTTTGGCGTCTTGCTTACATTTTTCGGCCCTAAAAAGCAAGGTTTTGACACATCTCAGACCATGGACGAATTTAGTGCTGCTTGGCACAATCTTGACTTCTGGCACTTGAAATCATTCAAGCACACAAAAGGTGCTGTCGACAAAAGTCCGCTTGAATTCCAGTTCCATACAAAGGACGCAAGAGCATCAAAACAGGACAAACACGTACATTCAGTCAGACAAGAAATGATCCTCTCACCGGACATTTTGATGTTGCTGATTCCCTTCATGAACCTCGGCAACTTGTACTCCAGTAGCTTGTACGACTCCTCCATCTGCTCCGAGATGCCCACAACAGTGTAGTAGCGCTCCATGTTTGACATTGCTTGGTTCAAGGCGCGACTGCTGCCAAAATGGTTGCAGAAGTCATCTTGTCCACAAAAATATGCCTGAACAAGCGCGCGTCATTGGCAACTGGCTTGATCAATCATTGGCATGTCATTCACAGTAGCGTCTCTAGGACTCACCACGCTGTGATCGATGATGTCCCCGGGCTTGAAGTTGCACTCTCTGTCTTGGTCATCCATGATGCATTCCTCGAGAGTCCGCGTAACCCACTGACTGAGCGTCTTGTTGGCTACAGACATGGGTTCGGCGTGTGGGTAGAGAACGTTGAAGTACCAACCTCTTTTGTCGAATTCTCTGCCTCGATGGAAGCGTGAGTAAAAGCGCTCTACAGTGGAAAATGGCAATCAGGCCGACGCAACAGAGGAGCACAGTGTTGCCCCACAGCACACAATTTTAATGCATTGGCGCCCAAAGAAAACTCGAAAAATCGTCCGAAGGTTTTCTTCTAAATTTATTCCCACATGAACATGGTGGCATCAAGCTTTACCAACTTTAGCTTTTACACTGGGTCAGGACATTGTCTTTGGTCATGTCCTTGCAAGGCTTCACCGTGGTGTTCACCATAGTGACCACGGTCATGAACAAGCGGTCGTCAACACTTTCAGGCTCTTCTTTCAGGGCACGGGTCAGATAAATCCTGTTTGAATGGTTCTGTGACATCAAAATACAGTCCTTGCCGCAAGTAATTGCATTGGTCATGAAACAGCACCTGCTACTGAAACGTGTTGAGTTAGAATTTTGATGTGGAATTTGTAGATGTGATCCTGTGACACAATGTGAAGTACACAGGGTCAATGTCAAGGATGCCCATTTTGGTGCTAGAATGCTCAAAAGGAACCCACCTATGAAAGAGGGGCCATGCCAAACAGAAGAGAAATTTGGCTTTTTTTG
>JAAUXU010066658.1_pt1 | contig 10435 bp, 12 predicted proteins | sample 7278151 | NCBI WGS metagenome assembly JAAUXU01 (sample SAMN14350113, study PRJNA611818) | marine sediment metagenome | isolation source: surface marine sediment (1.8m) | place: French Polynesia: Moorea | collected 2018-08 | reverse complement strand
TTTTAGTAATGGGATTGGACTATGAAAATGAAGTATGCAATTTTCTCACATGGTTCATGCCTGCTCGACTCATTAACTTCTGCATAAAAAATAGTCCAAAATGATTTTCTTCGCGTCGTTGCTCATGAGTTGCTCACCAGCCCACCTTAATAATTCACTGTTTTTATAATTTTTTGTGCCTGCCGCAGTAATCACCAGGTGCAGTTTTCCTTCCGCCAAGACAAAAAACTCTTCACGGTCCTCATTACGCATATCCAAGCGGCCCTTCTCGTTCTGGCCGGCGCTGACAGGTGTCATTGCCCCTGCGGTCTTGATTGACAAGAGGCGGATGGTGAATGGACAATGGCAACTCTGTGCTCACTCCGCTTGGCGATTGCCAATTCGGTTGTGACCAAGCGTTCTGGCCGCAAAAGCTTGAGTAATAAGAGCTGTAGCAAAAAAAAGGTTCCCCAGTCGACACTTCCACGCTGTGGTCACGGAGCCAAGGACACCAATTGCCAGGTCCGTTTGCGGGAGTGACGCACGTCCCGCACCCGTCAAGTCCGTGGACACCACCAGTCACAGCCAACTTGGTCAGGGCCGACGAGGCGGGGATGTAGGGCTGGCTGACGCTGACCGCCGAGTTCCAGAAAAGGGCTTTTTTTATCAACTCCCCATTTGTTCCGTGACCTCTCTCTTCTGAAGTAAACAAAAATGTGTGAGCAGAAGTGTAATTTTCTTCACGCATTCGTGGTGTTGAAAAGTCCACTTGTGCTCACACATTTCCAAGAGGTGCTGACTTCTCTTTCTCCTCCTCTGGCCACTGGCAGCAACACTGCACTGCCACGTTCAAACCATTGCAAGCACAAAGTTCTACCCTATGGCTGCTCCATTGAAGCTGCTTTGGCGGTAATGACTTGCATTGGCCACTAATGGCTAATAAATGACTTAAAGTAGCCCTGGAGAATGCTTAATTCAATGCGCAACTGCATAAGCAACGCCACAGGAAACACTTTTCCTCAACCCTTTGAAATGCCCGAACACAGCTGACGCCTTCTTCTGATGGAGACTCACTGCTCAGCACGATTTCGGTGTGTGGCATTCCCAAATTGAGGCCAAATTGCTGGAGTCATCAAGATTTTTTTTGTTTTAATTCGAAAATGCCCTTATTCAGGGAAAACCTGAGTGTGGCTGGCAGGTAGCGCGCATTCGGGCATGAACGAAATCTTCACCTGACGCAATGAATTTCTTCTGGCGGGGCCTGAAGGCCTCGCCCAGACCGGAGCTGAGCCAGGGAAAATTCAGAATACTTGTACGCTAAAGCTACTCAGATACTTCCTCACAGGCCTATTTGGCAATTACACTTTGATAGCGCTGACGTCGTGTAGAAGCTCAAAAGCCTCATGATTGCTTGAGTTTCACGAGGTTTGAACAGTTGCCCTGAACAAGAAGATGGATATTTCATTACTCAGGAACAAGCGGTTGAAAAGGTCAATATATAAATCCGAGTAATGTCTTCAGTTTACGATGATCAGTAAATAAGTAGATGCGTGAATGACTGAATGAACAAGTGAAGAAATAAATGTTCATGTGTCATATTTGACAGGAAATCCCGTTCAAAATGGCCTGGGCTACTGTATTTAATGGGCTTCCAAATGACACTCAACTTGGTACCATTCCAGGCTTTATGTTGCACACTGATGGTCTAGAATTATCTCAACGATGGGTTTTGACGATGCGATAAACGGTGGTGGAAATTATCGCAATAACGACGACGAGGCCTTGTGCAGCCTTATTTTCTCCATTCGTCGTAAGCAAGGATATCTTAGTGAAAAGGGTCTTTAGGATGTGGTGATCTTGATGTGCAGTAGCAAGAAAGGCAACCAGAGACAATGTGAATGCTATGGTCACGGTGTGAAACAACTGACACTACAACAGAGATGTGCTAGCATCAGAGTTCAAAATTTTATTGACTGTTTCAGCGTAGTTTAATAGAAGTAACACATCATGGAATAAAATACAATTGGGCAGAAGTATCAGAGTCAATAATTTCAGTTACCTGATTCAGATTTTTAGTACCCAAGCCCATCAATATAGAAATGCCGTCGATACCCTGTGCTATACCATTCAAGCGAAATCTGGGACCCATTTAAATATAAGTCTTTAGAAATTTAGAGGATATGGGCGATATTGTGCACAAGCAACACTTCAGAAACAAGAATTATCCTCCTCGAACAAAGGCCAATCTCAGTTCTCAAGACCAGATCACGCTCTCATCTTCATCCAGGGCACCCACCACAGCTTATCCAAACAGCAACCACTGCAGCATTTGCAACCTCGCACGCAGCAACGTCACCGGTACATTTTCATGGACGTGGAATCAAGATGGACTGCCAAGCTCCAGAAGGATTATGCACTAACCCAGATTATTGACCACCAAATTTCTGTCCCTTTCGTCATTCTTGAGTCTGGCGTGAAATACGTAAAGAAGGTGTAAAAAAGGCATGAAAAACACGTAAAAAAATCCTGTCCCAGAATATTCTCAGAGCAAGGATCTTGCTAACTGGACGAAGATTTTCCCAACATTGGCCTCCAGACATCTGAAGACAGCCTCGAGGACTGACCCCTCTCTATCGGCGCGGTCGAGATCTTCACGTCACAGCTCTTGTGCCATAGCTGGGGATAGAAGGTGACCAAGCTGAATAAGAGCGCCCAATTTTATTGTCTAGATCATTGCCAGGCTTAAATTGCACCCCCTAAACGAATTCCACAAGCGTCTTTTAAACATGTGTCATGCCATAAAGATCTTGACGTTCAGCGCTGCTCACACACCAAAACAAAGAGGTCATATTTTGCTGCTGTTTCCGCGCACTGCACTGTACAGGAGCGGAACATATGGGTACGCAAGTCGTGCTGTGCAACAGCCTTGCTCCACTTGCAATCACGTTTAATCTTACAGTTCCGGACACCATCGAGGGGAGAAACTTAATGGCCCTTAGTCCATTCTTTTTCTGAAAAGGCATAAAAAGACAAGGTCGTTAGGATGAATATCAGTGGAGCAGGATTTCCATCAGGCATACGAAGGTGTACAGCAGTGCAGCCAAGTACTGTGACCGGGGACGTTGATGTTGGTGCTGCTCTCATGAATGGGGATGTGACAGATGTATAATGTAGGTGAGGAAAAAACACCAAAATTATCTCATTCATCATGACAGTGACCAATTAGGCTTTGTTCAATGGGAAATTTGTACTCATGTTGGAACTGGAAGGTGAATTTTGGCATGGAGACCACACTGTGCACCATGTTGCAGCTGCAACCCAGCTGATCACATGGGAACAACAAAGAAGTCCCAAGCGAAATAGTGAACAAGACTTGTGCGAGAGTTCAAGTCTGGGCTCATGGCTGAGTCTTTTCAGCGCCTGGAACGCCTGAACTCGCTCAAAGGCAGCTCGAACCCATCGCCAGAGCTCTGAGTTCCGAGACTCTTCGAACTGGTCGGTCTGGCTTCCAGCCACCCACAAAATTGAGGCCTCAGTGGGCCTGAACAGCTCCCCCTCCTCCTCGGGGCCGCTTGCCTGCCGGTGTCATCTGCGTGAGGATGGTGAAGGTCAAGGCTGTCCTAACCCACGACCTGTGGTAGTACCTCCACAGGGTTAACGTGCCTCCATCAGTTATTCAAGACGAACAGGGTGCCTACGGCCTGGGGGCACCTTTGTTGTTTCAGGAGATTAAATCTCTCTTCAAGACCACACTCTGGGCCTTCCGTTTTCATGGAAAATAACCTTCACATGTCATAAATATTATAGTTCAACTTCATTGTGGCGCTTCACCATGATCTGAACCATCACTTGAAAAGGCCACAGCTCACTTTGTGAGGGAGGTAGACAGCTCAAAGCTATGCCCAAAATCTAGTCATGGGCAGTAAGATGCGCACTGCACTTTTGTGCATTTAGACAGTTTGCGTCATTCCCATATCCAGGTGCCTTTTGAACTCGACCATCCACACAGTCCTCCAAAATGCCACTTTTTCGTACGCTTCTTGTATTAGCTCCTGATATGACGTCTCATGAGCAGTGGCGGTTCTAAACCACCTCTGTCTGACCAGTGTTAGATGCCCCATTTGATGTCGTTAGAGAGCATCAAAGAAGGCAAAAATTTGCAGCAAAACCTATCGTCTGAAATTTTGTTTATTCACCAAGTTGAATGAAATTCTTGTGCACACGTCTGTTTACTTCAGGTCATCCGTATTGCTGAATTAATCCCCCGGGGGAAATCATTTTTAATCTGGTGCATGGGGGATAATTAACGGGTGGGGGATTATTATTCGTACTCATGTCGGTCTGTGGCGAAGTCACATCTTTTGCCAAGTGTGTGAGATGTGCTGTAGATGGGTGTAGAATGCATGTCTTGCATGTCTGTCTATCACACTGCTCTGTGCCCAAGTACGGTCCTCTCTGGAGATTGAATACGGGGGAGGGGGATAAATGCAGAGTGGGGGATTATCTTTTCAACCTTCTGGTGCGTGGGGGATACTTAGAGAGGGGAGATAATTAAAGAGTGGTAGATTAATACAGCAAACACGCCATAACACGAGTATCAGGCTAGCTCGAAAACGTCAATTTTAGTGTTTCAGTGTGGAAAATGGGCATTAGACTGGTTTCATTTTGTCGAAAAAGCTGGAGGTCAGCCGCGTACAAGCTGGTGGAAATCGGCCGTGGGCAGACAGACGGACCCCCCCCTCGCACGCACACACACACACACACACACACACACACACACAAGGCCTACGCGCTTTTTGGAAGGGAAATTAAAGGTGCCCCGAGACGAAGCCGGTACCCTGAGCTACGAGTGTGGCTGCTGTGAAACAACACATCACTACTGTTTTCTCAGCAGTGCCTGATGACCAATCCAAGGTTTAACTCCTGGTACTTAGCGGAAAGAAATTGATGGTGTCTAATTATACTCCAGGGTACATTAAAGTCAAAATTTTGACAAATGAGTAAAGTTTCTAACGTCTTCCACTTTTGCTCACGGCCGTAACATTTCATAATAGGTCTTCAATTTCAAGTGTGAATTCGCAGTCATTTCTGTGCTTCAAGATATTATTTATTTCTCTACGTGTATATATCATTACCTCCAGAGGTAATTTCTGTCCAAATTTTGAAAATTACACTCTGAGCCCCCAAGCCGAAGTGACTATTTCTCCGTTTCAACCTCTTTGAGCACTGTGATATATATGAGAAGATCACTCTAATAAACAACCTGGAGACGACGTCAGCCCGGAATCGAGGCAAAGACAGGAAGAAAAAGAAAATCTGCATTTGTTCTGCAAATCTCATTCGCAATCTATTTTCCACTCACTTGAGCAAATGTTTTTTGCGTGTGTGCAGCGGAGATGGATAATAGATATCAAGCAGCTCATTGCAATTTGGCGCGTACAAGAAGTAGTCTGAGTTAGCGGAAGATAAATGGCCCGTAAACTTCGCAAAATAGCAACAGTGGACGTCGCTTAATGGTGCCAAAGGCCTGGAGCCGAATTAGCCCCGAGCTCCATCGCCCTGCTCGTGTGGGTGCCGATTTGGCGCGTTCCACTGTCCCACAGGTGTTCCCCTCATTGGCGTGCTTCGTGGCACCGTCTTCAAGCTGATGTTTCCAAACCGGAGGAAATTTCTCTCGGGGACAAAAATATGCTTTATTATCGTCACCGGGCGGAAACAGTTACGACTTCACGGCGCATTTATGTGTGCCGAAAAAATGGGAGCCCTGTGAAGTGCAACGCAAGAGGAATCCTCTTTTTTGCCAACATTTAAAATCCCTGTAAGTATTTAACAGGTGAACGTCACTCGTGGCTTGCCAACCCCTGGCGTGATCCATATGAGAATGCGAAGAAAGTGCGCACGAGAAATCGAACTTTTTGCACCTAGCCTTCATGGCGTTGTGGCAATGCGGCGTACCGCACCGCGTCGGGCCCCGCAGCCTTGTCCATGTAGAGCGCGTTTCGTGTCACTCGGCTTGATCGAATAAACTGTACCTTGCAAAGAGAATGGCGAAATGTGGACCAGCAAGAGCACAAGATTCTCATTTGGCAAAGTAGCTTTTTGCCAGCATTTAGTCTGTGCAGCCCCCAAGCATTGCTGCCTCAGGAACAAGACCTTTTGCTCGGACAGTGACAAGTGGCAAATGCACTTACAGGGCTTTATGTCAGATCAAAGGCACTTTGATCACCGGCACTGATTGCGTAACTGCACATTCCGGATATTTGGCAGTGCCTTCACCACCCGCTCTCACTACATAAGGAGGGTGGAAAAAGAGTTCTTTTCTAGACGAAATCAGTGCAAATTTAAGACTGGGCTTGTAAAACATTTTTGCGTCTTCTCTTTGTTGCCAGAAACGACGTTCGTAAATCGCAGATAATGCGCAGCGTAGATAAGCGGTCCTAGAGGCTGCATGTAGACATTGGGGAAAGGGGCTGCAACTGATGCACTTTTGAAGACGGACGCCCACACCCTCCCGACAAAGTCCTCCGACGCCTGCGCCAACTGCTGGTTCACACCTGGCTGCAGGGAGTCGACTTTGCTCTGTAGGCCTTGGCCTTTAAGTCGCTATCTCAGCTCCTGGGGCGATGGAGACCAAATGTTCGAAAATGTGCTCTGGAACACACTCGTGGGTCTCCTTGGACGCGTGGACAGGAGAGTCAGATCTGCTACCGCACACAGTAGTTCCCCTGGTTCTGGGTAGTTGACCTCCACTCAGGGCTTCACAATCACCTCCGAGTGCTGCTCGGTCCTGATCTGGAGCCCAGAGGGGAATAAATCAGGGGCGACATTCGTTTCGCTGCAGGGGTCTCACCGCAGCTGCACTCGGTTGACGAAGAGGCCACAAAGAAGTCGTCTTGGCCTGACATTCTTGTCAGAGACCATGTGGATTGCCGATTCGCGATGCTTGGCCCACGTGTCAAGGCCCTTGGAGCAAAACAACCTCTTTCTCGTGTTGGCCTCTGACGGCAGCTGGGGGGGGGGGGGGGAGGCAATCTACGGATGCTTTTGGGCACTTTGAATTTATATCGGGTCTTGCCGTTCCCTACTAGGGTTGCCAGCTTTTTGTCGTAACAAAAAGCCAAGCAGTGAGTAGGGACTACAAAGACCAAGTCGTTTCTACAGCTCACTTAGGGACAGCTGCTCTTGAAATGAAGCCCCGAGAATCGAACAATTCCAGGGCCAAATCATGTCTTTAAAAACCCAATTTTCTCACATCTGGTTCTGAAATAAGTCCCATTGGCAACCCTGTTCCTTGCACATTGACTGTGTTGCAGGCGTAGCACTTACTGATTGGTACATTGAGCATTGAGCACCTTATTGGGTTGCTATGTCTGAGATGCCTCTTGATCTGCATGAAGTGATGGTCCGAAGTTCAAGCTTTGTGCTCCGCTCCAACGTCATCAGGTTTGACCAGCGCACGTCAGAGGAAAGACCACATAGAAATTTTCCCGAAAGAGAAGACCTCCGTCACGGACGAGCTGCGGCACCAAGAAGTACGCGACTGCGGCTAAGCAGAGTGGGATCTCTGCTCCATTGAAGACACTCAAACTATGGATTAACGAAATCTTCAAGTACAGTGAAAACCGCATGTACGCCTCATTTAGCGACCCGCTAGTTTGATCCATGTTACAGTGGTGTAGGAAAAAGCTAAAAATTTGGTGACTTCATTCCGCAAGTTAAATGACAGGTGCAGAACATAACGGGGCGGTTTTTAAAGAATTATTCCACGGGCGATGAGATAAGAGATTTGAAATTTTTGGCTCCAAGATTTGCTCAACCTTTGTGAAAAAAGTATAAACGAGCTCGTTCTTCTGCATAGCTCACGGTGTGCGCTGGACCAAAGAGCAATAAAGTGGCGCAATGTCCAAGTGCCCTACCGGGGGTGAAGGCATTGTTCTCAATTTTTTTTAATAAATTCCAATTTCTTGAGAAATGGAAAGATATGGTGGTACATATAGCTCTCATCTCAAAATTTGCGCAATTTACAAAATTGCAGCATCTTGGCCGAACATCACCCAAAAGTCATCACATATCTCTTGACCAGTGAGACTCCTACTATCATCAGCTACGGGTTCTACATCACCTGCTTGAGGGTCAAAGCCTGAACCCCCTGGACTACAACACCTGGATATACATCAAGGGGAAGGGTTGTGCGAACTTTTATTTTAAGGCAAAATATGAGCAAAACATCGATTTTTTTTGATTGTGGGAAGGAAAAAATTCGAATTTTGTTCGCATTTTCGAATGTTCGATGGAAGCCCTTTCTTGACGATTTAAATGTGTCCATCTAATTCCGGCACGCGCGTGAAACTGCATGGCCACCGACATCAAAACGTGCCTGAGTGAGTGCATTGAACGACCCATTTAGTGCCCCCTGACTTTGTCGGCCGCGTACGATGCCTTCAACGAATGCACTTGACTCCCAGGCAGTCAGAGATTTTGCAGCTGTGTTATAAATTTTTCACACAAGTGGAGCAAATTTTGGAGCCAAGAACATGGCGGAAACTCTCTCATCGCATCATTCTGCTCGCAATTCTTTACGAGTGGCACTGTGGATTTATTTGATGATTAATTCTGGAAGCTCCTCTTTGCAGTCCTTGGAGTCCAATTTGCGAGGAAAGGTGGGCAGGATCTGGTGCAGCTTCCCGCGCGGAATGTGAGCCTCACATAGATCAGCTCAGACATTGCTTATCTGCATCGTCAAGTGCACGCAGCCCTAAAATAATAAAGAACTTGGAGCAGAAGTGCACGCGTCCACACGATGCTGCACCCAGTGTCATAAGGTTTTTTGCATGGGAGACTCGCCTGCTTTTAACTTTTATCACTACCATGTCAGTAAAAGATGACTCTCTGCCTCTGCATGTCAGACACACAGAGTCTCTGTGTGAGTCTCTTTGTGCGCTCCAGCATCTAAATGGGCGCTCAAACAGTTGCACACGGATCTTTATATGTCTTCCAGACTGATATCAAGTCAAAACGCTGCAGTTCAGCACCCGCAGGCTGTTCCCCCCCCCTCCTCGTGACTGTGCTTTGTGGTTTCTATGATGCGTTCACTGTAAAAATACACTTTTAGGACATGTTCAAGTCTTGGCAGAGGATGAGAAACGAACCACTTGCGTCACACACATCGTGGGGGGAAATTCAATGATCCTGCTTGCCAATGTGGCCTTGGCTCAATCACGTTCCCTGTGCGTCCAACCTCTCCTGCAGTGAGGGGATCTCACGCGACTTCTCTCTTTGAAAGGATGTAGTAAAGTTTCGTCCTAGGCTCACCTGGGCCAAGATGAGCACAACAATGGCTGGTTCCAATCACCTGAGGGCCAATAAACCGATATGAATATAACAAAAAGGTCATAGAGTTATATTTCGCCAATAACGTCGGGTAGCAATAGTATCATGTCACGTAGGGTCTTTAGCAGTCATGCAAGCCAGTTGTCGTGATTTCGCCGGAGGTTGGGGGTTCATCCATTGCTCCCACGGCTTTTGCAGTCACCCCAGTCAACATTCGCAGCTGCAGAAAACAGGCACTCTCTGGAGTCTTCTTCGCTGTCCACACGGTGTCCGTCCAGATCCTCATCATCATCGGTCAGCCGCAAAATCGTAGTAGAGTCTTTCTCCATTATGACTACTGTGACTCAATAGACTAGACGTCCTGATTGAGACGGATGACTTTACCAATTCAAGTTTTCACGCTACGCATCAGATTTTACGTCGGATTTTCCGCTCGGCATCCATTTCGGGGGAACCAAGGGACGTCGAGAAAAGAACTACAGAAGTTATCGTCACCAAGGTTTTGACGACTGTAATTGGTTTACTCCTATAATTGATATGAGTAAAAGCAAAACTAACACGGAACTTCACTTACATACACTTAGTGGAGTATCTCTTATACGTACTTTCGGCTTCACCCATCGACGATTTTTTAGAATGTGATCATACCTTTCGTACCCAGAGTTCCCAAAAAAGCTGTTGTTCCAAAAATTTTGTGGGTGATTCAAATTTCCCGCAGGTAATTTGATGAATGTAGGCAAAGTTTGATGGCTCGAACCGACAAAAATGCCTCCGTTTTATGAAGTAAAAAATCGGGGCCGGGAAGAGTGATGACTCGCGCCGGATTACGATTGTAACCGAGGGAACGACAACCGCAGGCTACTTTGCCGCCCGCTGTCTGAACAAAGGAGAGTGGTGAAGTCTCTTCTGCGTTGGCTTATGCGTACTGAGAGCGGGTGGCAAAGAATAGGTCACCACTCCCAGACGGTAGGGTGACAACTCCTCACCGCGACATTTCCTCACTTTCACCACCTACCACCAATTTTTCGCACCTCCTATCATACCTAAGGTTAGGGCTGAGTTGAGCTCGGGTGAGGGGCTGAGCTTGACGGGATCAGCGCTATGTGTGTAACAAGCTGCAAGACAA
>JAAUXU010109311.1_pt1 | contig 10436 bp, 12 predicted proteins | sample 7278151 | NCBI WGS metagenome assembly JAAUXU01 (sample SAMN14350113, study PRJNA611818) | marine sediment metagenome | isolation source: surface marine sediment (1.8m) | place: French Polynesia: Moorea | collected 2018-08 | reverse complement strand
TAGTTAGAATGTATTTACTCTTAAAGAGTACGTTAGAAGAGTAGTTAGAATGTATTTACTCTTAAAGAGTACGTTAGAAGAGTAGTTAGAATGTATTTACTCTTAAAGAGTTCCCCACACCATGTTTTGCGAACTGCTCAGGCCCGACATGGATCGTAGCATGCCTGGCCGGGTACAAGGAGAATCGCAATGTCTGCAACGTCATCAAGATCACCTCCGCGAAGTACACCGTAGCCGGGCACGCAGCAATGCGGGGTGGCCTATCAGGAGTGGCCCAGTTGTCTTCCACTGTCGAAATGGGCCTGGTCCTGCCTGAACCTGCAGCTGGCCTCACCAAAGTGGCTATGTCGTTCTTCACCACCGCTCCTGCAACACCCTGTTCTCCGGCGTCCAGACGAGTGAGACATTTTTACTCTGTAAGCTACAGTACTGTACTGAAGGACGGCCAAACTTCGTCTTCATACAGAAGTCACCGGTTGATGTGGCATCGGTTAGTATAGAAACCCGCTTAATGTAGCAGAATGTAGCTGGTCCCGATTTTTTGCTCCATTAATTTCCGCGGATAATGTATTAAAGTCATCCCTTATTGTACCAGGATTGAAACTGCCAGACTCAAGCATGAATTTGGGGTCATTTAACTGACTTCTGCGCGATTTTTTCTCTGGCAAAATATTGACTGCGTCGATATAAACCGTGTGCACCGTGGGCGATTTGTGTTGTGGCGGAGAACAACTTTTGTCATGATATCCTGGCAATGAATTTCGTGTCCGATTTTGGCATGAAATAACTCCAAAGTCTTTGGAAAATCGTCCTGAGGCTGAAATCCAGCCTCGGTGTCACTGCTTGAGTCCCAGGTGCTCAATATTCTTCAGGCGTGAGTTCACGAGGCCTCTGCTGACGCTCACGAACAGGACGGAGCTGCAGTCCTTGTCCCTGAGTCAGAAGTCAGCGTCTCTGCTGAAAGAGCTTTGTGGTCGCACAATCTCCAGAAGAACTTTCATTTTTGCCAGTCCGCTAAAAACCAACTTACCTCTCAGTGTACGTAAACGTTGTGTAAGTGCACACAAGAGTAGGTGTGCATTGAGTGTTCAAACTTAGCTGTTCTGACGAACCCGGATGACAGAGAGAGGGAGAAAGTCGGCCTCACACGGTACATTGCAGTGCAGTCACGACCTTCTCCGTTTCAGCGTCGAATTTCACCCTCATACGACCTTCCCCCAGTACAGTGCGCCCAGTAAAATCCCCCCTCCCTCCCTCAGCTCGAGTACAGTGTGTGCAGTGAAAAATTCTGCCGAGGCGGAGGTCACAGCGGGTGAAGAAACTGAAAAAAAAAAAGAAAGGACGACGAAGACGTTGTGAAGCTACTAAAAGCGCACTTCTTTGGGCCCGCAGCAGCTGCTTAATGTGGTGAGCGCGCTTTGTAGCGGGAAAAACGGGCGCTCGCTCACTTCCTCCTCCTCCTTCTGCCTCTTCTCCGACGAGTGGAGATTTTAGTGTTCGTTCTCTATTCGTACTCGGTTTAATCGTATTCACGTTCATTTGTCAGCAGCGGGAAAAGCATCATGAAGAACTTTTGGGGGGATTTTTCTCTCCACCAGAGCTGATAAAAAATAGTGAATGATCCTGTTTGCACGCACACGGAAGAAAAAATTCAGCAGTGCAAACGAGACCTGAATTCTTCCAAAAATATACCGGGTGGGGCAAAAAGTCTGTCCATGACTCGAATGAAGTGTGGCTTTGTTTCCGCATCAGCGCATGAGTGGAGAAGACGATATCCGAATGAGGCTGACCTCAGCTGGGACCTCAGCCTCGTCCACGACCTCGTCCAAACCGAGCTCCAGGGATGTCTCCACACCGGCTGCAGTCAGCTGCTTCGGTCCGGCCTGGGCCTGGTGATCGCTGTCGCACCCGGTACATTCGAGTTCGAGTAGTTGGCCACCTCCAGCACCGTCAGCAGCCAGTAAGCCAATCTCTAGTGGTCAGAAGGGGAAGATACAGCGGGTTACGTGTGAGTGCACACGTACTTACCTAGTACCAGAGAGAGAGATCTGTGCACCATCTCACTTGGGGCATCATCACGGTTTCACAGAAAAAGAACAAGATAGCCTGCAGATAGAGTCATGGAGAAAGAAAGAGAGAAAGAAAGAAAAAACCACTTACACAGCTTGACAGCTACCTTAGTCAGTGTTTGCCCGGCTACAGAAAGTCCAACGAGCGCTCTGAGCTGATTTTTTTTCAGTTGGGTCGGCCAAGACACACACGCACTCTCTCTCTCTCTCTCACACACACACACACACACACACGTGCGCGCACACACACACATACGGAAAAAGAGAGAGAGAACGAGCAGCAGGGCTGAAGCAGGGAGCAAAGAGGGCAGGTGAAAATGGCCAAAACGGGCCCAAACAGTGTCTGAGAACAGCAGCCAAGCAAACTGAGACATCCAACGAAAAAATAAACGCCAAGTCTGATCGTGAACGAATTCATCAGGGGGTCATTTAAGAGTTGAAGACGTCATTACCTCGACAGCTGCTCCAATTGTGCTGGTAATGAGATTGGAAAAGAAGGACGGGGGAAATCCTGAGCCGCCATTACCATTCCACAAAACTCGAGGAGAAAAGCTGGAGAGAGAAAGGCTTGCTAGCAGTACCGACACGGTACTTACTGGCATTTCGGGGGTATTCTGGAATTAAGGGGGGATGAGGGGTAAGTCTCCCCGTCCTCTCAGATGGCTCATTGACTTACAGAGAAGAACAATGTGAAAAAAGTTCTTGTGAGCCCCCAAAAAACCATTTTCCCCCCTTTACCATGGCAGCTTGGCAAACTTTGATGTCGTGAGTGGTGTAAAAAACTCTCCAAACAAACAGCCCCTTGCATGCATGCATGCATGCATGCATGCGGCTGCTGCGGCGGCTGCTGCGGCGGCGGAGGCGGCGGAGGCGGCGGAGGCAACGGCTCCGGTGGCTGCGGCGGCTGTGGAGGCGCACAACGGAGAGAAGAACGACGACGACGACGACGAAAAGCTGGGAAAGAAGAAGCGACTGACAGACAGAAAAGAAAAAAAAGAGGAGCGAGAGCTAATGACGCTCGTGCGTACGTTCTACGTACTGTGACGTTAGCTGCGATAGCTGAGAGAGGAGCAACGAGGGCGAGGACGACGACGGCGACGGCGGCGACGACGGTGACGACGGCGGCGACGACGGAGGAGGCGACGAGTGCGTGTGTGTGCGCGCTAACCAAAAGGCAAAATGTGGTGATGCCGTCACGAGGGCTCCGCCGCGCTCCACAAGTGCATAGAAGCAACGTCATGAAGACAGACTGTACAAAAAGAGCCTTTAAATCTATTAGGATCGTCACATTCCTAACTGTTGCTATATAATATTACTTAAACACTCACGCTCACACGCGCACGCGTCGAAGAAAAAAGAAACTCCTACAGCTATGACCTTATCTCAGTTTGTACAAGTTATCCGGCAGTGAGAGTGTTATTCGATCGGATAGACAAGGCATGAGTGGCCACATGTTCATAGCGCTGGTGAACCCCAAGTCCGGGGGACAGGTGGGGGCCAGCCTGGTGGCCAGGTTCAGGGAGATCCTGGACGACGACCGGGTGTACGACCTGGCTGAGGACGGAGGACCACAGAGAGCGCTGAGGGAGCACAGGAACACCGACAATCTCAGGATTATTGGTGAGTGCCTGGGAAGGATTTTCAGGTACCCCAAAGATACGCAGCAAAGATTGAGGCATTAAGATGAGCACCCAAAAAAAGAGACACACACACACACACACACACACACACACCAAAACCGTGAGGGGGAGAACACTTATGCCATAAATGTGATAGAAAGTTTGAAAGTGCCCATCTTTCAGTAAAGAAAATTGCCCTCGTAACTTATTGTTACGCCTGAAAAAAAAGGGGGAAGTGGAAAAAAGTTTGATACTATCGTATAGAAGAAGAAAGGTAATATTCATTGTAGTCAAGCGTAGAAACAGAAGCTCTCAGTCAGCCTCAGCTCAGTCAGCCTCGTCAGTTGTTCGCTACACTTACGTAAACACCCTCCTTTCCTTACAGCTTGTCCTGAAAAATAGCAAATATGAGTTCTGACGTCTCCATAGCAATCCGATAAGCTCAGGGATCTCCTTTAGGAAATGAAACGAACGATAGCGCTTGCATGTGAAGTAAGAGAGCCAAGAGAGGCTTTGGTGCTGCCCAAATGTCTAGCGCCAAAGCGGGACTCATATCTGTTGCTCATTTACTGTGTGGGCACATTTTCCGCTTTGTTATTACTCATGTCACGCCTAAGAACGTACATAGTGGAATGTGAGTCATAAATATGACAAATGGTGTCAAGCCTTGTTGACTCGCACGGCATACGGACGACTCAGGCAGGGTTGACAAAGCGGACGACGGCAACCATCAGAGATAGAACAATCATTACGGAATCATTGCAGAATCAGGGAGCAGCAATCATTATAGAATCATGATACAATCAAGGAACGATCACTACAGAGTCATAGTAATAAAGCCTGGGCAAATCGGGGTCAATTCGGATGTGCCGTAGACTTGGATGGCCTGGGATTGAGTAGAGTCGGGGTATTTTTTATGAGAGACAAATCACTGAATAAAGTTACGACCTGCTCAAAAGAGATGCACGACGACAGCCTGCAAAAATCCGAATTTTTGGTGGTCACCTTAAAAATGTTTCGGCATTCAGGATAAAATTTTGCTCAAATTGCATTGCAAGACCTCAAATCACTGAGCGTATGATCTTCTAAGTCTCTGTCAGCTGGGGCTGAACGATACCTCAACCCGGATCAAAATCGACTTGAATACGCACCCAATGTCGATACTATATTCTACAGCAAGCCCGTTGAGCACAGATTGTGTGCGCTGTCTGTTTTGGGCCTTTCTTCGGTTCTCGACTCGGTTTAAAATCGACCTAAAAACATATCTAACCGGAATGTGCTGTAAATTTTTTCCCGGTTTTTTTTTAGCAGTTTCCGCCAGAAAATCCACTATCTGTGTATACAACGCACTTATGCAGCAACGAATTTCTGGGTCGGTCTCCCTGGCAACTCTGCCCTAACCAAATCCACGCATGTTGATAGCCTGTCAATTATTGGCTGGTCTCCATGGCTACCCTGGGTCTGACCTGTGCAGGTCCTGAGTCTATGTGAGGGTGACTTGCCACAAGGTGGGTCACCTGCCTAAATTGAAGGTATTTGGCGTCTGATATTTTATGCTAATTCGGTCCACTTCAAGCAAAGGGTTGCAGGTCACAAGTTAATGGGACCAGGATCAAATGCTAATAATAGTTTCCAATGGGGACAACAAAAGGCCTATTAGATTGCCTCAGGGCTCTCCTCAAAGGTTTCGTAGCAATAACTGTTGAGTTTAACATAGTATCTTTGATCCGGCTCTCTTATTAAAAATATGGACAATACAACCTGCGGTGCATATATTGGGTGTTTTCTTCTGCATTTTTCTGTCCTGTCAGGACGAAGGCGGAGGCAACCAGCTGAGGCGGAGGGGGGATGGAGTGAGCCTCATTTTTCTTTTAGCCCCAAGTTATGATTACCCTTTGTAGGTAGAAAAAAAGTACATTACGTTACACACATTTATTATTTATAAGCGGAGAATAACGAGATAACACTGTAAAGCTCACGAGCTCGGTCTTGCCTTGGTTCTGTCTCACTGTCACCCAAGATGTGGTGCTGAGGGAAGACAAGCAGACCGAAATCTTCAGGCTGAAGGACTTCGAGAGGTGTGGACGAGACAGCAAATTCTCCAAGCATTGCTGAATTCTGAGCTCAAGTTTGCAGCACAGGATGTCCTTTTTATGACACAAATCATCCCCTTAAAGTTTGCAAAGTTTACTTTTTAAACTAGGCCAGCCCTAATAGCCCATTCGGCCCATGAAGTTCGACACAGGATCTCTCCATCAATATCAGCCGAGCAAATGCCGGAAATCTTCAGCCACCTTGTTGCAACTCTCCCTGCCATAGATCAATGCATGTCTACTGGCCGTTGTCTTGTGATCCGTCTTCTTGGCAACCCTGGCTTAATAGCGTTGTCTGATTCTCGGGGCTACGAGCCGAGCCGACAAGGGTTTTTTTGACTTGTGAGCAACTGGCGAGTTTGATGCATGTTCCCATTGAGTTACGGGCAACAACAGCATTGTTTCACAGCTCAAGAGGAGCTAAATGTTTCAATAACAAGACAAAAGTTTATTTTAAGAGTATTGGGAGGATCACCACTCAAAGATTAGCATGGACTGAACTGTTTCCTGTTGAACCCAGCTTACAGAAGAAAAAAAAACCCGGCTCGTAAAGTAGCTCGCCAGCTGAAGGTGCCCCGTATGAGTCGAGCCGGGCTGACCTGCAGCCTGCTCGGCTACCGAGCCAGCTCGGGGATAGCACCAGCCTGGATGTCCACAGGGTGTCTCTTTTTTCCCCAACATCGACCGCATCCCTAGCAACGCATCCCTAGCAAGAATGTGGTACGGTTCTTTTCAGCAGTTTCCACCCCCCAAAAAATCACTTGGTTATTAATGCCCCAATGTATTTCTTGGTCCGTTAGCAACTCTGCAATCTAAGCTGGCGAACCGAGTGTCGATGCTTGGCCCCCTCTCCGTGGCAGCCCTGGCCCGACCTAACCTACGCATGTTCGCAGGCCGCCCTCGGTGGCATTATATAGGAGCAGCAGGCAACGATGCCCCCTTTGCCTTCAAGTCGCAGTGCGAACGTTCATCTTTAGTAGGCAGAGTCGTCGTCAAAATGATGAAGGATTAAATTGTAATTGGTAAGGACCTTCAGGCGACGGTTGCATGTCCACCAAGAACTTGACATCAGTGGGAAATGCACTTGCCGAGGAGCGCGAGGCTCGTTGCCGCGCAAGACCTGCAGCCCAAGAGCTTCAGCTTGCAGTAGGACAATGGAGAGAGAGAAAGAGGGAGAAAAACAAAGGGAATCTCGTCCAAGAAATCCCCAAGAGCACTTTTAAGGGACCAGAGAGAGTGATAATGGACTAGTTTCCTCGGTAGGAAATCGATCACCTCTTTTTCTATGGCTACGGGTCTTTTTTTCACTCTGCTTTCTCTAAATCTGAGGCCGAGACGGACTTGTGCAGGATTCAGATGCGCTGATGTGCTACGTCCAACAAGGTTGGGAGGCCCTTCCCACCTTAGTGGACCTGCCAGATTTGAGCCTTGGAAGCAAACGATGGATTCTCTTGGATCAAGCTGCTCTCAGAGATGTCATCTAGACAAGGCAACTTTTCAATGTGGACTCGATTGATCAATCCAAGACTAAAAGACCTGACCACTGTCAACTGTACAGTACAGTGCCCAGTCTCGATGGACTTGCTGTGCGATGTGAGGCGGATGCACTCACTGGGGATGTGTAATGGTCAACTTTGACCCAGGCTTTTGCTAACAGACACTTCATGTGCTCCGTGAGTTGAGGCCTTGCAAAGTCACTTGAACACAAGTATTCCCGAATGCTGAAAAATCTCCAAGGTTAACTCAAACGTTTGCATTTTCACTATCTCCCCTCGTCCGTGGTTCTACACTTTTTTGTGAGCAGCTTGTAACGTCATGGCGACACGGTAGTTTTGTCGGAACAAGTCTGCGTTCAGCGCTGACTTGGACTTGATTAAATTGAGATTCTACTGTCGCGGCGTCGAAAACAGGGCCAAAAACCATCTCAATCTGGCCTTCGAGAAGTATGAGACAATGGACTCGAACTGTGTCGGCTCCACTGGATGCTACCTTTTGAAAGTACGAGGCCTGTCAGGCCTATTGTTGGCCAGAGATTGTCTGCAAGGCATCGTTACAAGAGCAAAGTGTTCTTACTTCACAGCAGAGTTTCCTAAGTTCTTAGACTTGTTCGAAGGCCAATTCCAGGATCTTCGAGGTGGGAGCCATCGGCACCAAGTCCACCAAAGTGCTTAAGCCTTCGTATGAGGCACGAGTATTCGATTAAGAGGAAAGTAAGCATCAGTGGAAACTCTCTTGCTGACACCTATTTGAGGCGAAAGACTTTTCAGCTGCTTGTCACTGCCAGACCAGAAACTAATATGCGGTATCTTAGTTCAGCTGTCTTGTCTCGTCTTTGAAGACCGGACTCTGGACCCCGGTGTTCACGAGGCCCTCGAGTGTCGCAGTAGGCTAAAGTTCCTTTTGTCTTTACTTCAAGCAAAGCATCTCGACGTCTCCAATGGACGAATTTTGTCCTGACAAATTTCAATAGTGTCTCACTAATAAAAGGACTCGGTTACTGTGCAATCCTTGACCTTACCCGAGGGACAATTTATCCGAATTGCCCCTCGCTATCCTTCTCCGACACGTCCCTAATGCTTACAATTCAGCTGACTTGGACTGGTCCCTGCGGAGTGATTTTGGGGCGGAGCCGCAGAATTGGAGGAGCCCCCAAAATGAAACGACTGGGGAAGGTTTTTATTTTGCATTTTTTTCCAGCTTGCGGAGGCGATGGCACCATTGGTTGGATCCTCTCCACAATGGACGCGCTGGAGTTCCCCCGACCTCGTCCGGCCATTGGGATCATCCCCTTGGGAACCGGCAACGACCTCTCAAGGTCACTCAATTGGGGTGGCAAGTACAGGTGTGCAATACCAGATGCTGAGCTCAATCGGAGCAATAGAAATGTCCTCAACATCAGGGACGCGTCCATTTTTGTCGAGGTCTCTCTACAGAGGTGGAATGGGAGAAACTGCAGACAGTGAACTCCCATTAATAAAGCGTCGGTCAATGGCCAAATTGGTCAGAACGGATTTTTTACGACTAATAAAATCCTCCGCTTCATGTAGCAATTCAATACGGTTATATATCAATATAAACAAGTGGTAAAAGTCAAATGAAGGCTTAGATTAACATTAATAGTGTGATTGATGTCTGTTTCGATTTGAAGTCCACTGGGCTCTTAAATGACTCTATGAAAGAGTCAACCATTGACAAGTTCTTTCCCAAAGAGTAGAGTTTCAGTCTCAAGTGTACTGTTTGGAGTTTTCTATTAACAGGGGTTCACTGCACTGCATGAGCAGCAGCTCAATCAGAGTGACCAAAAATGTCCTCCTCACTAGGGACAAGCCGCTCCGGAAAGTGCTGTGCGACATCAGCCTCGCCGACACCATCGACCTGGACCGGTGGTCGCTCAAGGTCACGAGGCTCCCGGACACGGTGGGTGAGGACAACCAACAACAACACATTGTGAGTGAGCTCAAACACATCCTGCATGCAGTGCTATGATGAAGCCCTCATCCCTTAGCCGTCTGTGCCACACGCCGAGGATCGCCTGCCTCTGAACGTGCTTAACAACTACTTCTCCATCGGCATCGACGCGCACATCGCGCTCAACTTTCACCGCGCTCGCAACAGCAACCCTGAGCAGTTCACGTCGCGGACGAGGAACCTCCTCTTCTACGGGCTGGAGGGCGGGAAGGACTTGTTTCGCCAGCAGTGGCGGCGTCTTATGGACCACGTGCGCATCGAGTGCGACGGCGTTGACCTGACCGAGCGCCTCAGCGCCTACGGTGCCCACTCCGTCATCTTCCTCAACATCAAGAGCTACGCCGGTGGGACGAGGCCCTGGAATCGGAAGAGCGGTCCACAAGAGCCTAACGACGGACTCTTGGAAGTGAGCAAATAATATCATAGAACTATTCTTTGACATACGAATGTGCTTATATAAGCCAGCGGGGATGCGCGTCGTTGCCTGGGTGGAAGACTAAACTAAAATACACCACGTAGAAGTCCTTGCGCTCCACGCAGTCGACGCACTTCCTCCTGTTACCACCGTGCTCTGCACTGATGTCCCTGTGCTCCAAACTAACAATAGCTCTCTAAGTATCCCAGTTGTTGCAGCGTTCTGCACTGATGTTAATACACCTACCCACAAAAATACGCCTTAAATGTTATACTGTGGACATTGTTCGACAAGGTCCTTCTTTCCGAAAATGGTATTTTTTTGGCCGGGTTTTTTGGCATTTTGCCCAAATACGAAGATTTAACGAAAACCATCTTTTTTCTCAAGGACCATTTACTATCTGCACGTTTAACTCAAAGTTTTATATCAGACTCCATGCAGTAAGTACACTTTTTCTTTTAGCCATAACTTTTGAGCTACAGAAGTGTTCAATCCTGTGTGGAAAACTAAGAAGCTCCTCTAAAACTGAACTGATATGGAATGTTGCTCTAGGACCACTCATTTGTTCACAATACAGTCAAACTTTTAAGTAGTAAACTCTGCTAAAGTACAAAACTTTGATCCAATATTGTGGAAAAACAAGTGTCCTAGAGCAAAAGGGCATATACAGTGTGTTTAAGGCTACATGTCGCTTCCATTAAATTGGCCATAACTTGGCAACCCTTAATGTAATTAAACTGGTTCTTTGAGGCATGGTAGAACCAACCATTGG
>JAAUXU010015785.1_pt1 | contig 10436 bp, 13 predicted proteins | sample 7278151 | NCBI WGS metagenome assembly JAAUXU01 (sample SAMN14350113, study PRJNA611818) | marine sediment metagenome | isolation source: surface marine sediment (1.8m) | place: French Polynesia: Moorea | collected 2018-08 | reverse complement strand
GCTTCACGTCTTCCCCCTTACTGCCATAGCCAATACCAATGGGGTCAGCCTGGGGCACTCCATAAGAAGTGGGAATGGGCTCCACGTCTTCCCCCTCATTGCCATACCCAACACCAATAGGGTCAGCCTGGGGAACTCCGTAAGAAGTGGGAATGGGCTGCACATCTTCCACCTCATTGCTGTAACTAGCTCCAATGGGATCAGCCTGAGGCACTCCGTAAGACGTAGAAATGGGAGCAGTTATGGCCTTGTCAAACCCTTTCCCTGGCCTAGAATTGGCGTTGGAAGGCCTTCTCCCATATTGGGCATTTTCTCTTTGGGGAAGGTAGCTGTTTCTGGTGGGGTTGGACGTGGACGGCCTGTACGTCACGGGTTCAGCGAGAGGAACTCCATAAGACGTCGGCGGCAGCTTGCCGGCGGGGTCGGTCTTGGGCAATCCAAAAGATGCCTGAGAAGCGCCTGCTCTTACGGGATTAGCTCTTGGCACTCCATATGAGGTTGGTGGAGAGTTGGCACTTTCGCTGTACCTCCCCGGATCGGCATTCGGGACACCGTACGAGCTCGGAGGCTTGCTGACCTTGTTGTTGTTGCCGAGGGGTCTGGTGTTTCCCTTGCTTCCCCTTGATCCAAACCTGACCGAGTTGTTTCTCCTGGGTGTCTGGGGCCTCTTCTTCTTCACTTGGACTACCGAGGAAGATGTTTGGTACTGATTTCTTTGAGGAGCGGGCTCTGAAGCATAATTGTCCCGAGGTCTGTAGCTGGTCTGACCTCCTTGACCTCTGGCCGCGCCTGAATGGGACTGCTGTTGGGAAGAGGGCGAAGGCGCGTAGTTTTGTCTGCTGTTGGAGGCCGCTCCCCGCACTTGCTGCTCCCTCTCTGCGGCGTACTGCTCGTTGAGGAAGTAGAAGGACTCCGCCCTGGAGCAGTCGACGTTGAACCACCAGTCGCAGATGAAAAATTCCTGGTTGAAGAGTGATCCGTTGTGGCACAGGAAGGAGAACTGTGTGAGTCCGCCGCGGCCGTCGTTGGCACACACGTGGAAGGGCTGGCACCCTGCCTCGGGGTCAGCGTAGTAGCCCCCCTCAGACTTGCCTTCGCAGCTGAAGGAAGTGGACGGAACCTCGGCCAGGATCGGATAGTCCTCGCCAGGCACGCCGGGCACGTTCATGCGCAACATGTCGATGTTGGTCATGATCTTGCCGCCGCTGTTGCTGGCGCTGTAGCTGAGATCGTTCTTGAAGTCGTATTCCTTGAGCTGTGAGTGGGCGAGCAGAGGCGAGAGCAGCAGCAGGAGGAGGAGGGCTGAAAAAAAAGAATAAAATTATCGGTTTTTGGGGCGTCGAACTCACTTCCGCGGCAGATAAATGGTGCGAGATGGATTTTTGGGTGGAGGTGACTTGAGGTCAAGTAAGGTTATTTATAGGACTTGGGTCGAGTATCAATTTGCTCCAGCTGCTGGATCTTGCATGGGCTTTTGGGCGGAAAAAAGAAGCCTCATTGAGATGCGTCAGCCAAGTATCAAGATGCTTCAGTAAAACCAAATTGTGAAGCATCCTTTTTTTCAGGGGGGGCCAGAAACGAACCCTCCGAGTGCAAAGAGATGCATTGTTGACCTTCGCTGATAAAGATATAAGAGTATCCTTCAATGTTAAGTGCATAAATTGATCCGTCGACCCGAGTCAACAATGTTCTGCTCGCCCGGATGCCGCACAAGACTCACTGGCACCGGTGCCTCCCGCCATCTTGATGCGTTGGCCACTCGGGTCTGGGCTGGACCTTTTTCTTCTGTTGGTTCTGTTAATTGAGGCAAGAACTTTGGTTTCTTCAGCAGCACAAGAAAAACAGTCACTTCTTCCAGCACCGCACACGCGCACACAAAAGCACTCGTGCGCTCGCACGAGGCTTTTTTCCCACTCTGGATGACTTCGCTCGAGTGCAACGTTTTATACAATGATAATCTAATCACGAGAGGAGCTTCAGGGTTGCCACAACCACTGTGCCCGGAACACCAACGAGTGGACGCTTCTGTGGACTGTTTGGACCGGACCGAGGAAGTTGGCGGATCTCAGGTCTGGTCCTGTGGTAAAGCTTGACAGCAACCAAGAGTTGGTGCAGCCTCCACCAGTGTTGGTCGCTCAATCGCGGCTGAGAAGATGTATTTTTCCAGAGTTTTGTGCCAACCCTGACAGGCCTGAGCTCGGATTTCGGGCTGGCCTTTTTGTTGCAAAGTGACTCCGTTGCTCACGCGCGCGCGCGCGTGTGCGCGCGCGCGCCCCCCCAGTGCAATACCTTATTTTTGCAGCGCGCGCTGCAGATTTCGCCTCCACCTGGCGGGTGATCTCAACGGTCGTTTGCGCCGCCGTCGCCCGTTGAGTCGATTTGCGACGCTTGTTCGTACGCAAAATATGCGTCAGGACGGTGGAATCGATTCCACGTGGTCTGAAACGTTTTGGTGCACGAATTGCGCTTGCGCACATCCGTGATTGACTGTGATCATTGGGAAAATCACTGGAATCACGATGAGGGACGATTCCACTTATCCGTCTGCTCCTCTCTCTTTGGAGGGAAATCACTGGAGTTGCCAGTGTTGCTTTGGGTGCTGAGGGCGATTTCGGGGCTCGACTGACCTTGTTAGCAAGTAAATTGCCGGATGTGGAGCAGAGGGAAAACCGCAACGTTTCTGCACTGATTTTTTCCCCACCTTTTACAGTGATTTGTATCACCTGTGATGCTGACAAATTCGAGCGATTTTCGGACATTTTGCCAACAAGAAGCATTTGCTTCCCCCGTCCAAATTGTTGTCAATGCTTGGCTTGTCCATGAGACAACGTAAATCTCCTCCGGTCTTTCCCACCTGAGGTGAGGCAGAAATGTTTTCCGACCGCCATCGATGCTAAAACCGTGATCATTGTTACAAGAAAGTTCTTTACTCCCAAGGCCCCATTTGGCCCGATTAAACGAGGTCGACATGAAAGTGCGAGAGATTAAGGGCGAGATAACATTTGAGATTTTTCACCGCCCCCCGTGTGTAGGTCACACAGGTTGAGCACACACGCGGCGGCCGGCAGCGCCCTCGTGGTCGTGAGCATGAACACCGCCAGCCAGCAGGCCAAGGCAGCCCCTGGAAGCGTCGCAAATGTGATGGCAAATTTGCCTCTTCATCATCAGGCACCTGCTAATTACTCGTTGGTGCAGTGATAAAAGTCAGGTCTCACTCATCGTCGTCAGCGGGATCAGCTGAGTGCGCGGTTATGGATCTTGGACGGCTTCTCCATGATTATTTCTCCTTCCTGATCGCTTCGTCTCCCGTTAGAAACGTGGCCAAAAATGGCTCCATAATAATCCCGGAAGAAGAATCGAGTGTGAAGCGAAGCCCGCAGGGAAAACTGAGCGCATAAAAAAGGGAATTTCCGCTTGTGCATCCGTAATTGGGCCTCCGCCGGCTCGGCCGCCTCGGCCGCCGCGGCCGCCTCCATCGTCTCCGTCGCCTCCGTCGCCTCCGCGACCGCCGTTGCTGCAATTGCCCGCCAGCGCCTCAATTATTCTGCTTAATTTTGGGTGTGTGTGTGTGTGTGTGTGGGAGGCTTTGAAGGGGTTGCGTGATTAAACGATGGTCAGATCAGGAAACCAAAAGGGTACATTTGGCACCCGTTGCGTCAGACCAAAAAAACACCCCATTTTACTTGCACGCAGCTCTCGAGGCTGCCTGAGCGGGTCTGACGCGTGTGCCAGAGGACGGACAACAACGCTGCTGAGTGCACCAAGCCCGCGTACTCGTCCGACGCTGGCTGGTCTCGTGGGCACATCCATATCGCCCACGGTGGCGCTGCTGTTCTGTTCTGCTTCCTCCTTGTCAGAAAAACCGTTTGAATTGCAAACTAGGACGACAACACTTGATCACCGTGGCCTCGGCCGGACAAACAAAAAAAGAAGCCTGCAGTGACAATTGCCAGAGCTGTGAACGCTGTTGCGTCTGGTCGAGTGCTTGAGTCACGTCATCGTCCCAGACCTGTTGTGGCTGCCCTTGATTGCCTTCCAGAACGATCTTGGGCGGCAGCAACAGTTTTGTCTGGCACTCACTCATCCGTTTTTGTGCAGTTTCTCTGTGACGCACGCAGCCGCTCGTGCTGAAGAGAAACAGACGCACAAAGACCAGAGATCATGACTCACTTGAACAGGAAGAATCTTCTTTCAAACGCCTCCTACAGCACGATCTTTTAAGGCCGAAAAGAAGCTCCGGGCGCGCACGAGCGCTCTTTCAGGCCCAGAAAAGCTGACGAAGCAACACCAAAAACCGCTCATCATTTTCACAATAACTGGTTTCGAAGTAATCTCCCAGGCAAGTTCAGAAGTACAGACTCATTTTCCAGCTCCAGATTAGCATGACAAAGGCTGGTCTGACAATTTGTTCAAGGTCTGGTGGGGATGTCACTTTTGGGCCCCCTCGGGCCTCGCGAGATTGGGCTTTTTTTTCCTGCCCCAAATCGGCTTCTTCTTCAGCCAAAACTGGGCGTTGGCATCGCCAGACACAGGAATGCCAAAACCTAGTGAGGTCTCAAACACAAATGCTGGCAGCAAAAATGCCGAGAATGCCCATGCGTCTGCGGCTGTTGTGCCCATGATGGAACACAAAGCCCGAGTTTCGAGGCTCCGCGCGTACCTGTGCGAACGTACTCGGACGTGCGCAGAAGGGCACTTGTTGGAGACGACGTGCGCGTGCCGGATCAGGCGCTCTGGCTCTTGCAGGCCACGGTAGTGGTGGCAACGTGGCCCGCATCAACCGTGACCTATAAGTGTCCACGAGGCAGGAGCACCTTGGAAATGAAAGATGGCTCAACTTTGAAGCTTTTCCTCCGTGGTCTTGGTCGGCGTCTCAGCCACAACCTTTATCACAGGTGTCTGCCCGTCACATTCGGCATGATGGACAGACTCCACCTGCATCTTGGAGGCCTCAGACCTGTTGGAGATGCAGCAGGCCAACATGAAGCAACTAGTTAGAGGGGTTGGGCACCTCATTTGCCCAGGGGTGCTTGAGGGCTCCATGAGGCATTACACTTTAAGTACAGTCCTGCACAGGTGGAGTCTGCCTGCAAATTGTTATGCGGCCATGCCAAGCAGGACCACGAAAAAGGTCACAAAACACAGCGATCATTGAAAACCGTCCAAAAGTTCCTCCTGTGGGGTGCGCAGACGACATTCCAAATCCCTTGTGGCTGTAACTTGGCCTGCTGCATCTCCAACAGGTCTGAGGCCTCCAAGATGCAGGTGGAGTCTGTCCGTCAGGCCGAATGTGACGGGCAGACACCTGTGATAAAGGTTGTGGCTGAGACCTAGGGAGGTCTCAGCCACGACCAAGACCAAGGAGGAAAAGCTTCAAAGTGTTGTGCACGACCCTGTACTGTGATCTCCGTCCCCTCAGGGATCAAGGGAACTAACCAAAAATAATCAACGCTCCTTAATTTAAAAAAAAAGTACACACCATTACAGGGCTCAATTTTTCATGGGCGTGCTCGAATCTCATTCGCTGTGAAAAGTCAATGAGGAAGTGTCAAATTCTCAATTTACTGTTATTAGTGGCTGTAATTATTGATCTTTGTCGTTTTTCTCCTCATTTGGAAGACTCTTTTCGGTCCTCCTTCCCCCCCCCCCTCCTGTCGACAATGGGCTTGTGCCCAGCGGCATCACCCAAAACGCACGCGCCCATAACACACGTGACCCATTTGTGACTCTCTTTTTTGGGCTGCCCTTTATGCGCCCAAACTGCATGTGGTCTGGAATAGTAGGCCCATACACGTGTACATACACAGAGGAAGCTCGTGTGATAGGTTGAAGTAGTCGGGGTCCCCATTAATAATGATCAGTGCCTGAGAAAGAAATCTAGCTGGCCATTAGTATATCTTATTGCTGCTCCACCAGACACCTCTCGACGTTCTGGCTGGCACTGAGAAGGATGATTGGAACGGAGAAGTTGTTGCCAAGACATTTCTGCATAACTGCTCAACCTTGTCTGGTTGAGTGGACAGCAAAGGAGGAAAAATCCCCCTGAGTTTGCTACTGTGCACTCGTCATAGGTAGACCACGGATTTTAAGGTGATCATTTCTCGCAGTTTAGGGTTTCTCTGGCTTTTTTTTTCTATCTGCCATTGCCATTTTATTGCCATTTTTCCAAAGTTCCGCGAAATTTCACTTTCCCACTGCACTTGTGTTGTCCAGTGTTTTTAACTTGTTTCCTGAGCGTTTCAACTAAAATCCCGGTGTCACAACAGAGCCGCGGAGCCAATGAATCTTCATCAAGAGCGTTCCAATCTCTGTAATGAAGGAGCGCAAAAAAACAAGGGCAGCTTTTTGAAGTTTGGCACCACTTAATTGTCGTCGTCGTCATTTTTTGCCACCTTTTGCATGTCCAAGATTCCAAGAGCCACTTTGGCATGCGCCTTCTGAGCTTCGCCGATCGGCGCGTTTCTTTGGGCGGAAGAGACCAGGACCGACACGGTCACGACCCAGCGGTCCCTCAGGTGCGCGGCCGCCGTCGACGGAGCCAAGAACCCGGCGGTGTCGGCGGACATGCACGTGGCGATCATTGCACTCTGGTGGAGGAAGTACCAACAAATTGCCGGCTGACTGGCGAATGCTTCTTCTTCTTGGTGTCTTCCACCTCGGAGTCACCGCCACGAGTGGGAAAAGAAGTCCCCTTGTCCTACTGCAACGTGGTCAAGAGCTGCTCCGACGGGAACGACGACTTCAGGCGAGCTCGACGAGGCCTCAGACTTGACTCCAGCCACTTTATTTACTTCTTGGGACGCACAAATCGTTCTCCTGTGATCATAGATTCAATATTCCATCCAACACAATGGTTGCTCAGGTTGGATGACTTTTCTACGCAGCAACAGCTGAGTCGACTGTTTTGGTTCGTTTGCTTCGGCAAATTGATTCCTGCAAGGCCCAAGAGGATTCATTAGGCCTTCTCGCCGCAGACGACGCCAAAAAAAGAAAAAGAATCAGGAAAACGCCATTTTTGGCATCTCTCATTGAAGGAATTGCAATTCCTCTTGCGTATGCATAATTGCGTTCACCTGTGTCTTCTCTTTCCTGCCTGAATTTGGCACACACTCGAGAGTGACAAAAAGGCCCGATTGAAAGAGAGGCCTGACGGGGCCCGACTGGGCCTGACCAGACCAGAGTTACTCGAGGAAGTGGATTTAATTGCTGTTTAGAGTTCCCACGCCTGTCGAATTATCTTACCTGTCCCCCGCTCCTGCAATTTGTGTAAAACCTCCAAGGATCACCAGAAAATCTGCACATCATTGTTTGCTTCTGTTGCCACAAGAAGCTAAGCTCATTTCACGGTGTTTGCGACATCCGCCAATAGTAATCTTGAGTCTGCCAATAAATTCAGGCCTATTGAGGCCTGGCACTGATTGCGGCTGGAGGTTTTCGAAAAAAAAAAGCTGCGTTGGCCCCGCGGCTAAATTGCGGTTGTTGCGGCGTAGAAAAATGCTTCCGTTTTTCTTTCTCCAATAATTTGTTCTGCAAATTTTTTACTCGCAGTCAACTTTTTTGGCTTGTTTTGCTTTTGCGAAATAACCCGGCAACTAAGTCGAAGACGATCGAAGTCCCTGAGCACAGCTTGGATGGTGCCAACAGTGGGCGAGATCCCTCCAGTACAACAAATACATAACAGCTTGTTCAGGTCAACTCTTTTCCTTGGCTTTAGCCACGGACGAGAACACATTTTGGGCCCATTTCTTCTTTCTCCTGCCCAAAAAGGCGCGATTGCCAAAGCCGAATTTTATTATGGCATCTTTTTCCTGATCCTTGGCCGGTGTCAAAACGGGGGACCCAAAACTGGGGGGGGGGGGGAATTTTTCCCTTCCTGTCATTTGAGATAAACGTGCGAGAAATGAGAGAGGCCCAACTTTTTTGGGGGGTGGGGTGGGGACGAATGACTTGACATAAAAATAATTTCTTAAGGTCGGTTCATCCGGGAGGAATGGGCTTGCGCACACCCGGAGGAGGGAGCCCGGTGAGTGCGTCTCAGAGGGCGAGGGGTGCACGCACGTCCGGAGCTGCCCGAGGCGTGCTGGAAAATGTGCCAGCGGAAACCGGGCCTTTTCCGCACAAACAGATAATGTCTCGCAGCTGTGTTTCCGTCTGTCCCGTGTCCGGCGGCCACCCCGGGCCGTCCAAGGCAGTAGGAACCTCTGTTTTTTTTTTTTTCGCGGGCTACCGAGAATTATTCGCATTTTGTATGCTAATGTCCGCTCCGCATTAGCGACACGCGCGCACGCGCACCCCACCCACCCACACGCGCGCGCTGACGCGCGTGGACCGACCAGACAGGCCCAGACAGGCCCTGTGGCGGGCCCGAGCCCAGGCCTCCCCCCCTATCACCCTCTGATGTGTGCCAAGGAATGCGGGGGAAAAGAGATTTCAACCCACTCACGCACTTTGGCCTTGGGTTCTGGTCCCAGGCAAACGTTCTCTACCCCTCATTTCTGGGAGGAAGAGAACATCTCCTAAATTGAGATGAGTAGAGAAATCGCGACTTCTTGACGGAAAATGTAAATGACTTGAGGGGGAGCAAGGACAGGGTGGCTCAATTCAATTCCGCCAGAGCAGCCGAGTCTGGCTGAAGGTTGCTCAGCATCTGTCACAGAGGCAATCCAGGCAGACATTTTTTGCTACTCGCGACTACATTTTCATTGCACGCACGTAATTTCCCGTAAGAGGAAATGAATTCCTCCGAATTTCCACTGAAAAATGGGTAATTAAGTCTTCCCCGACCGAGTGGTGGAGAAGAAGAAGCTCCACAGGTAGAACAACGGGTCCATTTGGACCCGTGTGACTCTGGACTGAAGCTGCGGGCCAGCCGGGACTGGCGGACCTGTCCGGGTGTCCGTGCGTGGTGCGTGGGGACTCCAGACTGCACTTGCCCATCGTCCTGCAGTGGCACGCGTACTTGAACGAGCTGTTGCTGCGGCCACGGTCGACCAACTTGACTCGCGGGCGCACTTTCCATTAGGGCAGTGTCCATCTACCAATCAATCGAATATTTTATTTAGGGTGCCTCTCACAAAAAAGCTTCTTGGCGAGCGCCAGAGAGGCCCAAGTCTAGGCCTGGCTGGGCCTAACCACGACCTTCTCAGAGCAGACGGAATTCAAATCCGACAGCAATAATGAGTGCAAAAAAAGAGAGAAAAAAATTGGCCAATGCTCAGTGAGCTCTTTCAACCTGGCTCACTGAGCCAGGTTGAAAGAGCCCCGAGAGATTGAGACCACTCAACCAGACATTCGGCACCGCCACCTGTGAAGGATCAGTCGGCACACGCGCCGCTCGTGTCCGTTTGGGTGGCGGGGAAGAGGGGCCCACTCACTCGGGGCCTACCGGATGTCTGGTGGAGGAGCAGGCCTCTAAATTTCATTATTGCTCTGCTGTCACGTATGCATGCGCCTCTAATCCTTTTTTCTACATGCGCGTGATGCATGGGTGCAGGGGTGAGGTGGGCCTGGGCAGGACCGGCGCGGGGGAGACCCCAGGCAGGCCCCGGCAGGCCCCAGCAGGCCTAGGCAGGCCGGACCTATGATGGTAATTGCTAGGCATAAAGGTGGCGGAGAATATAAGGGAAGAGAGAAATTGAGATCCAAATTGCCAGATTTTATCTCCGGGTTATGTGCGAACTCGGCCAGACACGATCGAGGTACTTGATCTAATGTATCTGATGGAGTTTCTTGAGGGCGCGTGATGCCACAGGCTGAGATCTGCACTTAATGCTTGAGAGAACCCTTTTACTGGATGCCCTTAAAAGGTCTGGAGAATCAACACTTTGAGAATGAAAAAAGATGCGTGAAAATCAGTGCCAAAAGTGCCAGTCACGAAAGTGGTGAGAGACGTTTTCCTTTACTGACTCCTCTCGAATGAGAGCAACAGCAACAACAGAGGGACAAACTCTGCTCTGACGCGTCCTTGGACAGATCACGTTCTGGCAACCCTGACTGGGACTTTTGCCTCCAGCTCGAGTCAGTTTCGGCCACCAAAAGTTCCAACTTGGAATGCTCGACCGAGCTCAAACTGCTTCACACTTGATCCCTTCAGCCTTTTTTTCTTTCCGTCAACTTGACATTTGTTTTCAGGCTCGACAACGACTCTCACAACATTCGAGGACTTCAAAGCCCCAGGCAAAAATCGTACTCAACTCGGCAGTAAAAGGAAACTCGGACAAAGAGTCAGCGGAAAAGGGAACTCGAATCCTGCGGACAGACGTGTCTACCTGCGCAGATGCAAACTTTATTTGTCTGGAATGTCGACGTCATCTGAATCTGCACGATCTGTTTCCCTGTCCGTTTGTCTGTTTCCCTGTCCGTTTGTCTGTTTCCCTGTCCGTTTGTCTGTTTCCCTGTCCGTTTGTCTGTTTCCCTGTCCGTTTGTCTGTTTCCCT
>JAAUXU010003293.1_pt1 | contig 10440 bp, 7 predicted proteins | sample 7278151 | NCBI WGS metagenome assembly JAAUXU01 (sample SAMN14350113, study PRJNA611818) | marine sediment metagenome | isolation source: surface marine sediment (1.8m) | place: French Polynesia: Moorea | collected 2018-08 | reverse complement strand
AGCTTAGATGATGACTTGACTTGATGCAACGGCCATCTATGCTGCTGCAGGGCAGCAGCAGCAGCTAGGTCAGTACCTGTTGAATAACATAGCAGGGTTACCAAAGTATTTGTACTTCCAGAGGCCGGACCCTGCTCAGTCCGGTTGCCAGCTCTTGTCCTTGCCATGTTTCTCTTAGACAAGAAGTAAGGAAAAACAGCATTTCTGCTCAACTGCTTTTAATCGATTAAAGATATCAGTAATAAGTTAACGAAGTTTGAGGTCGGGCCACGACTGACCAGGTTATCGATTAGTCGAAGTCATCACGTCATCACTGCCAATGCATGAATCATTACTACCTGCATTCTGACCATTTTTGGTACAAGAATTAATCTAATGGATTTATGAATGCCAACTTTGCGGCACAATCACGCTTTGCTCTCGCTGCGTATAGGTAGTGAGCTGTAAAGTGTGCTCCCAGGCCAGATCTCTGCCGGCCTCGTATGGATCACTTCTTCTCTCTTGGAAAAAGGTCAACTAAGTATGTCAAAAATCAGCCTTTGGACCTACTTTCGTCATTTTGAAGGCCAGCTCTGCCTGAGGGGTCGATGCATGGACACTGAATGACAAGAAGTAGGCAGCAGTCAGATTTAGGACTTTGCTGAAATAGGATCCAACTATAGCTGATGTTGGTCACTCGGGTTTCACCCGGTCAGATCAGAGGCCACCACTAAAAATGCTATCCACAATCTGCGAGGCGAACCCGAGCTCTTTCCAATTCATTGCTGAGTTTGCCGATATCCTCAGGAACACTTTGCGCTGTCTCTTCGACAGTTCTTTTGACACAGCCCGGCGTCTGAGACCTTGCGTGACATGACCTCGGGACCAAGAAGACCCGAAGGATTCTACGGGATGCTCGGCAATGATAGAAATGACGGATACAATTCAGTCTAAGCCACCCATCAAGCAAATGCATTCAGAAATACGAAGTTAGGCCTAAGACTATTTTTCGCCACTGGGCATGAATAACTGCGGATGTATGAGTCAGATCCGCGATTGATTCACATCAGTGAACCGAAACATCTCATCCACAGAGAGAACCGCGGCTCCTCCTGTATTAAAAATGCAGTACTTTTTTGTTGAGAGCCCTTTTTCAACAGGAGCTCTATAATTCAGAAGTAGCTCTCAGGTTTCTATAACCTGCCAACAAATTTGCTACTTGTACCGTAGAACACCAGGTATATGCAGAACGAATAGAGACTTATGAAGTGTACGTCTACGTCATACTGTGTCATACCGAAATCTTGCGGTGCTGCTGCTCTCTTTTAAGAGCAGAGTGGCTCTTATTTGGAACTATTCTTCGACCTTGGTGCGGTCTTTTATTTGAGAGCGGCCTTGATGCAGAGAAAACGAACGATTTGCTTGTCACTGTGCATACCCAGAGGGCAATGGCCACAGGCTGATGTATGAGTGCTTAGAGAAAGGTCACATATCAAGGATTCTTTTCCCCGGATGTGGCATTTTTGGTTATTTTTCCCAAAATGCCATTTTTGGGGTCAAAACCCAAGGTGAAAGAACCCTGCGTTGTCCCGGATAGCTTCCTCTCCGAAATCAAACGTGCCTTAAATGGCGCCTCCCAGGGCCTTTTGTTAGGACCACACGGGTAAGAGCAGCAAAAAGAACCGCAAATTGCTAAATCAGCATCAAATATGCCTCAATTGTGCCTCCCAGAGAGACTGATTTATCATCAAAAGAGTGGTTGCTCTCACTAAAGAGCACCCCTCAGGTCCAAAAAAAAATCAACCCCAAGTGATGCTGATTCAGAATATACCTACCTACCTGTATGTGGGTCTCAGAAGGCAGGACAAACGGCTGGGAAGAGCGACGTAATCACATACAAGCAACGAGTGTCTGGTGCACAGGGAGTGCACCTGACACTCGTTTATTTTCTCAATGTATTGGCAGGTACAGTGTACGGAACAGAGTTAAAATTATAGCTATAAAGCAGACTGGACTTGAATGAGTCACGGCTTGAATGCCATTGCACTTAGCCAGACGAGGACACAATGAACCCGAGTCTAATCTTCAATAAGAAATGCCGACCACGCAGCCAATCCCGAGAAGTAAAGTCTGTTAGTACCGAATACCATGGTGATTTTGGTATCACTGGAAAGCTGCTACATTGTACGCAGATTGACCTTTTCTTCCGGCTTCTGCTCATCTCCAGACGCCAACTGTTGGTGGATGAACCTATGCAGTAAGACAGAGGGGGAGGAATTTTCCACTGCAGACTTTCCTTGATGCTTTCGGCAAGATTGTCTATGAAGTCCAGAAGACGTCCCTCGGACTGCAGCAGATGCCTCAAAAAGCCCGTCCACTTAATAATATCTCTTGACGCTACTAAAAAAGCACCAGATGTGAGTTCCCCAGCTTTGGAAATTGTTATCCCAGATGCCCCCGTTTCACAAAGCCCTCTCTGACCTAACAAGACATTCCGACCCCAAGTTGCAGAAACTCTTGTAATGGGTCCTAACAAAGTTCTTCAGCTAGGTTACGATGCTCAAAGCCCTCGAAGAACAAGTAGAAGCAGCCTTTTCTTTGATCTACGTACGAACTTGGGTTATCTGAGACTCCTGGGCAAGGGTCAACTTTCCTACACCCGTACAAACATTCATCCGGTACGTGAGAAGACACTCGTGAGGAAGAGAGAGGCTCTGGCCACCCCTTGGAGCCTCAATTCCTTTGTGGGACGCAATCACGTCACGTGATGCAAGACATCAGGACTGGAATGTCATTGCAACACGACGTCCTCGTCTCAGTCCTTGCACATCACGGTACGTCCGTACTCGGGGTCGCGTGGGTCCGACCTGACACGAACAACATCGTTGCAGTGCGTGGGTGGCGCACGCCCGGGGACTCACGATGTCGCAGGGTGCGTAAGAATCAGCTTCCGGAGAAAATGAAGCTCCGCTATTTGAGCCTCTTATGACGCGATATTGACGTCGATGGAAAGGATACTTTAGAGCGCTCTTGCATTCGAGCAGCTCGGTATTTGAGCGGGGTTGTAATTTTAATGAAAAGGAGAAGGTTGACAAGAATCAGATGCTCTCTCATTTTCTTGTGAAACAAGCACAAAGCATAAAATATGAGACTGTGGATCAAAAAACGAACCTCTTCTAATGACACTATAGAGTCACGTCACTTCTTGAAGACTGTAATCTCACTCTACTTCTAGTTAGATCTCTATTGTCCCTCCTGCTTTTTGATTGCATTCAAACGCTTTCACTAAGGAAGAAAAGCCCAGTATTTTACCTGCTACTTCAACTTCAGTGACTTTTTGCAATAGTATGCGCAACTGCACATGTTAACTGTAGATTAACGACGCATGTTGTAGTACATTCTAACATACATGTTGAGTTGTAATTACACGTACGATTTTCAAAATCATGACATCGGTGTTTCACTCTTTTAAAACAAATTGAAAAAGGTTAAATATCAACGTTGGAAGATGCAGCACAGAAAGTGAGTCACGAAACCGCTGACAATGGGCGAAATTATGGCAGAGACAGCCATAGTTTCAGACTGTTACATTACAATATATCCCTGTGGAGAGGAAAATATAGTGCAAGAATATTTTCCTCCAGAGAGTAGATGAGCGGCGAAATATTCAGAAATCGTGCGTTGCAACTGTATTTTTAAAGTGAACCAAGCGTTAAATGCCTCCCCTCTTTGATTATACTTTTTTTTTCATTGCAAATCATTGTGGTTTTTTTTGCAATTATGACTTAGTACAGTCAGTTACCACAGACGGCTACGTGTGGCCACACGATACATGGATGGTACGTACTATGATGAGAAAGGTTTCGTGAATCAGCCTCTTATTCTTCCGCACCCTCAGTCAGAAAGAACCGAGGTAATCTGCTTAATCGTAATCAATGGACACGCTCACTCTATTGGTCTAATTCCTGCGCGTACACATCATGCATCATCTAGCATGTCCTCCATGCTTCTGCCCAGCCACCCGCTGACCGACCTGCCTATCTTGTGCGACATCCCCGTCATGTCCCTAATGTCCGGAGGCTGGAAGGAAGCACAACTTGCCATCGGGTCGCGAGGCTTCTACCACGCCTGTACAGAGGCAAAAGAGCAAGCTGTTGAACTCAGTCTTCAAGTAGAAGTTCTTATCTCGTGCACCGTACTGAATTAGGCTGCCTGTCTAGTGCAGGGTGTTGGAAAAGCTGCATTAACTTGGATATGTGAGCGTGTTTGTCCACGACAAAGTCCACGACGACAGATAAGATGCTGGAGCGAGGCATTCTCAAGTAACGGCTCCATCAGCCGATTTCACTTTGTCTCACAGCCCAAAGTCACATTTATCTACGCACTGAGTGAGCGTCCCCAACGAATACGCGATAAGATAAGGAAACCTCTTGTTTGCACGAGCATGATTAAGGCCAGAGCGTAAACGACCCACCCCTGACTGGGCCTCTGCAGTTACCCCCTGAGGGCCACCTGAGAACGCAGACGGACAGAATAGGGGGGCGAGGAACTATCATCACCATGAGGCGGTGGCTCATGTTGATGCTGTTGTTCGGCGCCGCCGCCGCCTTCTCGGAGAGCAACTGCGGGATGTCTCCGGACAACGACGAAGACAACGTCATCGACCAATCCGGTCAAGTGACTCTACAGTGCTCGTTCGACAATCCGGTCAAGTCGTGCTTATGGATGCACAACGAGCCTATGAACGAGGAGCGCGGCAACTCGGACGATCCCGCGGACATTGAGTGCACAGGCAGTGCCGGCCAAGTCGAGCGGCAGTGCAACTCCGACTCCAGGATCGAGTTCATCTTCTCGAGCAACATGTGCGGCATCACTATTGGCAACATCAGGCCCGAGGACTCCGGGAAGTGGAGACTGAACGCTTTCTCAACCTCACAAAGTCAGGGGTCGGTGAGTAAGAAGGAAGCAAGAGTAGGAAATACGTGAGTCATCATTTTGTGATAACTGATAATGATAGAGGATCATATCAGCTACAATGGCGAATCATACGGTGCTATGCGCGTTCGTGCACTGGGCAGGATGCATAGTACAGAGCGTCTCTCAAACTTCTACAATCCAGGATTATCTCATGCTGTCACAATTTGTCACATCATCTCCGATATATCATTGAATGATATTAAGTAATACATTTCTAGTGCAATTTATATCTTAGAAGGCATCTGAGAAGTCTCAATGGAGATTTTCTGAGATGTTGGAGGAGCTCCAAGACGTCTTAAGATGAGGCCTAAAACAAGGAGTTGATATGGGTAGTCCCGAATAAGGGCGACCGGTGGGCGTACCTTGTTTTTTTTATCAGTAGTTTTTTTATCATTGTCTGTTTGTTTTATATTTAACAAGTGAAGTGTCATACATCGCAACGCATCACTTGTACTGCTAACAGAAGTGGCGTAGGGATAGGCGAACTTCATTACTGCAAAAGTGGAATCTTGTCCTACGTGCAAGTTTTCACGCAATGTACGGTCATGTACTACATGGTCCAGAACACCCGCAAAATTAACCGCTGTACTTTCACGATGATTGCAGGTCGCCAATCACGAGTTTACCTTGTACACCTTCAATCGGTCTATCGTCGAGATGTTTGACATAGACGACACGGAAGTCGACCACAGCGATGTCGACACCACCTACAACTACAACGAACGCCAGAACGACTGGGAGGAGGGTAAGACCGGCTGGGAGAACCTCGAGTTCTCTGCGCTCGCCTACGGTGGACGTCCGGAGCCTACCTTCACCTGGTACATCGGGAACCGAGGAGACGACCTGTACGAGCACAGGGACGTCTTCCGTATTTCCACCGGCAGTCTGGGCTGCAAAGATCGCTACGGAATGATTTGTGACGCAGAAAGCACAATCAGCTTTGGAGTCGATGATGTTCTCATGGAGAAGCTGGAGACCTTTGGCGTTGAGACCAACCCCAAGGACGAACTCGTACGCTTTGAGCTCAACTGCGATGTAGAACAGGTAACAAAAAACGGATATACAGACTTTCTTAAGCTTATGACTGTTTTTTTTTTCTTTTTTGCACCACAGGGAGGCAGCAGCTTTACGCAGAAGCTCAGTGTGCAGATCAACGTTGAGAAATCTTATGACAACGGTGCATTGCCAGCCAGCACGATCGGCATCATCATCGGCGTTATCCTGGCAATCCTCATTCTGTTGATCGCCATCGCCATCTTGGTGTTCGCCAAGCGTTCCGGCGTGTGGTGCTTCGCAGACGAGGACTATGATTACAGGGATCCAAAGGACCCTCGGAGTCAACCGCGAGGGGGTCCTCAGAGAGGGGCAGGCCCTATTCCAAGGAAGGAAGGGCAACACCGGTCCGGAGGAGGCGGCAGTGGCGGCAGCGGCGGCAGGAGCGGTCATCAGCAGCAACAGGTTCACAGGTTTAATAAGCTTTAGCTCAAACATAATTAGTTAGCTATACTCACGTCTAAAGTATGGCATGCATACATAGAAGTACGGACATACAATCGGTACTTTCTTACAAGTAGGTAGTCAACGTGTACGTCTTCTATGTGATACGTACATACGCGAACTTGTCCATGATGCCAAAGGTGTGTTTATAGTGGCAGGGATATGCGATAGGCAGTGCAGACGTACTTAAATAACTTGCACAGCACATACGGCTGTCACGGCCTGGAAATCTGTGTATCGCAAGACTGCCAGCGTGAACCCAACCTCACCAACATAATCTTACGAGTACAACTGGTGAAATCTCAATTTTAGCGCCACCATCGCCGGTAGAGAATCCATGCCATCTCCTGTGACAAAAATGAAACCAGAAGACTACTTGACCTCCTCCAGCTCCTCTTCCTCCTCTCCGACCATTCCACGTAAGGTTGCACCCTCCTCCTCCTCCTCCGACAACGCCAAAAAAGTCCCCTCTTCCATGGCCACGCCTACCCCGCCGTCTACCAAGTCCTCAGGCGGTGCCACGCCCAAGAAGATCCGGTACCAGCAGGGCGAGTGGCTGGCTGCAGGTGCTCCGCCGCCGACCACCGGACCTTCCTCGACTTCGTCACCCAGTGATGATGATGAGGAGCCGCTGCCGCCTCCGCGGCCGGACAAGAAGCCCGTTCACTACGCCAACTTGGACCGGCGCTCGTTCATGAACGACCCGCGCAACCGCGTGCTTCCGTCGCAGCCGCTCGTGCCCAGGCAGTCCCCGCCCTGGGACCAGCCGGCCAGCAACACCATCACGACGACGACCAAGATGGAGTCTACTGAATACGCTCAGATAGTCTCCTCTTCTAAGTATGTGTGACCTTCGGAGTCCCGCCGCCATTTATTTTTGTTTCCAGCCAGTGGAGGAGGTCCTATATAAGATTTTTGCATATGAAGACTCAGTCAGCCAGCAAGCACAAGGGATAAATGATGAAAACTTAACAATGAAGTGTGAGTGCGTGCGTGCGCGCGTGTGTGCAGCCGAGCGGATGATGCCCCATGCGAGTGTGTGGTGAGCCGTTGATCTCCCTGGAAGGCTTTGTAAATCAAGGGTATTCTGGTTTAAAGTAAGCCAATAAAGTAAATTCTTTTACTGTACTACTGTAGGAACAAAACGACACCCTTTTTTTGTCGACCACACATTGCACTATTCTATCGTTGAGAAATATAAAGTGGGAAGAAGCCAACAAAGCTCCTTGGACATTGTTATCTCCATTCATAGTGAAAAGAAGTTTGAATTCTACGGTCCTTTTAAGTACGCAGCTTGTGTTTGTCTCTAAATTGCTGTGAGAAGGTTGAAGGGGGAAGGAGAATTTTGAGACAGAGCAGAAAAGTTGCTTAATCCTCACACACACGCGAGGAGGGTTTTGCGCTTGGGCTTATCTGCCATTGTCAACATTAAATTCTTGTCTCTCAACTGTCAACAGCGATGGAGGGAGCAGCCGATAACGTCTGAAACTGGCACATTCAGCTATGAAAATGTAAACTTCTGCATGAGCTGAGAAAGTGCGACGGCGCCACGTACACGTACGTGGACGTGCGGAACGCAGCCATGCAGGCAGGCGGGCAGGTGATGACGATGACACACGCCGTCCCGGACTATTGTGACAGAAAAGTCCCCCCCCTCCGGGTGAAAAACGAGTGCCTGAATAAAACATCACACGTCCGCCGTCGCCAGGTTCTGCGTGATGATAATTGATAAGGTGTCACGAGGGGGGGCAAAGAAAAAGGGTTGGAGATGAATTGGTGCAGCCAATTATACTCGTTGATTACCCTGGCGCTCCTGCGATTTCGCAATTGATGTGCACGTTTCAGTCATTGCCAGGCAATTACACAGACGCAGCCTGCAACGTGTTATTAAGTGGCACAAGACTAAAAAAGGCCACTTTTTTACCTACACTCGTTCAGATTAATCGATGATCTCGACTGCATTGAAAGACTTGCAGCCAACCGGCGGAGTAGAAAGGAGCTACCACATTATCATTCTGTTCGCTCCAGTGTTGCTCCGAGCATACACGATGTTCATTCATCGGAAATTTGCTTTTTCCCCCTCCACACTTTTTATGTTCACCTGGAAATTGATGATTCCTCTGCCGACAGAAAAAAAAAAGTCTCAGTGGCATAAGAATTTATGCCCGGTCACTCACTCACACATACACACGTGTCGCCTATAAAGAGTTTTTTCTTCTCTACGCTATGTCTACAGTAGTCCTAAAAGCGGTAACTGCACGAGTCGAGTAGGACAGAAAGTGCATCGTTTTGGCACCAAGGACCAGAAAAGTTTGGAGTGACCGGCTCACCTGCGCCCTGCACCGGACGTGCTTCCAGGAGGGGCCCCTCAACAAGGTGATGGAGAAAGACAGACAGTGTGAAAGATGGATGCTCCTTCTTTCACAGACGATGATGATGTTTCTATACACCATTAATCTCGCAAAAAGATGCTTTTTATGCAAACTACGAATGACCTGTCAGAGGCAGCGGCAGCAACTATCAGAGTTCCGCACCATTAGAGGAATCTTGCCTGCACTCCAGAAAGGCTTCGATGGGGGAAAATTAATTTCCCAGAAAGCTTTTGCCAGTCGATGTCGGATCGAGAGAGCGACTGCAATGTTACCTTTGAACTATCGATTTCAGAGATGATGGACGCGCTGTACCTGACTTCAGAGGTGTCGGGAAGGAAGAGCCTCCAGACCCGGCCACTGCTTGCCACCCCCATCCCCACGTCCCTGTTCCCTAGCACTCTCGCTGATTTCAACCAATGACAAATGTTAGCATCTCGCCGTAGGATTGTCGCCGTTTATCATGTCTCCTTTCACACAAAGTGGGCCGCGCATTCATAGGTGAGCACTTGGAAGAAAAATTTGACCCAAACGTAGAAAAGACGGAGATGCTTTGTATCTCGGCGTTTCTCTAGGGCGGCAGAAAAAAAGCCTCTGCCAAGAGGCTGAATTATGGCGTCCTCCTTGTGCTCCACACGCTGGGATGGACTGCAGCGAGGCTGTGGAAATAAATGATAAGACGTTGCTCCAGCATCATTCACTTCTACCTCCACGGAGAATGACTTGGCGAAAAAGAGGCCTTGATGCTTTGATGCAGGAGGATGGATGCACATTAGCAGATGAGATTCTTGCATAGTCCGCACTTGCAGAGTGCAGTTGGACCAGAATCCAGTCCAATGGCAGGAGCTTTCACAGTCTCGTGTATTAACCATAGACGAACGTCTGCCTTCCACCTGGAACAAGTTTAAAGCTTGGCGCACACTTAGCGCAGATTCAAGCAGGGGCAGCAACAAAGCAGAGAGAAAAAAAATCTGCCAAATCCGTGGGAAAGACTCCAAGTGTTTACTGCTGTTGTTGTGCATTGTGCCTATTTTCTTGCTTTCACGTTCCTCTCCCGGGACATTTATCACTGAGGCTGAGAGGAGACGGGCGCAACTGCGCCATTTGGAGGAACAACTTTCCACTCTGGACACTTAACTATGCACTTTCATTAATTGCACGAGTGCTGAGCAATTATCAGCGAGTCCCTCAAAGGGAGGACGGACACTTGCACCTTGCTCAGTCCTCCTCCTCCTCCTCCAAGTGCCAGAGAGCAAATACCAACATCTTGTCAGATGGCAAAACCTTCTTTAATACAAAAGTTCCTTTGGAAGCTTCGCTCGTTCATCTTGATCAGTGTGATGGCGGCTCTTGTGTGTTCACTAAAAGGGAGAAGAAGGAAAGCAGCTTTCAAAAAATTGTGGCATGAAGATTGATGCTTTTGCTCTCTCCTCCTTATCCCTTTCTTCGCATAGTTCTTGGACGATTTATATTAGCACTCGCTTGTCGCGTCCAATTTTGAAATTCACCATTAGCCACACGTGCGTGAGCGCCTCGCCCGCCTCGTCCGCCTCACCCCTCCTCGCCTCATGCATGCAGAGAACCGCAAAGCTGAAGCTGTAGCTGTAGCTGAGGCTGT
>JAAUXU010142622.1_pt1 | contig 10447 bp, 16 predicted proteins | sample 7278151 | NCBI WGS metagenome assembly JAAUXU01 (sample SAMN14350113, study PRJNA611818) | marine sediment metagenome | isolation source: surface marine sediment (1.8m) | place: French Polynesia: Moorea | collected 2018-08 | reverse complement strand
CAGTTTCCATCTGTAAAGAAAGATGGGAGGCAACCCCATGTCATGAAATTACAGCTGTCTTGAGTATTTGGATTTTGTGCAAATTGTAATGAAAACTGAAATATATCTCTCTATATAAAGTGCCATGCCCATGGGTCTGTGTCTCCATTTGATTTGAAGATTTTGCATGACTGATTTCCCTGCTGGTTGCTGTGAGACAAACCACATTGAGACGAAAAGTCCGGTGAGACAAAAAGTCGGTGAATCGGCGGGAGAATGGGTAAAATAAATCATTCATAAAAGACATTATTTAATGAGTCTTCAAAAATTTCAATAATACACGCCATGATAAAGTAGTTTTGTAAAGTAACATTTTCGCGACAATTTAGAATAACCACCCCATCGATTGTGAGCTGCCCTTATGCAAAATATCAAGAAGCTCCCACGGCGCATTTATTAGTCCATATGAAACAATTTTACTCACACTTCGTAAAAATGAAGCTTTATCAAACTGCTGCCACCGGCATTTTTCCAACCAAAAGTTACTCCAAGAAGTGAAATTGCGTAGGAGCACTCGAAAAAAACAACGCTTTCTTGGAAATTGACCTGGCCATGAATTTCTCATTTAATTTAACAAGGTTAAGTACTTGTATTAGAAAAACCTGAGCTGGTACCATTATCGAGAAAGGTCCCTCAGAGTGCCTACACACTTCCTAACGGAGGACGAAGTATAGTGTAAAGAGTAATGTGAGTTAGGCATTGCACTTGTGCCATGCGCTGAACATGTTATAAAATAAAGGTAGGCTGTTCCGCGTTTTCTTGTCACTCTACATGATCGCACTTTGTACATGGCCACAATTGCCCCAGGTCCCAACGGCAATGGCCTGTGTGATCCATAAAAGCCATCATCGAGCCCCAACTGGTCAGCCTCATTCAGCCGGGAAGACATGAGTGTCGCTGTTGCCCTCCTTGGCCGTTGTGCTGCCTCCTCTGCCTCCCCTTGAGCCTACTTTCCCTCTTCTTCCGCCCCTGGAGGATCCTCCTTGGCCTATCTTCTTAGCTCCGTTTTCATCTTTCTGCGAGATCTCCTTATCCTTACTTCCCTCCTCTGTCTCTGACTTCTTGATGGTTTGTGAGCTGAACTTACCCATGCCGGGCCTGTAGATCTGCATAGCTGGGCGTTCCTGGAAAAGAGTATCATGATCCACCTCAACCTGCTCATACTCCTGCTACGAATGATGCCACACAAGTACCAACCTTGTTCTTGATCCTCTCTTTGCGCTCTCTGCGTTCCTTCTCCCTCTTAGCCTTCACTTCTTGCTTTCTTTGTGCCACTGTGGCTTCATCCTCTTTCTCATCGAGATGCCATTTTGCTTTTTCCTCAGAATCTTCCTCTGAGATCTTTATACTGGCTACTTCTATGGCTACAGCATCAACACTGTCACTGCCATCGACAGGGCACTTGACAGATGAAGCAGAGGAGCCGTCATTCTTGGCCATCTCTCTTTTCAGCCTGTCTTCCCTGCGACGGTCTGAATAGCGTTTCGGTCTTGCGCCAGTCTCCAGTTGCTTCAAGGACCCCTGTGACCCAGCTGGAGCAGCAGCATCATTGTGCGGGACCTCCTCTTCTAGCTTCGGGGTCTTCTCACTTGCTGCATGGGCAGCACTGTTGCCATCTTTTTCTTTGTGACTATGTTGTTCATTCTCCTTTTTGCTTTTTAGGCGCTCTCTGCGTTCCCGCTGACGGTCCCGTTGCTGCTGCCGTTCCTCGCGCTTGCGTTGTCTCTCTTTAGCTTTTTCTGAGTGTTCAGACTCCACGTCTAAAAAAAGTGGGGCATGACATAGTAATCGGTAGATATTACACTCAGTGCTCACCTTCTTTTGATATCTTTTCATGATTGTTGGTCTGCCTGTCCTCTTTATTGACCTTCTTGTTCTTCTTGTCATTATCCCTCTTGCCTTCTTTGTTGTGAAACACTCTGGTCATGATGGGAGCCGATTTACCAGCGTTGTCAGAACCTCCGTCCTTCTGGTCTTCTTTCCCTTTCTCGCCTTTGCTGCTCTCTCCCTGGTCCTTGGATGCGTGTTCTTCCTCGCTTTCCTTGTTGCGCTTCTTTTTCTCCTCCTCCTTTGCCTTCCTCCGTTTTGCCTCCCTTTTCTCCTCCCTGATCCGTTGCTTCTCCGCCCTCTTCTCCTTGATGTACTCCAGGAGCGGTGTCAGCTTGCGGTCACCAGAAACTTCTCAAGACAAAAGTAGACAACAATTAGGTATTTTAGGCACAATGATAAACTTATTGTTGAACATACCTCGCTCCTTCTCTTTTGCCTCGATCTCTTCTAGCTGCTGGTCAATGCTGACCGTCCCGGGTTTGCCTTTCTCCCTCTCCTCTAGGAACTTCATGTAGTCCGGATCGCTCTCAATAGTCCCTACTTTGGGATCCTTCTTTTTCTTTGGTTGATGCTGCTTCTTCGGCACCTTCTGGTAAGGTGCAAACTCCACCAAGGCAGGAAACTCCTGCCCCACGTGACCATCGACAAAGACATAGCCATCGAAACGCTCCCTGAAGCCAAAGATGTCCTCCTGGTGGACAAAGTTGATATAAGCCCTTGAGAAGGCATGCGGCTCCAGGGACTTGTCTGCCTCAACAAAATAGAAGTAGTTGTGTTCGGGGAGAGGTGACACCTGCTCGAGGAACTCTGACTCCGTCATGCCAGGTGGAAGTCGACGGACAACGACCTGCATACCAAAGACAAGACATCTCTATCAAGAAGAAAAAATCTCTTCATGTTTTTCCTACCTTGGTCAGAGGCGGTGCCTCTCTGGATTTCTTACTCGCATTCGATGATGAGCTTTTCTTGGCTCTCTTGGAGGAGCCGATGGTGTCTGGCGAGGGATCCTGGTCGGCTTCAGGGGCCGACTTGGAGACGTCGCCAGCAGACGTTCCCGAGGTGTCTTCACCGCTGCTGCTCATGACGAAGGGTGTCGAGTTCAGCATCAAGTCGACGCCGCAGTTTCTCCCTCTCAATATATACGCTGCTTGCGGCCAGGGAAGTGATAATTAGTGATTAGTCCAGCTTCAAATCACAATCGGCAGCTGCCTTCAGTGGTGTCACATCCAACCGAGCTCACCCCACCATGGTCGACGAGCTCGCCCCCTGGTGGTGAAAGAGATGAAGCAGAGATACCCCAGCTAGACCGAGCAGAAGTTTTGCAGATTTGACTTTCTTGCAAGAAATCGAGCAGACATAAGTGATGCCTTTCAAAAGACTTTTGAACCATTACATCAGACACAGAACTCGATTATGCACAAATATATCTTGCTGCCGAATATCTTCCTGATTAAAAGTCCTTCACTTTAGCGCAAGTACCCCAGGATCTATCTACCTTTGATTTTCGGATTAATATCGTTCACTTCTGTTCGGTCAGGTAATTTAAGTTGCTCCCGTGGACAACGCTTATACCTGGAACAGTTCGTGTTGGTCAGATGCTTTCATCAGTCAAAATGGCTTGCACCAAGCCAAAGGTCGTTTCACCTTTCCTTCCACAATGGACATAGCAATCAGACGGATAAATGGGTCAAAAGTGACCAGTATAAGCATCGTCTACTGTATCAACATTATCCATCACTGGAATGGAATAAAGCATTTCAGAAGCAACCTCGGCTTTATGAAACAACCTTGATTTTAGCACAATTAGAGGACTGGCGATACATGCGCAAAAATCCAGCGTCAACTGTATTAAGGGAGAGGCAAGAATCTGATGTTGTGCACCAACTTTGTGTGGGAGTCTTGGACATGTCAGCTGTCCCAGAACAGCATCGATTCCTAAATCTCGACGAAGAACAATCAAATCAGCTTTGGCGGTCTCACCTTCACTTATATTTCCTTACCGTCAGAGCAAAGCAAAGTGTTGACTGACCGACATAGCTCGTCCTGGTCAAAAGAATTATAGAATTTTTGTTGTGAAGTATTTTGAAAAGGACATATTTTTGAAGCTTCCCAAACACGTACAGCATTTTACTCTCCGATATGAGAGACTCTTTAAGTTGATAATTTTCCCATTGCCAGTAGTTCTTTTTGCAAATCTAGGTCGTCCCCTTCATCACCAGGGGTCAGGCTCGTCGACCACCGGCAACATGGCCTGAAAATCAGCTGTATCCGCTCATAGCATGGAGGAGATTAAGGATAGAGGAGCTTACTGGAGGACGCTGTCAGCTGGGCCGTCCATGGCAGAAGAGAGTGACCCATGCCGTACCAGAGCCAAGATACGCAAAATTGCTGTAACGTAGCTGACTAAAAGCATACGTATACAACAACCAGTATATTGCAACGTTGTCTCCGGAGAGTGCATGAGAAAGTACAGAGCCTTGCTGATTTAGCTTGATAGCACAGATAAGGCCTTTATGATATAATGAACACTACACTTGATGCCAAACTTCAGCAAAGGTGCAGAAGAAAATGAAGCAAAATAATTCGCCGCTCTCGCTCTAGCATCTCTTGCAAGCGTTGTCATTTCCTGAAAAATCAATTTTCCCGCTCTTTTGCAGCCACCTGTCAGGGTGCTCAAGCAAGCAAAAGCGTTCTAGGCTCACCCAAGCTCATTCTGTCCTGGACGGGACAAAGCGTCCTCGCTCACTGCCTCGAGTCGAGGACGTCAGCTGTTAACAGCCGTCTGGATGTACGAGAGCGTTCTCTATGCACTCGACTCCACTGTGGGTCATAGCAAAGCAGTCGACAAAGCTTTGGGTCATAGAACCCCCTGTTTGTTATATGTGGCATGCTTGTTGCTGCTGTGCTGCTGGCAGCTGATGTTCGACTGACGTCACGTCGTAGTCACACGAGGTCGGGACCATCAAGACTCAGGAGGGAGGTTCGAGTCGCGAACGACACTTTCACCACTTGGCTTTCCGTTTTGTCTTCGTCCTCGTTCCAAATGGGTCCCAAGAAGGGAGGCAAGAAGGGCAAGAGGGCCCAGGACGACGACTGGGGGGATGAGGAAGAGGCGGAGAGGCGGGCGGCCGCCATCCTGAAGGACGCCAGCAAGGACGACGAGGAAGAGTCGGACAAGAAAGGCCCTCCGCAGCAGCAGAACAAGAAGACCAAGGCCAAGAAGGGCAAGAAGAAAGGAAAGGACGACGACTGGCCTGAAGACGAGGAAGCGGAGAAGAAGGCCGAAGCCATCCTTGAGCAAGAGGATAAAGAGGAAGCGGTCAAGGCGCCGGCCAAAAAGGGCAAGGCCAAGAAAGGGAAGAAGAAGTCTGTTTGGGAGAGAGAGGAGGAGGAGGAGGAGGACGAGCACAATGAGTGGAAAAAAGACGAAGACATGAACAACAAGATTGCAGCTACCCAAGATGACGTCGAGGAAGAGGAGACTATGAAGCCATGGGACAAAAACAAGGAGGAAGCGGAATTGGAGGCGAAGCTGGAAGCAATGCTGCTCGAGGCCGAGGAGGAAGAGGACGAGAAACCAAAGAAAGGAAAGAAGGGCAAAAAGGGCAAAAAGGGCGGCAAGAAGGAAAAAGATGAGTCAACGGAGACTGAGCAACAATCCAATGAGGTTGTAATTCAACAGGTCGAAGAAAGCGAAGAAGTGAAGGAGGAACAGGATCAAGTAAAGGAGGAACAGGACCAAGTGAAGGAGGAACAGGATCAAGTGAAGGAGGAACAGGACCAAGTGAAGGAGGAACAAGACCACGTGAAGGAGGAACAAGACCAAGTGAAGGAGGAACAGGATCAAGTAGAAAAAATCACTCCAGTTGAAATTGATGCAAACGAGGCAGATTCCAACGAGAAAGAGAAAAGTAAGGAGAAGGATAAGAAAGGCAAGAAGAAGAAGAAGGGTTTCGTAGTGGAGGAATCTGGAGAGCAAGAACAAGAAATGGAAGAGAAAAAGGACAAGGAGAAGGATGACAGCCAAGACGGAAAGGAGGACGAGGGCGAAAAAGCTCCCAAAAACAACTGTAAGTACAGTAAGAGTCTGCAAACGATCACTGCACTACATTTCTTCAATCACGTACTCGTGTCCCTCGGCGATTGATCCAATGATCTCCGTGTAATCGCCCACTTTTTTTACCGTCGTAAGGTCTTTGTGATTTATACACCAAGGTAGGAGTGACCATTGATGTCAGTGACTTCTTTGGGAAGTATTTAGGAATTATTTGCTCTCTGTTCCAGCTTTGCCGAAGAAACCTCTGACTCATAAGGAGAAGAAAGAGCTGAAAAAGAAGCAAAAGATGGAGGAAGAGTTGAACAGGATCACCAAGAAAGGAGGTGAAGGTCACAGTGAGCTGGGAGCAAACTTCACTGTGGCGCAAGCTCTAAAAACTGGCGGTGCGCTTGCGCAGATGGAGACTGCCGTTGACATCAAGATCGATAAGTTCAGCATTGCCGCAAAAGGCAAGGATCTCTTCAGGGACGCGAGCCTGCTGATCGCACAAGGCCGGAGGTGAGTCAATACAAATTGATAAGTCTTGCCATTTAGTCCAATATAGGAGTGTACAAGATTGGCATGGATCTGACAGGTACGGGTTGGTGGGACCCAACGGCCATGGCAAGACAACCCTGTTACGTCACATCGGCTCCAGAGCGCTCCAGATCCCTCCTAACATCGACGTGCTTTACTGCGAGCAAGAAGTGGTAGCGGACGATCGCAGCGCCCTAGAGACAGTGCTGGCTGCTGACGTTAGACGCACCGAGTTGCTCAAAGAGTGCAAGGATCTTGAACAAGAGCAGGAAACGGGAAAGTAAGGAACGATGGATCTGAATTACGAACAAGTGGAAATTCATCTCTTAATCTGGCGCAGAGACGTGACCGACCGCCTGAACGCCGTATACGAAGAGCTTCGGGCGATCGGAGCCGACCAGGCCGAGCCAAAGGCGAGGCGTCTGCTGGCCGGCCTTGGGTTCAATCGAGAGATGCAGGATCGCGCCACTAACAAGTTTTCGGGCGGCTGGCGCATGAGGGTGTCGCTGGCACGAGCTCTTTTCATTGAACCGACCCTGCTAATGCTTGACGAGCCTACAAACCACCTGGACCTAAACGCGGTCATCTGGCTGGACAACTATCTGCAAAACTGGAAGAAGACACTTCTGATTGTGAGCCACGACCAGTCCTTTCTCGATAACGTTTGTACGGACATCGTGCATTTGGATCAGGTATTCAAACCTTTACTCATGGAAATGAAAGCTCGCAACCTTTCACGCATGTTTTTTTTAGTGCAAGCTGTGGTACTACAAGGGCAACTATTCCATGTTCAAGAAGATGGTTGTGCAGAAGCGCAGAGAACTGCTTAAAGAGTATGAAAAGCAGGAGCGCCGGCTGAAGGAGTTGAAGAGCTCCGGCCATTCCAAGGCCAAGGCTGAAGCCAAGCAGAAGGTGGCGCTGACACGGAAACAGGAGAAGAACAGGACAAAGTTACAAAAAGGGACCGGTGACGATGATCAGGGCCCCACAGAACTGTTGGAAAAACCCCGCGAGTACGTCGTCCGCTTCAGGTTCCCGGAGACCTCTCAGCTTCAGCCGCCCATCCTCGGTCTTTACTCGGCGAGCTTCGCTTATCCAGACCAAAATCGTCTCTTCAAGGACATCGAATTCGGCATAGACATGGAGTCTCGAGTGGCCATTGTCGGTGAGGCGTCAGTGCTCGCAGTGTAGTCAAACAATACCTGACAAAACTCTTGTTTTTCAGGTCCGAACGGTGTGGGCAAATCGACTTTCCTCAAGTTACTGATGGGAGACTTGGAACCGACTAAGGGCGAGGTGCGGAGGAACCTGCGACTCAAGATCGGTCGATTTGACCAGCATTCTGGAGAGCATTTAACTGCTGAAGAATCCCCAGCGGAGTACCTCATGCGCCTCTTCAATCTTCCCGTCGAAAAGGTACTGCTTTTAAGCGATTAAATGGCTATCTTGAGTAACTAGATGGAGTAACTCTTTATAGGCCCGTAAGCAGCTGGGATCTTTCGGCTTGCAGTCCCATGCACACACGATCAAGATGAAGGATTTGTCAGGCGGCCAAAAATCCCGCGTAGCCCTGGCCGAGTTGACGTTATCTGCGCCGGATGTCATCATCTTGGACGAGCCGACCAACAACCTCGACATCGAGTCCATAGATGCCTTGGCAGAGGCCATCGGGGAGTATCAAGGCAAGTCAATTTGAGCCTGGTGCCCGTATGGTAAGCCAAGAGGTAATTGTTTCTTTGCAGGCGGCGTGATCATCGTCTCCCACGACGAGCGATTGATTCGCGACACCGAGTGTCAGCTTTGGGTGATCGAAGAGCAGACCATTAACGAAATCGACGGAGACTTTGACGATTATCGCAAAGAAGTGCTTGAAGCCCTGGGCGAAGAAGTCTCCAATCCATCCCTCATAGCAAATCAAGCCGTGGAGCAAAAGTAGTCCTTTTTAAGAACTCTGACACTGAGGAAAATTGTGACCAAGTGCTGGTGATAAGTGCAGGTTGCGCGACCGCCAACTAAATGTTTAAGTGCGGTATCGCGTTGATCCTGCTGTCGGTGTACGTGGTTGAGGTTGCAGAGCGCCAGCAACCTCAACCTACCGGAAACTGAGGCGTGCACAGTATACGGAATACATGGTGATGGAGCGCAGCAAGTTCTTTCGTCCTTTCCAGCCACGATTCCGAAATCCCCGTCTTAAAGTTGTTCCCTGGTTGCTCAGCATCATTTTGCGTCCTCCGTCCAAGTTTTAATACAATATATTGAATACAGGAATTCGGTTTGGGAGACTTTTCCTTCCACGCCTCACTGATTTTTACCGAGTCTTAAGTTGGCACTAAAGTTATCAAACATTCTCACTTGCCCGGATAGCTAGAAAAGACCGTGTCGACATTCGAAGATTCTTCTATGGTCTCAGCCAGGATCTATATAGATAAGGTCTTCTCCAAATCTTGGTCTCAGCTGTGTTCGGCATTGACGTTAGAGTGTCGTTCAACTTGTCAACGTCAGCATTTCTTGTCTGAGTCTTGTGTGACTTCTTCCCCTCGGGTTTTGCCCCTGAGATATGAGACGTCTTTCGTGCTGTAAAGTCCAAGTCATGTACAGTGTCTGCAGTGTCCTCTTCGTCAGTAAGGCTCATCGAGCAGTGTTGCATGATGCGTCTGCTTTCCAGAGGCCTCTGGGCCTCGAGACCGCTGGGTTGGCCTCAAGACTGAGATACCACACCAACGAGGTTCGCGTGGACTCCAAAGAGAACAACCAAAACAGGAACGGGGTGTACATGTGCAAGGGGGGCTTCGAGAGGACTCCACAGGATGAATGCAGAGCAAAAGGTAGAGTGATTTATGGTCAGCCTCACGTATATCACTCGTGCCATGACATTGCAGTTTGGACCAGACTGAATGGGCATCCTACACGTGACAAGAGTTCCTGCGGGGGTCGCGTGGATTTACCCCAGCAAACATGAAAACATAGAGCTTTACAAGTGAGCAAACATTGAGCAACGCAGAAGCCAGTGTAGTAAGGCCACTTTCCACTCTTCCGCTTATAAAAACTCCTGTCATGCCTGTCCATACTCTTGTTCTGACGGTTGTCAGGGAAGTAAAGAATCCGTCTGGATCACCAGGGATGACCCCTCGCCAGCTGATCAGGGCAGCTCTCTAAGCGGGGCGTCCTTATGTCTGATGGAAGTATAGAGGACCTAACCTGGGTCTCCCTTGGATCGATTGCCAATGAGACGTTTGGGGGACAACTTTTGCTTAAGTTCAGTGCCAATTGCTTAACGCGGTGACGCCAACATTTGGAGCCTGGCAGAAATGCGAATCCTGGAACCAAAGCACAGTTGCTGAAAAATAATTTTCGTATGGATATCACGGAAGTAACGAGGGAAGGAGGCTCGGATCACGGTCCCGTAAAAGGGCTGGAATATGGAGCAATGGAGATCCCTGACTTTTCCAAGGACCAAGGCTGGAATGAGGTAATTTTTTATGCATCTTCCAAGATTCTGTACGCGTTATGAAGTCTAATTGCAGTGCATACCTACTTACACTTATGTATTATGGACCTACATACGTAACTACACATTTAGTGAGCAAGCAAAAGCTACCAATGATCTCCATCAAAGTACAGTTGCATTTCGAGGACTTTTTCTCTTCTAAGTTACTTTTTCATATGATGACGAGAGAAAATTGATGAGTGGTGAATGACTAGAAGATAGCTGGGATGAGCGGGCGTAGCGGCTGCTGCGGCTGCTGCGGCTGCTGCTGCGGCCTCTCCCGGCAAGCACAGCAGCTTGAACAGCAGATCCGACAAGCTGGAGCTGACAGGACTCGAGGAAGGGCGTATCAGGCACACCTTTTGGCTATCCGCTTACCAAGGAAAATAACTACCTTATGGATTAGGCTAGGTCGAAAAGGGGTCAACTTTGGAAATTCACTGATGGCGACTGGGGTTAGTTACATGGGCTCAAAAGATGAAGATGTAGTCAAATACTTTGGAAAATAAATTGTGTTT
>JAAUXU010028385.1_pt1 | contig 10447 bp, 16 predicted proteins | sample 7278151 | NCBI WGS metagenome assembly JAAUXU01 (sample SAMN14350113, study PRJNA611818) | marine sediment metagenome | isolation source: surface marine sediment (1.8m) | place: French Polynesia: Moorea | collected 2018-08 | reverse complement strand
CGGCGGGGGGACTGCCGCTGCAGAGGCGGGAAACGGGGGCCGGCCGGGGGCCTGGAAGGTGTGTGCTGAGAGGTGGTGAGGCGGAGGAGGAGCCCCCGGGTGTGGGGCCCTTGGGTCCATGGGCAGTCTGCCTGGGACGCCAGGAGGGCCGCGGTATCCGGCGGGGACGACGCCGGGGTAGACGCCGCCGACGCCTCCAGGGCGAGGAGGATTGCTCCCATCGGCAGACTCTCTCTCGTCGGCACTCATCTGAAAATATACGGGGGGAATAAGAGCAAGTTCGATTCAGGGGGGAAAGAATTGGAATTCTTACGGTTGCCGAGCTGTCGTAGTCTTCCTCCTTCCCCGGGATGCCTCCGGGCCTCCCCGGCGCACCAGGAGGAGGGTGAAGCTGCTGGTGGGGATGTGCAGTCGCTGCTGTTGCTGCTGCTGCCGCGGACGACGGCCCCGGTGCAGAAGAAGACTCCTCAACCTTGATCTCGGTCTTGATCGGCGGTTGCTCTATCTTGACTGGGACGGGCGGCTTGGAGTCCACACCCTTGGTGACGGGGGAGCTGCTGCCTGAGGCCCCGGTCGCGTTGTGGTTGACAGCCGATGAGGACGGTCCTCCGCCGGCCTCGTCTTCGCACGAGGAGGTGGATGATCCCGACTCCTCGTCAGTGGAGAGCGTGGGCGGCTGGTCTCCGACCTGGTTGGCGCGCTTGTACTCCAGCACGATCTTGTCCAGATTCAGCTTCTTCCGGTTGGCGTAGAAGAACTTCTTGCACTGCTCCGGCGTGCGCCCGCCACCCATCTTGTCCGCTACCGCCTGCCAGTTTCGGCCCTGGGACCTTAGGCAGCTCTTCATCTGCTCTTGGTCCTCCTCGCTCCAGGAGGCGCTGCTCTCGGCCGCCGCTGCAGCCGCCACAGCGGCGGCTGCAGCCGAGGCAGTCGCCTTCTGCCCTGCCGAAGAGGAGTTGCCGGTGTCCGCCGGAGAGTTGTTGCCGCCAGAGTACTGACCGATCTTGCGCATGATCCGCGTGAAGCAAGCCGGGCAGCACTTCTTGATGCTGTGGGGAATTTCTGTGAACAGACAAATTTACAAATGTATTTCCTTTTTGAGAATTGGGGTCATTCTTTTAAACTTACGTAGCTCTTTCGAGATGGCCTCCTTTGAGTCCTTGCTGAGCGTTGTCCACTTCTTCGGGAGGTGCCTGAGCCTGCTCTTTACCCTCCCCTTGGTGGTGGTGCACGTGGGGATGGGGCACATGTTCTTGCCGGTGATCGAGTTGGACACAACCTTGCCTACAAAAAACGAGAAAAAGCATGTTTAGATCAACTACATTCCATGAGCCTGGATGCTGGCTGAATACGGCAAAGTCATCGTCAGAATTCTCCTCCGCGTGCTTCCTCGCTCGCTACTTAATTTAAGGGTTCCATTAGCATGAGATCAAAGTTTTCTTCCAGTGCGCAGTGGCAGCGTAGCTAGGGAGCGGGGGCTGCTGCTTCTGTGCTTTCTAAAATCCTCCTTCGCGAAACATTTTAAGTGGATGAGAAAAGGCTCCCCGGATGGATAACTTTTCCGTTTCTTTCGCCCCCTCCCCTCCAAAAGGCAAATATCATTCCCGGAGGTAGCAGTAGTCGGGGAGATGAAGTTTCCTCTCTCTTCCTCCGCCTACCCTTTTCCCCAACCGCCGCTGTAGAGAATCTCATCTCTCCGCCGACATCGTATCTCCCGTATTTGCGTTTCAATAACTGAATTAGAGTCTCCCTTCCTCCCTGGCGGCGAAAGCAGAAAAAGGTACTCGGGGATGAGAGCGGAGCATACTTTCAGCGGTTTTTTTTTTTTTTGCTTCACTCTGCAATCTGCCTAGAAAGGATACGTTCACAATTCGCAAGAACTCAGCACTTGTGCAAATTCATGCAAAAAAGATGCACCTTACGCGGCAGAGAAGAGGAGAGAAAGATATCCCTACAGCAACATTTTTTGCCCGGACTGTTTGCAGAGGGCGATTTGATAGGATTGATGGGCAATCCCCCCTCCCCCTCCCTCGGCCCGAGGGGGAATCTTTCCACTCTTTTCTCCGGGAGAAAAAAGGGACCCCCTTCTCTTTCTCCGACATTATGTGAAATTCATATCCCCCATCCGGCCACTGGCCCATCCATCCATTTCTACTATCCCACTTCTGACAATCTCGCTCTCCCCTTTCTCCCCCCCTCTCTTCATCCTACTTCCTTCCTCTTTCCTTCTGTTAGCTTTGCGGGATCCCTGATCCCTTGGGGCCTCCTCCAGCCAATGATAAGTCCGGAAGCGGAATCCTCTTCCTTCAAAAACCGCCGGAGAGGAAGGAGGATGGAGAGCGTTTGTGGAGCACCATTTCCCCCTCTTTTCGCCGCCGCTGGCCCGCGGGGGGGAAGAGGAGACTGCGTGTGTGTGTTCTGCGAAACCAACCAAGACTGAATTCATCGCCAAGTCATCACCATGAGTGGAAAGAGGAAGAAGAAAGAAAGAAAAAGGTTGAAACAAGACTGCTTTTCCTCGCAGTCTCTTGAAGACTCTCCAACCGACCAGAATGGACAACTACTCGTTGCAAGACCCTCTTCTGCACCTTGGTGCCTTCTTGGGAGGGGGCGCGACCACCAACGACCACCAACAGCAACAACAGCAACAGCAGCTACTGCACCACTACGCCCAGCTGCTGCGACTGTCCTCAGGACTGTCATCGTCGGTCCTGGCTCCAGGGCCTCGTCACCAACTTCCTCTCCTCCCAGAGCCACAATCTGACAAGAGCGAGGACCACAGTCGCCGACGCAACAAGGAGAAAACTTGCAGGGTGATCAAGCCCATACCCAGCAAGCCACCCGCATCATTCTCCTCTCAACAGTTTAAAAGTGGGGACACTCGGGAAGAAGTTTCCTTCTCCTCCTCCGTTACAACTTTGACATGCTGGCAGCAACTCCTCCAGTTGCAGCGGCGGGAATCAGAAGAGGCTCTGCCCCCTCCTCCTCCGATCCTAGCTCAATCCCAAATCTTACAAGCGGCTCTCGAGAGGCCCTCACACTCCTCTTCCCAGGGGCCTCCTGCCCCTCCCCCGTTCCTCAAAAGCCAATTTTCCCCCGACTGGTTCCTCCCATCCCAACCCACACTGACCAGCCTCCCCCTCCCCCCTTCCCTATCGTCGGTCTTTCATCCCCCTCCTCCCCCTCCCCCGGTGGTGGCGAGAAGGATGCCGGTGGTCGTACTCTCAAGGGAACCAGCCTCCGCCCCCACCTCTACACAGGACACCGATGGAAAAAAGGAGGAAGAACAAGACGAGGATGAGGAGGACGAGGAGATCGTCGTGGGCACGGACGAGACAGTCTCTCCCTCCTCCTCCTCCGCCGCAGTCGAAAAAGACCCTTCCTCGTTCTTCCTCAGGCTGCATAAAGGGGACGCAGCAGAACAACCCTCCGAATTCGACGTTGCCGCCTGCGATGGCCCAGTCAGGTTCAAGCGAGTCCTCAACCCGTGCAACGCAAAGTCCGACCTGGAGGAGAGCGAGGACGAGGACGGGTCGGCCTCGTCGGCCTCCGAGGTCACCTACCAGTGCCTCTTCTGCAACCACGTATTCAAGTCGCACTACTGCTACCAGAAACACAAGCGCAGGCACCTAAACCCATTCCTGGCAGACTTCCACCAGGTATAAAGAACTTTTCGCAAAAAAATATCTTGAGAATTTCGCAGACGGGGACGGGACGATTTCCAACTTTTTAATCCTTTCTTATTTTTTTCCCCCTTCTCCCCTTTCTTTCTTCCTGCCAGGTTAATTCCCCGGACAAGAAGAGCCTAATCCTCAAGGATATCAACGTGCAGTTCTTTCCCTGCAAGGTGTGCGGGGCAAAGTTCCCCAGCTACTACTTCGTGCACAAGCACAAGAAACTTTGGCACGAAGGCGAGGGAGGGGAAGGAGACATGGAAATTTCTTCTTCCGGCGGCGGCGGCGGAGAAGGCGAATCCGAGCCGCCGACGCTGCAACAACTGCAAGGGGAAGAAGGAGCAGTGCAAGAAGAAGAAAATGCCTCCTCGCACTAGGAAAAAAGTAGACGAAGAAATATAGGCAGAAGAGCAGGACTACGTCAGCTCTAACAACTTGCGCTAACAAAAGGAAGGAAGCGCCAAGGCTTTTTTCCCCTTCTACTTCCCCCTCTCTTCTGACAAAGTGATAACAAACGACAACAGTACAAACACACAAACACATCCTGCTTCTTCGTACCCGTCAGACCCACTTCTCGCAGCAAGAACACGCACTATAAGAAGAGGAACTACCGCTTCTCCTCCCCCCCCTAACCTCCTTTTCTCTCTTTGCTGTCACATCCATCCAAGTTTTCACGCCGCTCCTCTCTCAACAACCGCAGAATAAAAGAAATTGCAAGGGAAAGAAAAGAACACGCTTTTGTTTCTCTCTTCCTACCTGTCTCGTCGTCGGATGACTCGTTGCTGTTCTTGTTCCTCTTCTTGCCGTCCTCGTCGCCCTCCTCCTTGACTTCCTGCTTGAGGTCCCCCGGCTGCGGGGTGCTCCGGTTGGAAGCGCCCTCCTTGTCGGCCAAGTCGCCGCGGCGGTTTCTCGTTAGCACCCCGATGGCGGCCTCCTGGGCGGCGGCTCTGGCGGCGGCCTCGGCGGCGGCGGCGGCGGCCGCGCTGCCGCTGTTGTGCGGCTGGGCGGCCGCACCCTTCCTCCGCCTGACCTTGACCCTCCTCATGAGCTGCTTGTAGTTCTCCGTCTTCTTGCTGAGGTAGTAGTACTGCACGCAGTCCGCCACCGTCTTCCTTTCTAAGAACTGGGCGATCTGGCCAAAGTTCTTGGGGTTCCCGATGTACTTTTCCTTGAAGATCTCCTTCTCGGCCTCCGTCCACGTGTTGAGGAACTTCCTCTCCGTGTACTCCCTCAGCGGGTCCAAGACGAGCCCGTTGTTGTTGGCGAACTTTCTCGACCTCTCGTCCTCTGGTAAGAGGAGCGGGGGTATGACTGCGAGCGAGTGCATCTTCTTGTCCTCCATCTCCTGCTCCTGCAGCCTCTCGATGACGTCCTCCATGTCGGCCTCAGACCTCACGGCGCCCCTCGTCCCCAGGCGGTGGTCCCGCTCCTTGTCCTCCCTCTGCTTCCTCAGCTCAGGGAATATCTTCTCGTAGAGCTCCCTCGACTTTGCCTCCCTCTCCCTCCTCCGCTTGGTGTTCTCCACCCTCTCCACCTTCTTGGCCCAGGCAGCCTGCAGCTTGGCGTACGTCTCCGTCAGGTAGCGCTCCCTACCCTCCCGCTGCTCCGTGCGACGCTTGAAGTAGTCCACCAGACGCTTCTTGAACATGGTGTGCCTGCAGAAAAGCAATGAATACAAACAATGTTAGTTTAAGTTTGAAAAGTAAGTGCACATTAAGGGAATTGGATTTACTCGGAAGAATGTTTCTCGGCTATTTTTGGCCGCTAAAAGGCTTGCTAAAAGGAGGTTGTAATCTTTTCTCTTGGTGATCCAGCCCCGGGGGCAGAAAAACAAGCCTTTCTTGCCCTTTCATTCCCCGGAGAGAGCGGAGGGAGGGAGGGGAGAGAAAGTAAAGCTCCTAGGAACTACGAAGAACACGAACACGAAGGGAGATTGGAAAGCAAGAAGCAGAAAAAAGACGAATTCGGAGGAGGTCCCCCTTCTCCTTCCCCTTTCCTTGGAAAAATAAGCTTTCCTTCCTGCTCCCCCTCCCCTTTTCCTGGTACAGACTACCACCAACTTCCGTCCTCTCCTCTCCCGGGAAACTTGGGGCTATGCTCCAGCTATACGCACCTCCTCTTGTTATCGTGATAGAGGTCCGTGTCCGACGGCTGATTGTAGAGCGGAAGATCATTAAGCGGGGAGAACTTGGCCAGGGACTGGTGCGAGGCGCGGGCCCGTTTCTGTTAAGAGAGAATGACGGCGACATTTTATAACTTGTTCTTTCCCTAATATGGAATTTGTGTGTCTTTACCCTGTTGTCTGCGTATATGATCTGAGCCGTGCTCTGGTTCCTTGGCCTCTCCTCCTCGGCCTGCTCCCGCTGCTCCTGCTCCGAGGCCGCGCTCCTGCTGCTGTTGGCCTGGCGCTGGCACTCCTCCAGCTCCTGCTGCTTCTTCTTGAGCTTGGCGATCTGGGACTCTGCCTTGGCGATCTCCCGGTCCACCTTGGTGATCTTCTGCAGGAGGTCGTCCTTGGTGGACTTGAGGTCGTCCCGCTCGCTCATGGCCCCGGCCATCTCAGGGCCGGTCGGGGAGATCTGCTCAACCTGAGGGTGGTACCCGGATTCCTGCGAAAAAAAGAAAAAAAGGAAAATACGAATGAGGTCAGTATACTAGCAGTAGCGCACTGCATTTTCCCCCGTCAATAAAAGTTGCGTAGCCGGTATCCCAAATCGACAGAAACTTTCATTGACAGGTGGAGAGAGGAGGGAAAATGACACATGTCGTTGCCGCTACAATCGACAGGAGACACACAAGCAGCATTGTCGCTTTTGCGGTGGGGAGGGGGGAGGGAAAAGGGAAAAGGTGTGCAATGTCATTCCTTCGTCGTCGTCACAGAATGCGGCGACGCCCCCTTCCTCACTACGACGGTTTTTTTTAAGCATGAGACCCTTCCCATCTGTTGCAGCACCCAGGAGGAAGAGGATGAGCAAGTGTTCAAACAGCTTCTTCCTTAACCTTTTTCCCCTCCGAGACACATAATTCCAAGTTGCCTGTACTATGCTATTACGGTGCTCCATTGGATACACGTTTTTTACGAGAAGCAACTTGTGAATGAGGAGCAGAAGGAGCAGAAGGATTGCACCAGCAGTCGGAACACAAAAATAAACAGACGCTCGAGAAAATAAAGTAGGATAACAAAGATTTTCTTTCCTTCCTTCCATATGTGCATCTAGGGCGGCGCCCGCGTAGACTCTACCTAGTTCCTTTCCTTTTACAGCATGCAGGAACGCCTAACGGCTCCTTTCCTACACATCTTTCCTTTCCTTTTTGGACAACGGGATAAAAAAAGGGAAGTTCAAAAAAGGACTGCAAGCTTTTCCTCTTTGGTCATCATCTGCATTCCTCTTCGTCGCCTGACCGAAAGAGGCCGCCGGGAGGGGAAAAGACCATCCCTTCTTCTCCAGGTCCCTTCTTGACGTAGTGCCGAATAAGCCCCAATGCGAATTGCAGGAGGAGAAGGAAGGCAATATAAGACCCAGCCAGGAAATACGACAGGAAAAAGTGGGGAAAGCACGGCAAGCATTTTTTTATCTGTGTCAACAGCGCCGTCGCCGACGACGCCGTAGCCATAGAATGTCGTTAGCTGGATCGATACCCGTCGGACACAGCAGGCAAGTAGTAGTCGTCGCCGTCGCCGGCGGTGACGAAGCCGGAAAAACAGGGAAAGGGGAATCGGGAGACGACAAAAAAAATAAGGGAAGGAGGAAAGGGAAATCAACTGCAGTGACCGACCGGTCTCGGGAAAGCCAATCGAAAGACCGCTCCCTTTTTTCTGGGGAAATGACAAGGCTTGTTGGCTTATAATTCTTTCTCTTTTTCTCGGTTTCGCCACACCGCCTCCGTCCGAAGCCGACGTGGACATAATCAATCCGTCCCTAGGAGAGCCATTGTTCCTATTTCGAGACCAACTCGGAACGCACTCTGCTAAGGGCGGGGCCGACCGAAAAGGAGGGAGAAGTGGCATCAAACATTAATGAGAACGGTGGAGGAAAAGGAAATCGATGGTGCCGGCTCTATCCTTTCTCGGCAAATAATACGTGTGTGTGTGTGTGTGCAGGTCTCTCGTACCGTACGACACACAAAATGATGTGCACCGCCAACGTAATTCTCTTCCCTTCCGCGCAGTTAAAGTTCATCCTCCCGACCTTATGCCGGTTTGCTTGTTGCCGGGCCGCCCGCTGGCAAACTTGAGGAAGAGGAGTGGTTGGGCGTGTTTTATGCAAGGGCGGAAATAAATGGGGAGGAAAGTGCGAAGTACGCAAAAATAAGAGGGAGAGAGGGCGACCCAGAGGTCAAGTAAACTGGAAGGAACATAAACAATAGCGTGACGTCTTCGCTATCCACTGTTTTGTCGCACAAAACCGGGAAGCGTATGTTCATGGACAATTTCTGGAATTTTTAAGGGCTTTGTTTGAAAGATTGTCCATAAACACGGGTGCTGCAGCGGCGGCGATGAAAAGCGAAACGTACTTTTTCGTGGAAGAGATCGTCGTGCCCCAATTTCGTATCTATTCTCCCCTCTCGCCTGCTGCACGTACGAACCCAGGGCTTCACACTTTGGGGAGATGGCGGGAGACGGGGGGAGGGACTATCTTAACGGGCAAAAGTGGGGCTGCTACTCCTCCTACGGTGGTCGTACAAGTCTGGCGGAGAAAATATTCCTAACTTCGGATCGGTCCGCCCCACCATCCCCCCCACAAGGGAAGAACTTGTCAGACTCGTCCCAGCCCTCTCTCGATAGGATCGGAACCAGGCAATTGGGGGACCGGACTTGGAGGGGTGGAGAGTGGACTCGGAACCGATTCGAGTGGGAGAAAACGCAGCAGCAGCAGCAGCAGCGAGACGACAAGAAAAAATTCTCGTCGTGTCCCCCTTTTTCCCTGCCCCAACGCGTGTGTATATGTACGTCGCACACTCACACATGGGCTTCTTTCCCCCATCTACTCCGGATTCCGGTCGGTCGCTCGTAATTTTTGGCAAGGTCCGCCCCTCCTCCTCCTCCTCCCCAACATTCGTCTCTTTCCCCCTGGGCTTCGCTCGCCGCTCTTTCCTCTCGGGCACCAAGCCAAAAACTTGTCTGACGAGCAGACTGCAGGAAAGGAGGAAAGGAGGCAACGTGTCCGCAGAGGAGAAAGAATTTCCTCCTCTCTCCCTTCCCCACTTCTTCCCCGCGAGGCAAGTTTAGCGGAAGAAGAAATGAGGCAACGGAATCCCCCTTCTCTCCCTCCGCCCTCCTTGTCTCTCTGAGATGCTGGCTGAAGTGGAAGAGGGAAGAGACATAAAAAGTTTTCCTTCTCCTCCTCCACTCGCAATTAGAAACGGAAAGGAGGAGGGGATGAAAGAGGGAGAGGGAGGAGAGAAAATGATGGAAGGAGAGTCCAGAGCTGAGAAGGGACTGCTGACACAGAGACTCGTTCTGAGGGAGAGGAGGAGAGAGCGAACGATGCACTTTGGGAAACGAGTAAGAAGGAGAAGAGTGGGGGGAGGGCTGAATTATTCACTACTCGGCACTTTTTTCTTCCCGCTAAGGAAAGTTACACTGCTAGGATTGGGTGGAGTATTGTAGTGGCTCACCTAAACGAGATTTTCATTAAATGGGGCCATTTTCTTACCTTCACTGCTTCTCTGGTGTCGATGGTTAGCGGGGCGGTGGCCGATGCCGCGGAGGAGGATGGGCCTGGGGCGGCGGCAGGCGGCATGGGAGGGTGCCGCGAGGTGGACGGCACCGCCGACACGGTGGCGGCCGCGGCGCCAGGGTGGTGGACCGATGCGGCCGCGCCAGAGCCGGCCAGGAGGTCCATCCGCTGCCGCTTGGGCACCGGGATGATCTCAGCGGCAGAAGACGACCCAGCCGCCGCCGCGGGGTTGGAGGAGGAGGCCGCCGCTACTGCAGCGGCCGCCGCCGCCGGGTGCAGCGGCAGGTGGATGCCGGCGTTGTGGGACGCCGCGGCGGCGGCGGCCGCCGCCGCGTGTTGGTGAGCGGCCGCCGCGGCGTGCTGGTGTGCCGCGACCGCCTCCAGGTATGCGCTATCACCGCTGTGGGGGGAGAGAAAGAGAAAGAAAAGTCGTGAAAAATTAAGGCCTTTTTCGCAGAATGAACGATTTCACGCGAGGTGATAAGTTGATACCACGGTTACAGTACATGAAACGTACAAGTTATCTCGTACTTCCAGTAAAAAAATCCTACCAGTGACTTCGAGTCCACGTGAAAAACGAAGACGACAAGGTCTCAATCAACATCGTCACGACACCGAAACAGGGGTGGGATAGCCCGTCTACCTTAGCTACTTTTTAAGGAGGAGGCTCCTCCGTCGGTCGTCGTCGCCTCCTCCTCCCGCCCCCTTTTTTAAGTGGGTCCATTTTCCTCTTGCGTAGCGGGATAAACGGGGAAGGAGGATCAATCGAACAACTGACGGCTCGGTCGGATTGGAAGAAGGGGAGGGGGGATACAACCAGGTGCTTCGGAGAGAAGGTGGGAGGAGGAGGAAGGGAAGGAGGAAAGGAAAACAAATGCAATCAAGAAAACACGGAAAGGCTTTTACGAGCTTGCTGCTGCCTATAGGCAACACCAGGTGGGAGGAGGAGGGAGAGGGGAACAAGCAGTGTCTGGTGGTGGTGCCCGAAACTGCCCAAAAATACAATCATTGTGAAATTCTGGATGCTGCTTTCGGGGGGAGGGAGAGGGGAGAGGAAGGGGAGCTGGTGGGAACATCGAACGATTCCGGGGG
>JAAUXU010132995.1_pt1 | contig 10449 bp, 7 predicted proteins | sample 7278151 | NCBI WGS metagenome assembly JAAUXU01 (sample SAMN14350113, study PRJNA611818) | marine sediment metagenome | isolation source: surface marine sediment (1.8m) | place: French Polynesia: Moorea | collected 2018-08 | reverse complement strand
GTTGAAACCAAACCCCCAAATAATTCCGCCAGCAAAGCCTGATGAAGTCTGAAACGACGCAAAATCGTCTAATCAGAACTAACTTAAGCAACTAATTTGTCCAAAGTCCAATGACTCTGACATTGATTATTTATTCAATCTTTAGTCAAAACTCCAGTTTCAAGAGAGAAAATTTTGGAAGTGTTCTAATGGGCCGAGGTTAGATGGAATCTATATATGCCTGTCAACCGTTTCCCCAAACATTCCATAAGTCCTTGTATTTGGCCGGGCCTACCCCCCGTGATGCCGACGTTCCCTCCTGGAGGCCGCAAGCTTTAGAATTCCTGGCCTCATTTAGCTATGATGGCGTCGTTTTTATTCCAGAATCCCAAGATGGTCAGCGCAGTAGTGACTACGACCAGCAAATGACCTGGGAGCTAGATGCAATGCGGCGCTCCGATGTCATCCTGTTCTGGATACCAGCCGTTCGGGACACCATGCCTGCCAATACGACCCGAGTTGAGTTTGGACTACAGATTCACAGCGGCAAAGTCATCCTTGGGATTCCTCAGGATGCCCATCAAACACACTACATGGAAAAGCTAGCCAAGCAGTACCATGTGGTGCTTCATCACACACTAGAAGAAACCGTTAAAACTGCTTGCACAAAATTAGGAATGGGTGCCGAACGGTCTGGTGCTGAATGCCTGATTCCTTTAGAAATCTGGCGTACAAGTCACTTTCAGCAATGGTATACCTCACAAACCTCAGCCGGTCACATCCTGGAAGATGTACCAAATATAGAATGGGTCTTTCGAGTTGGCCCAGATAGAGCTTTTCCGCTATTGCTAGCTATCCACGTGGCCATCAAAGTGAACGGTGAAGACCGAGTGAAATCCAACGAGGTCGTTATCATCAGACCCAGCATTGTTACAGTTTGTGCATATTGTCCGGGTGAAACGAGGGATCAAGACCGTTTTATCCTGGTGAGGGAATATAGAACCCCTGTCATGAATGCGCAAGGATTTGTCTTCGAATTGCCCGGTGGTTCTTCTCTTAAGCCTGATATTGATCCTCTTTCTCTGGCGATCGATGAACTAGAACAGGAAACAGGAATACGGCTCTCTCGGGATCGGTTTCGAATTGTGGGACAGCGCCAGCTAGCAGCAACCCTAGTTGCCAATGAGGCACTATTATTGGCTGTACAGCTTGACCCCTCTGAAATGGATGCGATAGCTGCCCAGCAAGGTGAAATGTATGGCAATCGCTCCGAAACTGAGCAAACTTACCTACATGTATTGACCAGACAGCAAATTATGGAGGGAAGCTTAGTCGATTATGTGACGTTAGGGCAAATTTCGTTAATAGGCTGCGACTGATGATTCAGACAATCGACCCACTGCGGCTTGCTCCGATGAGAATCTATGTACTCTGGCATTCAAGTTGCTTGCAGGGAGAAGAGTTGGCACGGGATATTTACAAATGGTTTCGTGGAGACCCCAGTGATATTTCACAGTGTGGATATGGCATTCCTGTGGAGTATCGAAGCTACCCCTTTGAATCAGAATCTGAAACGCTACGGGAAATAGAGCTAGACAAAGCTGACATCAATGTTGTCGTACCACTGGTAAATGAACACATGGTGGTGAGTGCCCATTGGCGAGAGGATCTACGCAACCTTGCCAATGCTCATTGTGATACGGCTTGCTTGATTTGCCCTGTAGCATTGCATTCTACTGCCTATCAACTTCCGGAAGAAATTACTCGACTCAACTTTCTACGCATTGACAGAGCTAGTGATTCCAAAGAGTGGAGCGACGAGCGGCGCTTGGAAATACGACGTCAACGCCTTCTAAGCCTTCTGACTCAAGTTTGTTGCCGCCTATTGTGGCGACAGCAAGATGAGACAGGTGTCATTGACATTAATGTCCCATCATCTCCGATTAAAGTTTTTATCAGTCATGCTAAGGCTGATGGCACGAAGATTGCCGAAGCAATCCGAGAGCAGATTTATCAACAGGGCCAACTGCAAGCATTTTTTGATGAGAGTGATCTGGCAATCGGCTACGCCTGGGAGCGGGATCTAGAGAGCAGTGCTCGCCTGAACACTACAGCCATGATTGCAGTCTTCACAGACGCCTATGCTAGTAGACCGTGGTGCCGACGAGAAATCCGCTTAGCAAGAGAAGTCAAGTCAAGCCAATCGAGGCATCTTGAAATTGTGTCCGAGAATACTGACAGCGTAAAACAGTCCTGCTGCTGGTACGTGAAGCCTCTGATTGTTGTCGATGCACTGAGCCATGGATCTAGCTATTTTCTACCAGAGTTTGGGTATGCTCCAGTGGTCAGATGGAATCCTGACCGGGTTTCTCTTTTAATCGACCAACTACTCCGCGAAATTTTGCTCTACGGTTATAACGAGAAGAGGGGTCAACTTCTCCCCTCAAGACCTGGACAATATCATCTGAACTGTGTTCCTGACTTACAGACTATTCTGGAACTTTGGCAAGCTACAGAAGGCCGTCTAACCAGGGTCGTAATGCCGCCTCCCGGTTTACCTCACAGTGAAGAAGATAGGTTGAGGAAGTTTCTCCAGCCTGAACTTCAGATAACAACCTTTGATCAAGTAATGGAACTTGATGATCAGGACATTTCGTTACAAGAGGATCATGACCCACTCAAGAACAAGTTGATTGCAGTGTCGATTTCCAATAGTTCCGACTTAATACGCTTTGGACGCGGTTTAGAACATCTGCATGAGTTGACTATTAGCATTGCTCGCATGGTTCTACGTCTGGGAGGTAATTTGGCGTACGGTGGAGACTTACGACCTGGGGGGTTCACCGAAACATTATTCCTCCTGGGACGAGGAGAGCACGTGGACAAGAAAGGCTGGGAGCGTCGTCTCTATAGCTTTTTAGCCTGGCCTTTTTACCGAAAGCTGGCTGCCTCCGAAGAAGCTCAACTTATTAATACCTGTTGTTTTGTGCGGGTTGGCCCAAAGGATTTAGGTTTAGAAGAAATTTCTGATGATAAGTTGAGCTTCGATGATCCTGAGACTGTTTTTCAAACAATTCGATGTCTTAGCCGTATGCGTGAGTTGATGACAACAGGTGGGGCTAAACTTTTCGATGGTCAAACAACTCCGCCTATCTCAGCAAGAATTTTAATCGGTGGAAAAACGCAAGATTTTATGGGAATAATTCCTGGTTTGTTTGAGGAGTATCTTTTAGCAGCCGAAAATAATATACCCACTTACATTATTGGGGGATTTGGGGGAGCTGCACATATCTTATCTGAGGCATTGAGAGCCAAAGAGGATCAGAAGAGTGAGCTGACCCACGAGAATTATAGAGGGAGGCAGACATCTCTTCTAGCTGAGAAATATAAACTATACTCGGCTGAGCAGTACAAACCGTACCCGGAAGGCCCCCATCCTGGGCAGTTATATGAACGGCTCAATACTTGCCTGAAAAGAACCAGGGAAAACAGACTTGAGCCCTTACAAAATGGTCTGACTACTGAAGAGAACGAAAAATTGATGACATCTACAAGCAGCCAAGTCATTTTGTCTCTTTTGAGTAAGGGATTGACGAAAGTCTTCAGGGATCAAGGATGAAAGTTATGGAAATTCAAGCCTTTCGCTTTTAATTTCTCATTTAGTCTTAATGTAATGTTACGAAAATTCTGAAATTTGGCGATCGCCTAAGTCTCTCTTCTCAAAATAACTTTGCCTAAAAGAGAGGTCGAGCAAACGATTCAAGTTAGCTTCAAACTCTTGTTATATGGTACTTTTGCGACTCAAACATTGCCTAAAATAAACTCTTCTAGGGGTTTTTATAGATCTGGCGAAATTTCCAACGCTAAGGTAGAACCTCATCTGGACATCTAAGCTTTCTCAATCCTCCAAATCACATAGATAAAATAGCGTCTGATTCCTTGGGACAGAGTACCTTCTATTCCCGCCCTCTGATTATAAATCTTCAAAAACTCCGGAGTATTTTGAACTTCACGGCGATTTTTAAGGGCAAGATGTTCATTTTGAGTGCGAATTGTTAAGGCTCGCGGTTCTTTTTTGGCGCGAGTACATCGAGGACGAGAACCACAAGGACCACAAGCAGACTGAGGAAAACGAATATGAATCACGGGTTGCCCGCTCTGATCTGTGTTTTCTGACCAAGTTTGGCTTTGATGTCCTTTGGGACAAGTAGCTACTCTGGTGATTTATTCCCATAAATCTTATCTAATAGAGCCAAACCATCAGTCCCTATTTGATTCCCCAATACTTCTCGCTCAGAATCGAGTTTGGGCAGACGGGAGTTTTCGACTCTCCTTCCATAACGGTCATACCATGCTTTCTTCAGGTTTTTTCTTAACCAATCAGGGGCAGCCACTGATAAACTATTGAGGGTTGCCCGCATTGTCTCCCCCAAAGTTTCCAGGCGATTAAGAGGACGAATCGCAGCTAAAATATGTGTTGAATCAGTGCGTTGTCGAAAATGTCCTTTAAGTAACCCTTTTTCTCGTAATTGCTCTAAGATTCGGCTAAGTAAAAGTTCTTCAGCTCCTCCTTCAATTAAACGCTGACGAAACTCGCTCAAGATTGAAAAATCAAAGCCTGGGTCATCCAAAGGCAGAGAGAGGATGTATTTCCAATCAATTCGTCCCCTCACAGCTTCTGCTACTTGACGGTCAGATAAATTTTCCATGTAATACGCGGAAGGCGTTGCCTTCCTTCACCCATGAAATACATGGTGGACTCTCTTTCCTGTCTTCCCGAAAATTTGTACTAGCTCTAGCTGTTTTGTATGATTTTTGCTTACAATCTGATTGCTTTCGCCAACAGTATCTTCCCTAGCTCTACGCCTTATACGCAAAATCCACTCCAATAACTAAACGTATAAATATAGTTATAAGAGTAGCGATATTTTTCGTCCGTTTGATACATAAAGTCCAACTTGGCTCTAAACGAATCGCACTCCTCTCTCCACACAACGTCCGAGTCAAAAATCTTTTGGGGCTAATTCTGTCAATTTCCCAACGGAACCCCACCAACGCTGACTCCAGATCGCCACCACACACCTTTGTCGAGGGAGATGCGACCGATAGGTTGAATATTGCAGTCCGGCATCAATTCCTGGTAGGAAATAACATATAAATTGGGTATCGAAAAAGCCGCGAGGCGACGAATAGAAGATCGAATTTCCATAGTTGTCAGGATTTGGGGAACCTGGCAGTTATCTGGGATTGCGCTCATGGCATTTTGAAGAGCCGCCAGAAGCTTGCGGAGGTGGTCGGGTTCAAGATCGACGTAGGAGCCAGTCGGCGTGTGCCGCAAAGACTCACGGACTGAGGATTCGAGCTCAGGATCGAGGAGAAAGATGACGAGCTGTTTTGACCCTCGGCTGAGTTGGTGAGTAATCTGGCGCTTCAATCCAGCACGCGCATATTCAGTTAAGTAGAGTGGATCTTTCTCCACACGTCCCCACTCCGCAAATGTCAAGAGGATCTTACGCAAGTTGCGGATAGAGACACTTTCAAGAACCAGCCGTCGGAGAACATCGGTCAACAAGAACAAGGACACAGTTTTCGGCACCGTCTCAGCGATTAACTGCGGGAAGACAGATTCAATCTGCTTAAGCATTGCCTGAACCTCATCGATCCCGATAAAGTCAGCTGCCTTGCGTCTGAGGACTGAGGACAGCCAAAGTGTCAGAAAATCATAAGAATCCCAGCCCGTCAGACCAAGGTCCCTCGCTGCGGCAAACTGATGGTGCGAGATCCAGGCACATGTCATACCATTAGCCGGATTGGTAGCAGGTTCTGCAGCAAATCCATGCTTCACCATCGCCTCAACACTGTCGTTGACCATCACTTTATTAAGGGGAATCTCTACCTGGCTTTCCGGAATATCATTAAGTACGATCCGAGCAGAGGATCGTGGCAGGTTTGGCCCCACCTGTAAGGACGGCTTTGGAAACTTCACGCCAAGCTCGTAGAACAGACCATCACGCATCATCGGAATCTGCTCAGTGAAGAATGTTGCCCCATTTCCATTCTCGAAGAGCGATGCAAGCTCCTCCCCTACTTCAAGCCGGATTCGTTTTGAAGGGAGCGTTAATGGCGACGGCGTGTCATTCGTTGTGTCTTCAACCTCAGGCACTTTGATTGAAGTATCGCCTGAGCGACGATAGATCGTCTGAACCAATCGTTGAAATTCGAGAGCGTAGTTTTGGTTGAAGAGATTGGCATAGCTTAGATGTTCTAGGAATTTAGGGGGTCTACAATCTGCTCCCAAAACAGGGAGTACGCCGATATTTCTGCTACAAGCTTCGTCATAGATTTTTCGTTTCCACTCTTCTCCAATCCAGCTTGCTGTTGCATCCGAAGGGGTAAGGAGCGGCATTACGAATGTCACGTTATCAACACTATTTTCGATGGATTCAGCAGAGGGTATGCCACCTCCGCCCTCCCACTGGTCGTAAACCACCTCAATGTTTGCAGTGTTCAGATCAGTTGCTAGTTGTTGTGCAAGGTGGACATAGGCGTTGCTGAATGACAGCAGAATTCGCGTCCGTCGAGTTAAGTTCTGCCCGCTCATACTGCAGATTCCCCACTTGTAGACGTCTGTTCAGAAGCGTTTGAGTCAAGGCAAATTTGAGCAAGAGTCTGGATTGGTGAGTTTGGCTCCAGGTCTTGACGAGAAAGGACTTGGAGCCAGGGAAAGTCTAACTCAACCAGTTTGCGGATATACCGCCGGATCTCCCAGGAGGTCAAAATCACAGGTTTAACTGTACTACCGTTCAGGGAATTAATTTGTCTGCGGATGGCAGAGCGGATATTTTCTGTGACTTCTGGGTCTAGCGCCAGATAAGAGCCTGCTGGTGTGTACTGTAGTGCCTGGCTGACCAGGGCTTCAATTTCTGAATCGAGTGTGAGCACTGGCAGTGGGTCACGGCCCTGAATAAACTTCGCGGTGATTTGTTTGCTGAGAGCATGCCTCGCCTTTTCTGCTAGCACAACGGTATCGCGCACGTCGGAATTGCACTGCGAGAGCGCTTCCAAGATCGGCACTATATCGCCGACACCGATTTCCTCTTCAACCAAACGTACCAAAACATCGGTGAGTTCGTACCAGGACACAGCCTGCGGAACCGTCTTGGCCACTAATTCTGGAGCCGTGGGTTCAACGGTGTCCACTAGCCTTCGGACGACATCGATATCAAGGAATTCAGGTGCCATGCGCCGGAGCCAGGTCTTTAAGAAGACAAGGAAAAGATATTCAGCAGCATCCCAAGTGGAAAGACCCGCAGCTTTGGCAGTGGCACGATCAGCTGCGGCAATCCAGCTACGAGGTTGCCCCGTAGCCGGATCATCTTTTGATTCTTCTCCTGGAATTCCCAACTCAGCAAGGGCCTCAATGGTCTCTTCCACCAGCACTTTGTCCAGATCTACTGTGCACATGGCTTCAGGAATTTCGTCGATCATGATTAGTGCAGTGTAGGGCGGCATGTCCGACTCATTACCCCGAACACGAATCCCAGGAATAGGGAAACCAAACTCTGCTTGGAAAGTGTTGCGCATTCTTGGTACCAACTCATCTATCCAGCGGCTCCTTCCGTCGCAGTCAGGTTCAAAGATTGGAATAAGATCCATGCCCACCTCAAGTGCGATGGGAGTCACAACTGGGATCATGTTCAGGGATAAATCCCCTTCATCCTCTTCCTCCTCTCCCGCTGAAATACTCTCTGGAACTTTGATGTCAGCTCCGTCCGAGTAGTAACCGATAATCTCCAGCAAGTATTTGAACCCCAGGGGATAGCTACCGCCAGATATATCGGCATAGCTACGCTGAGCTAGAAAGTCTGGAATCTCGCAAGGCTTGCCCCGCACAGGCACGATCCTGATGCGCTTAGTCTTGGCTTCGGCTTGAAACTTTTGACGCCATTCCCGGTCAACCCAATTAGAGGCTACGCTGGCGGGAGTGAGTAAGACGATGACATACGTGGCGTCATCAACGCCCTTTTCGATGCTCTGGACAAATTCTTCACCGACCTGGATTTCCCATTGGTCGAGCCAGACATCTATGTTGGCAGCTTGGAGGTCCCTTGCCAGCCGACGGGCAAGGCTCTTGTCAACACTACTGTGGGAAAGGAACACTTTGATCCGTGCTGTCACAGTAAGACCATCCATTCCTCATTAGGAAGTATTGAGAATTAGAATATAGCATTCGAAGACATAGAGACTTCTTAAAGCTAGACCTGGATTTCTCACCAGGTTTCCATATAGTTGTTATTCAGCCCCATACAGCCTGATTCCGGAAAAAGATCTCAAAATAACAGCATGTCATTTTCTAGGACTCGGCACGAACGGGGAAAACCTAGGTGGAGACTGGGTTCTGGTAGACTGAGTCACAAAACTTGTGAGAAATCCGGATACTGTTGGCGAACTTAACAATTGAGGGAAAGTCTAGCCAGTCAGGATTTTAGCGGTTGTTCACAAAAGGAGCGTCCCACGGACGCGCTCACCGCGCTGCTTCCGCAGGGGCGTAAGCCTAGGTGCGCCTACGGCGAGCGCCCGTTATGGATGGAAGAAACACAAAGTGTTTCTTAGGAGATTGAGCCAGTTGAGCCGTAACCGTGTGAAAGCGACCAGAATTTTCCCAGAGCAGCGATCGCGCCAGGGGAGGACACCTCGCTAATTTGGCAAACATCGATTAGTTTTTTAGTTAGGGAGTTTTGTTCGCGAAAGCGGCGACTCTGTTGGCGAAAGTAATCTTAGCTGAAATTAATCGTACTACAATAACGAGAAATCTTGACTCTGGCGACTAGTAATACTTCATGTAAGATTTTTTGTAGCACATTCGCCAACAAAGTCAAGCGGCTCGCGAACAAAGAGTCCAATTTACGGGTTTACTAAAAACTGACTAAAATTCCCGCCTTGTTCGCGACCAGGTGTCGCGAACAAAAAACCTTTCTCAACCGCTAATCGATTTTAAGCTTCAGCTAGCTGGGCAAACCGTGAGCTACGGGTGGTTTCAGAAGGCACTCCCCAAATCCAAGCCACTAAACGCACTACATTCATCGCCGCTGCCGTGAGAAGGTTTTTTGACTTCTCCTCTGGTTAAAACACAGAGGATTCTAAGCAGTTGTTGCTACGCTGGCTGAAGCCGAGCTACGCAACGCTTACGATATGATCTCTTTAGGTTACTAAAGATGTCATACCGTTTTGGAGCAGTCAAAGACTCCCTACCTATCTCCACTAGGCTAATGCCTAGTCTTGAAGCTACTTTCCGCAGAATATTGGCAGCGCCATTGCAGTCAGCATTGATCCGAACATCGTTCCCCGCCTTATATAACCCTCGTTGTACTCTTGTGCCAGATGGTTTCCAGTTGGCGGGTTTTTCACCACCGAACACTGGAATGACATCTTGATCATTGAATGAGCACTTGGAGGTGTAACAATCTTGCTGTCTCGACAAACTGAATGCCGTATTGCTCGCATAACTGGGCAATGCGGTTTTTTAGTCGAGCTGTTGGTACGTGGGACTTAGTTCTGGTTATTCCGCTTGCCAATGGCAATGCCGTCCTTGTTCCGCTGGTTCCAGCCAAAGACGACAGTGCCAAGTTTATGGCTCAAGCAGTAATTGATCACAAAACGAGCTGCCTTATTGACTCCATCGCGTACCTGGCGATTCCGCTTCTCAGTGATGGTTGCTAGCTCATTAGACCAAAAGCCTTGAGGAAAACCCTCTTTGAGTTTCGCAACTTGCTTGTTGTACCACTGGTTGATGCTTTTAAGCTTCCGTCCGTCCAAGAGAAACGATTTTCCCACCGTGCTGACACAGGTAAGCCAATTGTTCAATCCTGGATCGATTCCTAGAGCTTTAGCTGAGTCTACGTTCGACCGGAAATCCTGACCTTTGTAGACATATTCAGCATAAAAACAGCCATTTCTTGGAAGAATTCGCAATTGAGCAATTTGCTCAGGTTTGATTCCGACACAGCCATTAATCCAAAGCTCTGAGAGACCAAACTCGTCTTTGACAAACTCCTTATTCTCTTTACTGATTGGAAGCCTGCACCGCCCCGTTTCGATGTCAAACTTGAGTGCTTGACCGGGAAATGAGATGGGAGCAAGCCCACTACGCTTTCTATACCGGGGCATTCTCGGGCAAGTCCCTTCACCACCAAAGAATCGCTTGAGCAGTTGGTTGAAACTGGTGAATGATTCAGCTACGCTCTTGAGCGTTTGCTGTGCGCATTGTCCGCCAAGAACCGAATAGTGTGAGCTGTCCTTCATCTGCTTCCAAAGCTCAGGGTATGATGCTTTGACCGCTCTTAACTTAAAAGCCGTCCGAAACATACCGTCGTCATCAAAGAAGGTTTTTCGCGGACATTCAGCAAAATGAGCTTGGCGAATGTGGAATATGGTTGAGTTTATTAGGCTATTTGCTTGCTGGCACTGATG
>JAAUXU010052265.1_pt1 | contig 10450 bp, 9 predicted proteins | sample 7278151 | NCBI WGS metagenome assembly JAAUXU01 (sample SAMN14350113, study PRJNA611818) | marine sediment metagenome | isolation source: surface marine sediment (1.8m) | place: French Polynesia: Moorea | collected 2018-08 | reverse complement strand
GTGAAATTCTCCACAAATTTGGTGAAATTCTCCACAAATTTGGTGAAATTCTCCACAAATTTGGTGAAATTCTCCACAAATTTGGTGACTTGGAAAAGGTACAGAGACACAGGCTGAAAGCAGACGAATAACATTTCACATCTCATTCTTTCAGCAATGTGTTGGTGAACAGACCGTAACTGTAAGCATGAAATAATTAGGCAACAATCACAAAACTTCCGATTCACTCCAAAGAAGAAAATTACTTGCGAATCTTTTTTAATCTGAGTTGTTTTGTTGTCTGGTGAAGTGCGCAAATACCGGGTGGGGCATAAAATCTTGCACCAACTTCAATCTGTCAAAGACCTCATCATGGAGAGCTTCAACACACCAACCCCGGTTGTCATGCCAATGAATAAGAGTGTCGGTAGCCACGAAATCATTCCCGACAAAGTTGCTCCCTGACTTCTGCACCACCCGGTTGGCCCTATGGAGCGCACGAGACACAGCATAGCAGGGACAGGAGCAGAAGGACCGCAGAGCTGGACTTGAAAGATGCCGCAGACTGCGGATATCCTGGGCAGTTGGTGAGGAAGCAGCGCTGTCCAAGTCTCTGCAGTAGCTGGCGAGGACTTTCGTTTCTTCCTCCAAAGCTGCAATATTTCTTGCCGTCGTCAAGGGCGTTGCAGTCGTCACTTCGTTTGCAGCCATAGTGCCTGCTGCAACAATACAGCGGATCAGAGCAGAAGCCATCAGTGACAGCATGTCCAGGAACGCCACAGCTTTGGCAGTTCTCCCTGTTGTCCTTTTCCTGATTCTGTGCATAGAAATACGATGTTATGACACATCCATCAGATACGTGCGGGGTGGCCGATAACATCTATTGCATCTCTAAGTTGGCTCATTGACAAGGATCTTTTGATGAGATACCGTAAGTGCTCCCATAATGACCCAGGCCTGACTATTCTTCAACTGAAATGTAGCTGTACAACCTGCCAACAGCGTTTCACACGTAAACAAAGTGAGCCTGAGCAACCACAGGAACAGCAGCTGTCAAGGTGCCATTGCAACTACAACTTTCACATTCATCATGATATTCGAGGCCTCGGGCCTGCTGGATTATTAGTGCCAGCTAGATCAGTGTTCAACCTTTATGTAATGGGTGCCGGATTTTTAGAATCTGCCGAATTACAGCAGCCTGCAGAGCATTTAATGACAATATGACGTTTTTTGGCATTGAGCGAGCAACAGAAGTTATTGGCCAGCCTGAACACGGCGTCCATTGAACTTTCAATAGTCCCATGTTATGCAAATAAACTTGTAGCGATTGTCACAGGATGCTGATCTCTCACCTTGGCGGGAAAGGCTATTATCGGACAATACTTGAACCACGGTCCGACCTCAATTTCGTGGCATGTCGAGGCCTGAAAGCATTGGCCGATTTTGGGCAGGCAGCAGGTGTTGTTGGCCCCACAGACGCCGTACGAGGGTTCATTGTCGTGCGTGCACATCTTACACTCTCTCTTCAGAGGAAGCTGAATCGAAGGAAAATCTCTGTCTTAGTGACAACCGTGCCATACTGAACTGTAAGGAGTGTGAAGTACTCGAATTTGTTTAATTGAGGTCAGTCCTTTAGGCATCAGGACCCGTGAAATGAAAGAGAATCAAAACAGAACATGGCTTTGGTGCCAAAGCCATGCTTGTCATCATCAAGACCCTGACAGTCGCATCAGTGTGAGCCTGTTCTGGAGTATATTGAGTCCAGGGCTTGAAAAAAGTATGTTCACCATGTCCAGGCTCCGCAAGTCCGCTCAGGGGACTAGCCACACACAGCCCTGACAACCTCCTACGCTCAGTGCAGCACACCAGCTGTATTGCACTGTCGTACAGCGTTCAGCGTCATGCATGTTGACAGTGACCTGACCTGCGTGGATACTCACAGTCGTTCCAGCCCAGATCCAAGAAACTTGTGCCGCCCATAGAAGCAAAAGCAGTGGAGTCATTTCTTGACACAGTCAAGACAACGACACTTGGAAAACGATCGGTTTGTGTCTTTTGCCAGCAAAAATGCACATAAGTTTAGGGGGTTCATCGAGCTATAACTTTTCCTCTATCACACCTAAGTGTTAAGTTTCAGGAGTGCTACTGCCATGAGCAAGACAAGTGAACAGTGACATGATGAACAAATCTTTTGCAGGAAGTAGAGAAAAAATGTTCTTCTCAGTGATGTAGGAGCAACACTCACAAGAGGCTGGAGGAGATCGCGTGAGATTGTCCCAGCTAGATGATGTAAAAAAAGAATGACACTAAATGCTAGGCTAAGTGAAAAATGAAAAAAATGTGGGATGTGCCGGAGTGCATCCTAGCTTCCTTACCTCATGCCAATTGGTGAAGATATAGTTAAATGGTTTTCAAAAAAAAAAAATTCTGACCCCCCCTTCATGGCAATAAGGTTTTACTACATAAGTTCAGTACATAGCAAGGTTTGTGCTCAGATTCTGACAGCCCTGTGACAAAGCTGTAAACACTTCAACGTTTTTTTTATTTGACTGCTGAGCTTCAGTTTTGCATCTGGAAAGTAACTAAGCAAGTCCACATCAAATTTGTCATGTTGACCTCACATCCTAGTGTCTAAAAACCTTTGAAGGCAGAGCCCCAGGGGGACCCAAAACGTCATTTTTTCTTCATTGCAGTTGATCAGAAGGTTTTCAAGTGAATTCTTACCACAAGTCTAAGAGAGATTAAAGAATTGATCTGGCACACAAGTATAAACGGTGCGCGCGTGAAATCGGCACTGATTGTTTAAGCATATCTTCCTTCTCAAATGGTTCCCCTGAATTTTTGGGTGCACGCTGGAAAGCCAATGAAATATCAACAGCTACAATTTGCAAGGAAAAATCAGCATTCCTCGTTTGGTGATAAATGCCAACAAAGTCGATGAGCTGCATCTACAGACCAGAGGCATCACCAGCTTTTTAGTGAAGATCAAGCTGCACTGAACACCAGTCATGCCAGCAAGATGATTGCTTCCCATGACTTGGTTGATGGGTTCATATTGGTCTGCAAAGTTCTTGAGAAATTCTACCACCCCTCACCTCCCTGGGATGGAAGAAGAGAAGGGTTCGCATGACCAAAGAAGTGACCATCATTCTCACCGTGCAGGTGCTCGTCAACTCCTTGTTGGAAGACTGGCATGGACATGGGGAGGAATTGGAGTCAAAGCTCTGCGTGAGTCACGCCAATAAAAAGTCACTTTGCCATTTGGGGAATATACTGTATGTCACTGTACTGCAGCTTGTGTGGTGGTGCTATTGGTTCTCCAGCTTGTCCTCCACCATAGCAGAGCTCTACAACAGCGCCTATGGAGCAGCTCAGTGATGCAAATGAACACAATTACACATTCGTCAAATTTGAGTGGTGCCAAAAATCACTTCAAATTTGAGGCAGTCGCCCTGTACTTCTCTGAGTACGTATGTACCATGGACGGTGCACACTTTACATACTGGGCTATACCAATCTTTAACGTCTTTCTGTGTGCTAACGTTATGCTTGTGGCCAGGCTCAATTTGAAGAAATGATCAGTTTTTTAGATCCCTCATCTGCTTCAAAGTTCTACATTCACAGACTATGAATATGCGACACTTTCAATCACAGTGCACAAGGATGCTGGGTCAATACGGTATGTTCTGTATTTCAAATTGGTGACAAAAAAATGACTAAACTGTAGTCTAAAACATAGATGTGTGAGGGACACTCTCGATGCCGAGAAAAATTGCTATTCTCACCCTGACATAACTTATTCCTATACTTAAGTTACGGCATCTTCTGCATTAGTCATCAATACCTTCACCCGACGAAGCGATCGGTGTCAGTTTCAAGCTGGAGGAGGAGGCAAGAGACATGCTGAGTGCAACAGTGTTTGTTACACATGTCTTGTATTTATTTCATAAAGCGGTGTCAACAGAGGCAAGATTACAGTCGACGTTCAACTCTGACAAGATTATTTCTTGCATTTCTTGGCAAGAGTGAGAGAAATAACAGATCTCTGAAAACCTTCGTGCAAGATCAGTTTTGATGACTTTTTTGCCCATGGCAGGAGCACTTGCCATGGCCACTTGCAGATGCACTTGCCACTTTGTTAGGAGCACTTTTACTTTGCTTAAAGTAGCCGGGACATATTTTGGACAGTCACTGAAAAAGACAAAATGTGCATCTTCCACTGCTACAAAAAAAGGTTCAGCAAATCTTTTATATACTTTGCCTTGTCACTTTAAGAAAGATCACAAATTGTGGATTGTTTGGAGGATTTGGAAAGCAATTTTATTTTCTAAACCGTTTCCGTGCAACAAAACGGTTGAAGACATTGAATCGATCGACAAACTATGGCTAGATTTTGGATTGGAGTAACTGGGAGTTCTGAGCATGGCCAGGGAGTCAGGTTGGCCCGGAATGGCTTCCCCTGGGATGGGGAAGGTGGACATGCTAAACAGATCTTGTTGAGGTTGGAGCGGAGGTAGTCGCTGAAGATGCCGGTGGCCAGCTGCTTGGGGCCCAGCTTCCCCCAGGATCATTGTGTATTGACGTGTATGAAACTGTACTGCAAAGGGAGTTCACCCAATGCCAACATTGAATACATTTGGTAAAAAGTAGTGCCAAACTGAAGATAAAACGGAACTTGCAACCATACAGTAAATAAGAACTCCCAATGTGTGTGACTCCACTCAATGAGGAGAGCATCAATCTTCAGGAGTTCGTTCATCAGTATCGATGCTTGGTGATGCCAAAGAGGTTAAAGGAGAACTTTTTATTGAACATGGCTCACCTGGGCTCCACCCTAGTGAAGCGTGACCACGCTGGCACCCTGAGCTCCTTGCGCACGAAGCACCTCTCCATGCAGGCTCACAGGGCTTCACGTCCAAGCTTTGACCTTTCATTTTGGTGTGTGTCACCTCTGCAGGTCCAAGATCGTCCAAAAGTTCTTGATTCGTCAGGGAAGTTCTTGGCCTCTCCGGGCGTAGCCTTCAAGGAGAAAGAGCCTTGGAGCTCCACAACTGTCCATGCCGTTCCAAAGAGTGAGCACAACTCAATCACTGTGCAGCACGACCTCAGCCAGTGAATGGCACTGTTTTATTTACATCCTTTGTTGCTAAGGTTTGTTTTGTTTTTTTCAGGAGGGAACAAACTTATGAGTGGCGACCGGCGGAACCGCAAGAGACGGGGTGGAGTCCAACAGCAGTCAGGAGACCTCAGACACGCAGTTGTCGTACGCGTTATGCTGTCGATTGTCATCGCGGGCGCGACCGTACTTTCTTCTGTCTTTCTCCGTCGCCATCCGCAGGAGGAACTTTCCTCCACCGGCGAATGGCGGCGCGATTCACCGTTGGCAGTGAGTGTGAGACCGACAGAGAGCGAGAGAGCAGCCAGAGCCTCGCCCCGATGGGTCTGGGCCTCGCCTATGGGATAAAAGGCCGGCGGCCTCGGTCTGACGGCCTTCATTTCAAGCCCGATCGTTGTCCAAGGAGGTGGAGGAACCCTTTTTTCAGCTCGAGCATGAGTAAGTCCACTCCAATACTTAAAAAGTAAGGGCGCGATTGCTCTCGTCATAGTCAATGTGTGCACTCGATAGTTTCTTCTCCCTCGACCTTTTGTGCTTAACGAAGTTGCTCATCGGTACGAGGGAGTGCTTAAGTGCGAAGAGAAATGGAATGACGTCGTTGTGCAACCTGCGTCGTTGCACAATGTATGTATGAACCTTGCACGTGGTTTTTACCACTGTTGGTTGCACGATGCATAAATGATGTCCAGCGACGTCCGGTCCACGTTCGGTGCCAGCGTTTGGACAAGTTAAAAATGCATCATGCCTGCGCGGATTGATAAGTGGAAGAAGCTGCTGGACAAACATGTCTTGTACGGCGGCTTTGCCGTAATTGCGCAACCTGCGTCTGGTTAAATATGAACGCGTAAAAATGGCGCCCCCATCTTCAATGCACATATTATACATTATGTATTTATTTTTGTCAGACATTTCTAGGTTTAGATGTAAAGGAAATGTGTCAAGTGATGACGGCAGGGCCTCCATGCCTTCATAAGTAGAGATGCAGCTTAACAGTGACATCTGTTGAGAGCGTGAGATGAAGAGGAAAGAATAGAGTGATGGAAATATTCTCATGCATTCCTTAAAACATCTTGCGTAATTACGCTCTCTTTTCTTCGTCGTCAGTTCTAACACTACAATGTTAATATAGTCATAAATTTAAGCGTTCTTAACGAGCGGATAAGCACTCTTGAGCTTTCCTCGAAAGCCTTTTGAAGGCCTCTTAACTCCTGCAAGGACTTCAAGTTTGTACAGTGGCGGCAAAATTAAGACTCTGGCCGGCTTCACTGGGGTAAATGGACCTGGTGAAGTCGAGACCACCCTAACCTTCACGAGGAAAATATGGGCCAAGAGCAGGAAGTCGATATTGGGTAGGATATTGATGACATCGATGGTGAAAATGGCACTTTTTGGCCTTAGTCTTCGTTAGAGTCGTCGTTGTGGACGCAGGGGAGGGGGGATGATATTGTACTCCTTTCTGGCGTTGGCCTTTCCCCTGGTGGACTTTTTCTGCCCGTCGGAGAGCCTCAAAATGTCTTCTTGTTGGTATTTTCAAGTCACTCAGCAAAATAGCAAAACGGGTCGGAGCCCAAGTTTGCCATCCATCAGTGGGAAGTGAGAGATCATTTTTCTTGGCGGGAAAATCTATGCGACGAACTTGCTTGAAAGATTATTTCAAGAGAGAAAAGCAAGGCAAAAAATCTGGGAGTCGAGAATTTCTTTTTTCAAGCTTGTTTTTCGATGGATCAAATGGTTCTTTCAGGGAAGACAAGGACAGAGAACCCAACTTGTCCTAACTTAAGTCAGATATCCAGAACAGAAGCAGCGTTCACCATTTATTTCCCTGTGATTGTTAGTGACGTGTTCGGAACTCTACTTCGACTGTCTGGTTCGTTAGTGTCTCGGGGAGCTTAGCAACGACAAATGCAGAGCTGCCAAATGGATGTGACTCTGGCCAAGTTGGCCTCTGTGCCAACTGTGTTGTGATGTTCTTGAAGCAACACTTGAGGTTTTGCGGTGTAGTCTTGGTTTGGAAAAGGATGACGACTTGGACCAACTGGCACGTTGCAGAGTCCAGAGCTGCCAGATGCAGCCCATACGGCCAAGACGGTCATCTCGCCCTGCGATCGAGCCCTGATCGTCACTTACTTGCCAGCATTGAACTAATGCTCAAAACTGGTCCAAGTGAAGAAATGTCACAGGTGTGAGTAGAATCGGGCAATGACAGCTCCCACCTATATCTAATGTCCACTGCACCACGACCTCTTATTAGAGCATCAATCAGCCATGCAAAGCGTTACCAGAACGAATATTTCAGGGGTGCAAGATGTTGCTGATTGCACAATCTCCTTCCAACCAAAGGACTAATCCAATCTTTCAGTTCTCCTGCATAGCATTAAAGGGCTTGATTTGACACATCTGCCTACTCGACAAGCACTGGGACAAATCTCCACGCAGATTCTGGCGCACCTGCACCTCCTCTTCTGCGCACTATGTGCTAAACTAGCGAAATTCCAGTTGACTCTCACTGTGAGCTACGCTATCTAGTCCTAGATCTAGATACCACGTCCAGTCTGCAGCTGCCCGGTGCTGTTCTCGAATCCATAGTCCGTCAAAAATCTGTCAGTGCACAATTCCGTCAAGGCTCAAAGCGTCGCATTCTAGTTGTGAGGATCAGTGTGACGTACAAGCAGCCGAACCAAAAATATGGCCACGCTTAGGCGTGTCAGGCCTGAATTCACTTGTCTCTGACCACAGGCTAGAACTGTCAGAGAAATGCGAGTCTTTCAACTTCATCTCGTACAAGGCCAACTTTTCCAACTGCTGCAGCAACATCCGGAAGTGTCGGGGCGGAAGAAGTGGCGGCTGTAATCGGCGCCCACTGTACTAATAATCCGTCCACGTGTGACGCCGTAGGGGGGCCCAGAGATGCGGGAGAGCCACGAAGAATTCAAAACATGCTGCAGAATTAGTCACAATAGACAGCATTATTTATTGTTTCCGCGTGGGGAGAAAGAGTCAATCACCTCTTGGGCCTGTTGGTTGGGCCTTGGCAGGGGTGAGCGGAGGTCTTTGCCTCCCGGAGGATTGAACAGGTGCTTTTTGCTCCGCCAACAGCTGTGGGAGAATGCAACGTAACCGTACAGACGTCAGTGGGCATGCGGCAGATGCAGACTGAGTTATGGATGCACGCAGAGGGCGTGACTCTGCACGTACGCAAATGGCTATGAGAAAGTTCTGCTCAGTGGACCTGCCGAAGTTGGACACACTCGTTGGTTCAGGCACAGGGAACCGGGGTCGGTCTGGGGAGTCTCGAGTCAAGCTGAAGAAGGACTTGAAATTGTTCAGAAAGATTAGACCGATGTAAGGATCATTGTTTCTTATGCACTGTGGGCCAAAAGTAGCTGAGGTATCAGCTAGGTTAGGTCATTTCAGATGATTGCTTTTTTTTCAGCGTATGGGACAAATGAGATAAAGTTCAATCCTGATTGCCCTCCGTGGTTTGAATGTCCCATGATGATCTCAAAGATTATTGTAGTGTCAATGAACTTTGCTTGTTTGAAATGGATAATCATGACTTATGGTGTCCCCCGGACCACTGATGAGCACAATCCAAAAGCGTTGGGAGACCTTTGAGGCGATGACCTTGCTTGAAGGCCTCACATTGACAGGCTGGGAGCTACTTTCGTTGTCATGCTCATTTTAGGGCGCTGCTGATCTTTCTCAGCTTTGTTTGCTTATCTTGGCATCCAAAGTGACCCACCATGACCACGAGAACACTTTGAGTCGAAACTGCAATGCTCTACTTTTGGCTCGCAGGGTACGGAAGTGGTGTCTTCTGCGAGATTGAATTCATCTGAGACTTCTGTTGGGTGGAACTGAGCAATCGAACGGACTCAGTCGTCGGGATCCTTATGAGCGAGACCCTCAAAAAGGCCACTTGACAATGCTCCTACGCTCCACATGTCTCATCTTGGAAAAGCAGAGTCGAGAGTGTTTTTGCAGATGTGGTCGAGTATGGAAGTCTCGGTGCACATGAACCTGATTTGATCTTTACTCAGCTGATGCCTGGGACTGCCATGGACTGGCGGGAAATTCAATTTTTGGGGCTTACGCTACACACAGACACTGCAAAGGACGATTTTGTGAAAAATCAACACTACGTATCAGTATTTAGGGTTGACGTGTAGAAGAATGAGACTCTTATAAGTAGACCTTGACGGAGGATGACATCTGTCACACAGCTTATACCGTCACCCTGACAGTGCTGCTGCTGTACACTTTAAATTAGGGATTCATGATTTACAGAAAGTGTCGAATTTTAAAAAAGATTAGCAAAGCCTAAATCGGAATCCTATGGGAATTTTGTCTACTTTTTCACAACAAGCTCACCAATTCCAAATTTTCTGACTTGTCATCGCATAAGTTGCGTCGCTTTTTCGTTGTCAGCTTTGAAAGGACTTAAAACACAAATGTTTTGCTGCTTTTGTAGGATATTTTGAATTCCTGAAGCCTGACGTGCCCAGTGTGAGCTTCTAAAATATCCGGAATCGTTGAAGTTTGTAACTTATAGTGTAAGTTAGGCAACAGCCACCAGCTTGAAGTTTTTACAACTACTCTATGTTCGTACCTAACAACTTGCTTGCCCAGACGCATATGAAAACGTTTTACTGAGTACCGTCCAAAACGACGTCATATCTGTGGGGTGACCTCATCATTTGCGGGTAATGTTGGACATTTTCAAAGATTCACTGAATCCCTAGTGGATTTGACGACCTTTCACGCCTCAAAATCAAACGTTGGGTAGGCCAATTCATACTTGTTCGTCTTCATCTTGATCCCATTTTTGCCACCATCGTATTCCTGGAGAACAATAAGGTTTTCTGCAGAGTCGTCATGCAGTGCACCTCTCCTTTTTGTGATTATCCGTGCAGCAGCGCTAAATAGCCATTCTGCTAAGTTTAGTCCCTGACCAAATTCATTCATATTCTTTCCCTTGGCATTCAGACTCTTGATCTTGGGATTCCTTGTCCATTGGTTCAAAGATTAAACTCCTGTATAAAGCCGAATTCGGATTTGCAGCAGCTATGCAATATAATCCACTGATTTCAGACCTGGCCGAGCAGTGGAAAAACGAGTCTTTGACCAAATTACTTTTTCTCCTCCAAGATCTACTTATGATGATGGTAATTTCACTAGTCCAGCAGTAATCCTCAGAAGCTCCTTATAATACAGCAGTACAGAGTGCATCACGTTATTGTTTCCCATATTTGCTGCAAGGCTGGTCTTTGTCCTTGCTTTTGAGGTAGAGTCTTCTTCAATGCTGGTCCTTTGGAAGTACAGGCAGCACTGGGTGGATCATAGTCATTCATCCTG